>Ga0182741_1003217_pt1 | contig 17621 bp, 14 predicted proteins | sample eDN5th37CBELigOP_FD_128874 | JGI IMG/M metagenome (GOLD analysis project Ga0182741, IMG submission 128874) | Enriched Organic Plus compost microbial communities from Emeryville, California, USA - eDNA 5th pass 37_C BE-Lig OP (version 2) (version 2) ...
GGGGCGCCTCGCAGCGGCAGGCATCCGGCGGCAGCGGCGCCGCGTCCGCGCAGGGCGATGGCCTGTTCAACAAGGATGGCAGCGTGCGTCTGGCCGGCGACGGTGGAGAGGCCGCGCCCGCCGGGCGTGGCGCACCGGGCGGCGATTCGGACAGCTGGACGCGCGAGCAGATCGACCGCGCCGGCACCTGGCTCAAGCGCCCACCTTACGGGTACACGCCGACGTCGTTCGACAAGTACTGGGTGCCCAACGAATCGCTGCTGGCCGAATGGGTGCGCAAGGGCATCAAGAGCATCGAGATCCCGATCCCGGGCACCGACAGCCGCATTTCCTGCGTGGTCTCGATCCTGCAGTTCGGCGGCGGCTGCGGCCTGAGCAACCCGAACATGCAGGAGCAGCCGGCCAGCGCGCGGCCGCCACCGGACATCCCGTTCAAGAAGGAACTGCAGGAAGACAACGGCAGCCGCTGAGCGCGCGCAGGGGCGTGAGGTGCGCGCACCGTTGTTGGGCATGCCAGCGGAGGCGGCGCAGCGTCGCTGGCAGCAGGAGCCTGCTGCGACGAAGAAGGGGATGGATGCCGCCGGGCCGCAGCGAGACGGCATGCCGGATCGGAAGCGCGGCCGCGAAAGCGCCGTTCAGGCCTGCCTGCAGGAAAGCCGCGGCGGCACCGTGGATACCCGCGGCAAACCGTGCGCTGGTGTCATTGCTGCCCGGAGCGCGAGCCGCAACGCGGCTCGACGATGGCGCCGGCACGGCGGTGCCGGCGCGATGCGGTCACTTCAGGCCGTGCAGGTCGCGCAGCTGGCTCGGGCGCGAACCGAAGTAAGCCGCCAGGTCGGAGATGTCCTGATCGCTCAGGCCGGCGGCCTGCGGCGACATCAGCATGTGGTCGCGGTCGCCACTGCGATAGGCCTGCAGGGCATGGGCGAGGTAGTCGCCATACTGGCCGCCGAGCCGCGGATAGCTGGGATCGATCGGGGCGTTGCCATCGGCACCGTGGCAGTCGATGCAGCTCTGGCCGGTGGCCTTGCCCTTGCTGTTGGCCAACTGCTCGCCGGCGGCGATGCGCCCCTGCGGCAGGCCGGCCGAAGAACTGGAACCGTGTTCGCCGCTGGCATGGCCGGGGTCGGCGGCGGACTTGCCGGTGGACTCCACCTCCGACTGCGTGCAGGCGGCCAGGGCGCAGGCAGCGAACAGGGCGATGGCGAGACGCGAAGCGTGCTTGGCTTTCGACATGAGCGGTGCTTACTTGAGAGTGGACAGGTAGGCGGAGAGGTCAGCGATGTCCTGCGCGCTGAAGCTCATCGATTGCGCCTGCATGGTCGGATGCTTGCGCTTGCCCTCGCGGTATTCAGTCAACGCCTGGGTCAGGTACTGGGCCGACTGCCCGCCGATCTTCGGCACGCGGTAGCTCGGGTAGGCGTTCTTGTAGCCGGTGATGCCGTGGCAGCCCTGGCAGGTGTAGGCCAGGGTGCGGCCGGCTTCGGCGTTTCCGGCGGCCTGCGGCGAGGCCGCGGCGGCGGGAGCGGAAGGTTCGGACGGCGGCGGTTCGGCTTGGGCGGCGGCCCCGAACGGCAGGGCGAAAGCCAGGGCGAGACATACGGCAAACGGCTGCGAGCGCATGGTTTCCTTGTCCGGTATGCGGGTCTGTTCGTTCCGCCGTGGGACACGGAACGGCCCGAGTATAGCCCGCGTATTCACCGGTTCGGAACCATTCATGAATGCTGCGATGCGGCACGCATGCATGACCTTTGGGGCATGGTGTTGCCGTGGGGTGGTGCAATACTTTGCTACAACACCAGCCACTGCATCTCCAGGGACCCCACGATGTCGCGACTCCTCACCCCGTACGGCCGCACCGGAAGCTGCGCCGCCGCTCTGCTCGTCACCACGGTGCTGCTGCTGGGAGGCTGCAAGGCCGGGGGCGAGGAGGCCAAGGACAAGCCCAAGCAAGAGCAGAAGGCCGGCGACGCGGTCCCGGTCGAGGTGGCCAGGGCCGCGCGCCGCGCCATCGCCGCCAGCTACGCCGGCACCGCTTCCCTGGAGCCGCGCGCCGAATCGCAGGTGGTCGCCAAGACCTCGGGCGTGGCGCTGGCGGTGATGGTCGAGGAAGGCCAGCACGTGAGCGCCGGGCAGCCGCTGGTGCGGCTGGACCCGGACCGCGCGCGCCTGGCCGTGGCGCAGAGCGAAGCGCAGATGCGCAAGCTGGAGAACAGCTACCAGCGCGCGCAGAAGCTGGTCCAGCAGCAGCTGGTCAGCGCCGCCGACGTGGACCAGCTGCGCTTCGACCTGGAGAACGCGCGTGCGCAGTACCGCATGGCGGTGCTGGAACTGTCCTACACCACGGTGGTGGCGCCGATCGCCGGCGTGGTCGCCTCGCGCGACATCAAGCCCGGCAACTTCGTGCAGATCAACTCGCCGATCATCCGCATCGTCGATGCCGGCAAGCTGGAAGCCACGCTCAACGTGCCCGAGCGCGAGATCGCCAAGCTCAAGCCGGGGCAGGCGGTGGAACTGGCCGCCGACGCGCTGCCGGGCCGCAGGTTCGCCGGCGTCGTCGACCGTGTCGCGCCGGTGGTGGACACCGGCACCGGCACGTTCCGCGTGGTGGCCGCGTTCTCGGGCGGGAGCGAACTGCAGGCCGGCATGTTCGGCCGCCTGAGCATCAACTACGACCAGCGCGCCGATGCGCTGGTGGTGCCGCGCACCGCGCTGCTGGAGGACGGTGGCGAGCCGGCCGTATACGTGGTGCGCGAGGGCAAGGCGATGCGCACCCCGCTCAAGCTCGGCTATGACGATGCCGGCTGGATCGAAGTGCGCGAAGGCCTGAAGCCGGGCGATGAGGTGGTCGTGGCCGGCAAGGCGGCGCTGCGCGAAGGCAGCACGGTGCAGGTGATCGGCCAGGAGAAGGAAAAGGCGGTCGCGTCCGCCGCTGCCGCCAAGGCGCCGGCCGCACAGGCGGCCAAGCAATGAGTGCGCGCGATCCGTCGGTTTCCGGCGGTGGCGGTTTCGACCTGATCGAGTTCGCCACCCGCCGCCGCGTCACCATCGCGATGATGACGCTGACCCTGGTGTTGTTCGGCCTGATCTCGCTGTCCAGCCTGAAGGTCGAACTGCTGCCCGACCTGAGCTATCCCACGCTCACCGTGCGCACCGACTACGAAGGCGCGGCGCCGGCCGAGGTGGAGACGCTGATCTCGCAGCCGGCCGAGGAGGCGCTGGGCATCGTCAAGGGCCTGCGCAAGCTCAAGTCGATCTCGCGCACCGGCCAGAGCGACGTGGTCCTGGAGTTCGCCTGGGGCACGGACATGCAGCAGGCCGGGCTGGACGTGCGCGACAAGATGGAAACGCTGCAACTGCCGCTGGAGGCCAAGCCGCCGGTGCTGCTGCGCTTCAACCCGTCCACGCAGCCGATCATGCGCCTGGCGCTTTCCTCGAAACAGGAGGGCGGCAGCGAGGCCGACGCGGTGCGCCGGCTGATGGAACTGCGCCGCTATGCCGACGAGGACCTCAAGCGCAAGCTCGAACCGGTCAGCGGCGTGGCCGCGGTCAAGGTCGGCGGCGGCCTGGAAGACGAGATCCAGGTGGACATCGACCAGCGCAGGCTGGCGCAGCTGGGACTGTCGCTGGACAGCGTGATCCAGCGCCTGCAGCAGGAGAACGTGAACCTGTCCGGCGGCCGCCTGGAGGAAGGCTCGCAGCGCTACCTGGTGCGCACGGTCAACCAGTTCGCCACGGTCGAGCAGATGCGCGAGATGCTGCTGACCACCGCCAGTGGTTCCAGCACCACCAGCTCCACCGGCGAAAACCGCCAGCTGATGTCGGCCATCCTCGGCAGCAGCGACCCCAACGTGATCGCGGCGCTGCGCAGCGACGGCAGCAGCAGCGCGCCCAGCGTGCGCCTGAAGGACGTGGCCCGGGTAAGCCAGGGCTACAAGGAGCGCGAGGCGGTGATCCGCAGCGCCGGCCACGAAGCGGTGGAACTGGCCGTGTACAAGGAAGGCGACGCCAATACCGTGGCCACCGCCGACGCGCTGGAAGCGCGGCTGGCGCAGATCCGCAAGGAAATGCCCAAGGACATCGAGATGACCCTGGTCGAGGACCAGTCGGTGTTCATCCGCCACGCGATCAAGGACGTCAAGGTGGATGCGGTGATCGGCGGCCTGCTGTCGATCCTGATCATCTTCCTGTTCCTGCGCGACGGCTGGAGCACCTTCGTCATCTCGCTGTCGCTGCCGATTTCGATCATCGCCACGTTCTTCTTCATGGGCCAGCTGGGGCTGAGCCTGAACGTGATGTCGCTGGGCGGCCTGGCGCTGGCCACCGGCCTGGTCGTGGACGATTCGATCGTGGTGCTGGAATCCATCGCCAAGGCGCGCGAGCGCGGCATGGGCATCCTCGAGGCCGCGATCAAGGGCACGCGCGAAGTCTTCATGGCCGTGGTCGCCTCGACCCTGACCACCATCGCGGTGTTCCTGCCGCTGGTGTTCGTCGAGGGCATCGCCGGCCAGCTGTTCCGCGACCAGGCGCTGACCGTGTCGATCGCCATCGCGGTGTCGCTGGTGGTGTCGATGACGCTGATCCCGATGCTCAGCGCGCTGAAGGGACGCCCGCCGCTGGAGTTCCCGGCCGAGCCGCCGCGCCAGCCGTGGCGTCCGGAAAGCCGCTGGAAGAAGCCGGCCGCGTTTGCCGGCCGTGGCATCGGCGCGATGTTCCGCTACGGCTTCTTCGCTGCGGCGTGGCTGGTGGTGCGCATCTTCCGTGGCATCGCGGCGGTGGTCGGCCCGGTGATGCGCAAGGCCAGCGACCTGGCGATGGCCCCGTACGGCCGCGCCGAGGCCGGCTACCTGCGCATCCTGCCGGCGGCCCTCAGGCGGCCGTGGCCGGTGCTGGGGTTCGCCACGCTGGCCTTCGGCCTGACCCTGGCCGCGTTGCCGCTGCTGGGCGTGGACCTGCTGCCGCAGCTGGCCCAGGACCGCTTCGAGATGACCGCCAAGCTGCCGCCGGGCACGCCGCTGGCGCAGACCGACGCGCTGGTGCGGGAAGTGCAGCGCGCGCATGCCAAGGAGGACGGCGTGCGCCTGCTGTACGGCGTGTCGGGTACCGGCACCCGGCTGGACGCCAGCCCGACCGAGAGCGGCGAGAACATCGGCAAGCTGTCGGTGGTGATGAACGATACCCGGCGCGAGCCGGAACTGACCGAGAAACTGCGCCAGACCCTGAAGGCCTGGCCGTCGGCGCAGGTCGACTTCGCCCGCCCGGAGCTGTTCGCGCTGTCGCCGCCGCTGGAGATCGAGATCGAGGGCAACAACCTTGAGGACATCCGCGTGGCCGGCAACCGCCTGGCGGGCATGCTGCGCGAGAACGCGCACTACGCCGACGTGAAATCGACGGTGGAGCAGGGCTTCCCGGAGATCCAGGTGGTGTTCGACCAGGACCGCGCCGCGGCGATGGGCCTGACCACGCGCCAGATCGCCGACGCGGTGGTCAACAAGGTCAAGGGCAACGTCGCCACGCGCTACAGCTTCCGCGACCGCAAGATCGACGTGCTGGTGCGCGTGCAGGAGTCCGAGCGCTCCTCGGTGAACGACATCCGCCGCCTGATCGTCAACCCGACCGGCGCCAAGCCGATCGAGCTGGGCGCGGTGGCCGACGTGATCGCCACCACCGGCCCGAGCGAGATCCACCGCGCCGACCAGCGCCGCGTGGCCATCGTCTCGGCCAACCTGCGCGACATCGACCTGGGCAAGGCGATCACCGAAGTGCAGAAGATGGTGGCCGAGAACCCGCTGGGCACCGACGTCGGCATGCACATCGGCGGCCAGGGCCAGGAGCTGGGCGAGTCGATCCGCTCGCTGCTGTTCGCCTTCGGCCTGGCGGTATTCCTGGTGTACCTGGTGATGGCCTCGCAGTTCGAATCGCTGCTGCACCCGTTCGTGATCCTGTTCACCATCCCGCTGGCGCTGGTCGGCGCGGTGGCGGCGCTGCTGCTGGCGCGTTCGCCGGTGTCGGTGGTGGTGTTCATCGGCCTGATCCTGCTGGTCGGACTGGTGGTGAAGAACGCCATCATCCTGATCGACAAGGTCAACCAGCTGCGCGAGGAGGGCGTGGCCAAGCGCCTGGCGCTGGTGGAGGGCGCGCGCTCGCGCCTGCGCCCGATCATGATGACCACCCTGTGCGCGGTGTTCGGCTTCCTGCCGCTGGCGCTGGCCTTCGGCGAAGGTTCGGAAGTGCGCTCGCCGATGGCGATCACCGTGATCGGCGGCCTGCTGGTGTCCACCCTGCTGACCCTGCTGGTGATCCCGGTGGTGTACGACCTGCTGGACCGCAAGCCGGACGAGTACTACGCCGAGCGCGGCCGCCGCGCCCGCCAGGCGGTGGCCCAGGCCGAGCAGGTGCTGGCGCATGAGCAGGACGCCATCGGCGGCCTCGGGGACTGATCCGGATGAACATCACCGAGCTGTCCATCCGCCGCCCGGTCACCACCATCATGCTGTTCGTGTCGATGGTGGTGATCGGCCTGATCGCCGCGTTCAAGCTGCCGCTGGAGTCCGAGCCGGAAGCCTCGATTCCGTTCTTCTTCGTCTCCCTGCCGTATCCCGGCTCGACCCCGGAGGAGGTCGAACGCAACCTGCTGCGGCCGGTCGAGGAAGCCATCGCCACGATGCCCGGCATCAAGTCGATGAACGCGCGCGCCAATGCCGAAGGCGGGCAGATCCAGGTCGAGTTCAGCGACTGGAACCGCGACATCGCCATGGCCGCGTCGGAGGCGCGCGAGCGCATCGACGCGGTGCGCGACCAGCTGCCGGACGACTTCCGCCGTTATTACGTGCAGCGCTGGAGCACCAGCGACCAGGAAGCGATCAGCCTGCGCCTGAACAGCAAGGAAGACCTGACCGCGCGCGCGGACATGATCGAGCGCACCATCAAGCAGCGCCTGGAGCGCCTGCCCGGCGTCGCCCGCGTCGAGGTGGAAGGCGTGGCCAAGCAGGAAGTGCTGGTGGCGCTGGACAAGGACCGCATCAGCGCCCACGGCGTGGCGCTCAACGAACTGGTGCAGAAGCTGCAGGCGGCCAACTTCGCCGTCTCCGCCGGTCAGATCACCGAGGAAGGCCGCCGCCTGCGCGTGCAACCCAGGGGCGAACTGCAGGAAGTGCAGGAACTGCGCGACCTGCCGGTCAACAACCGCGGCACGCGCCTGTCCGACATCGCCGAGGTCAGCCTGCAGCCGCAGCGCATGAGCTACGTGCGGCGGATGGAAGGCAAGCCCAGCGTCGGCGTGGACATCTACAAGGAGCGTTCGGCCAACCTGGTGGACCTGTCGCGCGCCGTCGGCAGGGAAGTGGAGGCGCTGGCGGACGACCCGGCCATGCGCGGCATCGACATCGAGGTGGCATGGGATTCGGGCAAGGCCGTGACCAGCTCGCTGCTGGCCCTGGCCGAGGCCGGCGCCATCGGCCTGCTGCTGTCGGTGATCGTGCTGTACGCCTTCCTGCGCCACTGGCCGTCGACGCTGATGGTGTCGATGGCGATCCCGATCTGCTTCATCATGACCCTGGGCTTCATGTACTTCACCGGCATCAGCCTGAACATCATCTCGATGATGGGCCTGCTGCTGGCGGTGGGCATGCTGGTGGACAATGCCGTGGTCGTGGTGGAGAGCATCTATCAGGAGCGCGAGAAATACCCGGGGCAGCCGGCGATGGCCTCGATCATCGGCACCCGCCACGTCGCCATCGCGCTGTCGGCCGGCACCCTCTGCCACTGCGTGGTGTTCCTGCCGATGATGTTCGGCGAGAAGAACATCATCACCATCTACCTGTCGCAGCTGGCGGTGACCATCTCGGTCTCGCTGCTGGCCTCGTGGCTGGTGGCGGTGAGCCTGATCCCGATGCTGTCGGCGCGCATGAAGACCCCGCCGGCGGTGAAGTCGCCGCTGATCGGCCGCCTGCAGGAACGTTATGCGCGGGCGCTGCGCTGGACCCTGCAGAACCGCGGCTGGAGCGTGGCCGGCATCGTGCTGGTGTCGCTGGTCAGCATCTGGCCGATGACCCATACCGCCGGCGGCGGGGAAAACAACAAGCCCGACGAGATCAACATCTTCTACCAGTGGAAGGGCGCCTATTCCAAGGAGGAAATGGGCAAGGAAGTGCAGCGGGTGGAGGACTTCGTCAACGCCAACCGGGAGAAATTCCACATCGAGCGCGTCTACAGCCGCTATGCCGAGCAGGGCTGGGCGCAGACCCGGCTGTACCTGGACATCGACGACCGCGAGCAGAGCAAGAAGATCGAGGAGGAAGTGCGCAAGGGGCTGCCGCAGTCGGCGCGCGCCAAGATCGGCATCGGCTGGCCCGGCGGCATGGGCAGCGACGGGCAGGGCCTGCGTTTCAGCCTGATCGGCGATTCCAGCCAGACCCTGCGCGAACTGGCTGATGACATCGTGCCGATCCTGGCGCGCGATCCCAGGCTGCGCGACGTGCGCGTGGACATCGGCGACGCCAACGCCGAGCTGGCGGTGAGGGTCAACCGCGAGCGCGCCGCCCTGTACGGCTTCAGCACGCAGCAGGTGGCGCAGTTCGTCGGCATGGCGCTGCGCGGTTCGTCGCTGCGCGACTTCCACCGCGACGACGTCGAGATCCCGGTCAACGTGCGCTTCGCCGGCTCGGAAAACTACGGCATCGAGGACCTGTCGTCCTTCATGGTGCGTACCGCCGCCGGCAAGGAAGTGCCGCTGCTGGCGATGGTGGACGTGAACGTCAACCCGGCGGCCAGCTCCATCCAGCGCCTGAACCGGCAGACCATGCTGCGGGTCGAGGCCGGGCTGGCCAAGGACGTGCCGATGGACGTGGCGCGCAAGTCGGTCGAGGACGCGCTGGACAAGGTGCAGTTCCCACCGGGCTACGGCTACACCTTCGCCGGCGGCAGCTTCAACATCAACTTCGACGGCATGGACCAGATGGTGCGGGCGATCTTCATCGCACTGATCCTGATGGTGGTGATCATGGCCGCGGTGTTCGAATCGCTGCTGTTCCCCGCCGCGATCATGTCGTGCGTGCTGTTCTCCGTGTTCGGCGTGTACTGGCTGTTCTGGCTGACCGGCACCGAGATGAACATCATGGCGGTGATCGGCATCCTGGTGCTGATGGGCGTGGTGGTGAACAACGGCATCGTGATGATCGAGCACATCAACAACCTGCGCCGGCGCGGGGTGGCGCGCACCGATGCGCTGGTGGAGGGCAGCCGCGAGCGCCTGCGCCCGATCATGATGACGATGGGCACGGCGATCCTGGCGATGATCCCGATCGCGTTGAACACGCAGACGGCCGATGGCATGCCGCCGTACTACCCGATGGCGCGCGCCATCGCCGGTGGCCTGGCGTTCTCCACCGTGGTCAGCCTGCTGTTCCTGCCGACCATCTACGCCATCCTCGACGACCTGCGCATGGGGACCGCGCGCCTGGTGCGGCGCGCGCGCGGGCTGTCGCCGGTGCGGGACGCCGAGCCCGTTCCCACCCAGGACTGAGGCTGTCGCGCTCCCGCCCCTGCGGCGGGAGCGCTCTTCCAGGAGATCGCCGATGCCACATGCACTTCCCCGGGGCGGCCGGTCTGCCGGTCTCCTGTACCTGGTCGTCGTCCTCACCGGGTTCTTCTGCCTGGCCTATGTGCCCGCGCAGCTCGCCGGTGCCGATGCGCACGCGGCGCTGGACAACGTGGTTGCCCGGCAGGCGCTGTTCCGGCAGGGGATTGCGGCGTTCGTCGTCGAGCAGGTGGCCTTCCTGCTGCTGGCGCTGGCCTTGTACCGCGCCTTCAGGGACGTCAACCGCGCCGCGGCGACGCTGATGGTGGCGTTCGTGGCGATGGCGGTTCCGCTGGCACTGGCGGCCTTGTCGCACCGGCTGCAGGCGCTGTCCCTGCTGACCGATGCCGACAGCGCGCAGCTGTTGTCGCAGCAGCAGCGCCAGCAGCTGGCGCATGCCGCACTGAAGGCCTACCGCGGCGGCATGCAGCTGGTGCGCGTATTCTGGGGGCTGTGGCTGCTGCCGCTGGGCTGGCTGGTGCTGCGCTCGCGGCGCCTGCCGCGCGTGCTGGGCGCGCTGCTGGTGCTGGGCGGAGCGGGCTATGTGCTGGACGTGTTCGCCGAACTGCTGGTGCCGGGCTACGCGGCCGCGTGGATTTCCGGCTACATGACGCTGCCGGCGGCGCTGGGCGAAATCGGCACCTGCCTGTGGCTGCTGCTGTTCGGGTTGCGCGCCGGACGTACGGGCGCGCCATCTCCCCTTGCTTCCTGAGGTGACCCCCATGCAGACGGGTTCCCGCCGCACGCTGTCCGATCCGCCGCTTCCGCTGCGCCTGAAGCTGTCCGCGCTGTGGGCGAGCCTGACCTTCTGCTACCTCTACGGCGACTACTTCGGCCTGTACCGGCCCGGCAAGCTGCAGCACATGCTCGAGGGCGCCGGCCCGGTGGGGCCGAGCAGCCAGGGCTCGCTGCTGTCCGTGGCCCTGCTGCTGGCGGTGCCGGGATTGATGGTGTTCCTGTCGCTGGCCTTGCCGGCGCGCCTGGCGCGCTGGCTCTGCATCGGCCTGGCCCTGTTCTACGCGGCCTTCGTCGCGCTCACGATGCCCGGCGCCTGGTGGTACTACCTGGCTTACAGCGCCATCGAGATCGGCTTGTGCCTGCTGATCGCGGGCATGGCCTGGCGCTGGCCGCGGAGCTGAAGGCCGCGGCGCAGCGCAGGCGCGTCACACCAGCTTGCCGTAGACGGTGAAGCCGGTCAGCCACAGGCCGAGCATGCTGCCGATGTTGGTCAGCATGAAGGTCAGCACGATGCGGGTGACGCGGTTGCGGTACCAGCCCTTGAGCGTCTGCGCATCGTCGCGCAGCTGCAGGAAATCGGCGTAGGCGGGCCGGCGCAGGCGCGTTTCCACCACTGCGGCGAAGGCGCCGGTGGGAATGCTCAGGCGGAACGGCTTGAACGGCGCCACCACCACCGCGGTCAGGATGCTCAGCGGGTGGCTGCCGGCCAGCAGCGCGCCGATCCCGGCCAGGCCGCCGGTATACAGCGCCCAGGTCGCCAGCATGTGCGCGCCCATGTCCATGCCGCCCTTCCAGAAGCCGACGCCGATGCCGGCCAGGACCACCGCCAAGATGCCCAGCGTGATCCACGGGATGTTGCGCTTCTTAGGCACGGCTTCCAGTGCCTGGCGCAGCGCAGCGGGCGCCTCGGTGTCGTTTTCCAGATGGCGCGCCAGGCCGGCCAGATGGCCGGCGCCAACCACCGCCAGCACGTTGCGCTGACCGTCGTGGCGTTCCTCGCGCAGGCGCGTGGCCATGTAGCGGTCGCGCTCGCCGATGATGCTCTCGTACAGCGCCGGGCTCTCGCTGGCGAACTCGCCGAAGCTGGATTCGAGCATGTCGCCCTGCTTGAGCTTCTCGATCTCGTCCTCGCCCACGTCCTCGGAGGAGAACAGGCCGGCGCCGAGGCCGGCGACCAGCTTCAGCTTGCCGAAGAAACCCAGCCGCTGCGAGGCGCGGCGGAAGGTCAGGCCGACGTCGCGGTCGATCAGGTGCACCGGCAGGCCGCGCTCCTGCGCCAGGGTCACCGCGCGCTTGAGTTCGGCGCCCGGCTCGATGCCCAGTTGCTCGGCGAGGCGGCGCTGGTAGGCGGCCAGGGCGAGGTTGGCGGCGAACAGGGCGACCCGGTTCCTGCGGATCACCTCGATCAGGTCCAGTTGCGCCAGCGCGTCCGGATTGGTGAGGGCCTGCAGGCGCTGCGGGTCGAGCTCGACCGCGACGGCGTCGTACTGGCCGCTGCCGATGGCCTGTTCCACGGCCTGCACGCTGGCGGCGGAAACATGGGCCGTGCCCAGCAGGGTGTAGCGCACGCCATCGCGTTCGACGATGCGCAGCGGCTGGCCGGCGAGCAGGTCGCCGCCGGTTTCGGGAAGGGTGTCGGTCATTGCGTCATTCATTGGAGGGTGCGCTGCCGGCGCCGTCGCCGAGCGCGCGTTGCATCTGCACGGTGTCCAGCCAGCGGCCGTGCTTGCGGCCCAGGCCGCGGAACACGCCGACCAGATGGAAGCCGAAGCGTTCGTGCAGCCGGATCGAGGCGGTATTGGTGGGCTCGCCGATCACCGCGACCATCTGCCGGAAGCCGCGCGCGGTGCAGGCGTCGATCAGCGCCTGCAGCAGCGCGCTGCCCACGCCGCGGCCCTGGAAACGGGCATCGACGTAGACCGAGTTCTCCACCGTCCACTGGTAGGCGATGCGGCTGCGGTAGGTGTTGGCGTAAGCATAACCGGCGACCTGGCCGTCGACTTCGGCGACCAGGTAGGGAAAACCGCGGGCGAGGATGTCCTGCATGCGCCGCAGCATCTCCGCCTCGTCCGGCACCTCGTATTCGTAGGTGTTGACGAAGTCGGTGACCTCGACCGCGTAGATCGCGGTGATGGCGGCGATGTCGGCCGCGCCGGCATCACGGATGTGCACGGCCATGCGCGGGTTCCCCGGTCAGTCGATGTAGCGCTTGAGCAGGTCGCCGTAAGCGTCGATGCGGCGGTCGCGCAGGAACGGCCAGATCCGGCGCACGTGTTCGCTGCGCTGCAGGTCCACCTCGCAGACCAGCACGGTCGGCTCGCCGCCGGCTTCGGCCAGGAACTCGCCCTGCGGGCCGAGCACGTGGCTGTTGCCCCAGAACTGGATGCCCGACGCCCCCAGCGGGGAAGCCTCGTGGCCGACGCGGTTGCATGACAGCACCGGCAGGCCGTTGGCCACGGCATGGCCGCGGTGGCTCAGCACCCAGGCATCGCGCTGGCGGTTCTTCTCGTCCTGCACGTCGTCCGGGTCCCAGCCGATGGCGGTGGGGTAGAGCAGCAGTTCGGCGCCGGCCAGCGCCATCAGGCGCGCGGCTTCCGGATACCACTGGTCCCAGCACACCAGCACGCCGAGGCGGCCGACCGAAGTGTCGATGGGCTTGAAGCCGATGTCGCCCGGGGTGAAGTAGAACTTCTCGTAGAAGCCCGGGTCGTCGGGGATGTGCATCTTGCGGTACTTGCCGAGCAGGGTGCCGTCCTTCTCGAATACCACCGCGGTGTTGTGGTACAGGCCGGCGGCGCGGCGCTCGAACAGCGAGCCGACGATGACCACGCCATGGCGTCTGGCCAGCGCACCCAGGCGCTCGGTGCTCGGGCCGGGGATCGGTTCGGCCAGGTCGAACTCGTCCACCGATTCGTGCTGGCAGAAATACGGGCCGTTGTGCAGTTCCTGCAGCAGCACCAGCTTCGCGCCCTGCGCCGCGGCTTCGGCCACGCGGGCCTCGATGACGGCCAGGTTGGCGGCGGCGTCGCCGTGGTTGCGTTCCTGGATCAGGGCGACGATCAGGGTGTGGCGGGAGCTCATCCGGTCAAGGGTCCTGCGGGGGAGAGGGCGCATGGTAGCGCGGAAGCCGGCGCGGCATGCCCGCGACGGCTGAACGCGTGGCCACCGGCATGGCGCCGCGCGGCCATATCGGCGGGAGCCGTCAGGCGGCCAGCAGGCCGGCCGGCAGCTGCATGGTGATGCAGTGCAGGCTGCCGTTCTGCCAGATCAGCGGGCGGCAGGGCACCTGCACGATTTCGCGGTCCGGGAAGGCCTGCGCCAGCACGTCGCGCGCGGCGTCGTCGGCCGGATCGCCGTAGGCCGGCATCAGCACCGCGCCGTTGATGATCAGGAAGTTGGCATAGGACGCGGCCAGGCGGCGCCCTTCGTCGATCACCGGCTGCGCCCACGGCAGCGGGAACAGGCGGTACGGGCGGCCATCGCGGGTGCGCAGCGCCGCCAGTTCGGCGCCCATCGCCTGCAGTTCGGCGTAGTGCGAATCCTGCGGGTCGTCGCAGTCCTGGTAGACGATGCTGTCGGCCGAGGCGAAGCGGGCGAGGGTGTCGACGTGGGCGTCGGTGTCGTCGCCTTCCAGATAGCCGTGGTCCAGCCACAGCACGCGCTGCTGCTGCATCCACTGCGCCATGTCGGCGCCGAGCGAGGCGCGGTCGCGATCGGGGTGGCGTTCGTGCAGGCACTGCCAGGTGGTCAGCAGGGTGCCTTCGCCGTCGGTGTCGATGGCGCCGCCTTCCAGCGCGAACGCAATGCTGCGCACCTGCGCATCGTTGAAGGCGCCGGCTTCATGCAGCACGCCGACCAGCTGGTCGTCCAGGCTCGCCTCGAACTTGCCGCCCCAGCCGGTGAAGCGGAAATCCAGCAGCTGGAAGCCGCCGTCGGCGCGCTTGAGGGTGATCGGGCCGGAATCGCGCAGCCAGGTGTCGTCGTAGGGCGCGGTGATGAAGCGCACGCGCTCCATGTCGATGCGGTTGGAGCGCAGGCGCATTTCCGCATAGGTCTCGATGTCGTCGTCGGCCACGCAGATCAGCACCGGCTGGAAGCGGGTGATGGCCGCGACCAGGGCGATGTAGGTTTCCTCGACCTCGGCCAGGCGTTGCGCCCAGTCGGTATCGGCGTGCGGCCAGGCGATCAGGACGCCGGACTGGGCTTCCCATTCGGCGGGAAAACGAAGTGCATCGGTCATTGCGGGGGCTACTCGGCTCATGCCCGGACCGGGATCCGGGGCGTTCGTCGGCCTCCCGGTGGCGGGAGGCGCGGGGTGGGGTGATTGTCCCGGTGGGCGCGGCGCGCCCACCGGGAGCTGCGTCGATCAGCGGATCGGCGGCTTCGGCCCGATCTCGTCGGGGCCGGCCTGGTTGGCGACCACGTCGATCACGCGCTGCTTCTCGAAATAGACGGTGAAGGCCGGATAGACCCAGCGGTTGATCGTCGGCCACTGGCGCTTCTGGCCGCCGCGCGGTTCCAGGCGCTCGGCCGGGGCGCCGAAGCGCGCCTGGACCTGGCTCATCGACTCGCCGCGCGCCGGCAGCGCGCCGGCCGGCTTTTCCTGCGCCCGCTCGATCAGCAGGGTGTCGGCCATCGCCGCATTGGGTGCCGCGAGGATCGCGGCGGTCAGGGCCAGGGCCCGGATGGTCTGCTTCATGGTCGCTTCTCCCCGGAGGACAAGTGGCGATTACAGCAAAAAAACGGCGGCGATAAAGCGGCGGACGGCTCTGTTCCAGACAGCCGTGGGCGGCCGTGCCGGAGGGAAGATACGCCGCCCGCCGTGAGCGCGGGACAGAGGATGCAAAAAGCCGCCCGGAGGCGGCTTTCTGCGAAGGCTGGAATCCTCGCGGATTCCGCTGGCGGCTTGCGCCGGCCGGCTCAGCGCTGGCGAGCCTTGAAACGCGGGTTCGACTTGCAGATCACGAAGATCTTGCCGCGACGGCGAACCACCTTGCAGTCACGGTGACGGGCCTTCGCCGACTTCAGGGAGGACAGGACTTTCATGGCATACCTCGGCGGATACGTTGGAGTTCTACAGGGAGCGTAGCCGCGGATATGCAGGTTGACGCTCGTTCAAGCTCGCCATTCTACCGGGCAATTCCATGTGGGTTCAAGTGGTTGCGTGCAAGCGGCGACGGCCGGGTCGGGCGGGGCGCTAGAATGGGCCGATTCCCGTTCAGCGAAGGCCCCAGATGAGCCCACTTCCCCCCGTCCTCACCATCGACGGCCCGTCCGGGGCCGGCAAGGGTACCGTCAGCCGCATCGTCGCGCACCGGCTGGGCTGGCATTACCTGGACTCGGGGGCGCTGTACCGGGCGGTGGGCGTGGCGGCCAGCTGGGCCGACATCGATACCTCCGACGCCTCGGCGCTGGTGCGCTGCACCTTCGATACCCGCATCCGCTTCGTCGAGCGCGGCGAGAGCCTGCGGGTGCTGGTCAACGATACCGACGCGACCGACGAACTGCGCCTGGAGACCACCGGGGCGCTGGCCTCGGCCATCGCGGCCATCCCCGAGGTGCGGGCGGCGCTGAAGGAGCGCCAGCGCGCATTCAGGGTGGCGCCGGGGCTGGTGGCCGACGGCCGCGACATGGGCACGGTCATCTTTCCGGACGCCCCGTTCAAGGTATTCCTGACCGCCAGCGCCGAGGAACGGGCGCAGCGGCGGCATAAACAGTTGAAAGAAAAAGGGGTTTCGGTTAACTTTGACGACCTCCTGCGCGAGATCATGGCCCGCGACGCCCGTGATGCACAGCGCGCAGTGGCGCCCCTGAGGCCGGCCGATGACGCCGTCCTCATCGACACCAGCGGTATCGGCATCGACGACGTCGTTGCCAGGGTGCTGGGCCTGCTTCCCTCGCAGGAAGCGTGACCCGCGGTTCCGTGAGAGCGGCCGGTGACGGCCGCCGTCGCACAAAACCGAAGTTGTACAAGGCTCCGTCGTGCAGGGTGCACGGCGGTTTTTCCACTCCACACACGGCCGCCGGCACGGGGTCGACCAACAGGCGGGCGGTACGCACTCCCCGAAGGGAACGATCTGCCCATGTGTTCAACTGAGTAAATCCAATGACCGAATCATTTGCAGAACTGTTTGAAGCCAGCCAGGCCAACCTGGCCAAGCTGAAGCCGGGCGCCATCGTCGTCGGCACCGTCGTCGACGTCCGCGGCGACGTGGTGGTGATCAACGCCGGTCTGAAGTCCGAAGGCATCGTGCCGATCGAACAGTTCCGTAACGACGCTGGCGAAATCGACGTGGGCGTGGGCGACCAGGTGAAGGTCGCGCTCGACTCGATCGAGAACGGCTTCGGCGAAACCGTCCTGTCGCGCGAGAAGGCCAAGCGCGCGATGGTGTGGGACGAGCTGGAAGAAGCGTTGGAAAAGAACGAAACCATCACCGGCCGCATCAGCGGCAAGGTCAAGGGTGGTTTCACCGTCGACATCAAGGATGTCCGCGCGTTCCTGCCGGGTTCGCTGGTCGATGTGCGCCCGGTGCGCGACCCGGCCTACCTGGAAGGCAAGGAGCTGGAGTTCAAGCTCATCAAGCTTGACCGCAAGCGCAACAACGTCGTGGTCTCGCGCCGCGCCGTCGTCGAGAGCGAGCACTCGGAAGAGCGCGAGCAGCTGATGGACAAGCTGCAGGAAGGCGCGATTCTGAAGGGTGTCGTCAAGAACCTGACCGACTACGGTGCGTTCGTGGACCTGGGCGGCATCGACGGCCTGCTGCACATCACCGACATGGCATGGAAGCGCGTGCGCCATCCGTCCGAAGTCGTGAACGTCGGCGACGAGCTGGACGTGCGCGTGCTGAAGTTCGACCGCGAGCGCAACCGCGTCTCGCTGGGCCTGAAGCAGCTGGGCGAGGATCCGTGGGACAACATCTCGCGCCGTTACCCGGCCAACAGCCGCGTGTTCGGCAAGGTCTCCAATGTCACCGATTACGGCGCGTTCGTCGAGATCGAGCCGGGCGTGGAAGGCCTGGTGCACGTGTCCGAGATGGACTGGACCAACAAGAACGTCAACCCGTCCAAGGTCGTGCAGGTCGGTGACGAAGTCGAAGTGATGGTGCTGGACGTCGACGAAGAGCGTCGCCGCATCTCGCTGGGCATGAAGCAGGTTGCCGCCAATCCGTGGGAAACCTTCGCCGCCACCCACAAGAAGGGCGACAAGGTGTCCGGCCAGATCAAGTCGATCACCGACTTCGGCATCTTCATCGGCCTGGACGGCGGCATCGACGGCCTGGTCCACCTGTCCGACATCAGCTGGAAC
>Ga0182741_1003218_pt1 | contig 17618 bp, 15 predicted proteins | sample eDN5th37CBELigOP_FD_128874 | JGI IMG/M metagenome (GOLD analysis project Ga0182741, IMG submission 128874) | Enriched Organic Plus compost microbial communities from Emeryville, California, USA - eDNA 5th pass 37_C BE-Lig OP (version 2) (version 2) ...
ACCTACGAGCTCTTCCGGTTCCACTACGCGCCGAACAACCGGGACCCGGAGCGGGGGGCGACCCGTGGGGTGGTGTCGTCGTGCCTCGCCCTGCTGGAAGGCGGCGCCACGCACCTCGGGGTGGCCACCGACCACGTGATCGAGTCGTTCCGCAACGACCTGTGGCCGGGCTACAAGGACGGATCTGGCGTGGACCCGCAGCTGAAGGCGCAGTTCCCGCTCGTGGAGGACGCGCTGCGCGCCGCCGGGTTCGTCGTGTGGGCGATGGTCGAGCAGGAGGCCGACGACGCCCTCGCCGCGGCGGCGAAGGTGGCCGCAGCCCACCCGGAGGTGGACCGGGTCGTGATCTGCACGCCCGACAAGGACCTCGGCCAGTGCGTGGGCGGCAAGGTCTGGCAGTGGGATCGGCGGCAGGACAAGTGGTTCGACGCCGACGGCGTGCGGGAGCGCCTCGGCGTGCCGCCCGAGTCGGTCCCCGACCTCCTCGCCCTCGTGGGCGACACCGCCGACGGCTTCCCCGGCCTGCCCGGCTGGGGGGCGAAGTCGGCGGCCGCCGTCCTCGCCCGCTGGGGGCACCTCGAGGACATCCCCGAGGACCCGACGACCTGGGACGCCGGCGTGCGGGGCGCGGCCAAGCTGAACGCCGTGCTGCGGGAGCAGTTCGAGCTGGCGCTGCTGTTCCGGCGCATCGCCACCGTCGAGACCGACGCAGACGTGGGGACCGTCGAGTCGTGGCGCTGGGCCGGCCCCACCGACGACTTCGCCGCGCTCGCCGCCGAGCTCGGCGACCCTCGCCTGGCCGAGCGGGCGGAGCGCCTCGCCGCCTCCCGGTAGCGCAGCGGCGCTCCCATGGGCGGCCTGCCCTCGCCACCGGGACCCGCCGGCGTCTCGGCGGCGGCCAGGCGGGGAAGGCGAGGCCGATGACCTCCGCCGCCGTCACCACGTCGAACCCCCGCCGCCGGGAGGGCCCGTGGCCCGCGCTGGCTGCCTCCGTCGCCGCGGTCGCGGTCGTCGCGGTGATCGGCAGCCTCGCCACCGACACCGGCCCGGGCTCGTGGTACGCCGGGCTGGAGCAGCCGTCGTGGAACCCGCCCGACTGGGTGTTCGGCCCGGTGTGGTCGATCCTCTACGCGGCGATGGCGGTGGCCGCGTGGCTCGTGTGGCGGACCGGCGAGCGACGGGCGCTCGTGGCCTACGGCGTGCAGCTGGTCCTCAACCTGGCCTGGACCCTCACCTTCTTCGGCCTGGAGAGCACCTGGGGCGGCGTGGCCGTGATCGCGGCCCTCGTCGTCGCCATCGTCGTGACGATCGTCGCGTTCGCCCGGGTCCAGCGGCTGGCCGCCTGGCTGCTCGTCCCGTACCTGGCGTGGACCGCCTACGCGGCGGCGCTCACCACGGCGATCGCGTTGGCGGGCTAGGGAGCGCGCCGCCGTCCGCGGCCGTAGGGTCCACGCCATGAGCCTCGACGACGAGCTGGTCAACCGCGTCACCTGGAAGATCCCGAACGCGCTCGCCCTGGTCGGCTCCCGGGCGGGCGACGAGCGCAACGCCATGACGACGAGCTGGATCACCCAGCTGTCGATGCGGCCGGTGCTCATCGGCGTGAGCGTCGACAACAAGGCGGTCACCCACCGGCTCATCAGCGAGGGCGGCTCGTTCACGGTGAACCTCTGGGACGCCGAGGACACCCGCCCGTTCGTGAAGTTCTCGAAGCCCGCCCGCTACGACCCCGAGCGCAGCACCCTAAACGACCGCCCGGTGCGCGACGGCGTCACCGGCGCTCCGGTCTTCGAGGAGGCGATCGCCTGGCTGGAGTGCGAGGTGCGCCAGGCCATCGACCTGGGCACCCACACCCTGTTCATCGGCGAGCTGGTCGACGCGGGCATCAACGACGACGCCAAGCGAGCCGCGTCCATGTCCGACACCCGCATGAAGTACGGCGGCGTCGTGCGCGGCGGCCACTGACCCCGCGTGGGGTGAGCGTCGCCCGGCCCGCTCGAGGGCGGTGCCGGGCGCGTCCGACCGGGCTCAGGCGTTCTTCGGGAGGTCCTTGAACGGCCGGCTCTTGTCGTCCGCCGGCTCCTTGGGCAGGCCGAGGACGCGCTCGCCGATGATGTTCTTCTGGATCTGGTCGGTGCCGCCGTAGATCGGCGGGGCCTGGGCGAACAGCGCCATGCCCGTGATCAGCCCGAGGAACGGGTTGCCCGTGGCGCGATCGAGCTCGGTGGCGTCCTCGGACCGGTAGGCGTGGAGGGTGCCGTACGGCCCGAGGACCCGCAGCCCGAGGTCGCGCTGCTGGCGCACGATCTCGCTCATCTGCAGCTTCGAGATGTTCGGCAGGCCCGGGATCTCGTGGCCGATGGCCTTGCCGGCCTTGGCCCGCCAGTTGTGGAACCGCCCCACCTCGTTGAGCGTGTGGAGCCGCATCAGGTCCTGGCGGATCGTCGGGTCCTGGATCTTGCCGTTCTGCTTGGCGACGTCGACGATCAGCTTGTAGGCGCCGGCCATGCCGGCGCCGCCACCGCCTCCGGAGCGACGGCGGGGCCGCTCGGAGACGAAGTCGCCGGCGCGCTTGTCGAGGTCACCGGCGATCGTCCCCGGCGTGGCGGCGCTGGCCGCGGCGTGGCCGCCGCCGGCGCCCAGGCCGGCCCGCTCGTTCATGAGCGTGGTGTTGGCCACCGCCCAGCCGTTGTTGAGCCCGCCGATGATGTTGGCGTCGGGGACGACCGCCTCCTCGAGGAACACCTCGTTGAAGAGGGCGTGGCCGGTCATCTCGACGAGCGGGCGCACCTCGATCTTGCCGGGCTGGTGCATGTCGATCCCGAAGTAGGTGATGCCCTGGTGCTTCGGGACGTCGGGGTCGGTGCGGGCGATGAGCATGCCCATGTCGGCGACGTGGCCGCCGGAGGTCCACACCTTCTGGCCGGTGACGATCCACTCGTCGCCGTCCTTCACCGCGCGGCACTGGAGCCCCGCCAGGTCGGAGCCAGCGCCGGGCTCGCTGAAGAGCTGGCACCAGGCCTTCTTCCCGGTGACGATGTCGCGCACCATCGTGTCGATCTGCTCCTGCGTGCCGTGCGTCGCGATCGTCGGCGCGGCGAGGAGGAGGCCGAGGCCGCCGGGGGCGCCGAGGGCACCGAACTCGGCGATGGCGTTCTGCACGGCCACCGAGTCGTTGCGGTTCAGGCCCTTGCCGTAGGCGTGCGGGGGCAGGTTCGGCGCGGCCCAGCCGGACAGGCCCAGCCGCTCCCACCACTCACCCACGGTGAGGTCGGGGTCCCAGTTCTCCTCGAGCCAGGCTCGGACCTCGTCGACGACGTCGGTGGTCTTCTGCGCTGCGGTGTCGGTCAACTCGATCCCCCTCGGACGGCACACGGGCCACGGACGGCATTAGGCAAGCGCACCTTGACCCACGGGTCAAGTTGGTCCCGCGCACCGACCCTCAGGTGGCCTTGGCCCGGCTGGGCGCGACCCGTGGCGGTTCGTTGGGCATCTTCGGGTAGACGGGCGGCCACGGCGCGTCGGGCAGGCCCGCCTCGGCGTCGCGCCGGGCCAGCTCGAGGAGCGGCGTCAGGTCCTGGGGGCGGGCGTGCTTGCCGGCCCACGGATCGCCCTGGCGGGCCACGCGCTCGGGGACGGTGGCGATCGTGAGCTCGTCGGGCACGACCTCGTCGAGCTCGTCCCACGACAGCGGCGTGGACACCTGCCCGCCGACGCGGGGTCGGGCGCACCACGCCCCGAACACCGTCTTGTGCGGCGCGTTCTGGTTGAAGTCGACGAAGACCCGGGCACCGCGCTCCTCCTTCCACCACGCGGCGGTGATCTCGTCGGGGTGCCGGCGCTCGAGCTCGCGGGCGAGGGCGACGGCGGCGGCGCGCACCTCGTAGGCGTCCCACCGGGGCTGGAGGCCGACGTAGAGGTGCAGACCCCGGGAGCCGGACGTCTTGATCCAGCACTCGATGCCGAGCTCGTCGAGGAGCTCCCGCACCCGCCAGGCGGCGTCGCGCAGCTGCGGGTAGGCGACGCCGGGCGAGGGGTCGAGGTCGACGCGCAGCTCGTCGGCGATGCCGAGGTGGTCGACCCGGTCCGGCCACACGTGGAAGCCGAGGCAGCCCTGGTTGACCGCCCAGGCGACGTGGGCGAGGTCCTCGATCACGAGGGCGTCGCTCGTCGTCCCGTTCGGCGTGGCCACCTCGACGGTGCGGAGCCACGACGGCGCCGACGCCGGCACCCGCTTCTGGAAGAACGACGTGCCGCCGGCGCCCTCTGGGTACCGCTCGAGGAGGACGGGACGCCCGCCGAGCTCGGCGAGGAGCGGCTCGGCGACGGCCTCGTAGTACCGCACGAGGTCGAGCTTGGTGGCGCCGAGGCGGGGGAAGAACACCTTGTCCGGGTGGGTGATCCGCACCGTCCGGCCGGCCAGCTCGAGCTCCACGGCGTCGGCCATGCCGGACAGTCTGCCCGCCGACGGGGCGCTTCGATGGCCGGTCCGGGGCCGCTCCGGGCAGACTGGTCCGTCGCCGTCTGGCCCGCCCCACCATGGTCCGTCCCCTGAACGACCTCCCCACGCCCCCCGCCCGCCGGCGGGGCAGGCGCCGCCGGGACGACGTCTTCGCGCCCCTTCGCTCCCCCACGCTCGACTTCACGCCCCGCGGCCTGCGCCTCGACCGGCCAGCGCGCGGCCAGCGCCTCCGCCCCCGCCGCCAGCTCGACCTCACGATCCTGTTCATCGCCGTGGGTGCGCTGGTCCTCGTCACGTGGATGGGCGTGGCCTTCTGGCGGGCCACTCGCGTGGAGGTGGCGATCGCTGGCCTCGAGTCGGGCGTGCAGCTCCAGCCCGACGCGGCGGCGGACCTGGCGATCGAGGTCACGATCCCCGACGGGGGCGACCGCTACCGGGCGTCGCTCACCCTGGACGGCGTGGAGCTCACGAAGGCCCTCGACTTCGAGGGCGACACGATGGTCGTGGCCCCCGCGCACCTCGTCGAGGCCGACGTGGTGGAGGGGGCGCTGGACGAGGGCGAGCACCGCCTCCACCTGTCGGTGAGCCGGCTGTTCCTGCCGGACTCCACCTTCGAGTGGACCTACGTGGTCGACTCGATCGCCCCCCGCCTGGGCGTGCCCAGCGCGCTCGACCCGGTGCCGGTGGCGGAGGCGGTCACCGTCTCCGGCGAGACCGAGCCCGACGTCGAGCTGTTCCTGAACGGCGAACCGATCGAGCACGACGAGGGCCGCTTCGCCGTGCACTTCGACCACCCGCCGGCGGGCGCGCTCGTGTTCGAGGCGGTCGACCCGGCCGGGAACCGCACGACGGCCACCTCGGGCGTGCCGGTCTGGTACCCCGACCGGGTGCAGGGCGTGCACGTGTCGGCGGCGGCGTGGGCCAACGACGAGCTGCGGGCCGGGATCCTCTCGCTCATCGAGCGGGGCCTGGTCGACACCGTCGAGCTCGACCTCAAGGACGAGGCGGGCGTGGTCGGCTACGACTCCCGCGTGGCGGTGGCCCGCGAGATCGGGGCGGTGCGCCCGGAGCTGGACCTCGCGGAGACCGTCGCCGAGCTGGAGTCCATGGGGGTGCGGGTCATCGGGCGCATCGTGGCGTTCCGCGACCCCATCTACGCCCAGGCGGCCTGGAAGGCCGGTCGCGAGGACGAGGTCATCCAGAGCCCCGACGGCGGGATGCTCGGTGCGTACGGCGGCTTCACCAACTACGTGCACCCGGCGGTGCGGAAGTACAACCTCGACCTCGCGCTCGAGGCGGTCGACGCCGGCGTGAACGACATCCTCTGGGACTACATGCGCCGACCCGAGGGGCACCCGAGCACAATGGTGATCCCGGGCCTGGGCGAGGGCACGAGCTCCGAGGCGATCGTCGACTTCCTCGCCGAGGCCCACGAGGCGCTGCGCGTCCGCGGCGCCTACCAGGGGGCGTCGGTGTTCGGCATCGCCGCTGCGGCCGGCGACAGCATCGCCCAGGACATCCCGGCGATGGCGCGGGTCGTCGACTACCTGGCACCGATGATCTACCCGTCGCACTGGGGGCCGGGCATGTACGACGTGGACAGCCCGATCCGCCAGCCGTACGAGATCACCAAGCGGTCCCTGGCCCACTTCCAGAAGCTCACCGAGGGCATGGGCGTGCGCTACGTGCCGTGGATCCAGGACTTCTCGCTCCACGGCGTCCGCTACGGCGCCGCGGAGGTGCGGGCGCAGATCGACGCCGCCGCCGAGCTCGGCCTCACCGGCTTCATCCTCTGGGACCCGAACGTCACCTACACCGCGGACGCCCTCACCCCGATCCCCCGCTCCTAGGGGGAGGCGTCGGCGGCGCGCGGGCGGGCGCCGCAGCCGGACCGCGCCGCGGTCAGCTCGGGGGGCGACCCGTCGCCTCGCCTCCGGAGCCGAAGATCGCGCTGAGCTCCGCCGGCGGCACCTCCTCGAGCTGGGCGTAGGTGCAGGACTCGGGGGTGCGGTCGGGACGGAAGCGCACGAGGCGCCCGCCGTGGCGGAACCGCCCGGCGAGGACGTGCTCGTAGCGGACCTCGGCGACGAGCTCGATCCGCAGCGGCTCCCACGAGAGGTCCTTTTGCGCGTTCCAGCGGCTGACCCCGCCGGGCATCTTGCCGGCCGCCTGGGCCTGCGCCTGGGCGTCGGCCCACGACCGCCACGGGTGGCCCTCGAGCGCGCCCTCCCGCAGCGGCGCCAGCTCGTCGACCAGCTCGCGGCGGCGGGCGGCGGTGAAGCTGCTGGCCACGCCGACGTGGTGCAGGTTGCCCTCGTCGTCGTACAGGCCGAGCAGGAGCGAGCCCACGCCCTGCCCGTCCTTGTGCCAGCGGAACCCGGCGACCACGCAGTCGGCGGTGCGCTCGTGCTTCACCTTCCACATGACCCGCTTGTCCTGCTGGTACGGGGCGTCGAGGGGCTTGGCCATCACCCCGTCGAACCCCGCCCCCTCGAAGCGGGTGAACCAGTCCTCCGCCACGTCGGGGTCCTCGGTGAACGGCGTGAGGTGGACGTGCGGGTGGGCGGGCTCGGCGAAGAGCGCCTCGAGCTCGGCTCGCCGAGCGCGGAACGGCGCGCCGGTGAGGTCGCGGTCGTCGAGGGCGAGCAGGTCGAAGGCGACGAAGCTGGCCGGCGTCTCCGCCGCCAGCCGCGCCACCCGCGAGGCAGCCGGGTGCAGGCGCTGCTGGAGGGCGTCGAAGTCGAGCCCGTCGCCGGTGACCACGACGATCTCGCCGTCGACCACGCAGCGCTCGGGCAGGGCCGCCCGGAGGTGCTCGACCAGCTCGGGGAAGTAGCGGGTGAGGGGCCGGTCGTTGCGGGAGCCGAGCTCGAGCTCGTCGCCGTCCCGGAAGACGATGCAGCGGAAGCCGTCCCACTTCGGCTCGTAGCCGAGGCCGTCGTCCCGGGGCACCGAGTAGACCGCCTTGGCGAGCATCGGCTTCACGGGCGGGGTAAGGGGCAGGTGCACACGTCGACCCTACGGGACCCCGGTCGCGCTCGGCTCGGGGGTTCGGCCCCGGGCGCGGCGCCCTCCCCGAGCAGGAAGTAGAACGTGTTCCACTCCAGGGGAGGGGCAGCGTGGACGTCGACGACACCGAGGCAGAGGCGGCGATCCGAGCCGAGGCCCGGGCCTGGCTGCGCACCGTGGCCCGGCCCCGAGGCGAGGGCGACGGGCGCTGGCGCCGCTTCCGGGCCAAGAGCGACGAGGACGACCTCGCGCAGCTCCAGGCGGCCCGGGCCTGGCAGCGCACGAAGTACGAGGCCGGCTGGGCGGCCGTCCACTGGCCGGTGGCGCACGGCGGCCGCGGCCGGTCGGTCATCGAGGCGGGCGTGTTCGCCGAGGAGGAGGCCCGCTTCGACGTGTCGGCCCGGTTCTTCATGATCGGCATCGACATGGCCGGCCCGACGCTCATGGCCCACGGCACGCCGGAGCAGCAGGCCCGCTTCCTCGGGCCGATGCTGCGGGGCGACGAGGTGTGGTGCCAGCTCTTCAGCGAGCCCGGCGCGGGGAGCGACCTGGCGTCGCTGTCGACCCGAGCGGTGCGCGACGGCGACGACTGGGTGCTGACCGGCCAGAAGGTGTGGACGTCGTCGGCCCACCTCGCCGACTGGGGGATGTGCCTGGCCCGGACCGACCCCGACGCACCGAAGCACCGGGGCATCGGCTACTTCCTCGTCGACATGCGGGCGCCCGGCGTGACGGTGCGGCCGCTGCGCCAGATCGACGGGGCGATCCACGTCAACGAGGTGTTCCTCGACGGGGTGCGCGTCCCCGCCGACCGGGTGGTGGGCGACCCCACCGACGGCTGGCGGGTGGCGATGACGACGCTCACCGCCGAGCGCACGGCCATCGGCGAGGGCGGGCAGACCGGCTGGCGCGACGTCGCCGAGCTGGCCGCGCGGCTCGGCCGCTCGGAGGACCCGGCCGTCCGTCAGGAGCTGGCCCGCCTCCACACCCGCGAGTCGGTCCAGCGGTGGCTGCTCTTCCGGGTTCGGACCGCGGTGACGCAGGGCCGCCTGCCGGGACCGGAGGGCGCGGTGCTCAAGCTCGTGAACAGCCACCAGGTGGCGCACGTGGGCGAGGTGCTCATGGCCGTGCTCGGCGCGGCCGGCACGCTGTGGCACGACGACGCGCCCGACGGGGGCTTCTGGCAGGACGTGTTCCTCTTCCAGTGGTCGAGCCGCATCGGCGGTGGCACCGAGGACATCCAGCGCAACATCCTCGCCGAGCGGGTCCTCGGCCTCCCCCGCGACCCCGACCCCTCCCGCGGCATCCCCTGGCGGGACCTTCCCGGGACCTGACGAGGCGACGTCGGTGCGCGATCTCCGGCCGCCGCGGCCGCGGATCGCTCAGGGACGTCGTGTCAGAAGCGGACGAGGCGGCCGGGGCGCTCGCCGGTGGGCTCGCCGTGCTCGTGGGTGACCCGGCCGGCGACGAGGGTGGCGACGTAGCCGTCGGCCCGCTGGATCAGGCGCCGGCCGCCGGCGGGCAGGTCGAAGACCATCTCCGGGGCGTGGAGCGCCATGGCGTCGAGGTCGATCAGGTTGAGGTCGGCTCGCAGGCCCGGCGCGATCACGCCGCGGTCGGTGAAGCCGTAGGTGGCGGCGGTGCGCGACGTCTGGAGGCTGATCGCCTGCTCCAGCCCGATCCGCTCGCCCCGGGTGCGGCCCTTCACCCAGTGGGTGAGCAGGTAGGTGGGCATGCTCACGTCGCAGATGAGGCCGCAGTGGGCGCCGCCGTCGGAGAGGCCGAGCGTGGTGGCGGGATGGACCATCATCTCCCGGATCGCCTCGTGGTCGTGGTCCACGTACGAGGCGAGCGGCGCGAAGAGGAACGCCCTGCCGTCCTGCTCGAGGAGCCAGTCGAGGACGACCTCCTGCGGCGAGCGCCCCTCGCGGGCGGCGACCGCCTCGACGCTGGCGGAGGCCGGCGGCTCGTAGTCGGGCGGGTCGCCGAGCGGGAAGATCTGCCCCCAGCGCTGCATGAGGCCCCGCGCGATCGGGTTGCGGGTGTGGGGCTCCTCGGCGACGAGCGCGGCTCGCACCTCGGGCTGGCGCAGGCGGGCGACGCGCTCGGCGAGCGGCAGGTCGGCCAGCTTCCGGTAGGTGGGGTGCGTGAAGAACGGGTGCAGGGACGACTGCAGGCCGAAGAGCATGCCGGTGGGCCGGCAGGCGACCTGTGGGATGATCCGCCGGCCGGCCTCCCGGTCCTCGAGCGCAGCGGCCAGCGCCTCCCGGTACGCCTGGGGCGCGTAGGGGGCCTGGGCGAGCGCGTAGGTGGCGGTGGCGCCGGTGCGCTCGACGAGCTCGACGAGCCACGCCCGGTCGGCGGCGCCTCCCTGGTGGTCGGACACGAGCTGGAAGACGCCGTGGCCAGCCCGGCCGATGGCGTCGCCGAGCGCCAGCAGCTCCTCGGGCGGCGCGTCGGTGCCGGGCACGAGCCCGTGCTTCGAGGAGTGCAGGATCGTGCGGCTGGTGCTGATGCCGCAGGCGCCGGCGTCGAGGGCCTCCTCGGCCAGCTTCGACATGAGCGCGATCTCCTCGGGGTCGGCGTCGCGCTCGTGGGCCCGCTCCCCCATCACGTACGCCCGCAGCGCGGCGTGGGGCACCTGGGCGGCCACGTCGATCGTGCGGGGCGTGGCCTCGAGGGCGTCGAGGTACTCGGGGAAGGACTCCCAGGCCCAGGCGATGCCCTCGTGCAGCGCGGTGCCGGGGATGTCCTCCACGCCCTCCATCACCTCGATGAGGAAGGCCTCGGACCCGGGGCGCACCGGGGCGAAGCCCACCCCGCAGTTGCCCATCACGACCGTGGTGACGCCGTGCCAGGACGACGGGGTGAGCTCGGGGTCCCAGGTGACCTGGCCGTCGTAGTGGGTGTGGATGTCGACCCAGCCGGGGGCGACGACGAGGCCGTCGGCGTCGAGCTCGCGCTCGGCCGGCCCGTCGACGCGACCCACTTCGGTGATGCGGCCGTCGCGCACGGCGACGTCGGCGGTGACCGCCGGCGCTCCGGTGCCGTCGACGACGGTCCCCCCGCGGATCACGAGCTCGTGCATTGCGTCCCCCTCGACGAGATCTGTGCGGGTTCTGGTGCGGATGGCGCACGCAGACCCGCACAGATCTTGTCACGTGCGTTGGGAGCGCTCGGGGGGGCCCAGGTACCGTGGCCGACGTGACGGAGCACCCGATGAGCGAGCGCCTGGCCGAGCTGGCCAAGCGCAAGGAACAGGCCCTCCACGCTGGTTCGGAGCGCGCGGTCGAGCGCCAGCACGCCAAGGGCAAGATGCTGGCTCGGGAGCGGATCGACTACCTCCTCGACCCGGGCTCGTTCCACGAGCTCGACATGCTGGCCCGCCACCGGGCCCACGACAGCGGCCTCGCCGAGCGCCCGTACACCGACGGCGTCATCACCGGCTGGGGCACGATCGACGGCCGCAAGGTGTTCGTCTTCAGCCAGGACTTCACGGTCTTCGGCGGCGCCCTCGGCGAGGTGTTCGCCGAGAAGATCCACAAGGTGATGGACCTGGCCACCAAGGTCGGCGCCCCGCTCATCGGCCTCAACGACGGGGCCGGCGCCCGCATCCAGGAGGGCCCGGTCAGCCTCGCCAGCTACGGCGGCATCTTCTATCGGAACGTCTCGGCATCCGGCGTCATCCCGCAGATCAGCGTGATCCTCGGGCCCTGCGCCGGCGGGGCCGTCTACTCCCCCGCGATGACCGACTTCATCTTCATGGTGAAGGAGACGTCGCACATGTTCATCACCGGCCCGGACGTGGTGAAGACGGTGACCGGCGAGGAGGTGACCCTCGAGGAGCTGGGCGGCGCCATGGCCCACGCCTCGAAGTCCGGCGTCGCCACCTTCGTCGGCGAGGACGAGAAGGCGGTCCTCGACGAGGTCCGCTACCTGCTCAGCTTCCTGCCGTCGAACAACCTCGAGGAGCCCCCGGCGGTCGCCTCCACCGACGACCCGATGCGGGAGTGCCCCGAGCTGCGGGACCTGATGCCGGCCAGCCCCAACATCCCCTACGACATGAAGGCCGTCATCGAGTCGGTCGTCGACGACGGGGAGTACATCGAGTACTTCCCGCACTGGGCGGGGTCGATCACCTGCGGGTTCGCCCGCCTCGACGGCAAGCCCGTGGGCGTCGTCGGCAACCAGCCGATGGTCCTGGCCGGCGTCCTCGACGTGAACTCGTCGGAGAAGGCGGCTCGCTTCGTCCGCACCTGCGACGCCTTCAACATCCCGCTCGTCACCTTCGTCGACGTCCCCGGCTTCCTGCCCGGCGTCGATCAGGAGCACGGCGGCATCATCCGCCACGGCGCCAAGCTCCTGTACGCCTACTGCGAGGCCACCGTCCCGCGGATCCAGGTGATCACCCGCAAGGCCTACGGCGGCGCGTACGTGGTGATGAACTCGAAGTCGATCGGCGCCGACCTGGCCTTCGCGTGGCCGTCGGCCGAGCTGGCGGTGATGGGCCCGCAGGGCGCGGTCGAGATCATCTACCGCAAGGAGCTGGCCGACGCGCCCGACCCGGCGGCCCGCCGGGCCGAGCTCGTCGAGGAGTACACCGAGCGGTTCTGCAACCCGTACGTGGCGGCCGAGCGCGGCTTCGTCGACGACGTGATCGACCCGGCCGAGACCCGCATCAAGCTCATCGCCGGCCTCGAGCTCCTGCGCTCGAAGCGCGAGGAGCTCCCCAAGCGCAAGCACGGGAACGTCCCGCTCTAGGCGATGGACATCACCCCGACCCCCACCGAGGAGGAGGTGGCGGCGATCGTCGCCGCCATCGAGGCGTCGTGGCCGCGCCCGGCGGCGTCGGCCGCGCCGCAGCAGCCGCCCCGCTGGCGCTTCGCCGGCCGGTGGTGGACCAAGCCGATCCCGATCCGGCGCGAGCGCCCCTGGTAGCGGCCGGGCCGGTCGAGGCCGCACGCACGCCTTCGGGCGCGCCTGCGTAGCCTCGACTCGTGACCGATCTGCCCCCGCCCCCCGGTTCCAACCCGCCCCCGCCGCCTCCGCCGCCCCCCAGCGGCTACCCCCCGCCGACGCCCCCGTCGTACGGCGCGCCGCCCCCGCCGACGGGGTACCACGCCACCTACGGCGTGCCGGCGGCGCCGCTCCCCCCGTTCGCCAGCGTGTGGCGGCGGCTCGGGGCGGTGCTCATCGACGGCCTCCTCCTCGGCCTGCTCGTCATCCCGGCGGTGGTGGCGCTAACCACGGGGGACACGAAGATCGAGCGGTGCCGGGTCGACCGGCTCGGCAACCGCGACCCCGACGGGCCGTTCACCGGGCTGTGCGAGGTGCCCACCACGAGCACCTGGCTGCTGTTCACGGTGCTGCTGCTCGCCGCGCTGGCCGCCGTGGTGGTCTACCACACGCTGATGGTCGGCCGGTCGGGGCAGACCCTCGGCAAGCGGGCCACCGGCGTGAAGGTCGTCGACGCCACCACCGGCCAGGTGATCGGCACCGGCCGCGCCCTCGGCCGCTACCTGTTCTCGGCGTTCATCTCCGGCAACATCTGCGGCCTCGGCTACCTGTGGGCCATCTGGGACAAGCGCCGGCAGACCTGGCACGACAAGGTCGTCAGCTCCGTCGTGGTCCGAGCATGACGGGGCAGGGACCTGAGCTCACCACCGTCGCCGACGACGAGGCGGTCGTCCACGAGGGGCTGGAGGTGCGCCGCTACGACGGCCTGACGCCCGACACCCCCTACGAGATCGAGGGCTTCGCCTTCCGCACGCTCCCCCGCCTCGGCGAGCGGCTGGCCACGGTGGCCACCGTCAACGACGTGCACTACGGGGAGGTGGTGGCGGGCCTGATGGAGGGCCACGAGGGCGGCCCGGTGTTCAGCGTGCCCCCGGGCAGCGAGCCGTACCCCGAGCTCATGAACCGGGGCGCGATCAGCGAGATCAGCGCCGTCGACCCGGATCTCGTCGTCGTGAAGGGGGACCTCACCTCAGAGGGCACCGAGGAGGAGTACCGGACCTTCCTCGCCGCCTACGGGGGCGCGTTCGGCGACCGCCTCCTCCACGTCCGCGGCAACCACGACGCCTACCGGCACCAGACGTTCGCGCCGTCCGGCCCGCAGCGCCGCGACGTGCCGGGCCTCACGATCGCGCTGCTCGACACGACGATCCCGGGCCGGGCCTCGGGCGGGGTCGACGCCGAGCAGCTCGAGTGGCTCGACGACCTGGCCGCCGAGGCCGACCGCCCGGTGCTCGTCCTCGGCCACCACCACATCTGGCGGCCGACGTCCGGGCCTCGGCCGCTCAGCTACTTCGGGATCGACCCCGACGACTCGGAGCGGCTGATCGAGGTCGTCGCCCGGCACCCGGCGATCCTCGGCTACGCGGCGGGCCACACCCACCGCAACCGGGTGCGGTTCGTCCCCGCCACCGGGGATCGCCCCTGGATCGAGGTCGCCTGCGTGAAGGACTACCCGGGGGCCTGGGCCGAGTACCGCGTCTTCGAGGGCGGCGTGCTGCAGATCCACCGCCGCATCTCCACCCCCGAGGCCCTGGCCTGGACCGAACTCACCCGCGGCATGTTCGGCGGGTTCTACGACGAGTACGCCTTCGGGGAGCTGGCCGACCGCTGCTTCGCGATGCGGGCCTCCTAGTCAGGGCTCGCCGACCGCCACCTCGATGCGGTCCCGCGGCCACTCGCGAGCGGCGGCCAGGGCACGGCGGGCCCCGGCCATCATCTCCACCGCGGTGAGCGCCTGGCCCGGGTAGCAGGCCACCCCGGCGCGCAGCACCCGGGCGCCGGGCCGGGTGTCGAGCCGCCGCCGGAACCGCTCCACCGCCCACACGGCGCCGTCCTCCGCGGTGTCCTCGAGCATCAGCCCGTAGGCGCCGTCGTACAGGCGGGCGCCGACGTCGCTGGCCCGCAGCGTCTGGCGCATCACCGCGGCGACGACGTTGGGGTCCGAGGGCACGACCGGGCCGTCGGGGAGGCCGTCGACCACCTCGAGGAGCACGACGGCGAGCGGCCGGAGCACCCGTCGGCAGGCCCCGAGGCGCCAGCTGACGGTGGCCAGGAAGAACGGCTCGGCGTAGAGCCCGCTCGTCGGGTCGAGCAGCGAGGAGTCGACGGGAAGCTCGCCCGTGCCCTCCTCGCCCCGTCCCTGCCCTGCCATCGGCGGGAGCGTACTGCGATCAGGCCCGCTGGCCGGCGGCGAGGTCGACGATCTCGGCCATGATCCGGCTCAGCTCGAAGTCCTTCGGCGTGTACACGGCGGCCACGCCGGCCTCGAGCAGCTGGGGCCGGTCCTCCCCGGGGATGATCCCGCCGACGACGATCGGCGCGGCCACGCCGCGCTCGCGGGCCAGGCGGACCACCTCGGGGACGAGCTCGAGGTGGCTGCCGGAGAGGATCGACAGGCCGATGACATCGACGTCCTCGTCGAGGGCGACGGCGGCGATCTGCTCGGGCGTGAGGCGGATGCCCTGGTAGATCACCTCGAGCCCGGCGTCTCGGGCGGCGACGGCGATCTGCTCGGCACCGTTGCTGTGCCCGTCGAGGCCGGGCTTGGCGACGAGCATCCGGGGCGGGCCCCCGGGCAGGGTCCGCACCCGCTCGGCGAGGCGTCGCAGCGCCTCGCTGCCGCCCGCCGCACCGGTGGCCGCGGCGACGCCGGTGGGCGCGCGGAACTCGCCGAACACCTGCCGCAGCGCCCCGGCCCACTCGCCGGTGGTGCCGCCCGCGTGGGCGAGGGCGATGGTGGCCGGCATGACGTTCTCGTCGGTGGCCGCGACCCGCCGGAGCTCGTCGAGCGCCCGGTCGACGGCGTCCTGATCCCGCTGGGCCCGCCACGACTCGACGTCGGCGATCATCTCGGCCTCGACGGCGGGGTCGACCTTCAAGATCGCGCCCTCGCCCGCGAGCGGCGACGGCAGCGCCTCGGTGAAGCGGTTGACGCCGACCACGGTGAGCTCGCCGGACTCGATGCGGCGCATGCGCTCGGCGTGGCTGGCGACGAGCCGGCCCTTCAGCTCCTCGATGGCCTCGAAGGCGCCGCCCAGCTCGAGCACCTCCTCGAGCTCGGCCCACGCGGCGTCGGCCAGCTCGGTGGTGAGGCCCTCCATCACCCTCGAGCCCTCGAAGAGGTCGGGGTACTCGAGCAGGTCGGTCTCGTAGGCCAGGACCTGCTGCATGCGCAGCGCCCACTGCTGGTCCCAGGGGCGGGGCAGGCCGAGCGCCTCGTTCCACGCCGGCAGCTGGATCGACCGGGCCCGGGCGTCGCGCGAGAGCGTGACGCCGAGCATCTCGAGCACGATGCGCTGCACGTTGTTCTCCGGCTGGGCCTCGGTGAGCCCGAGGCTGTTCACCTGCACGCCGTAGCGGAAGCGCAGGGCCTTGGGGTCCGTGACGCCGTAGCGCTCCCGGCCGATGCGCTCCCACAGCCGGGTGAAGGCGCGCATCTTGGCCGTCTCCTCGACGAACCGGATGCCGGCGTTCACGAAGAAGCTGATCGACCCGAACACAGCCGGGAAGCGGTCCTCGGGGACCTTGCCGGACTCGCGCACCGCGTCGAGCACGCCGATGGCGGTGGCGAGCGAGTAGGCCAGCTCCTGCACCGGCGTGGCGCCCGCCTCCTGCAGGTGGTAGCTGCAGACGTTCATCGGGTTCCACTTCGGGATCCGCTCGTTGCAGTAGGCGATCATGTCGACGATCAGCCGGCGCGACGGCAGCGGCGGGAAGATGTACGTGCCGCGGGAGAGGTACTCCTTGACGATGTCGTTCTGCGTGGTGCCGCGCAGCTGCTCGCTGGGGACGCCCTGCTCCTCCGCGTTGGCGACGTAGAGGCCGAGCAGCCACGCCGCCGTGGCGTTGATCGTCATCGAAGTGTTCATCTCCCCGACGGGGATCCCCTCGAGCAACTGGCGCATGTGGCCGAGGTGGGCGACCGGGACCCCCACCTTGCCGACCTCGCCGCGCGCCAGCGGGTGGTCGGGGTCGTAGCCGGTCTGGGTGGGCAGGTCGAAGGCGATCGACAGGCCCGTCTGCCCCTTCGCCAGGTTGGACCGGTAGAGCTCGTTGCTGGCCTTGGCGGTGGAGTGACCCGAGTAGGTGCGGATCATCCACGGCCGGTCGGGCTGCTCGAGGTGCACGGACATGCCCAATGATCCCCCTCCTCCCGGAGAGGCGACAAACCGGACGGGCGGCGCACGCCGCCCGCGGCTCAGGCCCAGAGCGCCGGCAGGGGCGCGTCGAGCGCCACGGCCAGGCGCTCGAGGTAGGTGGCCCGGGGGATCTCGACGACGCCCCGGGTGGCGAGGTGCGGGGTCTGCCACTGGACGTCGAGGAGGCGGCGGGGGTCGCCGTCGGCCCGGAGGAGCTCGACGAGCCCGACGAGCGCGACCTTCGACGCGTCGGTGCGGCGGTGGAACATCGACTCGCCGGCGAAGAGGCCCCCGATCGCCACGCCGTAGAGCCCGCCGGCGAGTCCGTCGTCGTCCCAGGCCTCGACGCTGTGGGCCCAGCCCAGCTCGTGGAGCCGCTGGTACGCGACCTGGATCTCCGGGGTGATCCACCCGCCGGGGCGGGAGGGCTCTGCGCAGGCAGCGACCACCTCGGCGAAGGCGGTGTCGACGCGCACCTCGTACCGGCGGCAGGCGCGCCGCAGCGAGCGGGTGACCCGCAGGCCGTCGAGCGGCAGGACGCCACGAGGGTCGGGCGACCACCAGCCGAGCGGCCCGCTCCGGCCGAGCGGCATCGGGAAGAGGCCGTGGCGGTAGGCGGCGAGGAGCGTGCCGGGCTCGAGGTCGGCGCCCACGCCGACGATGCCGTCCTCGTCGGCGAGCGACGGGTCAGGGAGCACCCACAGGCTGGCGGGCGGCTCCGTCGGCATGCCCGCAGTCTGCCAACCCGACGCCCCCGGCCCGGACGCGCACGGCCGCCCCTGCAGGGGCGGCCGTGCGCCGAGCGGTCGGTCCCCGGGGCCGGGGCCCGGGACCGTGGATCAGTACGTGTAGAAGCCCTCGCCGGACTTCCGGCCGAGCTTGCCGGCGGCGACCATGCGGCGCAGGAGCGGCACCGGGGCGTAGTTCGGGTCCCGGAACTCCTCGTAGAGGGCGTCGAGGATCGACAGGGAGGTGTCGAGGCCGACGAGGTC
>Ga0182741_1003219_pt1 | contig 17617 bp, 7 predicted proteins | sample eDN5th37CBELigOP_FD_128874 | JGI IMG/M metagenome (GOLD analysis project Ga0182741, IMG submission 128874) | Enriched Organic Plus compost microbial communities from Emeryville, California, USA - eDNA 5th pass 37_C BE-Lig OP (version 2) (version 2) ...
ATCAAGCTACACGTTCTCCTCGACGAGTGTGCACAGATGGAGAACGCAATGAAGACGGCAGCAGACGTGCTGACGAACGACCAGCTGAAAGCGAAGCTGAGCCAGGGTCTGCGTGAGTTCTTGCGTACCCAGCTGTTCAACGCCTTCAATAATTACAAGGTTGCAGTACAAACCACGATTGCACTCATCTCTGCAGTGGATTCATGCATCCGATACTTCGGTCTCCAATCCGATTGTTCGCTTGCACCCACTGCTGGAGCGCTGCCTCAATCGCTCGATCAGCTAGAGCGTCTCATCGATAAGTATCAGCAGGATATCAGTGACAACGAACGCAAGGAGCTTGCTGAAGCCATTCTGAAGGAAATTTCTTGCCTGCCGGGCATTAGAAGCTGCCTTACTAACCACTCAGGTGGCTCGTCCATCGCATGGTCAGACTTCTTTGGCATCTTCTCCACTTTCTGCAGCCAGTTCGAGCATGCTGCTCTGCAGCTCGGTTACCCACAAGTCCCTCTGCATGAGATCAAAAAATTGACAGCAGGACGGAAAGAGGATATGGACGAGCATGAAAGCCAGGGCCAGGTTGCGAGTGGAGTTGCTTCCACTCCTGCACGTGTGACATCGCGTGGCGAGGGCAAAATCGGTACCCCTGAACCCACTCCACGCGAGAAGCTACTGCATGATATTGTGGCTCACAAATCGTTACGAAAGGCCAAACGCGAGTCACCCAACAAGCGCCTATCGCCAGAACCAAGGAAGATGGGCTCCCCTGGCACTCGATCTCAAGCAAAAGCCAGTCCTTCTCCCCATGTAAAGCCTATGCGCGCCCCTCTCAGCCCCATGAAACCTGCGGATGCCAATCGTCACAGAACAACTGGTTCCATTGAAATTGCCGGCATGGCTGCACCTTCCATGCACGCATTGTCGCCTCCAGCCAAGCTGGTAAGCAAGACTGGTCTTGCTGCCGCGAGTCCGTTTGCTCCAGCTCGAGGAGTTGTCAAGTCAAGCGGTGTGCAGGCCGCTTCTTCATCATCCGAGTCCGAGAACTCCGTCCAGAGCCAAGGCTCTTCAGCTAGTGGCAAATCAAGCTGGTTTGGTTGGTGGTAATTGCTTCTTAAAGTCGTCTTGTGCTCCCAAATCAAACAGCGTTAGTCAACCAGTCGTCTCGCGTCAGGTTTTCTTGGCTAGCGTCATTGTTTGTTTCATGTACATTAGAATAGAGTTCGAATTTAATTACATTGGCGTCCACAGTTGCTCGTCGCGTCCTGGAAGATATATTTCACCTATTAATCTTGGCTACACTGTGCATCTCTACTCAGCGCGGATTGCTAGACCGCAGCAACCGAGTGCGTCATTGGCCGTGACCCTATCCACCCGGTGTCGCTATTCCTACACCCCCGTTTGCGGTCGAAACAAAACGCAAAACTCCGTGGGATTACACTACCCTAAACCGGGTGTTTGGATCAGTATATAGTAATATAATATTCGGCACATAGTAGAATATTACTATTACTATATATCAATATGAGTCTTGCCTGCCCCTTCCTTTCCGCTATGCGCAATTTGGCCTCCAAAGATGCTGTCCTCAAATTGGCATCGAAGAGTCATCTCATTTGCCCCTTCGCGCGACAGTACTCAGGTACGTACCCACTCGGTTAAATCATCATGAAGTGCCTGGTAATGAGATCTACCAGACTACCTCCCGGATCTTGCCCTATTCCGTACTGTTCATGTCAAACCTCCACCTGTGGCCCATCTCAAAAAGCATGTGACTTGTTCGGTCTTTCCGAAAACAGCGTTTACAGCCGTGTTGTTAACCCTCCATCTTCATCTAGCCGCCGCAAATGCTGCTACAGCATCCGCTGCACCTGCTATCCCGACGCCTACGCACATTCCTAATCCACTAGCCAGCGAGGCACCCGCGACCGTCCACGTCCACGCTGACCCTACTGTAATCAAGCCCAAGGCTGCTGTTCCGGGCGTTACCGTTGGCGTGCAGGTCCCTGTCAAGCCCACAGGAACACCTGCATCGGCTGCAGCTGTTGCAGCTGCCGTTGTTGAGCCTGTGGTCCACGCAGAAAAGGCAAGTCAGACCGCTCCCAGCCACAACTTCGCCCAGACCTCCGCTTCTACAGCTCAGGCCGCTGCTACGGGTTCTAACATCTACTTCAAGACACCACTCGCAACACACCTGCGAAGATCTCAATTCTCATCTCCGGCAGAATTTGCCGCTGCATGCGACGCTCATCACAAGGTTGCCGCGACTATTGATGCACATATGATGAGTCTCAAGAATGAGGGCCGCTACCGTGTGTTCTTCGACATTGAGCGACTCAATGGACAGTTCCCCCTAGCTCGCAATCACACACCCGATGGATCTACTGTCAACGCAGTGACCAACAACTTAGCTTCGTTAACACTGACTTCGTCTGTCTCGGGCACGATCCCTGGCGCGACTCAAAACGCCGAGCCCAAGCGCGTCACCGTCTGGTGCAATAACGACTACCTGAACATGGGTCAGCACCCCGAAGTCACTGGTGCAATGATTGAGACGATTCGCCGCTCAGGTGCCGGCGCTGGTGGCACTCGCAATATCTCGGGTACCACCCCATATCACACAGACCTCGAACGCGCACTGGCCTTTACCCACAACAAAGAGGCAGCTCTGGTCTTTGGCTCTGGTTTTGTCGCAAACGACGCCGCGATCTCCACATTGGGCAAGCTGCTTCCCGGTTGCCATTTGTACAGTGATGCACTGAACCACGCTTCTTTGATCGATGGAATCCGTCACAGTGGTTGCCGACGATTTGTTTTCCGTCATAACGACTACAACCACCTAGCCGAATTGATGGCAAGTCACCCTCCTGACGTCCCGAAGATGGTCATTTTTGAATCCGTTTATTCGATGGACGGTGATATCGCTCCCATTGAACAGATTTGCGACGTTGCTGATCGCTTTGGCGCCATGACCTACATCGATGAGGTTCATGCTGTTGGCTTGTATGGCCACAAGGGCGGCGGTGTTATTCAAGCGCGCGGTTTGGAGGACCGCATCACCTTCGTCTCAGGTACTCTGGCGAAGGCCTATGGTGTTTATGGTGGATATGTTGCGGGTCCTGCCAACTTAATGGATGCAATCCGCTCGTTTGCCCCGGGATTTATCTTCACGTCGTCCTTGCCTCCTTCTGTAGTTGCGGCAGCCACCGCATCTGTCCGCTATCTTCAGAAGAGTCAGGTAGAGCGTGCTCACCATCAACGCCGGGCGGCTCAGCTCAAGTACCGCCTCGCTAAGGCCAACCTGCCAGTAATCATCTCCGAGTCCCACATCGTCCCCCTGATGGTCGGTGATGCCACGCTCTGCAAGGCAGCAGCAGATAAGCTGATGCGAGACTTCAATATCTACGTCCAACCTATCAACTACCCGACTGTGCCTCGAGGTACCGAGCGCTTGCGTTTAACCCCATCTCCTCTCCACAACGAAGACATGATCAATGAATTGGTTGCTGCGCTCCAGTCCATTTGGAACGAACTTAATATTCCTCGTACCCATCCCTTGGCAACTACAGTCCCCAACCGTAGTGATGATGCAGCAATCTGGGCACAAATAGCTGAGATTGCGGAAGTCCCACTTACGTTTGAGGATGGAATGGGCTCCTTTTAATTTCCTTGTTCACCATAGCCTCTAGAACTCACGAGTTCACCTTACACTAATTAGTCTTAGCAAGTTTCAAAATTCCACACTTCTGCAGGTTAAACACCGCCTTAGTCATCCTTAGTGTAACTATTGCTTCATTTCCTAGAGTAGCGCAAACACGCTTGAGTTTCTGCCATAACACCGTGGCTTCTCACTCCTTGAGGCATTCACCATTTCTGTCTGCTTAGTCCTTGCTGGACGCCTTTGTTTCCCACTCGCTTCCGACATCTTGGGTCCTAGACCTCTTCATTTTTTAACCGACGCCGCATCTAGACATAGGGTCCCAGTATCCCCCTGTCCATAACTGTTCTATTTGCTATCCACCATAGAGAATTTATTCATATTGAGTATATACATTGCAAGAGGATAGACTACTACGTCTGTTCGCCAGTTAAAGTCTATGTAATACAAAGGGATTAAGCAGCCACTCGCGTGCATGACCCGATCCTAGCGATCTAGGGCCTATAGTAGACACATCAACATTGATTTACGGTGAGTTTCGAGTGCCTGGATCAGAGTAGCTTCGCTGCATAAACATCGTCAGCCATTGCTGTTGGATCATCGCATTTTGCGTGTGAGCGCGCGCAGCCTCAATCCTTTCATAGTAAATGTTCGCTTCGTATTCATCTTGCTTTCGGAGCATGGATCGGTACTTGTTATAGCGGCATAGCGCAAAGATGCCGATAACAAGTACTGTGACGACAGGTGCCGTAATCGCAAGCCATCCCAAATATGTTGGCGGAGGGCTCTTGTTAGGCAGCAGAGATGTGTTTACATGTGTCTGCACCGACTTGATGATGAAGATCTGATCAGTGCGGATTTGCTCATTTTCTAGTTGTTGGACAGTGGCGACGTCCTCATCAATGTCCACATGATAGCTTTCGATGAGCGCGAAGCTGAATTCAATTGTCCGAGAGTCAACGATACGAATGCGCTGACGAAGAAAGCGAGCAGAGCGGATTCTGGTGGTAAGCGACAAATTGCTCACGAACTTTACCCGCGCAAGGTCATCGAAGCTCTCTGCATTGCCAGCAGGCACATCAAGTAGCAGAGTAAATTCATACCTCTTACTACATGCCTTGTAACGATATTGGACCACTCCTCCCGAGGGATCCGTGACCTCGAAAGACGGGAAGGATGGATTAATGACAACGTTTCGTAGAGAACGAGTGATAACTGCATCGCCTGTGTTGGGGTCGGTTGCGTAGGTAAAGGTAAAGACTTCGTGAGTCCCTGTTCTCTGCGATGCCTCCGTGCGCAAACCTCGGGTGCGATCGATGAAGAAGTCATCCACGTAGACAATCTCAACCTCGTTTGAAGACGAATTCCCAGCCGGATTGGGATTGGAGGGTGAGTAGTGAATTTCGGCGCTAGCACGCGGGACGGTTGATCTGCTCGACCTGTCTACAAAGTCGAAGCATTCCGCGCCGTTCATCGTGTTTGATAGAGCCCATTTGCCAACAATAGGGGGTGTACTCACGGATGCAAGTGCAGGAATGATTTTGATTCGAATGCTTCGTGCACTTTCCGTCGTAATGACTTTGGGCGAGTCCGCACTACGTGGATATGCGATTCGAATTTGATCACCTGGCGCTATTGAATACACGCCATGGACAATATCGCCTGGGTCAAGATTGTTGTAGACCTGGTACTGCATTCGAAAGCTATCCAGAAGAGTCAGTACGCCGAATTCTTCGAAGTCTGCGGAGATGAGGTTGTAAGCGTTAGGCTCCTTGTCATGGGCAACAATCAGGATAGTCTTTGAGTTGGATGATTCATCGATCAACTCATATACTCGTGGGCCGAGAAGACGCTCTCCTGTTCTGAAACATCTCGGAAGGAGGACAGTCAACGTGTCCTCAGTTGGTGTCCGACGGAAGTGAGGCAGGGCTTGGGGATCCGACTTGGAGATAGACAAAACAACAAAGCCTGCTGGACTCACGTGATAGTAGAACCGAACAAGCGGTTTGTCAAGTCCAAATGAGCAACGGGTTTCAGGCTCACCTGGAGGGGCAGTGACGAAGCCGGTCCAACTGGTTGATTCAAAATAGAAGTTACATCGCAATTGCTGCTGATATCCGTTGATGACATAGTACGACGAAGCCACCCCTGATGAGGTCCAATTTGAGGTCCAGTACATGCAGGTTTCGTCAAATGGTTCTTCTGCATGCTCGAGGAGTTCTCCCCAGCTTCGATCAAAGTGATCAAAGTCTGCTGGCTGTGGCAGCACGACTGGCGTCGCTGAAAACCGGCCAACGAATGGTGTCGCCGTTGTTGCGCGACAGGGCTCGGCAATCACAAGAGACTCGGAAATCGAGACATTACCTGCATCAGCGCGGTTGAACGGTTCGACATTGAATGACGTGATTTTGCCTTCCATGTTATCAAAAAAGTACGTGCCAGAGGCTCGGTCGCGGAGAACCCGAGTGAGGAATTGTACAGGGTTTCTAGAAGCGACGGTATAGTGAACCATATTCGCTCGGTTATTGGTGGATGTGATGTAGTTCTGGACATATGCAATACCGTTTTCAGGATAAGGTGTTTCAAAAACTGTCGCAGTATCACGACGGATACTCGTGTGATTCGCGCAAATGAACGCCTCTGGATGACGATAGGTGCCCACCAGCAACGGCCAGGTATCTACTTGCGGGTTAAATTGCCTAACCTGTAATTTTCTGATCTCAGACGCAAACCGTGTGTCAGTGACGTGACCCAAGAGGGTCTGAGGCGCGTCGGGCGATTGTTCGATGGCGACCATGATGCCTCCGAAGTTGACATGGAATGCGAACCTCCTGGTCTGGACTGAGTCTGGTTGAAGTGTATCAGTGATGGTCTGCTCAAATTCCTGCGCAGTCAAGTTGAACTTTTCATAGACCTCGTAACCAAGATAGGGTACCGACGTTTTTCTTTCAGCATGCGATGTTGGAGTCACTGGTTGGAACGAGAAATATTCGCCTCCAGCATCATCGTATTCACCGAACAGCCCATCTGTCGTGTCCCAGGTACAAGACTCGAACGTAATTTCCTCAACACCGGGTTCAAGTGGGCTGGGTGGGAACGTTGGGTAGGAGTTACAACCTGGCGTACCAATAAGACAATCACTGGATCGGAGGATAAGACGGTTGTTACGAATGATCACAACGAAACGGTACTGTCTGGGCGCCAAAGCAGATGTGTACATGACGTCGCGTTTCCAACCTCGCAGGCTACCTTCGGATCGAATGAAGTTTAGTGTGTACGAACTCCCGAGATCAACATCACCGACGAAGTTTGTGTACACATCTCCATGCAATGTAGTGTTAAGCGGGTACCAGGAATTGAATAGGAGGCACGGATTCGTTCTACGCTGTGGATCAAAGGAGTCAGGCGTGTCTTCAACCTCGGATGTGGCTCCTTCGCTGGTACCTAGGCGGTTAGGCACTCGTCGCCGACTGAGAATTCGCCAATATCCTCGCAAGGCTCGTGAGATGTGACACGGGTACATCACGAATCGGTTGGAATTTTTCGACGAAGCGACGTAGATGTTGGGCGGAATACCCTCATATTTGCTTAAGACGTATGTGATCGTTCCATCCGGATTGTAAAGAAGCGAGAAGTGCCGAGGCTTATCATCTGCCCACTCGAGTTCCGGAGGATCTAATGGATCATGCTTGCACTGCATGACGCCTAGCGTCGTCACCTTCTGGTGCTGCTCGGTACAGATCGCATCTCGATAAATATACCTATATCCAAATGCAATGTCAGGTGACAGCTCCGAAGGCTGCATGGTGGTTCTTTCAAAGCAAGTGTCAAGTTCAAAGGTTGACGACGTGCCAGTCCGACGCTTGTAACGAATGTAGAACCGTGGATCGTACGAAGCCAAGTTGATGAAGTTAGGGAGCGGAACGTGTGGAATGTACATCTCCGTGCTGATTTGACCAGAGGAATCATCAAACGACAATGACATGCGCTCGTCGTATGGATCCGTTCCAGTCTGCATTACTGCGAGCTCGACCCGCCCATTGGGATGATTTCGATACAAGAACTGCGCCGTGGCCTTCGAAGTTAGCGCAATGCGGGCGCCCCGGTTTTCGTTATATGCTGTGCCTGCGAAAAAGAACTCAACCACCGTCTCTTCCGTTTGCGTATCGACGTAGCTAAACGCGAACTCTCGAAGTTCTGGTGACTCCATGCTCGGAGTTGTGCCTGTTTGGTCGTCGAAATCAGTCATCGACAGGCCAAGGTGCTCGCGGGCTTCCTTCACCTGGGCGGGCGTGGGAAGCCACCTCTGAACCACGTCCGCAGGGTTAAGCTTGAGATTGGTGATGTTACCGAGCATATGATGCTGCTCAAATACGCACTGGCGAAGTGTGGATGCCATCAAGATTGTGTCAGGACGTGCTGGGTCTGGCTGCTTGCCTTCCTTTGCAACCAGCAGCTCTCTTCGGTTGTCTGAAAGGACCGTGTATCGAATGGCATACGATTTGGAGGTGTCGTGGGAGCATTTGAGCTGACCCGTGACAGTAGAGCTCACTGGACTCTGCCCTAGTCCCTCAAATGTAATCCGGCACCGGCTGGGAGATGGAAGTACGTCATTCAGATCGGGCCGTGAGAAAACAAACTCCACTGTCTGCAGGTTAAGGCCTACCCATGTGGTGCACTGGTGCGTGTATAGATCCATCCATTTGCCTTCGATTTCGGCAATGTCTGACAGAGTGGGACAAGCGCAATTTGAGAGGAGTCAAGCGTGTTATGAGGTGAGGCGATTCGAGAAGAGTGGTAACGCGTTCGGGACATCGTGTAAGCGTGTTAGTTCAGCCGGCACGTGCGAACACAAACATCTCATACGTACTCCGAACAACCAGTCCCATGACGAGCGAGTTTGCGCACATCACTAGGAGCATGGCGAAAAGCCAGCGGAGCTGTGAGGTGGCGGATAAACGTTCACCACGTTCTAGTATCCGAAACATGTGTGGGTGAGAGATGGGCGCCCTCAGACGCCGAATTGTCGAGCGAAAATAGGGAAGAGGGGGACTGGGCTATCAGCGGAGCTCGAAGGGAAGGTCTGGTTGGGTACACCCAATCGCTTCGGCAGATGAATGCCGGCTTCTTGAGCGTAACTCTAGCGTCTATAACATAAACACGAGTTTGATTAGGATTGCAGAGTGAGCAACCTGGGTAAAGTGAGCATATGTCAGTGTGGAAAAATGGATTTGTACTCCACGAGGCTTTGGGTTCAGATTTGGTGATATAAATCGCATAGGGGCGGTTCTTAAACAGGCGCATTTGATAGCTATTCAGCGCTTGTATTGAGTACACTTGCTTGCAGGTCCACTCAACTTGATGCACTTTCACATTCATACCTCTTGCAAACGTGTTGCATCGCCCAAATTCGTCCCGATATCTCGCGCGAAAGGCAGCGTTCCCGCGGACCTACCCGCGATCCCAACCATGTCTCACAGTCAGAAGGATAAGACACGGCGTAGCGAGGCCTCGCCCTCTCCACAAGGCCGCGACAAGCCTCCGTTTGTACGCTCGAACTCCTCAAGGCATGACAAATCTCGCGACTCAGAGGGCACATCTGCAGTGAAGGAGGGCACGGGCAGCCCCCGGGAGGCGGGCTCTGGTGCGCAACCTAAGTCTACACACGCTCGCAAGAACTGGCACGCGGCGGAGATCCGGCCGACGACCTATATGCACTCAAAGGAACAGCCCTCCCTACTGTCGATGGAAGCACCACCCCAGAACTACCGTGGGTTCATGAACCTCGCGGTGATCGTCATCATTGCAATGAGTGCTCGACTGGTAATTGAGAATCTAATGAAGTATGGCCTGCTGGTGCGGTTCAGATCCAACCTCCTGGGCCAATGGGACCAGAACTGGCCCTGTCTCGTAGCTGCACTTGGGGTACACGTCGTGCCGCCTTTGTTTGCATATACCATCGAGCGAATGGCTACACTCGAGGCGCCAACTCGCTCGGGATCAAAGGGTCGGCGCTACCGTGTTCCCACTAAGATCATCACGGCGCTCCATATTCTTAACATCACCCTCGCGTTTTTGATACCTCAGCTGATGATCCTTTACTCGCAGTGCACGCTCGAAACGGGCTTCATCCTGGCCTTCGCGTGCTTAATTGTGACAATGAAACTGATTAGCTATGCGCACGTCTCTCACGATCTGCGCTGCCTGAACGGATACGTCATTCGACTCAACGATGGCGTGTCGTTGGTACCCTACAACCCGAGCTTGCTAAAACCATCACACGATGTGTTTGAGAATGTTGACGAGAAGGGTGAGATCCACCTCGAAGAAACCGCATCGGCAGGCTCCTCTAAGGCTAAGCGCAAGTCTGAGTCAGGCTCAGGCAACTCAAGCTCTGCCTCTCGACGAGGAAGCTCATTCAAGCGATCAGCCGACCGCGGGGTGCCTGAAGAACCCAACGGAGACCTTGGAGATGAGAATGGATCTCTGTCGCTTTCTCCTGACTCGTCCGACCAGCCATCCGACCAGCCAAATGTCGTAGTGCTCTCGTTCTCCGATTTTGCCACAGGTGCACCACCAATTGAGACTAAAATTCGTGCACAGCTCGCACATGACAACTCCCTGTTGCAAACGCCACAGGCCGGATCGCTTGTTGGCCTTCGCAACGCTGGACCTGACCTGGCTCCATTTCCCACTCCCGCCACCGCTCGTCTCTCGATTGAGCGCCTCGAGCTCTCACAGGCAACGCTAGAGGCGTTTGAATCGCAACTCCGAGAAGGAACTCCACCACAGCACTCGAGTCGGTTGGGCGATCAGCATTTCGCCTCTGATAGATATTACCAAGGCACAGGTAGTGACAACACAACGAAGGTTCCCTGCTATCCACTTCGTATTGAGGCCTATAAGCCAACATTCCATCAGCTAGCCTATTTCCTAGTTGCTCCCACCCTGATCTATCAACTCTCGTACCCTCGCACAGACCGGATCCGGAAGTTGTTCGTGTTGCGTAGGCTGATTGAAATCATCTTCATCGGCATCATTCAGGTTTTCGTGATCGAGCAGTATGTTGTCCCCACCCTGGCCAACTCACTCGAACACTTTGACAACTTCCACATCGTTGCGATCGTGGAGCGTGTACTCAAGCTTTGTATCCCCAACCTGATCATCTGGCTTTTGATGTTCTACTCTCTCTTCCACTCGTATCTGAATCTCGTAGCCGAACTGACGCGCTTTGGCGATCGAGTCTTTTATCGTGACTGGTGGAATAGTGGTGACCTGGGCCAGTACTGGAGGTTGTGGAATCGCCCTGTCCACGATTGGTTGGTGCGCCATGCTTACTGTGTCTGCGTCCGTGCCAAGTGGTCTGAGGCTGCCGCCAAGACGGCTGTGTTCTTCATTTCGGCAGTGCTGCACGAGGTGTTGATTTCAGTTCCACTGCGAATGGTTGCATTCCATGCTTTCTTTGGAATGTTCCTCCAAGTGCCAGTTATCATGTTGACCCAGTGGCTCCACCACAAGTCCAAGAACCCAGTGTTTGGAAACACTATCTTCTGGCTTGCGCTGTGTATCTTTGGTCAACCTCTATTGATTCTGCAGTACGGCTACGAATACGTCCGTCGCAACAATGTTGTTCTTCCTGTGAAGGTGAGAAGTTAGGTATCCCATAACCAGCCATGGTTCGTTTAGTGACTCGTATTGATTGATTGACACAGCATACATTGCATTCGTTAAACTCGCTTTGAAATACATTTCTGAATTAGTAGTGCCTTGTTCTTCGCGATGTATACTCAGTGAGAGTGAGCTCATCCGTCCTGGCCCAGGCTTTTGAATTGGGGGTTGGAATTTGAAAGAAGCACTATTCCAGGGTATAGAAATGTCACGTTACCTAAGTACATTTAAGTATTCACTCGTTTGATTCAATGTATCACCTTGATATAGCACTCAACAACCATGTCCTATCGTGAGATTCGATGTAAGTAGCGAGAAAACCGCAACAATACCCCACGAGCGGTTATTCTGACCGTTTATTGCCCTGCTTTGATATACTTTCCCCGGGTAGGACACGCGTTACGTCCATTGTCTCACATGCATGTTTATTACCATCTCGCTACTCACCAATATACAGCGTTTGTTGAGTCCATGCGTGCCCTGGGCTACCCGAGGCTCATCTCCATGGAGAGCTTCCGAACACCCAACTTCCGATTGGTGGCTGACATTTTGTTCTGGCTCACGCTACGGTATGACAGCTCGGCGGAGATCCCCGACGATATCGACACAGATGACGCCCGTGTTGAATTCCTCAAAGCTGTTGCGCAGACCATCTACTCCAAGGCCAGAATCAAGCTCAACATTAAGCAGCTTTATCGAGCAGATGGGTATGCCGTTAAGGAGCTTCTAAAGCTCTCTTCCATGCTCTATGACGCGATGCGGGCAGGTGACAACCAGGAAGGCGAGAACGCCAACACCGCAAACGCCAAGAGCGAGGCCGGTGATAAGGGACTTTCAGCAACAGACATAGCCAAGAAGCTGGAGGAGCTGCGAGGGGCACGAGAGGTTGCCAAGGAGATTGTGGATTGTGGCGAGCGGCTGGTGGCCTGCCTGATGAAAGAGGAGTCTATTCGTCCTGCACGTGATCAGGCACTGCAGTTATTAGGCCAGCTTGGTGAGGGAGTGGGCGCCAATGGCGCGGGCTCTGCCGAGGTTGCCGCGTTGGTTCGAACCGAGCTTGCAGGCAAGCTTGATCTATTGAAACAGAAGGGTACGTTCTATGGAAACTCAGTATATGATTTGTCGTTTATTTTGCTGCTTCGCATGTTTTAGCCTTCAGGTTCGCCTCAGCTTATGGGATATTGCGCCGTCCTAATCCGATCTACTATAGTCGCCGAGGAGCAACGTAGAGTCGATTCTCTTTCCAAAGAAGAACAGTTGTTACAACAGAAGGTCGCAACCCGAGATGCAGAATACGAGCGCTTGTACAAGCGAGCTAGTGACATGCATCGAATCCGACCTGCATATATGGATGAATACGAACACGTCGAGCGAGAGCTCAAGATCGCTTACGAGGTCTATGTTGAGAAGTTCAGGAACTTGCAGCACCTCGAGCGAGCGCTCAGTGAGATCAACGAACAAGAGGCCAATCTACGCAAGGAAGCCAACAAGCAGCTCCGCAAAATGCAAAAGAAGATTCGGGCTGACGAACTCCAGCTTCTACGAGGTGAGTCAGCTGGACGAGGAGCCATGGAAGCAATGGACGACGATGAAGATGATGACCTCAACATTCGTGACGACGATGGCGAGGACGATGGTTTGGACGGTTTGGATATGGATACTCAACCAATGCCTGAGGAGGGATCATATGGCGTCCCCCTGCGTGGAGCCATTGGTGCCAATCGATTTAGTCAGCCCACTTTCTTCTCAAGCATAAGCCACGGATCCAATCCCGATGCACAGTCTCAGTCACAAGAGAACGCTGCATCTCGAGGACAACAATCACCGCAGGGTTCGCAGCAGGCTCCTGTCCGCCCTTCGGATTCGGCTCGCAAGGCGCGACCCAACAACGCCCTTGCTCCATTGGCAGCAGAACAGAGTTCGTTCCCGGGCCGACGCATGATCGGCTCGATGGTTCCCTCGGACGAAGAGGAGGAGGATGATGACGACAATATTGGTGGTGGCATTGGCCAAGCACCTGACAGATATCAGCGACCTATGGATGCAATGGGCGCAAGACCCTCCGCAGCGCGAGGCAACTTCGGCAGCAGTGGTCGACTTGGCAGCGGCAGTCGATTTGGGGATGACGACGATGACGATGATGATGCACCAGCTTATTCTGGTTTCTAAGCACCAAGCCTTCTGTAACTTAGTCAATACATGATGGATTATTGTACACACTGGGTTCTCAAATCGTTGTTTATGGTGAGCAAGGTAGGGTTACCTTGGGTGTTTGGCTTATCGGCGTCCTTTGGCTGTAGACTCGCCATCGGTATCAGATGACCCTACATCTGGATCGATGTCTGTTTCCATTCCAGCATCTCCTAGCGCACTCATGAGCGTCTGACACAATTCATCATCGGAAAGCGGAGCCGTGTCTTCCCCTGCCTTAGTTTGACCAGTATCTTCCTTAGTTCGACCAGCATCTTTCCCTGATGCTCCCTCTGCCTCACCACGCGCTGCTGCAGCCTCACGCTCTTCCTGCAACTTGAGGATCCACTTGAAGAGTGCCTGTTCTCTACGTAGTCGGACGCGCTCCCGTGAGTATAAAAACTTGAGCTCTTTCAGAGTCGTCGCTTCTCGTTCAAGTGCTTGCAGAATCTCTTGGGGATCGTTTGAATTGATTTGTGCACATAGCGGGAGACCTCCCAGAGTCGGTCGCTGTGCCATAATGTCCTGTAGATTCGAAGTTGGAGAAGCCGTTGAAGCTCCATCATGAGGACTCCTCATTGGAGCTGCAAATGGACCTCCAAAGGGTGACCCCATGCCAAGTCCGTGTTGAGGTCCCATGCCGAAGCCTACTCCAGCATCCAGACCCAGGCCTGGTGTCACACCTCCCATGCTCATGCCAGACATGCCCATTCCCATCGGCTGTCCTGCTTGAAATGAACCAAAGGCGGAAGACGAGGATGACGCAGCAGATGGGACGCCCGCCGTGGGTAGAGATTGCGCCGCGAATCCGTCAGCCATTTGACTCATATTCATGCCCATACTCATACCTGGGCCTCCCGCTCCTGCGCCCATGCTCCCTGTGTTCATGTTCATACTGCTTCCGGTTCCGAGACCGATTCCGAAGGGACCTGCTGCGCTTGAGGTGGGCGCTCCAGCCGCACCAGTGTTTGAGAAGACGAAGGGTTGGCCTGTCGGCCGTCGGGCCCCGCCATCAGCGGTCGGACCTGGCCGCTGGCTCGCCTGATCTGTGCCATGCAGCGGATTCGCGCCGCTCGTGTGTTGCCAACTCATGGCGAAATGTGACGTGTATCAGAGGTGTGTGGCGGTGAAGTGTGCTTCAACAGTAGTATCGTCGCGTCAATAGTCGTTCTAGCGGATTTTCGATTGTTGAGGTGCCCTCCACACGTGGTATTCAGTTGTTGAGGAAATTAAGAAATCCGAATTTCTTCCTGTGTTGAAGGGGTTTGCTCCTCCAGATCAGGAGCAATACAGAAAATTCTCCTACTCGCTCCACAGCATCAACCTGATGAGATGTGACTATGACGCTAACGCTACCTCTGGGGGCCTTGCGGATCCCGCTTGAGGGCGCTGTTCTCGGTCATCCTCCAAGTTGTGTGATACTCGTCCTGCAGACCAGAATAGGACTAACGTATGAGGCATGTCTCAAGGCACCAGCAAAATGGTACATGCGCTCAGCAGTGCTGTGCCCTGCTCCTGGTATGAATTGATGAGCGTATTCATTGTAGATCGATCGTCCATACTCACCCAGTCCTGAGTCAGACCTGGTCTTTCGTTGTCCCAAATCATTCCAGGTTTGAGCCGGCGCACAGAGGTATGTTACGTCCGTTTGGTGGTGATTATTCAGACATTCATGCTCAAGCCTTCAGACAGCGTGCACGAACCCTCGGAATATGTCCCAAGTGATTTCATCCACGGAAAATTCGAGGACTGAGGGTACACTTCGACCAATAGTGTAAATGCAGATGTATGGATTGATTGGGAAAACCAACCGCACGGTTATATAGAAATGACATATGCCTACTATTTTCACATATTTTACTCCCACCCTTCTACCTTGACATCCTCAATTCTCACTCCAATCTACTCTGCTCACTCCACCCCCCTGCACTCTACCAGATTTCGCCGCATCTCTCAGCCCCTCGCACGCATCTTGCTTGAACTCTCCCTCTACCCTCACTAGCGTGCTGCGTAGAGCTGCAGCCCCCGCTGAGATCGCGAGCAGGCAGCCGCTTCGTCTGCGAAAATGGCCTCGAACTCCGAGCCACGCGACTTGACACAGGCCAGTGGAGGAGGTAGACCTCCTGGAGTACCCGGAGAAGGTGTGGCGCCTATGGCTGCCATGGCTGCAGGTGCCTCTGGTGGGCCATCCTCTACAGACTCGATCAGTTCTGGCTTCATAGATCCCTACTCGGACGGATTTTATTCAAGCAACCGCTCTGCCGTACTTGAAAATGAATCAGACTATGCACGCAATGCGGCAGATCGGTACGATCCTGATGCGATCTTCCGCACGCGGTTTGTTGGTGAGGAAGATGAAGAAGAGGAAGAATACGTGGCCGAGACGGCACATCTGGATGAGGTCGATCCGACCACGAGGCGCCGCAGCAGTCGCCGACCCACGTCATCAACTTCAGACAAGGAAGACAGTGGAGACCAGAAGACTGACATGATTGCATCCTCGGCAGCGTCCCCAGAGGGTTGTTGCGGAAGATGTCTTGCTCGTCTCAGCAACTGCTGGCGAACTCAGGTCGCGAGTACGAAATATATTGCAGCAGAAGCCATACGGCAGCCTAAATCATACGTGATTGGCTGGTTTACTCTGTTTTTGACTGTATTCTTTGTGGCACTACTCATCAATGCGGTTGTAAAGTCTCCACTCATCTTCTTCCGTCTTGCTGAGGTCCAGACAGGTGAGCAGGATGTCATTTTAACCCCGGGCTTGGGCATTGTAGGTGGACGTTCGTACTTTCCCAGTGCGCCGTTGCCTTGGAATATTGATAACCCTGACGCCTCCTCAGATAGTCCTGTAGTTATCCCGCTCATGAATGCTACCGTCCTCGAGGCCGATGTTGACAAGGGACCTCCTGCGAAGCCACTCGTTGAAGGCATTTCAAGCCGATGGCTTTTGCCTGTTCAGTATGGTCGTTCCCTTGACCCAACCGAGCCTCTTGCACCCGTCATTCCTTGGTCCGATGAAGATGGTATCATACCCACAGGGAACAAAAACGAAGTGTCATCAGCCTATGCTCTTGGCATTGACCAAGAACGCGAGGAGCGTATGGGATTGGGACGATCATGGGATTACCCTCCTGTACCAGAGCATAGTGCTTTCTTCATGCGCTCGATTACGAATCAAATCCGCGCAACGGTGGGTGACTCGGCAACTCTTGTCCTGCGTCCTCTGGAATTGCTGGGTCAGCTGGGTGTTCTGGGTGGTAGTAATTTCTCTACCTCTGCCCCACTGAATGCAAACTCGATTCGCGCGATTCTGACCATCTTCGCTCCTGGTACGAACTGGACCGAAGTATACGCCCAGCCACTGTTCGATGCGACAGATCCGAACTCCCCCATTCAATCATTTAGCTTAGCAAATGCTCTCGACTGGAACGGCCTTATGGCTCCGGTTTTCTCTCAGCCTTTGGTTGCCCCCATCCTTGCCACTCAGACTAGTGTTGCCTTCTCACTCACACTGCGACAGCTAAATGAGCTTCTGATGCCTTTCTTACAGGCACAGTTTATGCTGAGTGCTGAGTCCCCGTGGGTTGCCCGAGGTGAACGTGGACGTCGTGTGAGTTTTTACTTGACTGATCGAGCACCACCTGGCTTTGGTAACGGCACTGTAGGAGTCTTCCCGCTTTCGGACGATGCAATTACATGGACATTCCGCCGAGCGGACGATAACCTGGCCAATCCTCTCGAGCTGGATGCACAAGCTCTTGATGATAGCTTCCACGCTGCGTTGGTTAGCAGCGGTGGCAAATCCGGGCTCACAATCGGGAATGCAATCGCGATGATGGGTGGCCCCACCCTTGAAACCATGCTGTTGATCACCAAGGAGTTGACCGTCGGCAGGATCCTTACGAACGTTGACGGCAAAATCTCGGAGAGTATCGGTGCTGTCGCGGTCATGGAGAACAAGGATGTAATCGGCTATCTTCGAGCTTGCATCTCAAAGAATCTTCGAGATGGCGTCGCTCTTAGCTATGCACCAGGCGTTACAATTTCAGTTGACATGGGTCCAATTATCAGTCAGTTCACAGAATTCCCAGTAACTTTCGTTCAAAC
>Ga0182741_1003224_pt1 | contig 17600 bp, 10 predicted proteins | sample eDN5th37CBELigOP_FD_128874 | JGI IMG/M metagenome (GOLD analysis project Ga0182741, IMG submission 128874) | Enriched Organic Plus compost microbial communities from Emeryville, California, USA - eDNA 5th pass 37_C BE-Lig OP (version 2) (version 2) ...
AACGCGCTGCAGGCATGGTCGGCAAAGAGGCGGTGACCATGGCGCATGTCTTTACCGGTCGCGCGGCCTGCGCAAAACCGCTCCGCACTTTTGCGGGCCGTCGCTCCCTGTCGGCGAAAGGGCGCTAGATGGCCCGCAGGACATTCCACAATCCCACCGAAGACTCGCTGGCGCTCAAACTGACGCTGGGCGGCATCGCCATCCTCTTTGTCGGCCTCTTCCTGGTGCTGCCGCTGGTGGTGGTCTTCTCCGAGGCCTTCGCAGGCGGGCTTTCCCATGCCTGGGCGACGCTGAGCGATACCGACACGCTGGCGGCCATCCGCCTGTCGCTGATCGCCGCGGCCATCGCCGTGCCGCTCAACACCGTCTTCGGCATCGCCGCCGCCTGGGCGGTCGCCAAGTTCGACTTTCCCGGCAAGACCTTCCTGGTGACGCTGATCGACCTGCCCTTCTCGGTCTCGCCGGTGGTGGCGGGCCTGGTCTATGTGCTGGTCTTCGGCATGCAGGGCTGGCTGGGGCCGTCGCTGCAGGCCTATGACATCCAGATCCTCTTCGCGCTGCCGGGCATCGTGCTGGCCACCGTCTTCGTCACCTTCCCCTTCGTGGCGCGCGAGCTGATCCCCTTGATGGTGGACCAGGGCCGCGAGGAGGAGGAGGCGGCGATCTCGCTGGGCGCCTCGGGCTTCAAGACCTTCCTGCGCGTCACTCTGCCCAACATCAAATGGGGGCTGCTCTACGGCATCCTGCTCTGCAACGCCCGCGCCCTGGGCGAGTTCGGCGCGGTCTCGGTGGTGTCGGGCCATATCCGGGGCCAGACCAACACCATGCCGCTGCATGTGCAGTTGCTCTACGACAATTACGATTACACCGGGGCTTTCGTCGTCGCCGCCATCCTGGCCCTGCTGGGCCTCCTGACGCTGGCGCTCAAGTCCTTCCTCGAATGGCGCTATGCGGACGAGCTGGCCGCATCGCATCGCCACTGACCGGCAGGAAAGCCAATGTCCCTCGTCATCGACTCCATCACCAAGAAGTATGGGCGCTTCCCCGCCCTGAGCGGCGCCAGCCTGACGGCGCCGCAGGGCTGCTTCCTGGCGCTCCTGGGTCCCTCCGGCTCGGGCAAGACCACGCTGTTGCGCATCCTGGGCGGGCTGGAGATGCCCGATTCGGGCACGGTGCGCTTCGCCGACATGAACTGGCTGGACATGCCCGCGCGCGCGCGCAAGGCGGGCTTCGTCTTCCAGCATTATGCGCTGTTCCGCCACATGACCGTGGCCAAGAACATCGCCTTCGGGCTGGAGGTGCGCCCGCGCGGCGAGCGGCCCGCCAAGGCCGACATCCGGCGCCGGGTGGAGGAATTGCTGGAGCTGGTGCAGCTCAAGGACATGGGCAAGCGCTATCCCAGCCAGCTTTCGGGCGGGCAGCGCCAGCGCGTGGCGCTGGCCCGGGCGCTGGCGATCGAGCCGCGCATGCTCCTGCTCGACGAGCCCTTCGGCGCCCTCGACGCCAAGGTGCGCAAGGAACTGCGCGACTGGCTGCGCCACATCCATGACAAGGCGGGCGTCACCTCGGTCTTCGTCACCCATGACCAGGAAGAGGCCTTCGCCATGGCCGATCTGGTGGCGGTGATGAACAAGGGCCGCATCGAGCAGGTGGGCACGCCCGACGCGGTGCGCCGCGATCCGCGCACCGAATTCGTCTCGGAGTTCCTCTCGGCTTAGTGCTTGTGTCATGGCCCGCGATCCTCCTTCGCCGCTTCGCGGCTTCGGAGGACGAGATGCGGCCACCCAGACAGACGTTGCTCAGGTCTCGCCCATGGCGCGCCCCCATCAAATCCTCAGCCTGAGCGCCTCATCCCGAGCCTGTCGAGGGACGAAGGATGAGGGGGCCGAGCGAAGCCGCGGGAAGATGAAACCTTATCCGCCCCGCCTTCCCGCCGCGCGCGCTTGGCCTAGAATGGGCGATGAGAAGCGCCCCCTTTCCACCTTCTATCCGCCACCCCGGGGCGCCGCCTGTCCACCCCGCGCATGACCTGCGTCCGCGCAAGTCCCTGTTCCGCCGCGCGCCGGGAAGGAGGGGGGATTCATTTTCCGCCGGTTCAAATGGGCGGGCGCGCATGGCTCCTGTCCACGCCCTCTGCGGCGATGGACAGGAGCGACGGCCCAGCAGGTTCGGCGGCTATGCCGCCGGACCGTCAGCGTTAGGCCGCGCGACCAATGGAAAGAGCCACGGCTTCGGCGACCTTGATGCCGTCCACACCCGCCGAGAGAATCCCGCCCGCATAGCCCGCGCCTTCGCCCGCCGGATAAAGTCCCCGCGTGTTGAGGCTCTGGAAATCCGCTCCGCGCGGCACGCGCACGGGGCAGGAGGTGCGCGTCTCCACCCCCGTCAGCACTGCATCCGCCATGTCGAAGCCCGGAATCTGGCGTCCGAAGGCGGGCAGCGCTTCGCGGATGGCGGCGATGGCGTAATCGGGCAGGCAGGTGGACAGGTCGGTGGGCGTGACGCCGGGGCGGTAGGAGGGGATGACGCCGCCGAGCGATGTGGAGGCACGCCCCGCCAGGAAATCGCCCACGCGCTGGCCCGGGGCGCGATAGTCGCCGCCGCCCGCCAGGAACGCGCGGCTTTCCCAGTGCCGCTGCAGCGCCACGCCCGCCAGCAGGCCGGTCTCGCCCGGCATGCCCTGGTCGTAAGGCGCATAATCCGCGGGCGTGATCCCCACCACGATGCCCGCATTGGCGTTGCGCTCGGCGCGCGAATACTGGCTCATGCCGTTGGTGACGACGCGGTTCTCCTCGCTCGTCGCCGCCACCACCGTCCCGCCGGGACACATGCAGAAGGAATAGACGCTGCGGCCGTTCTTGGCGTGATGCACCAGCCTGTAGTCCGCCGCGCCCAGTTCCCGGATGCTGCGCCCGAAGCGGGCCTTGTCGATCAGGCTCTGCGGATGCTCGATGCGGAAGCCGATGGAGAAGGGCTTGGCCTCCAGCGCCACGCCGCGCGCGTGCAATATCCGGAACATGTCGCGGGCGCTGTGGCCCACCGCCAGCACCACATGACCCGAAAGGATTTCCTCTCCGCTTTCCAGCCGCACGCCTTTCATGGCGCGGTCCTCGATCAGAAGGTCCGTCACCTTGCTCTCGAAGCGGTATTCGCCGCCCAGGCTTTCGATGGTTTCGCGCATCGCCTCCACCATCGTCACCAGGCGGAAGGTCCCGATATGCGGATGCGCCTCGGTGAGGATTTCCTCGGGCGCGCCCGCCTTGACGAATTCCGTGAGGACTTTGCGGCCCAGATGGCGCGGGTCCTTGATCTGGCTGTAGAGCTTGCCGTCGGAGAAGGTGCCCGCGCCGCCCTCGCCGAACTGGACATTGGATTCGGGGTTCAGCACTCCGCGCCGCCACAGGCCCCAGGTATCTTTCGTGCGCTCGCGCACCACCTTGCCGCGCTCCAGGATGATGGGGCGAAAGCCCATCTGCGCCAGCAGCAGCGCGGCGAAGAGGCCGCATGGCCCCGCCCCGATCACCAGCGGGCGCCGGAAGCGGGCAGGGGCGCGCGCCACGAATTGGTAGGTCATGTCGGGAGCGGGCCGCACATCCGGATCGCGCGCGAAACGCGTCAGGAGCGCCGTCTCGTCCGCCACCGCCACATCCAGCGTGTAGATATAGGCGATGGCCTGCTTGTTGCGCGCATCATGGGCGCGCTTGAAGACGGTGAAATTCTGCAAGCCGCTGGCGGGCAGCTTCAGCCGTTTCAAGAGCGCGGCCTTCAGCGCCTCGGGCGGATGCCCGAGCGGCAGTTTGAGCTGGGTGACGCGGATCATGGGGCGGGAGTTCTAGCGGCAAGCGGTCCCCCTGTGCCAGCGGCGGACACAAGTCCCGGTTGCGGACAGGCGTTAACGCTCGCCGATCCAATCACGCCAATAGAATCAACGGCTTGTGGCGGCATGGAGTTTGCGATCCGCCTCCTGAGCCCAATGGTGGGTGAAATCTTGTTCGGCCAGCCGGGGGGCCGGACCGAACAGGAGACGTGCCATGTCGAAGAAGATCATTCTGTCCCTCATCCTCGCCGCCGCCGCCACGCCCGCTTTCGCAGGCGGCTATGGCCACAACAGCCGCAACAGCCAGCCTTCGCTGCTGGGCGTGATCGCCAATATCGGCGCGCCCAGGGCGCTGGCCGATGTGAAGGCCAATGTGCTGAACAGCACGGTGAAAGCCGATGTGAAGCTGGGTGCGCAGCCCTCCTATGGTCATGGCTATGGCCATGGCAATTCCGCGCTGGCGGACATCGATGTGACGGTGCCGGGCATTGCCCGCGTCCAGGCCGATGTCCTTGAGCAGAACCGCCGCGGCACCACGCTGCTCGGCGTCAGCGCCAATGTGCTGGGCGGCGGCGTCGGCCATCGCGGCGGCTGGTAAAGGCGAAGCGGATTCGCGCCGGGGCATCGGCTCCGGCGCGAATCCGTTCCCCGTTTCACGAAAAATTTCGATGACGGTTCCGTGTTGACCCTGCGCGCCTCCGGGCGCAGACTTTTGCCGTGCCTTGATGGCGCGATGAAAGAAGAGCCGCAGTTACGGACCGTTCTGTGCTCCCCACGCGATCCTGTGATCGCGATCCTCCGAGGCCCGGCGGGAACCGGGCGTGAGCACACCGTCTCCGTCGCGCGATCCGAACGCATCGCACCGGAAGGGCCGTGAAACCGAACGAGGAGGGCTTCGCATGGAACAAACTCCACCGGATAGGTTTTCGGGCTCTGCCTGAGGCAGGGCCACGGAGGGCTTGAAACGTCTTCCGCCGCCGAAAATCTATCGTGCGGGATGTCCCGCAAGGAACGGAGCGTAAGCTCCGCGATACAGAGTCCGGCCTGATGCCGGACAATGACCCCGCCGCCGAGACGGCGGGGTTGCCGTTTGTGGGGCTCAGTGATTGTCGCGCGGAATGCCCTTGGTCTGGGCGATGCGCTGATACTTCACCGCATTCTCCAGCACCATGCCGGTTTCCATCTGCCCGACCACGGCGCGCTGCATCTCCTGCCAGGGCGTCTGGCTGGCCGGATAGGGATAGCCGCCCGCCGCCTCCAGCGCCTTCCGCCGCTCCGCCAGCTCGGCCTCCGGGATCAGCACATCGCAGGTGCCCTTGTTGAGATCGATGCGGATGCGGTCGCCGCTCTTCAGCAGCGCCAGCCCGCCGCCCGCGGCGGCTTCCGGCGAGGCGTTGAGGATCGAGGGCGAGCCCGAGGTGCCCGACTGCCGCCCGTCGCCGATGCAGGGCAGGGCGTGGATGCCCTGCTCGATCAGCGCCGCCGGCGGGCGCATGTTCACAACCTCCGCCGCGCCGGGATAGCCGATGGGACCGGCGCCGCGGATGATCAGCATGGTGTCGGCCGTCACGCCGGTCGCGGGGTCGTCGATGCGGTGGTGGTAATCCTCCGGCCCGTCGAACACCACCACCGGCCCCTCGAAGGCGTTGGGGTCCTTGGGGTTGGACAGATAGCGGCTGCGGAATTCCTCGTTGATCACCGACAGCTTCATGATGGCGCTGCTGAACAGGTTGCCCGTCAGCACCGAAAAGCCCGCCGCCTGCTTGATGGGATTGTCGAAGGACTTGATGACGTTCGCATCCTCGATCGCCGCGTCCCGGCAATTCTCGCCGATGGTCCTGCCGTTGGCGGTCAGCGCCTTCTCCCGGATCAGGCCGTGGCGCATCAACTGGTTCACCACGGCGGGCACGCCGCCCGCATGGTAGTAATCCTCGCCCAGATATTCGCCCGCCGGCATCAGGTTCACCAGCAGCGGGATGTCCCGGCCATACTCCTCCCACTCCTTGATGGTGAGCTCGACGCCGATATGCCGCGCCAGGGCGTTCAGATGGATCGGCGCGTTGGTCGAGCCGCCGATGGCGCTGTTGACGCGGATGGCGTTGATGAAGGCGTCCTTGGTGAGGATGTCCGACGGCTTGCGGTCGGCCTTGACCATTTCGACGATCTGAAGGCCGGTGCGCCAGGCGACCTCGGCGCGGTCGCGATAGGGCGCGGGGATCGCCGCCGAGCCGGGCAGCGACATGCCCAGCGCCTCGGTCAGCGAATTCATGGTGGTGGCGGTGCCCATGGTGTTGCAATAGCCCACCGACGGCGCCGACGAGGCCACCAGCTTGATGAAGCCCTTATAGTCGATCTTGCCCGCGGCCAGCAGCTCGCGCGCCTTCCATACGATGGTGCCCGAGCCGGTGCGCTGGCCCTGGTACCAGCCGTTCAGCATCGGCCCGACCGACAGGGCGATGGCGGGGATGTTCACCGTCGCCGCCGCCATCAGACAGGCGGGCACGGTCTTGTCGCAGCCGATGGTCAGCACCACCCCGTCCAGGGGATAGCCATAGAGCAGCTCCACCAGCGCCATGTAGGAGAGGTTGCGGTCCAGCGCGGCGGTGGGGCGCTTGCCGGTTTCCTGGATGGGATGGACGGGGAATTCCAGCACGATGCCGCCCGCCTCGCGGATGCCTTCGCGCACGCGCTTGGCCAGTTCGAGGTGATGGCGGTTGCAGGGGCTGAGGTCGCTGCCGGTCTGGGCGATGCCGATGATGGGCTTGCCCGACTGCAGCTCCTCCAGCGAGAGGCCGAAATTCATGTAGCGCTCCAGATAGAGCGCGGTCATGTCGGCATTGTCCGGATTGTCGAACCAGGCGCGCGAGCGCAGCTTGTTCTGATTGTTGTCGGCCATGGCCCATCCCCCGGGGAAAGCTGTTGTCGGGGCAGGATGAGGCCGCGGCGGCAGAAATCAAGCGGTTCGACCTGCGAAGGAGTCGCGAATGGCGCGACAAGCGGTGCCGGAGGGGTGAGGAGCGGTCCGCCGAAGGCGGACAAAACGGTCCGGTGGACCGTTTTGAGCGACGAACGCCGCGAGCGTAAGCGAGCGGCCGGGAAGACCGACGGCACCGCCACCTGCTTCGCTGCGCTGACGGAGAAGAATTGAACCTGCTTTACGGGCGAAGCAGGTGGCGGTGCTGGAGGGGTGAGCCGGAAGGAGCAATCGCCGGCAGGCGATTGCCCGGCGAACGCCCCGAGCCATGCGAGGGGCAGGGAATCCCGACAAAGCGCGTATTCTCGGGAGAAAAACGAACGATGGCGGTGCCGGAGGGATTCGAACCCTCGATACGGCTTTTCAACCGTATAACGGTTTAGCAAACCGCCGCCTTCAGCCTCTCGGCCACAGCACCGCATTCGACCTTCAGCCTCGAGAGGAGAGGCAGAAGGCTTATTTTATTGCCGCTTCGCTTGCGCGCCGCGGGTGGCCTCTTCCTCCTTCGCCCTTGCGGGCTTCGGAAGACAAGCGGCCACAGCACCACTTCGGTTGCAGGTGCGAAATGCCCCGCCGCCGCGGGCGAGGTTTCTCCTACTTTCGGGGGCCCGGGCAAGCCTTTTTTACCCCTGCCGGGCAAAAGCGCCGCTTTTGCGCCGGAAGGCGGCTTGTGCCGCGGCCCGTCCGGGCGCACGATCCGGCAGTCAACCGGCAGATGGAGGATCCAGCATGCAGGTCCGGCATCTTCTCAAGGAAAAGGGCGTCAGCGTCATTGGCATACCGGCCTCGGCCAGCCTGGCCGATGCGGCCCGGCTGCTGACCGAGAAGAACATCGGCGCCGTGGTGGTCCGGGACGAGGACGGCGCCCTGGCCGGCATCTTCTCCGAGCGCGATTTGGTGCGGGCGCTGGCCGCCGCCGGGGCGGAGGCGCTGAACCATCCGGTCAGCCGTCATCTCACCCGCGATGTCGTCACCTGCGGTCTTTGCCACAATATGGAAGACCTGATGGAGATGATGACCAGGGGCCGCTTCCGGCATGTGCCGGTGCTGGACGATGACGGGCGGCTCTGCGGCCTGGTTTCCATCGGCGACGTGGTCAAGAACCGCATCGCCGAGACGGTGCGCGAGGCCGAGGAGCTGCGGGTCTATATTTCCGCCACGGCATAGGGCGAAAGTTCCTCCGGGAACGTGGCGGCGCGGCGGCGCGTTGCTACAGGCGAGAATCGCCTTGGAGGTTTCCCATGCGCACGCCTCTTGCCTTGGCCGCGTCCGGCCTTGCCCTGTCGGCTTTCCTGGTCGCCGCGCCGGTTTCGGCGCAGGACCGTGTCGGACCCGGCGGCTATCCCACCAATGAATCCACGCCCGCCGAACGCGCCCAGACCCGGGCGCTGAACGAGCAGATCCGCGCCAACAACGCCGCCAGCGAAGCCGAAGCGGCGCGCGCCAAGGCGGAGTATGACGCGCAGCTCGCCGCCACCGACGCACAGAAGGCGCAGTACCGGAACCAGCAGCAGCAATATCAGGAGCAGCTCCGGCAGAACCAGAACGCCCAGGCGGACTACGAAGCCCGCACCCGCGAATATTACAATCTGCGCGGACGCTATGCGGCCGAGCGCGCCGCCTATCGCCGTGGCGTCTGGCCCGAGCGCTACAGCAGTTGGCGTCTGGCGAGCGATGCGCGCCTGATCGGCAGCCGTGTCGAAATCATCAGCGGCGCGCGCGTGGGCACCGTGGATTGGGTGGCGCGTTCGCCCGCGGGCCGGATCGACGCCCTCTATGTCACGCTCGACAATGGCAAGCGGGTCTGGATCGACGAGAACGACATACGCTTCAACCGCGCCAATGGCGTGGTGGTGACCAACCTGGATCGCGGCGATCTCTATCGCATGGCCGACCTGCGCGGCTGATCGCCGGACGGATCGAATGCAACGGGCGCGCGGGAGAAATCCCGCGCGCTTTGTCCTTTTCGTCCTGGGCTGGTGGCGATTTCCTGCCGGGCCCGGAAGCTTTTCCTGAGCCTTTCCTTTCGGCGCGCCTGCCTGAAATCCTCAGAAAACCTATTTATTTTAGGCGTTTACCCGATGTCTACCAGCGCCGTCGCACGGGCGGGGGTGGGGAATCAGGGTTCCGCCGGAAGGCGATACGCCCGGTTCAAGGACCGGCGCCGGTTGTTTTCGTGCGGCGCCAGCACCAAATTTTAGAGGGAGACTTTAGGGTTCCATGCGCTGCGTGGCGCTAGATATGGGGTCGAAAGGCGCGGTTTGAACGGGTTTGGCGTCTTTCCACAGGCGTTGAAAAAAAAGCGAAAAAATCCCGTTTTTAGCGTTTGACTTCGGGGGTACCCCGCCCATATAACCCGCGCCCACGCTGCTTCGCGGCAAATGCCTCGACGCGGTGTTCCGTTTGAAATCAGACGTGAAAATCGTCCGGACGGCGCTGTTTGACATTGTGATTTAAGGAAGGGGAACGTGGGCGGCGGCGTAGGTGCCACTCGCGTCAAAGGTCGAACTTTGGCGCAAACAATCGAGCAACACGCATAATGCTCGCGTTCTTCTGCAAGACTAAAATTGTACAAATGTTCGGTTGCCGGAAGGCAGCCAAACCCTAGTCAATCAGTTTTGCGAACTACGCAATCAAGAGCGTTAGCGTCGTCTGCTATAGGATCAAAACATGAGAGTTTGATCCTGGCTCAGAACGAACGCTGGCGGCAGGCCTCAAACATGCAAGTCTAGGGGGTGCAGCAATGCATCACCGGCGGACGGGTGCGTAACGCGTGGGAACATACCTTTCGGTACGGAACAACCCAGGGAAACTTGGGCTAATACCGTATACGTCCTAACGGAGAAAGATTTATCGCCGAAGGATTGGCCCGCGTTCGATTAGCTAGTTGGTGGGGTAACGGCCCACCAAGGCTACGATCGATAGCTGTTCTGAGAGGAAGATCAGCCACACTGGGACTGAGACACGGCCCAGACTCCTACGGGAGGCAGCAGTTGGGAATCTTGGACAATGGGGGAAACCCTGATCCAGCCATGCCGCGTGAGTGATGAAGGCCTTCGGGTTGTAAAACTCTTTCGACGGGGACGATAATGACGGTACCCGTAGAAGAAGCTCCGGCTAACTTCGTGCCAGCAGCCGCGGTAATACGAAGGGGGCTAGCGTTGTTCGGAATTACTGGGCGTAAAGCGCGCGCAGGCGGTCTTCCAAGTCAGTGGTGAAAGCCTGGAGCTCAACTCCAGAACTGCCATTGAAACTGTTGGACTTGAGTACGAGAGAGGTGAGTGGAATTCCCAGTGTAGAGGTGAAATTCGTAGATATTGGGAAGAACACCGGTGGCGAAGGCGGCTCACTGGCTCGTAACTGACGCTCAGGCGCGACAGCGTGGGGATCAAACAGGATTAGATACCCTGGTAGTCCACGCCGTAAACGATGAATGCTAGCCGTTGGGCAGCTTGCTGTTCAGTGGCGCAGCTAACGCATTAAGCATTCCGCCTGGGGAGTACGGCCGCAAGGTTGAAACTCAAAGGAATTGACGGGGGCCCGCACAAGCGGTGGAGCATGTGGTTTAATTCGACGCAACGCGCAGAACCTTACCAGGGTTTGACATCCTGCGACCGCCTCGTAACGGAGGTTTTCCCGCAAGGGACGCAGAGACAGGTGCTGCATGGCTGTCGTCAGCTCGTGTCGTGAGATGTTGGGTTAAGTCCCGCAACGAGCGCAACCCTCGCCTTTAGTTGCCATCATTCAGTTGGGCACTCTAGAGGGACCGCCGGCGACAAGCCGGAGGAAGGTGGGGATGACGTCAAGTCCTCATGGCCCTTACACCCTGGGCTACACACGTGCTACAATGGCGGTGACAGTGGGCAGCTACCTCGCGAGAGGCGGCTAATCCCAAAAAACCGTCCCAGTTCAGATTGCACTCTGCAACTCGAGTGCATGAAGGTGGAATCGCTAGTAATCGCAGAACAGCAGGCTGCGGTGAATACGTTCCCGGGCCTTGTACACACCGCCCGTCACGGCATGGGAGTTGGTTCTACCCGAAGACAGTGCGCTAACCGCAAGGAGGCAGCTGGCCACGGTAGGATCAGCGACTGGGCCGAAGTCGTAACAAGGTAGCCGTAGGGGAACCTGCGGCTGGATCACCTCCTTTCTAAGGATCGAGATTTCGGATCGCTCACGCCATCCCAATCTCGTCACTAGACAATCGGCGCCTTGCCGCCGCCTTCGTTTCCCTTCCTTTTTCCGTCGCGCCGCGAGCATGGGCTCGCGTGCCCGAAGCCTCATCGGGCTTGTAGCTCAGTTGGTTAGAGCGCGCGCTTGATAAGCGTGAGGTCGGAAGTTCAAGTCTTCCCAGGCCCACCACACTTAGCTTTCGTTAGTGAGCGTAGAGAGCTCCAGAAGGCTTGTGCCAGCGAGCGAAGCTCGCGCGCCGAAGTGGCTCAGCCGAGATGCTTCCCCGACCGCATGGCTTCGCCGCTTCGGCCGGCAAGCCGGCGGGCCTGTCCTTCCGAAGTCCGCCAGGGCGAAGGAGGGGCCATAGCTCAGTTGGGAGAGCGCTAGCTTTGCAAGCTTGAGGTCATCGGTTCGATCCCGATTGGCTCCACCAGCCTTCGCTCGCGTAGCGAGTGAAGGCTGCCCTCCGAAGTCTTGGCGAAGGAGGGCTGGAGCAGGCTACTGCGAGCTTCAGCCGGCAGGCCAGGATCGCCGATAGAGTTTCTGACGACGGAAAAGCAAACAGCTTCGTTGCCGTTCAAACGGCAGCGTTGATTTGACATTGTGAAGGCGGGTTAGCCGGTTCGCACAACCGGGTAATCCAGAATACGACACTCAAGACTGATCGCATGAGTTTCATGCGCCGGTTGCGAACCATGAGAGGGTCGCCTCTCGCTGGCTTTGCTTCCGGACATGGGACGATTGCTGAGCGATCAAGCGTTAAAGCAAGGGCATCTGGGGGATGCCTTGGCGCACACAGGCGATGAAGGACGTAGCACGCTGCGATAAGCTGCGGTGAGGGGCGAGCACCCTTTGACCCGCAGATCTCCGAATCGGGAAACCGAATCCGCAAGGATTATCTGCCGCTGAATCCATAGGCGGGAGAGGCAAACGCGGGGAACTGAAACATCTAAGTACCCGTAGGAAAGGACATCAATTGAGACTCCGTTAGTAGTGGCGAGCGAAAGCGGACCAGGCCAGTGGCCTTGGTTTAAGAACGGGAACGGTCTGGAAAGGCCGGCCATAGCGGGTGATAGCCCCGTACCGGTAGAAAGAACCAGGGTCCTTGAGTAAGGCGGGACACGTGAAATCCTGTCTGAATATGGGGCGACCACGCTCCAAGCCTAAGTACTCGTGTGTGACCGATAGCGAACTAGTACCGTGAGGGAAAGGTGAAAAGCACCCCGGCAAGGGGAGTGAAAGAGACCTGAAACCGGATGCCTACAAACAGACGGAGCCGGCTCACCAAAGGTGAGCGGACGCCGTCTCCTTGCTAACGCAAATGTTGAGTGTGTGATCGATCGAATGACGATCGCATGACATTTGTTGTTATCGAGGAGACGGCGTCCGCCCGCTTTTGGCGAGCTGGTGACGTCGTACCTTTTGTATAATGGGTCAGCGAGTTCGTCTGTCTAGCAAGCTTAAGCCGCAAGGCGGAGGCGCAGCGAAAGCGAGTCTGAATAGGGCGACTGAGTTAGACGGATGAGACCCGAAAGCAAGTGATCTAGCCATGACCAGGTTGAAGGTGCGGTAACACGCACTGGAGGACCGAACCCACGCCTGTTGAAAAAGTCGGGGATGAGTTGTGGCTAGGGGTGAAAGGCCAATCAAACTTGCAGATAGCTGGTTCTCTGCGAAAGCTATTTAGGTAGCGCCTCGTGTATCACCTTTGGGGGTAGAGCACTGGATGGGCTAGGGGGCTTCACCGCTTACCAAACCTAACCAAACTCCGAATACCAAAGAGTGCTGAGCACGGGAGACACACGGCGGGTGCTAACGTCCGTCGTGAAGAGGGATAAAAACCCTGACCTACAGCTAAGGCCCCCAATTCGTGGCTAAGTGGGAAAGGATGTGAGGTTCCCAAAACAATCAGGATGTTGGCTTAGAAGCAGCCATCATTTAAAGAAAGCGTAACAGCTCACTGATCTAAATAAGGAACTTTGCGCCGAAAATGTAACGGGGCTCAAGCCACGAGCCGAAGCTTAGGATTTCACCGCAAGGTGGAATGGTAGCAGAGTGTTCCGTATGCCTGCGAAGGGTGAGCGTGAGCGAGCCTGGAGGTATCGGAAGTAAGAATGCTGACATGAGTAGCGATAAAGAGGGTGAGAGACCCTCTCGCCGGAAGTCCAAGGGTTCCTGCGTCAAGTTAATCTGCGCAGGGTTAGCCGGACCCTAAGGCCAGGCCGAAAGGCGTAGCCGATGGGAATGCGGTAAATATTCCGCAGCCTGTGGAAAGTGACGGATCACGCAAATTGTCCGACCTTACTGGATTGGTCGGGCCGTGAAGTGGTCCCAGGAAATAGCTTCCACGTATAGTCCGTACCCCAAACCGACACAGGTGGACTGGCAGAGTATGCTAAGGCGCTTGAGAGAACTTTGTTGAAGGAACTAGGCAAATTGCCCTCGTAACTTCGGAAGAAGAGGGCCCGGTCTCTGCGCAAGCATTGGCCGGGGGCACATAGCAGGGGGTGGCGACTGTTTACTAAAAACACAGGGCGCTGCGAAATCCAAAGATGACGTATAGCGTCTGACGCCTGCCCGGTGCTGGAAGGTTAAGAGGAGATGTGAAAGCGTTGAATCGAAGCCCCAGTAAACGGCGGCCGTAACTATAACGGTCCTAAGGTAGCGAAATTCCTTGTCGGGTAAGTTCCGACCTGCACGAAAGGCGTAACGACTTCCCCACTGTCTCCAACAAAGGCTCAGCGAAATTGAATTCCCCGTGAAGATGCGGGGTTCCCGCGGTCAGACGGAAAGACCCCGTGCACCTTTACTGCAACTTTACGCTGGCATTAGGAATGCGATGTGTAGGATAGGTGGTAGGCTTTGAAGCGGAGGCGCCAGCCTTCGTGGAGCCGTCCTTGAAATACCACCCTTTGTGTTCCTGATGTCTAACCGCGGCCCATCACTGGGTCCGAGACAGCGTATGGTAGGCAGTTTGACTGGGGCGGTCGCCTCCCAAAGAGTAACGGAGGCGCGCGATGGTAGGCTCAATCCGGTCGGAAATCGGATGTTGAGTGCAATGGCAAAAGCCTGCCTGACTGCAAGGTCGACGGACCAAGCAGAGACGAAAGTCGGTCATAGTGATCCGGTGATCCCGCGTGGAAGGGTCATCGCTCAACGGATAAAAGGTACGCCGGGGATAACAGGCTGATCGCACCCAAGCGTCCATAGCGACGGTGCGGTTTGGCACCTCGATGTCGGCTCATCACATCCTGGGGCTGTAGCCGGTCCCAAGGGTATGGCTGTTCGCCATTTAAAGTGGTACGTGAGCTGGGTTTAGAACGTCGTGAGACAGTTCGGTCCCTATCTGCCGTGGGTGTTCGAAACTTGAGAGGACTTTTTCCTAGTACGAGAGGACCGGAAAGAACGTACCTCTGGTGGATCGGTTGTGGCGCCAGCCGCATAGCCGAGTAGCTAAGTACGGACGAGATAACCGCTGAACGCATCTAAGCGGGAAACTCACCTCAAAACCAGGTTTCGCTTGAGAGCCGGGGAAGACTACCCCGTCGATAGGCCAGGTGTGTAAGCGCAGCAATGCGTTGAGCTTACTGGTACTAATCGCTCGATTGGCTTGATCGCCAGCACTCGTTTCATGTCTGGAAGCAAATCCAGACAGGCAAGCTCAGATCAACAAGTGTCGTATTCTTCGCCTTGCGCGCTGACGCGCGCGGGGCATCTCTTAGTCCTTCGCCGACCTGGTGGTCATAGCGAAGGAATTCTACCCGATCCCATTCCGAACTCGGCCGTCAAAGCCTTCTGCGTCCATGGTACTGCGGCTCAAGCCGCGGGAGAGTAGAACGCTGCCAGGTCTGCCAAGGACTAAGAGACGCCTTCACAATTCAAAGAAAAGCCCCGCCCGCGAGAAATCGCCGGCGGGGCTTTTTGCTGTTTGGATCGCAGGTCCGCGGGCGATGCCGCGCGAGGCTCAGTCGGCCCGCGCCAGGCGCTGCACCGGCTGCAGAATGAAGCCCGAAACCGCATAGACGCTGCCGAAAGTGCCCGTGGGCGTATGCCAGACCCGCACCTTCGACCAGTCATTCTTCTCGCTGACGTCGATCACCGGCGTCGAATGGTTGATCTCGCCGCGGTTCAGCCAGTTGGCCTGCTCGACCCGGATCTCGCGGCTGGAGACGATGTGGCTCACCACCGCGACATGGCCGCGCCGCAGCTTGGAGGTGCCGGTGAAGACCATCACCGCATCCTTGGCGGGCTGCCGGGCGCGCTCGTAAAGGCCCTTGGCCCGGGCCCACCAGTGCCGGGCGTCGCCGAAGATGTTCAGGCCCGAGAGCATCCGCGCATATTCGACGCAGTAGAAGAATTTCGATCCCTTTTCCGCGCGCGGCGCCGGCAGTGCCGCCGCCACCTGCGGCAGGCGGACATCCACCGCCGCCAGCCTGGGCGCCTGGGTTTCCTGATAGTCCAGCGTCTCGGGCAGGCGCACGGCGGGCGTCGCCGCGATGGGCGCCAGCGCCTCGTCCGGCGCCGACGGCTTCAGGAAGCCGAAGAGCGCGCCCAGATTCTCGTCGATCTTCTTGCCGACATGGCCGATCTGCGCGCCCACCTGGTTCAGGTGCTGGCCGACATCGCCGATCACATCGGCCTGGGCGGGCACGGCGAAGGCGCCGCACAACAGGAAGGCAAGACAGACTTTACGCATGGTCCCCTGATCCGGCTTTGCGTCTTGTTCGTCGCCCGCCGGGCTCTTGTCCCCGCGGGCTGCATTGTCGGACCGTGCCTGGGTGCCCCCTCAGACCTTAGCCCGGCGGGATTTAAAGCCATGTGGGCATGGGCCACAAAGACGTTTCCCTGCCACGGTCATGTGGCCGTCATGCAACATCAAATCCTTGGAAATGCTGGAATTTTCGGGATTATTGCATTGCGGCATCACAGTGCGAAAACGCCCGGCGGACAAGGCCCGCCGGGCGTGACGCATGCCTGCTTCGGCAGGGCTATTTCTTCAGGGTCTGAACCATCGCCAGCGACTTTTCGACATGATCGACCGGCGAAAGCTTGTCCTGGGCCGAAGACATGGTCGCCAGCACCTTGCCGTCACGGCCGATCACATAGGTGACGCGCTCGATGAAGGCGTGATCCAGCGCCTGGCCCTTATTGTCCTTCGCGCCGCTGCGGGCCGGGCTGACATTCAGCTTGTAAGTCTGGGCGGTTCTGGTGTCGGCGTCGGACGCCACCGGGAATTTGCCGGCGCAGAAATTCGGGTCGGCGGAGAATTGGTGCAGCCGCTCCACGCTGTCGGCCGAAACGCCGATGATGCTGGCGCCCGCCGCCGCGAACTTGTCGGCATCCTCGGCGAAGGCATGGGCCTGCGCATCGCAGCCGCTGGTGAAGGCGCTGGGGAAGAAATAGACCACCACCGGCCCCTTGGAGAGGGCGCTCTTCAGGTTGAAGGTGAAATCCTTGCCCCCCAGGCTGCCCTTGAGGGTAAAATCGGGCGCGGCCTCGCCGGGCTGCAGCGCCGCCAGGGCCGGGCCGGCACAGGCGGCCGCGATCAGGCCCGCCAAAATCAGCTTTCTCATGGGATAATTCCTTCCGCGGAAAGGCGCAGCCTAGCACGGGCGCCCGGCCGGTTGAAGGCGAGCCGCCCCGCCCGCTAGCCTCTCATCGGACCTCGCGAAAGGGCGGAAAAATGGGCGTTTCCCGGCTGGAGCACATCACCATACGCTGCCGCAAACGTAAGGAAACACGCGATTTCTATGTGAACCTGCTGGGCCTGGCCGAAGGCCCACGCCCGGATTTTCCCTTTCGCGGCCACTGGCTCTATCTGGGCGATGTCCCGGTGGTGCATCTGGTCGAAGCGGCGGACCATCCGGGCGCCTGGAGCGGCAGCCTGGCCCGCCCGGCGGCGGAGGGTACCGGCCCCTTCGATCATGTCGCCTTCCGGGGCGAGGATTTCGACGTCCTGCGCGGGAAGCTCGTGGCGGCGGGCGCCGCTTTCCGCGAACGCATCGTGCCGGGCGGGCGGCTGAAGCAGCTCTTCGTGCCCGATCCCGAAGGCGTGATGGTCGAATTGAATTTCGAAGCGTGAGCCCGGCTCAGTCATGCGCTCGACACAGGAGCGTCCGGGAGCATCGGCCAGGAAAAGTGCGAAGCGGTTTTCCGTCCGGCCGTGCGACCCAAGAAAAACCTAGTCCTTCGCCCGCTCCACATACGAGCCATCCTCCGTCATCACCACCACGCGGGTGCCGGTGGTGATGTGGGTAGGCACCATGGTGCGCACGCCGTTCGACAGCACCGCCGGCTTGAAGGAGCCGGAGGCGGTCTGGCCCTTCACCACCGGCTCGGTCTCCACCACCTCGAAGGTGGCGCGCTGGGGGATTTCGATGGAGATGGCGTTGCCCTCGAAAAGCTGGAGCTGCACTTCCATATTCTCGATCAGATAGGGGGCGTAATCACCCACCACATCGGCGCCGACATGCAACTGGTCGAAGGTGACCGGGTTCATGAAGACATACTGCTCGCCGTCCTGATACAGGTAATTGAAGGTCTGGTGCTCGACAAAGGCCTTCTCGACGCTGTCGGTGGTGCGCAGCCGCTCGACCGTCTTCACCCCGTCGGAGATGCGGCGCATTTCGAGATGGG
>Ga0182741_1003225_pt1 | contig 17600 bp, 14 predicted proteins | sample eDN5th37CBELigOP_FD_128874 | JGI IMG/M metagenome (GOLD analysis project Ga0182741, IMG submission 128874) | Enriched Organic Plus compost microbial communities from Emeryville, California, USA - eDNA 5th pass 37_C BE-Lig OP (version 2) (version 2) ...
ACTCCCGCCCCGGAGCCGACCCCGCCGCCCGAGCCGACTCCGACGCCCGAGCCGACTCCGACTCCCGAGCCGACTCCGACTCCCGAGCCGACTCCGACTCCCGAGCCTGCCCCCGAACCGGAGCCGACCCCCGTCGTGCGCAGCGCCACCCTCACCTGGGAAGCGCCGAACACCCGTACCGATGGCGCCTGCCTGGAGGACCTCGAGTCGTACCGCGTAAGTTACGGCCTGGCGTCCGGCGTCTACGACAAGACCGAAACGGTCGACGCCGGCTCGGTCAGCTGCGTCGACTCCGGCAACAAGAACAGCTGCGGCAAGGTGCTCACCTGCACCTATACCGTGGAGAATCTGGACACCGCGTCCTGGCACTTCGCGGTGCAGGCCGAGGATAGCGCCGGCAACCTCAGCACCTACTCCAACGAAGCCATCAAGACCGTCCAATAGGCGACAGCGTGGGCCGCGCCACGGCGCGGCCCACGCCCTCCTCGCCGCGACGCCCCTGCGGTACCATGCGCTCCGCCCCGCAGTGGATACCGATACCGACACCGTGCTCGAACTTGCCTCGCCCCCCGCGCATCCGGACCTGACGGCATGCCTGCGCCGCGTGCTCGGCCAGGCCCGCGCCGAACGCAGCCGCCTGCCCGACGTACCTGAAATCGAGCTGTACCTGCTCAACGCCGATTTCTCCAACGCCGCGCTGACGCCGGAGGAAACCCGCGCGGTACTGGAGTACCCCGCCTACTGGGCCTTCTGCTGGGCCAGCGGCCAGGTGCTGGCGCGCCATCTGCTCGACAACCCGGATACAGTCGCCGGGCGCACCGTGCTCGACTTCGGCTGCGGCTCGGGCGTGGCGGCGATCGCCGCGGCCACGGCCGGCGCCGCGCGCGTGATCGCCTGCGACCTCGACCCCGACGCGCTGCTGGCGACCCGCTGCAACGCCGAGCTCAACGGCGTGCGGGTGGAGCTGGCCGACGATTACGAGCGGGTCGATGCCGAGATCGATCTGATCCTGGTGGCCGACGTGCTCTACGACCGCGCCAACCTGGGCTGGCTGCCGCGTTTTCTGCAGCGGGCGCCGACGGTGCTGGTGGCGGATTCGCGGGTGAAGGACTTCAACATGCCGGGCTATCGCTGGATCGGACGTGCCAGCAGCAGCACCTGGCCGGACCTGGACGAATTCGACGAGTTCCGCTCGGTGAATCTGTACCGCGGCGAGCGCTGAGCGCGCCGGCTACCCTTGCCGCTCGGCGCCCCGCAACTCGTGCAGACGGCGCCGGGCGTCGTCGTCGGCGGGAAAGAACGACTCGATCCGCAACTGGTCGGTGGTGATGTCCTGCGGATTGCCGAAGGTGGAACACATCGACAGCAGCCGCACCCGGAACTCGCCGTGAGCGAACTCCACCGGCGTGATCGGCGGCAGCGCACCCGATACCGCCAGCGCCGGCGGCAGGTCGGCCACGCCCGGATAGGTCGGCAACTCGGCGAGCAACTCATCCAACGCTTCGCTCGGCCGCGCCGTGCGCTGCCGGCGCAGGTGCGCGAGCAGCGACGGCGCGAGCGCCGGCCAGTTGGCGATGCGTCCGCGCAAACCGTCCGGATGAAACAGCTGCCGCATCAAGTTCCCCGCCGCCGCCTCGCCCAGCGCGCGCGCCAGCGGCGCCAATCGGAAGTCCAACGCGCGCATCAGCCGCCGCATGCCGGCATTGACCCGGATCACGTTCCAAGCGCCGTCGACCACCAACGCCGGGTTCGGATCGAGATGGCTGAGCATCACCTCCACCGCCTCCAGCACCGGCCGCATGGCCGGATCGTCCAGGCTGCTGCGGCTGAACGCCGCCGCATAGCCGGCCGATTCCAGGAACACGTTGCGGTCGTGCAAGGGCAGGTCCAGCACCTGCGCCAGCTGCAGCACCATGGCGCGGCTGGGTTTGGTGCGGCCGAGTTCGAGGTAGCTGATGTGCTTCTGCGAGACGTTGGCCTGCAACGCCAGATCCAGCTGCGACAGGCGGCGCAGCTGGCGCCAGCGCTTGAGCTGGGCGGCGAATGCCGAATGCAGCGCCTGCGCGTCGGAAGTCATGCACCACCTCCCCTGTGGTTGCCATGGATGCCGGCAGTTTCCGGCGCACACCGGTATGACGGCAACTACCTGCGAGGTGGTTGCCGCGCCGCCGCTGCGTTCCTACAGTGACTGGCGTCGACGGCGCCGCGCGACATGCACATCCACCGAATGCAATCGGGAGGTTCACATGACGCGCATCCTTTACGGCTTTCCCTTGTCCGGCAACACGCACCGCGTGCGCCTGTTCCTGTCGCTGCTCGGCCTCGACTTCCGCGAACAAGTAGTGAACCTCGCCGCCGGCGAACAGCGCCAGGCCGCGTTCCTCGCCATCAACCCGCTCGGCCAGGTGCCGGTGCTGGCCGACGGCGACCTGCTGCTGCGCGACAGCCACGCCATCGTCTACTACCTCGCCCGCGCCTACGACCGCGACCACGCCTGGCTGCCGGCGGAACCGGCGGCGGCGGCGCGGGTGCTGCAGTGGGTTTTCATGGATGCCAACGAGCTGCACAACGGCATCGGCTACGCCCGCAATCACGTCGCCTTCGGCGTGGCCTGCGACCTCGCCACCGCGCAGGCGCGCGGCCGCGCGGCGCTGGCGGTGCTGGAGCAACGCCTGTCGGACCAGGCGTGGCTGGAACTCGGCCGCCCCACCCTGGCCGACGTCGCCTGCTACCCGCTGGTCAGCCTGGCGCACCAGGGCGGCTTCGAGCTCGGCGACTACCCAGCCGTCGGCGCCTGGCTGACACGGGTCGAACAACTACCGGGGTTCGTGGCGATGCCCGCGTGGGCAGCGCGCAAGGCCGGGTGATCCTCGTCCGCCCCCGCCGCGTTCCGCCGCACGGCTGCCGCGGCGAGCAAGACAGCGGTTAACCGCGGCAGCCGCGCCGTGCGAGCGCGAGCCGGACGCCCCGACGGCCCCTGACCAAGCCCTCCCACGTCGCTCCCGCGCAGGCGGGAGCCCATGCCTTTCATAGCCTCCGCCCGCCCCACGCGGACACGGCGAACCAGCCTTCCGTGCCTCTACCGCTTGCCGGCGGTCACTGCGACAGCCGCTTGTATGTTTTTCCCCGGCAGGTCAGCAAGGGCTTGCCGGGGCGGAGGGACACAAGCCGCATCTCCCACAGGTGGAAACGGTTCTTCGTCATGTGGGAGATACTATGTTCCAGCGCAAACCTGCCGATGCACTTTGGGCGGGTAGTCGGCCGGTGCGTCTTCCTTAGCGTCTCCTGCGCCTCTCCTGTGGGAGCGGCTGTGCCGCGAATGCCTTTCACTTCGCACTCACCGAACTTCGGAACGAAGCCGGCCGGCAGAAAACCTGTGGTGCCCCGGATAGTGCCGCAAAGGTATCGCTTTGAAAAATTGGCGAGAACTGGAGAACGGCATTCGCGGCACAGCCGCTCCCACAGGAAAGGCACAAGGAAGGCAGGGAAGGCGCCACAGGCTAGCTACCGGCCCAATGGGCACCTACTGGCTTGCGCCAGAACACAGAGTCTCCCCCGATCAGTGACTAGTCCCGCTCGCGTAGTTGATCTTGTTGAACACGTTGTACTTGCCCGACGGCTTGTTCATCGGAATGCGCTTGACCTCCTCCAGCGTGCGCGCGTCGTACACCACCAGCGCGCCGTCGTTCTCCCAGATGCTCACCAGCGCGTGGCTGCCGTCGCGGGTGAACTCGACATGGGCGGCGGTCTTGCCCGGCGCCGGCTTCAGGGTCTTGACGATCGCCAGGCTGCGCTTGTCGATGACGTGCAGTTCGTCCTTGCGCGCGCCGAGGAAGGTATCGGTCCAGAGATAAGGCGTGTTGTCGTGGCTGCGCATGAAGAAACCGGGGCCGCCGGTTTCGATGCGCTTGAGCGCCGTCCACTTGCCGGTGTCGATCACGGTGATCGCGCTCTCCTTCAAATTCGGCGTGGCCATCACCCGCTTGCCCTGGTGCTCGAAGGTGATGCCCGACCCCAGGTGCGGCATGCCGGGCAGGTCGATGGTGGCGATGGTGCGCCCCACCACCAGGTTCACCACCTGGCCGCCGCCGGTGCGGGCGGCGCCGACCACGTGGTCGTAGTCGTCGTCGAAGAAGAAGTCGTCGAGCACGTCGCGCAGCGCGATCCGCCGCACCGGGAACGGCGAGGTGTCGATCAGCTGCGGCTCACCCGAGTCGGGGCGGTAGTCGTGCATCATCCCGGTGTAGATCGGCAGCGCCAGCGCCTTGTCGCTGTAGGGGATCTCCCACAGCTCGGGCACGTCCTTGAGCGCCACCACGAAGCTGTGGCGCGGCGGCGCGGTGTACACCGCGCTGACCCGCGAGCTGTTGCCGGCGTGGTCCTTGGCGGCGATCACCTGCAGCGGCGCGAGGTCGTGCGCGTCCAGCACCACCACGCTGTGCGGCAGGTAGTTGCCCACCAGCACGTAGCGGCCGTCGGCGGATACCGCCAGGTTGCGGGTGTTGACGCCGGCGCGGATCTCGGCGACGTACTTCAGGTTGTAGATGTCGAACTTGCTGATCCAGCCGTCGCGCGAGGCGAAGTAGACGAAACGGCCGTCGGGCGAATACTTCGGCCCGCCGTGTAGCGCGAAGCGGGTGGCGAAGCGATGGATGGGCGTGAAGCGGTCGCCGTCGAGCAGGGTGGCGTGGTGATCGCCCAGCTCGACCACGATGAACAAATTGAGCGGATCGGCCTCGAACACCGGCTTGGCCGGCAGCTGCTCGACCCGGTTGTGGATGACGTGGCTGGCCTTGATCTGCGCCATCTCCCACACCGGCGGTTGCGGCAACGGCGTGTACACCAGCTCCCGCAGCGCCTTGATCTCGTCGTCCGACAGCGTGGCGCGGAACCCGGGCATCTGCGTGGCGGCGCGGCCGTCGGCGATCACCCGTTCGGCCTCGCCGGGGCGCAGCCGCCCCAAGTTCTCCGGCAGCAGCGCCGGGCCCATGCCGCCCAGGCGATCGCCGCCGTGGCAGCTGGCGCAATGTTGCGTGTAAAGCGCGGCGGCGTCGGGCGCGGCCTGCGCGGTCAGCGCCGCCAACAGCAGCGGTAAACAAACGAGCGGCTTGAGCGTCATGGCGCGGCTCCTCGTGCGTCAACCGGCCTTGCGCACGGCGGTGCTGTTCTCGAACCAGGCCAAGCGCTCGCGCAGCGCCACCACCTCGCCGATGATCGTCAGCGTCGGCGGCTGCAGCCCGGCGCTTTCCGCCAGCGCCGGCAAGGTCGCCACGGTGCCGGTGAGCACCCGCTGCTTGGCCGAAGTGCCTTGCTCCACCAGCGCCGCCGGCCAGTCCGCCGGCAGACCGTGGGCGATCAAGCCGGCGCTGAGCTGCGGCAGCGCCTTCAGCCCCATGTAGATCACCACCGTCTGCTGCGGCTGCACCAAGGCGGTCCAAGGCAGTTCCAGCGAGCCGTCCTTGAGGTGGCCGGTGACGAACAGCGCCGAGTGGGCATAGTCGCGGTGGGTGAGCGGAATGCCGGCGTAGGCGGCGCAACCGAGCGCGGCGGTGACGCCGGGCACCACCTGGAACGGCACGCCGGCCTCCTTCAGTGTTTCGATCTCCTCGCCGCCGCGGCCGAACACGAACGGATCGCCGCCCTTGAGCCGCAGCACGCGCTTGCCCTGCCGCGCCAGCGTCACCAGCAGTTGGTTGATCCTATCCTGCGGCACGCTGTGGTTGCTGGCGGCCTTGCCGACGTAGATGCGCTCGGCGTCGGGGCGGATGCGCTCGAGAATGGCCGCGCCCACCAGCCGGTCGTACACCACCGCGTCGGCCTCGGCCAGCAGGCGCGCGGCGCGCAGGGTCAGCAGTTCCGGATCGCCCGGCCCGGCGCCGACCAGGAACACCTCGCCCATGCCTCCCTTCGGCGCCGATGCCGGCGCGGGCAGCGGCAGCGTGACCGTCGACCACTCCGGATAGCCCGGCGCGAACAGCGGCCGCCCTTGGCGCTCGGCCTCCTCGGCCACGCGCCGGCTCAACGTCTCGCCGTCCGCGGCGACCGCCAGGTGGCAGCCGTGCAGCATTTCGGGCGAGAACGCCTGCGCCAGGTGCCGCACCCTGCCCTGCGCCACCAGCACGGCCAACTCGCTGCCCAGCGCCGGCGCCAGCACCCGCACCTCCGCGCCGGCATCGGCCAGCGTCCGCGCCGCGGCCGCCGCGGTGGCGCCGCCGCCGGCCACCAGCACGCGCTTACCACGCAGTTCGAAGCTCGCGCTCAGGCTCATCATGCACCTCCCGCCCGGGCGGGTTCGCCCAGGCCGATTTCGTGGTCGTCGAGATAACAGCCGGGGTCTTCGGCCCACAGGTCGCCGGTCAGCCGCAGCGCCCGCACCCGGGTGTTGCCGCCGCAGATGTCGCGGTAGGCGCAGGCGCCGCAGCGGCCCTTGAGCGGCCGCGGCCGGGTCTTGAGGCCGTCCATGATCGGGTCGGAGCGGTCCTGCCAGATCTGGCCGAACGGGCGCTCGCGCACGTTGCCCACGCTGTGGTGCCACCAGAAGGTGTCGGGGTGGACGTTGCCCAGGTTGTCGATGTTGGCGATGTTCACGCCCGAGGAATTGCCGCCCCAGCGGCGCAGCATGCGGACCAGCTTTTCCTCGTGCTGGGGGAAGTGGCGGCGTACCCAGAGCAACAGGTAGACGCCGTCGGCGTCGTTGTTGCCGGTGACGTACTCGCGCGGACGGCCGGCCTGGATATCCGCCAGGCAGCGCTCGAACAGCAGGTCCATGGCCCAGCGGGTGAGCGCGTGGTGCGCGTCCTCGCGGCGGTTGCGGTTGCCGCGGCCGGCGTAGTTCAGGTGCGAGAGGTAGAACTTGTCCACCTGCAGCTCGTCCATCAAGTCGAGCAGGCCCTCGAGGTCGTGCGCGTTGTGCTGGGTCAGGGTGAAACGCATGCCGACCTTGATGCCGTGCTCGCGGCACAGGTTGAGCGCGTTGACCGAGCGGGCGAACGAACCGGGCACGCGGCGGAAGGTGTCGTGAGTCCGGCCCAGGCCGTCCAGGCTGACGCCGACGTAGTCGTAGCCGACGTCGGCGATACGGCCGATGTTGTACTGGTCGATCAGCGTGCCGTTGGAGGACAGGCCGACGTAGAAGCCCATGGCCTTGGCGCGGTGCGAGATCTCGAAGATGTCCGGGCGCATCAGCGGTTCGCCGCCGGACAGGATCAGCACCGGCACGCCGAAGGCCTTGAGCTCGTCCATGGTGCGGAACACCTCCTCGGTGCTGAGCTCACCGGCGAAGTCGATGTCGGCGGAGGTGGAATAGCAGTGCTTGCAAGCCAGGTTGCAGCGGCGGATCAGGTTCCAGATCACCACCGGCCCGCCCGGCGCCACCGGCGGCTGCGCCGGCGCGCGCTGCGGGTTAAGCAGGCTCTGCATATAGCGACTGATGCGGAACATGGGCAAAGCCTCCTTGGGCCGCAGGCGCCTAGCCGGCGTCGATGCGCAGCCCGGTTTTCTTCAGAATCCGGCGGCTGTACAGCACCGCGTGGGCACGGCAATCCGCGTCCAGCAGCGCCGCGATCTCCGCCACCTTGGCTTCCACCTCGGCGCGCTCGCGGCCGTGCACCATCGCGAACAGGTTGTAGCGCCAGCCCGGCGGGTGGCGCGGCCGGTGGTAGCAATGACTGACGAAGTCGAGCGCCCCGACCCGCTCGCCCAGTTGCCGCACCTTGTCGTCGGGCACATCCCACACCGACATGCCGTTGGCGCGGTAACCGAGCGCGTAATGGTTGGGAATCACGCCGTTGCGGCGGACGATGCCCAGCGCCTGCATGCGCCGCAGCCGCGTCAGCACCTCGTCGCGGCTCAGCCCCAGCCGCGCGGCGACCTCGCCGTACGGGTCGGGCAGCAGCGGCAGGCCGGCCTGGGTGGCCTTGATGATGCGGCGGTCGATCTCGTCGATCGGCGCGATCGGGCTGCTCATACGTCCAACCTCAGGCCGATGTAGAACTCGTCGAGCTTGGGCATGTTGAAGACGGTGCAGCCGGTGGCCGCTTCGATCCGGGCCAGAACCTCGGCGATGCGCTCCGGCCGCTCCACCGCCACCACGAACCACATGTTCAGCTCGTGCGCGCGTTCGTAGTTGTGCGCCACCTCGGGCATGGCGTTGACGATGGCCGCGATTTCCTCGTAGCGCTCGGCCGGCGCGGACAGCGCGGCGAGCGTGACCGCGCCACCCAGGCGCTCGGCGCGGTACAGCGGACCGAAGCGGCTGATCGCGCCGGCCGCCAGCAGGCGCCGCAACCGTTCGATCAGCTCGGCCTCGTCGATTCCCAGCGCCGCGGCGGCCTCGGCATAGGGCCGCTCGCTGATGGGAAAGCCGCCCTGCAGGCCGTTGATGATGGCGCGGTCGGTGGCGTCCAGCGCGATGCTCATCGCCCCTCCCCCGCCGCGTCGAGCGGCCGGCAGTAGCGCGCGCCCTGCTGCTTGTAGCGCCGGGTGCTGAACAACAGCGCCCGCGGCACGCGCGCCAGGCCGCACTCGTCGACCAGTCGGCGGTGCTGTTCTTCGACGGTGGCGCGGTCGCGGCCGTGGATCATGCAGAACAGGTTGTAGCGCCAGTGCGGCGGCCGCCGCGGCCGGCGGTAGCAGAGCGTGACGAAGGGAAAGCTGGCCAGCTTCTCGCCGACGTGGTCGACCGTGTCGTCGGCGATGTCCCATACCGCCATGGCGTTGGCGCGGAAGCCCAGTTCGTGGTGCCGCACCACCAGACCCAGCCGGCGGATCTGACCGCCGGCCAGCCAGCGTTCGAGCCGGTCGACCAGTTCGGTTTCGGCGCAGCCAGCGCGGCGCGCCAACTCCGCGTATGGCCTGGGCAGCAGCGGCAGGCCGCCCTGCACCACGGCCACCACCCGCCGCTCCAGCGGCGTCAGCATCAGCGGCCGCGGCCGTGCCGCGGCGCGGATCTCGCGGACTGGCGCCGTGCCGTCGAGCGGGAAGCCGAGGTCGATGTGGTAGTCGGTGAGCAGCGGCAGGTCGAGCACCGGCAAGCCGGTGCTCGCCGCCAGCGCGTCCAGCACCGAGCGGACCTGCCCGGCGTCGGCGCCAGCCACCACGAACCACAGGTTGAAGCGGTGCTCGCGCCGATAGTTGTGGTTGACCTCGGGGCGGGCGCTGACCAGCGCCGCCACCTCGTCCAGCCGCGCGTCCGGCACCGCCATCGCGGCCAGCGTGCTGGCGCCGAACACGTGCGGCCGGAACACCGGGCCGAGCCGACTCAGCACCTGGGCCTGCGTCAGCCGCCGTAGCGCCAGCAGCACGGCCGCCTCGTCGCTGTCCAGTACCTCGGCCACGGCGCGGAACGGCCGCGCCGCCAGCGGGAAGCCGCGCTGGTAACGGTCCAGCAGCCGGCGTTCGAGCGAGGTAAGTTCGATCGGCTCGCGCATGCCGCCCCCTACAACCCGATCTGGCCGGCGCGGTGGGTGAAGAAGATCCCGCTCGGCTTGAGCGCGGGCAGGGTCTTCACCGGCCGCAGCGTGGCGGTGTCGTAGACGATGAGCTTGTCCTCGTCGCGCACCGAGGCCCACAGCTGATCGCCCCGCGGGGTGAACTCCAGATGCAGCACGCCCTTGCCGGCGTGCAGGGTCTTCACCGGCTTGAGCGTGTCGACGTCGATCACCTGCAGCCGGTCGTAGTCGGGGAAGGCGAAGTTGACCCACACCTGGCGGCCGTCGGGGCGGGCGCGCACGAACACCGGCTGGCCCTCGACCGCGATGGCGGCGACCTGCTTCCAGCTGCCGCGCTCGATCACCAGCACCTCGTGGCGGCCGACCGCGGGCACGAACAGATAGTTGCCGGCGCCGGCGAAGCCCTCGAAGTGCGGCATCTTGTACACCGGCAGCGGCCGCTCGCCGCGGCCGTAGCCGTCCAGGATCCGCCGCACGCCCTGCTCCGGGTGCCAGAGATCGAGCAGCGCCAGGCCGTCCTCGCCGAACAGCCCGGCCAGGTAGTAGCGGCCGTCGCCGCTGATCAGCGCGTCGTAGGGCGCGCGGCCTATGCCGGTGTAGCGCGTGGTGTTCGGCGCCTTGGGATCGGTGAAGTCGGAGATCCAGATCTCGTCGGTGTCGAACAGGCTGTAGACGAAGCGCTGCCCCGGCGCGTCGGCGATGCCGACCACCTTGGACAGGCCGCCGCCGGGCTTGGCGGTGGCGGGAATATCGTGCAGCAACGCCAGCGAGTCGGCGTCGAACACCCGCACCCCGCCCGGCTCGTAGTTGGACACAGCCAGCAGCCGGCCGTCCTGGGAGATGGCGCCGCCGATGCTGTTGCCGGACTGGATGGTGCGCGCCACCACCTTGGCGGTGAGGATGTCGACCTTGCTCAGCCCGCCGTCGCGGCCGAACACGTAGGCGTAGCGGCCGTCGCGCGAGAACACCACCGAGCCGTGCGACAGGTCGCCCAGGCCCTGGACCCGCGCCAGCACGCTGCCGCGGCTGTGCTCGACGATCAGCACGCTGCCGTCGGCGCGCTCGATCACCACACCGAGGTCGTTGGTGCCGCGCAGCGCGGGCTGGGTGACGCAGCCGCCGAGCAGGAGCAGCGCCAGCGCGAACAGACCGGGGATCAGCTTAGTCATGGGTAGCGCCTCTCTTGAGCTGCCGCACCAACCACCGCGCCTCGGCTTCGTCGAGGAAGCGCTCCCAGCCGGGCATGGCGGTCCCGGGGCGGCCGAGCAGAATGGTGGCGACCAGGGCTTCGTCGTCCTTGCCGGCCAGGGCGTCGGCGCCGAGGGCGGGGCCGAGCCCGCCCTTCAGGGTCATGCCATGGCAGGAACCGCACTCCTGCTTGAGCAGATGAGTGAGCGCCTGACGGCGTTCCGGCGCCGGCTCCTGCGCCAGCGCGGCACCGCAGCCAACCAGCAGCACCGCCAGGCAGATCGAGCTCACGGGTCTAGGCATGGGAACCACCTCGCCACAACGGCCTTGGTCAATTCCGGGCGTCCCTGCCGCGACAGCGGGCCGCGGCGCACCGCCGGTGCGCCGTTCGCGCCGCTAGAGCTTCTTGGCGACGATGTCGCCCTCGGCGTCGATGCCCAGCTTGTAGCCGAGCGAAACGTGGTGATACCGGCCCACGCTGGAATCGTCGTGAATGGCGAAGCCGAAGTTGTAGGCCTTGCCCGGCGCCAGCGTGACGTCGCCCTTGCCGCCGCTGAGCCTGCGGGTGAACTCCACGGTCCAGACGCCGTCCTTCTGCGCACCCACCGCTTTCACCAGCGCCTGGCCGCCTTCCATCACCCGCTTGTCGGCGATGTAGCCGTCGAACACCGCGTTCTCGCCGCTGCGCCATTGGTTGAGGTCGTAGAACACGCCGGCGTCGAGCGAACCGTCCTTGACGTACTTGGTCTTGTCGTCGGCGCCGCCAGGCATGGTGCGCACGCCGGCGTGGCAGCTACCCCAGCAGCCGCCTTGCCCGGCCAGCTCGACCTTGTCGCCGTCCTCCAGCATGTAAGCCAGCTTGACCGCGTTCTTGGCGTCCATCTTGGCCGCGCCGGAAGCGGCCGGCTGGGTCCAGCTGAAGCGCAGGTATAGGTGCTCACCGTCGTGCGCCGCCTGCACCTTGGCCTTGATGAACGGCGCCTTACCGGGAATCGGGTTGGGCTCGATCTTCTTGCCGCTGGCGATCAGCGTGCCCATGCTGTCGGCTTCCTCGGAGTGGCAGCCGATGCAGGTCTCGCCACGGCGCAGCACGCGCGCGCCGCCGTGCTCGGTCCCCTTGGTGATCCATTCCACCGGCGACACGCCGGGATAGAGCAAGGTGACCTCGACCGCGGGCACCTTGCTCCAGTCGGCCGGCGCGGCGGCGAAAGCCGCGCCCGACCCCAATGCGGCCACCAACCCGATGGCGCTCATGGCAATTGCATTCTTCATGTCCGCCTATCCTCTCCAAAACGTTCCCGAACCGATCCGCGGCGGCATCGGCGCCCGCCCCAAGACGCAAGCTATTCCTCGTCCTCTTCGGTCATTCCCTCGGGCTTGCGGTGCGCGATACCCTTGTGGCAATCGATGCAAGTCATTTTCTCTTCGCGCGCCATCTCGTGCTGTTTACGCGCCCGCTGCTTTTGCGCGTCGGCATTCATGCTGTCCAGGCTGTGGCAATTCCGGCACTCGCGCGAATCGGAACCCTTCATGCGCTTCCACTCGTTTCGCGCCAATTCCAGCCGCTTGGCCTCGAACTTTTCCGGAGTATCGATGGTTCCGATCAGCTTCCCCCACAATTCCTTGGATGCCTGCACCTTGCGAATCATCTTGTGAGTCCAGTCTTTCGGAACATGGCAATCGGGGCAGGTGGCGCGCACGCCGGTGCGATTCGAGTAGTGAATTGTTTTCTTGTATTCCTGATAAACGTTGTCGTGCATCTCGTGACAGGAGATGCAGAATGTCTCGGTATTGGTCGCCTCCATCGCGGTATTGAATCCGCCCCAGAGGATGATGCCGAGCGCGATGCCGGCCAGCAGCAGGCTGCCCAGCGAGAAGCGTGTGCTCGGCCGACCCAGCAGAGCGCGTAGGCGTCCGACTTCGCGTTGATTGTTGTCGCCGTCTTGAGGGGCCATGGTGTTTCCTTCGCGACTCCCTCCCGGCCGCCGCGCGGGCGGCCGGGAGGGGCCCGCGGGCGATCAGTAGATGTCGTGCATCGTGTTGAAGACGTTGAACTTGCCGGTGGGCGTCACGATCGCCGGATCGGTGATCACCCGCTTCAGCTTCAGCGTCTTGTCGTCGTAGATCACGATGGCGGACTGATCGGTCTTACCGCCCCACAGCGAGATCCACACCTCGTCGCCGGCCTCGTTGTACTCGGGCTGCACCGCGCGGCGAATCGCCTTGCTCTCCGGCAGGCCCGAATCCTTGGCGACGTTGAGCTGAACCGGCGGCTTGTTCAGATCGTCGAGGTCGAACACGTACACCGACTCGGCGATCTCGCGCTCCGGGTTCATCGGCGCGTCGGCCCAGAAGTGCTTGGACTTCGGGTGGGTCTTGACGAACAGGTTGCCGGCGCCGGGCATCTTCAGCTCCTGCACCACCTTCCAGTTGTGCGCCTTGTACTTGGCGAACTTCTTCTCCTCGGAAGGCGTGGAGATGAGCGAGACGACCGCGTCGCCGAGGTGGCCGGTGGCCCACACCGGACCGAACTCCTTGTGCACGAAGTTGGCGCCGCGGCCGGGGTGCGGGATCTTGGCGGTGTCGACCAGGGCGGCCAGCTTGCCGGTCTTGGTATCGACCGCCGCCACCTTGTTGGAGGCGTTGGCCGCGACCATGAAGTAGCGCTTGGAGGCGTCCCAACCACCGTCGTGCAGGAACTTGGCCGACTCGATGGTGGTGGTCTTGAGGTTCTTCAGGTCGGTGTAGTCGACCAGCAGGATCTGGCCGGTTTCCTTGACGTTGACCACCCACTCCGGCTTGGTCTGCGAAGCGACGATGGAGGCCACGCGCGGCTCGGGATGGTACTCGCCGTCGACGGTCTGGCCGCGGGTGGAGACGATCTTGATCGGTTCCAGGGTCTCGCCGTCCATGATCGAGTACTGCGGCGGCCAGTAGGTGCCGCCGATCAGGTACTTATCCTCGTAGCCCTTGAACTTGGACACGTCCACCGAGCGGGCGTCGGAACCCAGGCGAACGGTGGCCACCGTCTTCGGCTCCTCGTACCACATGTCGATGATGGTGGTCAGACCGTCGCGGCCGACGGTGTAGACGTAGCGGCCGGAAGCGGACAGACGGGAGATGTGCACCGCGTAGCCGGTGTCGAGGATCTTCCAGATGCGGTGGTTGTCGCCGTCGACCAACGCCAGCTTGCCCGCGTCGCGCAAGGTGATCGCGAACACGTTCTTGAGGTTGACGTTGTTCATCTGCTTCTTCGGACGCTCGGCCACCGGAACGATCAGGTTCCAGCTCTTGCGCATGTCGGCCAGCGAGAACTCCGGCGGCACATCCGGCGTGTTCTGGATGTAGCGCGCCATGAGGTTGATTTCCTCCGGCGTGAGAATGTCGTCGTAGTTGACCATTCCGCCGTCGGTGCCGTAGGCGATGATGTTCTCCAGTCGCTTGGTGCCGAGGCGCAGCGTGCCGCCCTCGATCTTCTTGCCGTCGGCGCCGACCTTCTCCCAGTGCGGCTCGAGGTTCTTACCGGTAGCGCCCTTGCGCAGCACGCCATGACAGCCGGCGCAGCGCTCGAAGTAGATCTTGCCGGCGCGCGCACGCTCCTCCTGAGTCAGACTCGGCGCCCCGTCCTGGGCGGCGGCGGCACCGGCGAACAAGGCCAGCGCCGAAGCGGCAATGAACGCCAACGGAGGATATGGTCTTTTCAGGCCCATGGTCATCGTCCTATTCGAGTTAATGAAAAACCACTTCGCCGCGCATGATCGACAGCTCGCGCGAACGACACCTTCACTCAACCAGCCGCCCCGCTCGGCTCACCTTCGATCCGGAACACCCGGACAATTCCCAGGCAAAATACCCCCCTCGAAACCGAGCATGGTTTCGCACAAATAACGCCTGGGAAAATCGATCCCCGACTTCGGCCGGGACAGAAAAAATGAAGAGGTTCTATGCCGAACACCCCAGAAAAAGACGCGCGACTCTTTTTCGTTCGCTGCGCTCCCCACATGGCCGTGCTCCAGCAGGTGGTTTATCCCTCGTTAGGGCCTAAGATATGCCGTCGATACCTGATTTCCCTTGATCTCAATCAAACACGCACTTCTTGTGCATGATTTCAAGCGATACCCTCGTCGCTTGGGCAAGGACCGCGTCGATTCCGTACCGCCAAGAGCCCTCCAACAAGCCCCTGGCGCGCCTGCGCAAGGCCCTGGCAGTCGCGGGGCAAGGCGCGCGACACGGTGTGGTCGCTCCACCTAGGGAGCGCGCAACAACGCCATGCGGCTGCCAGCGCCTTGCCCACCGGCTCGCCCCCAGGCGACGCGGGTGTGCCAGGGTTTCGTTAGAGGCTCTAAGCCCGCGGCGGCCGTTGCCGCGGCAGTCACATCACGCGACCGTGCCGTAGCGGGCGCGCGGGTACCGCCCCGACTGGAAGCGTCGGGCGGGCATGCCGAGGTGGTAACCCTGCGCGTAGTCGGCGCCGCAACGGCGCAGCGCATCGAGCAGCGGCTGGTTCTCCACGTGCTCGGCTACGGTGGCGATACCCAGGCCGTGCGCCAGGGTGAGCATGCTCTCGATCAAGGCAAGATCCTTGACGCTGTCGAGCATGTTGCGCACGAACTCGCCCTCGATCTTGAGGTAGTCGATGGGCAGCCGTCGCAGGTAATGGAACGAGGAGAAGCCGGAGCCGAAGTCGTCGATGGCGAATTTGAAGCCGTCCGCCTTCAACTCCATGACGAAGTGCTCCAGCAGGGTGACGTTCTTCACCGTGTCGCGCTCGGTGAGCTCGAGCACTATCCGCCCCGGCTCGATGCCGTAGTCGGCGGCCAGGCGCCGCACCCGATCGAGGAATTCGCCGACGATCAGCGCCCGCGGCGAGACGTTGATGAACAGCACTCCCTTGTAGTCCTGGGCGACCGCCTCCTGGAAAGCGCGCTCCATCAGCAGGTAGTCCATGCGATGGGTCACGCCCAGGCCCTCGGCGATCTCGATGAACTCGGTGGCGGTAACCACCCGATCCGGTAGATCGATGCGCATCAGCACTTCGTGGATGGCCGTGCCGTCGCCGTCGAGGCCGACGATGGGCTGGAAGAACGGCACGATCCGTCCTTCCTCCAGCGCGGTCATCACCATGCGCGCCTTCTCACCGGCCTCCTCGTGAATCTCGAGCACGTCCTCCGCGGTCGGTAGGCTGACCGCGTTCTTACCGCCGCGCTTGGCCTTGTACATCATGTTGTCGGCGATGCTGAACAGATCGCGCGGCGTGGTGCCGTGCTCGGGGAACATGGCTATGCCGAGCGAACTGGTGGCGCGCACCGCGCTGCCGTCCGGGGCGTGCAGCACCATGGCCTCCAGCGCGGCGCGGATGCGCTCGGCCACCAGCCAGGCCTGCTCGCGGCCGGAATCGGGCAGGATCAGCGCGAACTCGTCACCGCCGTAACGGGAGAGGATGTCGCCCTGGCGCACCACTTCCTGCATGGTCTGGCCGATGCGCGAGATGAAGCGGTCGCCGAAGTCGTGGCCGTAGCGGTCGTTGACGCTCTTGAAGTTGTCCAGGTCGACCACGAGCACCGCGAACGGCTGGCGGTGCCGTTCGGCCCGGCCCACCTCGTACTCGAGCAATTCCCAGAACACCCGCTGGTTGTACAGATTGGTGAGCGGATCGCGGGTGGCGTAGTACTCCAGGTCGCGGGTGTACTTGTGGATCGCCTTGACCGAGCCGACCAGGTTCACCAGCGTGGTGAGAATGCTGTCGATGACGATGTGCCGCACCGGGTCCTGGGCGATGCGCGACTGCACGCCGATGCCGGCGATGCCGCCGATGCGCGGCGTGTCCAGGGTCAGCGACTTGGTCTGCAGTTCGATGTCCTGCGGATCCAGCTCCGGCAGCACGTCCGAGGTGTCGGCGACCAAGTGCAGGATCTGCACCTCGGTGGGGTTGGTGCTGTTGACCAACCGTGCCCGGGCGATGTCGGCGAAGGCCCGCTTGCTGGCCTCGGACGGTTGGCGGTACCAGAAGATGTCCAGCTCGTAGCTCTCGTCGCCGACCTTGAACAACGTGATCAGGGCATAGGCCGGCAGGATCTCGTTGATCTCGAGCAGCAGCGTGCGCACGTACTCGCGCCAATCGCGCACCACCTCCGAGGTGATGATGAACTTGCCGAGCAGCCGCACCTCGAATTCCAGGATGTCCTTGTCCACGGCGATGGTGTGCAGCTTGTCGATCAGCTCGCGCACCGGCTGGTACAGCTCGTTGAGCTCGCGGAAGTGCAAGTCGACCGCGTCCACGTCCAGGTGCACAAGGTCCTTGACCGTGCTGACCTTGTCCACCCGATCGCGGAACGCGCTCACCGGCGCGGTGACCAGCCGCACCGCGTAGCGCGAGGTGGCGCCGGCGGCCAGCAGCACCAGACCGGCGAAGAATACGAACAGCGTGATGTAGCGCAGCCGCACCTCGGGCGGGACCACCTGCACGTCGGTCACCACCTCCACCACGCCGAGCAGCTCGCCGGGAGTGGTGCCGTTGGCGCAATCGGGGCAATCCACCGGCACCATCACCGGTTGCAGATGGCGGATGATGGAGCCGTTCTCGAAGGTCAGGGGATTGCCGGACATGATCACGGCGTTGCCGCGGATCTCCGCCGGCAGCTGGCTCGCATCCGGATCGCCGCCGACGCGGTGGAGCGTGATGCTGGCACCCTGCGGCACGTTGGCCGGCGCCGGCATTTCCAAGCGAGCCTCGAGCTCCTCCCGCGACAGACCGAACTGCGCCAGCTCGGCCACCCGCGCGGCGTGCATGCGCGCCAACAGCGAGGCGGCGTTGCGCGCGTACTCCTGCAGCAGCTGTTCGTACAGGGTGCTCGCGGCCAAGGTAGTGCCGATGAACACCAGCAATGCCCCCGAGAACAGCGACAGGAACAAGTAGCGCTTGAGCGAGCGGCCCTTACCGGCGACGCCCTCGCGCACCAGGTC
>Ga0182741_1003226_pt1 | contig 17600 bp, 10 predicted proteins | sample eDN5th37CBELigOP_FD_128874 | JGI IMG/M metagenome (GOLD analysis project Ga0182741, IMG submission 128874) | Enriched Organic Plus compost microbial communities from Emeryville, California, USA - eDNA 5th pass 37_C BE-Lig OP (version 2) (version 2) ...
CAAGGCCATCGACCCGGACGATCCGGACGTGATCGTCGCGGACAGCAGCATCCGCGGCGACATCGACGGAGAATACAAGGCCGCCGTCGGCGAGCTGCGCAAGGCGGCCGCCATCGCGCCCGGCCATTCCGACCTCTGGAACACCATCGGCCTGTTCGAATCGACCCAGGACGCTCCCCTGGCGGCCGAGGAGGCCCTGCGCCGCGCCATCGCGGCGGATCCGGACAACCCGGTCGCCTATGCCAATCTCGCGATCCTGCTCCTCGACCAGAGCCGGGTCGAGGAGGCGCGGGCGCTTATCGACAAGGCGCTCGCCCTCGATCCGAGCTTCAGCACCGGCTACATCGCCCTCGGGCGCTACCTGCTGCAGACCGGCGAGACCGCGAAGGGCATCGAGGCGATCCTTGCGGGATCGACTGCCAATCCGGCCTATTCGCAGGGGCTCCTCGCCACCGCCATCGCGTATTACCAGAACGGCGACGACACGCTCGCGCTCCAGGCCCTGGACAACGCGGATCGACTCGACCCGAACGATCCCGTCGTGTCCATCGCACGCACGGCCATCGCGCTCGACCAGTACAAGGCCGACGAGGCGATCCTCGCCGCCCGGGAATCCGTGCGCCGGTTCCGGCAGAGGGGCGGCGACTTCGCAGGCCTCGCGGTGAACCGTCAGGCCGGCTCCTACCCGGCCCAGGCCTATCGCTTTCTCGACCTGAACGAATGGGCCCGCTTCTACGGCGACAGGGTCTTCGATCCCTTCACGGCGTCGAGCTATTTCGACCAGGCGGTGGCGCGGCGTCCCACGTTCCTGACAACGCGTCCGCAGATTTCTTCGATCCTGAGCGACGATTCGGACCTGACGGCCTTCAACCTCTCGGTCCAGGGCCTGTTCTTCGATCCTCTTGCGGTCTCGGGCCGCGTCCGCCGCCAGGATCTTCTGCGCCGCCCCTTCGTGGACACGGAACTCGAAGGCAATCTGTTCGTCAGGGACAACCGGGTCGGATGGGGAGCGAGCGGCACCGTCCAGGGCTTCTCCAACCTGCCGCTGCCGACCTCGTTCTACCTCTCGGCCGGGCGGACGCAGATCGACGCCCGCGAGACGATCGACAAGGAGGCAGCCGACAACGCGTCCCTGTTTATCGGCATGGCGCCCTCGGCGGCTGACCGCTTCCTGATCTTCGGATCGGCCGTGAAGGTCGAGCCGCCGCTCCTGCGCATCGACCGTCCGACGCGCTATTACGCGGCCGATCAGGAACTGACCTCCATGCAGGCCGGCGCCGGCTGGAGCCACAGCTTCGCGGACCGGAACGTGCTCACGGCGGCGGTCTACGCCAATCGCGGCATCGACCGGCGCATCTCGGAATCGCTCAACGCCGACGTACCCTTCCTCATTCTGGCCGAGCGGCAATGGACCAGCGCCCGGACGGAAGGCGTCGTCGCGGCCGTCAACCATTCCGTGGCCTTCGGGGACCTCACCCTCCGCTACGGATACGAGGGCCAGTTCGGGCGCAGCTTCGCGGGCGCCTTCGGGCGCGCCGTGGTCTCCAGCCCGCTCGCGGATGAGCCCATCTCGACCGACACGGGCAACCGCAACGATGCGGATTTCAGGGCCAACCGGCTCTATGCTGACCTGTTCTGGCGCCCCTCCGACCGGTTCGAGGCGCAAGCGGGCGTGCAGCGCTCCTTCGCGGATCTGGGCACCGAGCGCTCCGACACCTCCGTGTCGCCGCGCCTCGGCATCGCGGTTTCGCCCGTGGAGGGGCACTGGCTGCGCGCCGCCTACCGTCAGGACGGCATCCTGCCCCTCGCCTTCACGCTCTCTCCAATCTCCACGGTCGGGCTCGTGCCCAACGCCCTGCCGCTCGCGCTCGGCGGACGGATGAACACCCTGGCCCTGCGCTGGGACGCGGAATGGACGCCCCATATCTTCACGGCGGTCGAATACCAGCGCCAGGACGTGCGCCAGCTCGACCTGCCCCTGTCGAATACCTTCGACTCCCTGTCGGTCGGCAAGGCACGCATCGAGCGCCTCGCGGCGACCGCCAATCTCTGGCTCGGCTACGGCATCGGCGTGTTCGGTACCGTGGGCGTGACCAACACCGATGTTCGCTCGGAGGAAGCTCCGGGGCTCGACGTGCCCTTCGTGGCCGGGCATTTCGCCCGGGCCGGAATCACCTTCGTTCATCCGAGCCGGCTGAAGCTGACCCTGGCGGAGACCTTCGTGGGCGACCGCACGGGCAATCTGGCCGGGACGCGGCTGGACGATTACTGGACGACCGATGCGTCGATCACTTGGGAAACGCCGGACCGCAGGCTCCTCGTCGGCTTCACGGTCGTCAACATGCTGGATCGCGACTACGAGATCGCGCCCGGCGTGCCCGGGCTCGGCCGGACCTTCGCGGCAACCATGAAGGCGCGCTTCTAGGGTGAGCACGGGAGCGGCTCCGGCGGAGCAGGATGGCCCCGGGGCGATGGCGAGCTGGCGTCACTACGCCATCGCGCTCATCGTCGCGGCCCTGCTGGTGCCGTTCTCGTTCTTTTCGCCGTTCCGGCTTGTCGAAGACCGTCTCTACGACCTGTTCTCGACCCTGGCGCCGCCGCTCCCCCAGGAGCCGGGGGTCGTCATCGTGGCGATCGACGAACCATCCTTCTCGGAGATCGGCCAGCGCTGGCCCTGGCCGCGGGACCTGCACGGCCGTCTGATCGAGAAGCTCAGGGAAGCGGGCGCGAAGGTCATCGCCCTCGACATCATTTTCGCCGAGCCCTCCTCGGAGGAAGCCGACGGTCGCCTCGCCGCCTCCGTCGGGCCCGACGTGATCCTTGCCGCAGATGACGTGACGACGCCCCTCGAACAGGGGACGCAGACGACGCGGGTCAATCCCATCGACCCGTTCCTCGATGCGGGCGCCCATCCGGGCGTCACGTCCGTGGATCTGGACGGGGACGCCTATCTGCGCCGCCTGCCTTACCTGGAGGACGGTTTCGCCGCAGAGGCCCTGCGCCTGGCCGGGCAGAAGGCCCCTCCTCCGCCCGAGGGAGCGTTGATCCAGTATTTCGGCCCGCCGCGGACCTATCCGACCGTCTCGTATTACCAGGCGCTCGACCCGCAGGCCTTCCTTCCGCCCGGGCGCTTCAAGGACAAGATCGTCTTCATCGGCCTGAGCCTGAAGGCCGCCACATCGGCGGATAGCGGCGCACCCGACGCCTTCGCGACGCCCTATACCCTGCTCAGCCAGAGCCTGACGGCCGGGGTCGAGGTCCAGGCGACGATCCTCGACAACCTGCGGCACGGGCTCTACACGGTCCCGGTCTCGCGCCCCGCCATGGCGGGGCTCGTCCTGGCGGCGGCCGTGCTGGCGGCCCTTTTGTGCCGCAACGGTATGTCCGCCCGAACCATCGCGGTCGCGGCCCTCACCCTCGCGCTCCTCTTGGCGGGCGCCTGGGCACTCCTGCGCTTCGGCCGGGTCTGGGCGCCGCCTGCCCTTCCGGTTGCGGCGGCGCTCGGGGTCTTCGGGGCGCGCTTCGGGCTCGATTATGCCCGCGAACGGCAGCTGCGCCATGCGGTATCGGAGGCCTTTTCGCGCTATCTCTCGCCGGATCTCGTGGCGCAGCTCGCCCGCAATCCTTCCGCGCTCAAGCTCGGCGGCGAGCGCCGCAACCTCTCGGTCCTGTTCTGCGACGTACGCGGCTTCACGACCCTGTCCGAGCGCCTCAAGGACGAGCCCGAGCGGCTGACCGGGCTGATCAACCGGCTGCTCGATCCGCTCTCGGAGGCGGTGCTGACCGAGAAGGGCACCATCGACAAGTATATGGGCGACTGCGTGATGGCCTTCTGGAACGCGCCGCTGCCGAGCCCCGACCATCCCGCACGGGCGGTGAGCGCGGCCATGCGCATGCTGGAGGCGGTCGGCCGGCTGAACGCGACCCTGCAGGACGAGGAGGGCGAGGACGCACCGTCCTTCGCCATCGGGGTCGGCATCAACACGGGCGATTGCGTCGTCGGCAATGTGGGCTCCCGCTGGCGCTACGATTATTCGGTGCTCGGCGACACTGTGAACCTGGCCTCGCGGCTGGAGAGCCTGTCGAAGGAATACGGCGTCTCGCTGATTCTCGGCCCCGCCACGGCGGAGGCTGTCCGGGACCGCTATGCGCTGATCGAGCTCGACCGGATCGCCGTGCGGGGACGCGCGGAAGCCTCAGCCATCTTCACCGTCGTGGCGCCCCTGAGCGGCAGCCCGAACCCGGCCCTTGCCGAGTTCTTGGAGCGGCACGCTCTCCTGCTGAGCGAGATGCGGGCCGGCCGCTCCGCAGAGGCCCTCGCCCTGGCGGAGGCCTGCGAGGCCCTGATGCCGGCTTTAAAAACCTATTACGGGCGCATCCGGCAGCGGCTCTCCGTCGTCTCGTGAGATTGCGCGCGTTCGCGCCGGGAACGGACAAGACACGCTCTTGCAAGCGATTTGCAAAGGGAAACAATGGCTTGCGTCCGCCGCAGAGCCCCCTATAACGTCCCCCTGCCCTCCTGACCTCGAGACCGTGACGCGATGGACAAGATCCAAAAACTTGCCATTGGCAGCATTTTCATCGGCGCCATCGTGTTCGCCCTGAAATTCGCCGCCTATTACCTGACCGGCAGTATCGCGCTCTATTCGGACGCCCTGGAGAGCACCATCAACATGGTGACGGCCGTGGCGGCCCTGATGGCCGTGCGGTTCAGCGCCCAGCCGGCGGACAAGAACCACCCTTACGGCCACCATAAGGCCGAGTATTTCTCCGCGGTGCTGGAGGGGGTCCTCATCATCGTCGCGGCCCTGATGATCCTGCACGAGGCCTATTCGGGCCTCATGCGCCCGCGAGTGCTCGACATGCCGCTCACGGGGCTGGGCGTGAACGCCCTCGCGACCTTCGTCAATGCCGTATGGTCCTGGATCCTGATCAAGAACGGGCGCCGGATGCGCTCCCCCGCCCTGGCGGCGGACGGGCATCATCTCCTGACCGACGTCTACACCTCCGTGGGTGTCCTGGCAGGCCTCCTGCTCGTTCCGCTGACCGGCTGGCAATGGCTCGATCCCGCCATGGCGGCCCTGGTGGCCGTCAACATCCTCTGGTCGGGCTGGGGCCTCATGAAGGAGAGCATCGGCGGCTTGATGGACCAGGCGGTGCCGGAGGAAACGCTGGCCCGGGTGCGGGAGGTCATCGCCGTCAATGCGGAGGGCGCCATCGAAGCGCACGACCTGCGCACCCGCCATGCGGGCCGGGTCATCTTCATCGATTTCCACCTGGTGGTTCCCGGAGCCATGAGCGTCACCGACGCGCACGATATCTGCGACCGGATCGAGCGTGCACTGAAAGCGGAGGTCAGCCACGCCCTCATCACGATCCACGTGGAGCCCGACGAAAAGGCGAAGCACGCCGGCATCGTGGTGCTGTCATGAACGCCAGAAGCGCCGCTCGCTTTCGTCCTTGAGGAGGCCGCCCGCCTCCAGGGTGGGAAGCAGGTCCTGCGCCGCGACGGGAGGGCAGAAGAGGAAGCCCTGCGCCTCGTCGCAGCCCCGGGCCTTCAGCCATTCCACCTGCTCGTCCGTCTCGACTCCCTCGGCGACCATGCGCTTGCCGAGGGCCCGTCCGAGCGCGAGGATCGCCTCCACGACCACGGCGCCCTGCGGGGAGCCGATCTCGTGGATGAACGACCGGTCGATCTTCAGGGTGTCGATCGGCAGCCGGTTCAGATACGAGAAGCTCGAATAGCCGGTCCCGAAATCGTCGAGCGCCATGGAGAACCCGGCCTCCTTGAGCAAGTTCAGGCCGGCCGTGATCCCGGGCTCCGGCTCGACGAGGGTGCTTTCCGTGATCTCGAGCTCGACCTGGGACGGGTGGATTCCGTATTGCGCCGTCAGGGCCCGCAGCACCGTGTAGAAATCGTGCCGCCGGACCTGCACGGGCGAGACGTTGAGCGACACACGAACGCCCCTGAGCCCGATCGAGCACCAGTGCCGAAGCTGGCGGCAGACCTGCTCGACCACCCACCATCCGATGGGGACGATCAGGCCCGTTTCCTCCGCGATTCGGATGAAGCGGGACGGGGGAATCAGGACGCCCGAGCCCTGAAGCCGCACGAGAGCCTCGACCGCAACGACCCGATGGGACGAAAGGTCGATGCGCGGCTGGTAATGCAGCGCGAAGGCATCCGCCCTGACGGCCTGCCGCAGAATGGCCTCCATGTCGGTCCGCTCGCGGACCTGCTCGTGCATGGACCGGGAGAAGAACCGATAGCTCCCCTTGCCGCTGGCCTTGACCTCGTAGAGCGCCACGTCGGCCGCCTGCATCAGGGTGTCGCTGTCGTGCCCATCATGGGGGTAGAGGCTCACCCCGAGGCTGATTCCCACATGGATCGGCTGGCTCACGCCCTCCAGGTGGAAGGTCTCGCCGATCGCCGCGATGACCCGCTCCGCGATGGCGGCCGCAGCCGTCGCATCCGCCACGCTGGGCAGGAGAATGCCGAACTCGTCGCCCGCCCAGCGGCTGACGAGATCACCTTCCCGCACGCTGGCGCGAAGGCGCTTGGCGACCTCTTCGAGAATCCGATCGCCCATGCCGTGCCCGAGCGTATCGTTGACGAGCTTGAGACGGTCGAGATCTCCGAACAGGACGGCCACGGCCCCGCCACCCGCTTTCCGGGACCGCGCGATCGCCTGGTCGAGCCGAATTCGAAACAGGCTGCGGTTCGGCAGCCCCGTGAGCGCATCGTGATGGGCGAGAAAGGCCAGACGGGACGTGAGCGCCCGGTGCTCGGTGACGTCATGGATCACCAGCACGCCGCCCACGACGGCGCCGCGCCGGTCGCGGATCGGCGCAGCGGTCTCCTCGACCGGAATGGTAGTTCCGTCGCGCCGCTTGAGCAGCGTATTGCGCCCGAGCCAGACCGGGTCGCCGGGGATGAGCGTCCCGTCCTCCACGTCGCGGCTCGCCTCCCCTGAGGCGACGACCCGGAAGACTTCATGAAGCGGGTGACCGAGAGCCTCGTCGGACGTCCACCCGGTCATCGCCTCGGCGACCGGGTTGAGCGAGGTGACGCGCCCCTTCACGTCCGTCGTGATGACTCCGTCCCCGATGGAGCGCAGGGTCACCTGGGACAGCTCGTGCTCCCGGAAGAGCCGCTCCTCGGCGATCTTTCGGTCGGTGATGTTCTGGACCTGCGTCACGAAGTAGAGCGGCGTCCCCTGCGCGTCACGCACCAGCGACGAGCTGATGATCGCGTGGACCTCATGGCCCTCCTTATGGATGTAGCGCTTCTCCATGGTGTGCCCGAGCTTCGTGCCGGCCAGCATCTCCTTGATGGAGCCGTAATCCTCCGCGAGGTCATCGGGATGGGTGATGGCCGGGAACGAGAGGGCGGAAAGCTCCTCGGCCGTGTAGCCCAGCATGTCGCAATAGGTCCGGTTGACCTGGAGATAGCGGCCTTCTGGGCTGACGATGGTCATGCCGATGCCCGAGGACTGGAAGGCGCCGGAAAAGCGCATCTCGCTTTCCTTGAGCTGCAGCTCCAGGGCGCGCCTCTGGCTGATGTCCAGGACGAGAACGAAGAAGCCCCGAATGGTGCCGTCCTCCGCCCGGTCCGGAGAATAGCTGCCCTGAACGTAGCGGGGCCCCGTGAGGGTCGTCAGGGATTGTTCGTAGATGATCGGCTCGCCGGCCAGAACCCGATCGATATAGGGCTTGAGGACCGCATAATTCACCTCGCCGACGATCTCCAGGATCGTCCGCCCCTGCACCTCGGACGGGTCGACGCCGTACCATTCCTTGTAGGTATTGTTGGTGAACAGATAGCGTTCATGACGATCGATATACCCCATCAATGCCGGGACATTGTTGAGGATGGATATTCCGAGAAGCTGCGACACCGTTTTTCGTACTTCTTCACGCTCGACCGGCAGGAACCTGGAGATTACAGGATGCGAAGGCTCTGGCCAGAGAAGATGACGTAACGGAGCCTGCTTTCCATCTTCCCGCCCCGGAAAGTTCCCGACCGACGACGCGCGGCATGATCGGCGGGTCCGCAGCCCCCGCGCGAGATGGGTCGATATCGGCCTGGAAACGGATTGTCGGGGAAATGGTGCCGCAAGAGGGATTCGAACCCCCGACCCCCTCATTACGAATGAGGTGCTCTACCAGCTGAGCTATTGCGGCGACGCGGTCGTTCGACCGGAGTGGGGTGCCTCATACCCTCCCGGCCTGCGCTTGGCAAGGGCTTGCCGGGAGGATTAGCGATTGAGTTTTGCGGTCCGCCCTACCAGAGGGAAAAGACGCTGCGGCGGGCGGGAGCCGCCTCGTCCTGCGGCCGGGGCACGTCAGGCGGGGTGGCTGGGAACACCACCGGCTCGGGCTCGGGCTTGGCCGCGGGCGGCTTGGGCGTGGGCTGCTCCCCTTCGGACATGACCGGGGACATGGCCTCCGCCGGCTCGGCGATTTCGGCGATGCCCGTCTCGGGCCCAGGCGTGGCCTCCTGTTCCTCGGGCAGCGGCAGGGCCTTCTGCGTGTCGTCGAGATCAGTCGTCACGTCGTCGCTCAGGGCGATTTCGGGAGCGACCAGAACATCCGGAGGGGCGGCCCAGACGAAGGCGTCGAGGCGGCCCGTCACGGGGGAGATCGGTGCCCAGCGATCGGCCACGATACCGTCGGCGATCCAGGCGGGATCCCGCGGGGCGCGGGTTGCGCGGGCAAGCCATTCCCGCCCGCGTCCGGTCGAGCCGTGCTCTGCCTGTTCCAGGTCGGACATGAGCAGGCAGACCCGCATGGTGGGGCGCTCCGCCAGAAGCGGCTCCAGGGCTGTTCGGGCCCGCTCGAACTCGCGCGCCTCCAGTGCCGAGCGAGCCACCGCGAGCCTGCCCTCGGGGGCGCCCTGGGATAGCCGCTGGAGGGTCTCGGCGCGCTTCAGTCGGTCGAGCGCGGAATCGCCCGGTCGCAGGTTGAGATAAACCTCGGCAAGGTCCGGATGGGGCTGCTGACGCCATGCGGCCTCCACCACCTTGGCGGCCCGGCGCAGGTCGCCCCTGTCGGACAGGAGCTTTCCGGCAAGGGCCGCGGCCGGGATGAGCGTGGGGGAAAGCCGCAGGGCGTCCTGGGCGCTGCGCAGCGCTCCTTCCCGGTCATGCTCGACCCGGTCGAGGGCATCGGCAGTCAGCAGCACGGCCCGGTGGCGCTTGGCGGTCGCCTTGTCGACGAGGCCGAGGGAGGCGCGGCGTTCCACCGCCTCCAGGGCTCCGCGCCAGTCGCGCCCGGCGCAGCGCGCCTCCAGGATCGCGTCGCTCGCCCAGGTGGCGGCGGGCGCAAGGCGGACGGCCTCGGCGGCATATTCGTGGGCGGCCGGGGCATCGCCGCGCCGGCGCGCTTCCACGAAGAGACCGCGCAGGCCGAGCACCCGGGTCTCATCCTCCTCCATCATCTGCGTGAAGGCCGCCTCGGCGGCCGAGCGGTTTCCGGAGACCTGCGCCGCCTGGGCCTTGAGCAGAAGCGTCAGGGGCTCGCGGCCGAGCAGCCTTTCGGCCTCCCCGGCATAGCGGCGGGCCGCGATGGGATCACCCGCGCCCACGGCCACCATGCCGCGGGACACGGCCTGATAGCCCCGTGCCCGACGCCGGGCGCGGGACGCGAAGGTGAGGCGCGACGGCAGGCGCAGGATGGTCGTGACCCCGGCCCAGAGCAGGGCAAGGCCGAGACCGATGCCCGCGAGGGCCACGGCCGCGACCGCCACCGAGGTCCGCATCTCGTACCCGCCGAAGGTGACGAGGACCGTGCCGGGCCTGTCCGCCAGCCACACAGCCCCGAAGGCTGCGACGCAGAGAAGACCGATGAAGACGAGAGCGCGCCACATGATGCTGGCCTGATCCTTATTGCTGCGTCTGGGGAAGGGCCGAAAGGGCGTCGTTCGCCTCGGCCTGAACGGCCGCCTCGGCCTCGGACACGGCCTTTACGCTGCGCCCCCAATCCTCGGACAGGCGCCGGGACGGTTCCGGCAGGCTCTGCCAGGCGGCAGCGGCCTCCGCCATGTTCCCGCGGCCGAGGGCCCGGTCGATTCGGGCGAGCACCGCCGGCACGCCCGTGCCGTCCGCCTCGCCGACCGGCCGGATGGTGACGACCCGGTCCGCCATGCGCAAGAGCCGGTCGCTCCAGCTTCCGTTTCCGCTGCCACGGTCGTCCCGCAGGATCGCGGTGCGCACGGGCTCGAAGCTCTTCGCGAGTTCCGCGGCCGTCGGCGCGCCGTCCTGGGCATAAGGCCGGAGAGGGGCGAGCCGTCCCGGATCCTTCGACAGCCGTTCGAGCGCCGACAGCGCCTCCGCATAGGGGGCGCCCCGCCGCAGGGCATCGCCGAGGCGGGATGCGAGCGAGAGACGGATTCCCGCGAGCGTCGCCGCATCGGGTCCGTGCCCGACCTGCTGGGCAAGCGCCGCGAGCCGCCGGTCGCTCTCCTCAAGCCTTCCGTTCAGGGATTCGATCGCTTGCTGCGAGGCCTCGGCAGAGCGGCCTGCCTGCTGGGAGGCCTGCGCTTGAGCCTGCATCTGCCCCTCCAGGGCCGCGAGCCGGTCCGTGAGGTCCTTCACGGCTCCCTCGTCCTGCGGGGCGGCAGCCTCGGGAGCGGGCCGGTTCAGGGCCTCGCCTGCGCGGGCCTCGGCCTGCTGGGCGGCGGTCTCGGCCGCCTTGAGCCGGCCGTCGAAAGCGGAGCGCGCCTCCTCGAGGGCCTTGAGGCGGTTCTCCAGCCCCTGCGTGGCCGCGGAGGGCTGGCCGAGCGCCGACACGCGCTGCTCAAGCTGCGCCAGGCGCTGGTCGTCCTGCCCGGTGGGGGCTTCTTGCCGGGTCAACCCGTAGACGAGGCCCGCACCCACGAGCCCGCCGACCACGCCGGCCCCGAGGAGAGCGGCCAGCGGCATCTGCCGCGACGGCTGAGGCTCGGGAGGCGGCGGAGGCTCGCTCCCCCGGTCGCCGAAACCAGCGGCCTCGGTCCGAGGGCTTTCGGGATGAAGATGCTCAGGTTGAGGATTCTCGGGCTGAGGACCTTCGGGCTGAGGATTTTCAGGCAGGGGATTCCCGGATTGAGGATCCTCGGCTCCTGCGGCGATCGAATCGGCGGCGCTTCCGGACTCGAGGGGAGCCTCGGTCTCGGCCATGGCCTCGCTCACCAGTCGCTCGGTCTCGCCCTCCGACGGCTCGCCCGGGCGGCCGTCATCGACGACCTTCGCTTCGAGATCGATGGTCGCGGGCTCGCGCCGAGACTTCCTGCGGGATGATTTCGGGGACTGGGAGTCAAAGGAATCGGTCACGGGTCACTCTTGATAAACAAATGAGGCAAGCTTGAGCACGGCCATTCGTTCCCTCGCAGGGTGATTCTAGAGGAAGAAGGCGCGGGCGTCACCGGAGCGTGGCCAGAAGCGCCTCCTCGTCGGGTCGGGAGGCCACCCGAACCGGCAGATCCAGGGCCTCGATGGGGGCCGCCACATCGGGCGAGAGACAGAGATGGACGGGAGCGGAAAGGGTCGATGACAAGTGCGCCTCCTTCGCCAGGCGCAGAAAAAGCTCCGCGCCGCGCCGGGAATAATGGAGCACGGCTCCTGTCCGACCAGCCTGTAGGTCCGCAATGGCACTCTCCGGGAGGCGTTCGGCGGCCGCGGCCTCATAGGCCTCCCAATGCACCACCCGGAACCCGGCCGCCTGCAGGGACAGGGCGGGCTCCTCCTTGTGGTGCCGGGCCGTCACATGGAGCAGGACCCGGTCCGGCGGCAGGCTCCGCCGGATGAGGCCCGAGAGGGAGACCGCATCGCCATCCGCCACCGCGACCGTGGAAAAGCCCGCCTGCCGCACGGCACGGGCCGTCCGCTCCCCGACCGCGAAGACCGGGAGCGCCTTGTCGGCGATGGACCTGATGGCCTCTTCCGCATGGGCACTGGTGACGATCAGGGCGTCCCACGGCCCGGCAGGCCTGGGATCGCCCGTCGGCACGATGCGGGTGATGGGCGCAATGACCGGCTCGTGGCCCAGCGCCGCGATCCGCCGGGCGGTGCGCCCGGCATCCTCCTCGGCACGTGTGACGAGAACCCGCATCAGGCGCCGAGGAAGCCCGCCGGCATGCGCGCGCGCAGATCGAGCCCGGCTTCGCGGCCGAGGGCAGCGGCATCCGCCGGTGCGCCGCGGCGCAGAACTTCGAGGCTCTCCGACCCGTCCGGCCTCAGGACCATGCCCCGGAACTCGATCTCTTCCCCGACGAGGCGCGCATGGCCCGCGATGGGCGTGCGGCAGGACCCGTCGAGGACCGTCAGGAAGGCCCGCTCGGCCGCAAGCGCGTGACCGGTCGCAATATCGAGGATCGGCCGGATCGCCTGCTCGACCCGCTCATCCCCCGTGCGGATCGTGATGGCGATGGCCCCCTGCCCGACCGCCGGCAGGAAATCCTCCACGTCGAGGACGGCCGAGACGTGCTGGGTCAGGCCAAGGCGGCGCAGCCCCGCCATCGCCAGGAGCGTGGCATCCACCTCGCCCCGGTCGAGCTTCTCCAGGCGCGTCTCCACGTTGCCGCGCAGGAGTGTGACTCTCAGATCCGGCCGCAGGCGACGGATTTCCGCCTGGCGCCGCAGGGACGCAGAGCCGACCACAGCCCCTTCGGGCAGGTCGCGCAGGCTTGCGGCCCGCCGGCTGATGAAGGCGTCGCGCACGTCCTCGCGGGGAAGGTAGCCGACGATGACGATGCCGTCCGGCAGGACTGTCGGGAGATCCTTGGCGGAATGGACCGCAAGGTCGATGGAGCCGTCGAGGAGCGCGATGTCGAGCTCCTTCGTGAACAGCCCCTTGCCGCCCGCCTCCGAGAGGGCCCGGTCCTGGATCCGGTCGCCGGTCGTCTTGATGACCTCAAGGGGCAGGCGCTCGGGCGCCAGCCCATGGGCTGCGCTCAGGCGTCTCTGCGTCTCGTGGGCCTGGGCCAGCGCCAGCGGGCTGCCGCGCGTGCCGATGACGAAGGCGGATGAATCGGCCATGTCGGGCTGTGCTCTCCTTGAAGATGAAATCTCGGTGTTTGATCTTGGACGGCGCGGCGGACTATAGGGGGAGGAGAGGCGGGCCGTGAAGCCCGAAAGATCATGTTCCAACTGAATGACGGAACGGGCGCGGCGGGCTTCCGCAGCGCGCTCCGTCGCTCCAACACGGCGTGACCGACCATGCGCATCCTGGGCATCGAGACGACCTGCGACGAAACCGCCGCCGCCGTGGTCGGGGTGGGCTTCGACGGGCGCGGTGAAATCCTGTCCAACGAGGTCCTGAGCCAGATCGCCGAGCATGCCCGCTATGGCGGCGTCGTACCGGAGATCGCGGCCCGCGCCCATGTGGAGGTGATCGACCGCCTGGTGGCGCGGGCGCTCAAGAACGCCAACTGCACCATCAACGACATCGACGGCATCGCGGCCGCCGCGGGGCCGGGCCTCATCGGCGGCGTCCTGGTGGGCCTGACCACCGCCAAGACGATCTCCCTCGTGACCCGCAAGCCTCTCATGGCCGTGAACCATCTGGAGGCGCACGCGCTCACGGCGCGCCTCACCGACGGCATCGGTTTTCCGTATCTCCTGATGCTCGCCTCCGGCGGGCATACGCAGCTCGTCGCCGTGAAGGGCGTGGGCGAATACGTGCGTCTGGGCACCACCATCGACGATGCCATCGGCGAGGCCTTCGACAAGGTCGCGAAGCTTCTGGGCCTGCCCTATCCGGGCGGCCCGCACGTGGAGCAGGAGGCCGCGAAGGGCAACCCCGAGCGCTTCGCCCTACCCCGTCCGCTCATGGGCCGGCCCGAGCCCAACTTCTCCCTCTCGGGCCTGAAGACCGCGGTCCGCCTGGAGGCGGAGCGCATCGCGCCCCTGACCCAGAGCGACGTGGCCGACCTGTGCGCGAGCTTCCAGGCCGCCGTCGTCGACACGGTGGTGGACCGCACCCGGGCGGGCCTGCGCGCCTTCCGCGACATCGCCGGCCATCCCACGGCCCTGGTGGTGGCGGGCGGCGTGGCCGCCAACCAGGCCATCCGCCAAGCCCTGCAGCGGCTTGCGGTCGAGACGGGGCTTCGCCTCGTGGCGCCGCCGCTCTCCTTGTGCGGCGACAACGGCGCCATGATCGCCTGGGCCGGTCTCGAGCGCCTGCGTCTCGGTCTGATCGACGACATCTCCGCCCCGGCCCGGGCCCGCTGGCCCCTCGATTCGAGCCGGGACGAGGCCGGAGCGAAGGCGTGATGCGGATCGGCATCGCGGGTGCCGGGGCCTGGGGCACGGCGCTCGCCAATGCGGCGGCTCTTGCGGGCAACGAGGTGGTGCTGTGGATGCGCAGCGCCGAGCAGGCCGCGCTCCTGGCCGAAACCCGGATGAATCCGGGCTTCCTGCCGGGCGTTCCGCTCCATGAGCTGATCCGCCCGACCGCTTCCCTCACCAACCTTGCGGATTCGGGCGCGGTACTCCTCGTCACGCCCGCCCAGACCACCCGGGAAATGACCGCGGCCCTGTCCGCCGTGCTACCCGCCGGCACGCCGCTCGTGCTCTGCGCCAAGGGGATCGAGCGGGAGACGCAGGCATTTTTGAGCGATGCGGCCGAGGCCGTCCGGCCCGGCAGCCCGCTCGCGGTCCTCTCGGGCCCGAGCTTCGCGGACGACGTGGCCCGCGGCCTTCCGACCGCCGTGACCCTGGCCTGCCGGGACGCTGCCCTCGCTGAGCGCATCGCCACGGCCCTCTCGGGCTCCACCTTCCGGGTCTATCACCGCACGGACGTGCGCGGGGTCGAGATCGGCGGCGCGGCCAAGAATGTGCTTGCCATCGCGTGCGGCGCGGTGGCCGGGCGCGGCCTCGGCGAGAGCGCCAAGGCGGCCCTCATCGCCCGCGGCTTCGCCGAACTTCTGCGCTTCGCCCGCGCCTATGGGGGCGAGGCCGAGACGCTCATGGGCCTGTCGGGCCTCGGCGACCTCGTCCTTACCTGCTCGACGGCGCATTCGCGCAATTTCGCCTTCGGCCAGCGCCTCGGCCAGGGCCTGTCGCCCGAGGGGGCCGCCGGCGGCAAGCTGGTGGAGGGCGCGACCACGGCCCGCGCCCTGGTGGCCCTCGCGCATGCCCGAAACGTGGACATGCCCATCGCGGAGGCGGTGGAGCGGGTCCTGAGCGGCGTCTCCACGATCGACCAGGCGGTCGATTCCCTCATGAACCGTCCCGTCAAATCCGAGCACTAGAAGGACATTCCATGGCCCATTGGCTCTACAAGTCAGAACCCTCTGTCTGGTCCTGGGACAGCCAAGTCGCGGAAGGCGACAAGGGCACCCACTGGAACGGCGTGCGCAACCATGTGGCCAAGCAGAACCTGATGGCCATGAAACGAGGCGAACGGGGCTTCTTCTACCATTCCAACGAGGGCAAGGCCGTCGTCGGCATTGTCGAGGTCATCCGCGAATATTATCCCGACCACACGGACCCGACCGGCAAATTCGGCATGGTCGACATCAAGGCCGTCAAGCCGCTGAAAAGGCCGGTCACGCTCGAGGAGATCAAGGCCGAGCCGTCGCTCAAGGACATGATCCTCGTCAACAATTCCCGCCTCTCGGTGCAGCCCGTGACGGACGAGGAATGGGAGATCGTGTGCCGGATGGGCGGGCTTTAGGCGTTCACTGTCATTCCGGGATGGTCCAAAGGACCAGGCCCGGAACCCATAAACACAGCAGCTCAGGATAAGACGCAGCAGTTCTCACAGCTCCTTATTCTGCATCGTCAGCGGTTATGGATTCCGGGCTCGCCTGTGGCACCCCGGAATGACGGCGCGGCTCAGCGAATCCCGGCCACGCTATCCGTCATCCCCAGGGAGAAGACCCAAAAACCCGTCAACGACCAAAGTGCGATCCTTCCTGGCTTGCCCGCGGCCTCTCTCTTTCCGTAAAGCTAGGATAAGAAGGCTGGAACTCTGGGAGAAGCGCCATGCAAGAGAAGATCTACGAGGTATCGCCCGAATGGAGCCGCCGCGCCTATCTGGACGAGGCGGGATACCGGGCGAAATACGCCGCCTCCGTGAAGGACCCGAATGCCTTCTGGGCCGAGGAGGCCAAGCGCATCCACTGGTTCCGGGAGCCGACCCGGATCAAGAACACCAATTTCGGCCCCGAGAACGTCTCGATCCGCTGGTTCGAGGACGGCACCACCAACGTGGCCTATAACTGCATCGACCGGCACCTCGAGACCCGGGGCGACCAGGTGGCGATCATCTGGGAAGGCGACGATCCGTCCGAATCGAGATCCATCACCTACCGTCAGCTGCACGACGAGGTGTGCCGCATGGCGAATGTCATGCGCAACCGCGGCGTCCAGAAGGGCGACCGGGTCACCATCTACATGCCGATGATCCCCGAGGCGGCCTATGCGATGCTCGCCTGCGCGCGGCTCGGCGCCATCCACTCGGTGGTGTTCGGCGGCTTCTCGCCCGATTCGCTCGCGGGTCGCATCGAGGACGCCAAGTCGGTCTTCATCGTGACGGCCGACGAGGGCCTGCGCGGCGGCCGCAAGGTGCCGCTGAAGGAAAACGTGGACGCGGCCATCGCCCGCGTCGGCGGCGTGGAGCATGTGCTCGTGGTGCGCCGCACCGGCTCGCCCGTGAACATGGTTCCGGGCCGGGACGTCTATTACGACGAGGCCGCCGAGATGGTGACGGCCGATTGCCCGGTGGAGGAGATGAACGCGGAGGATCCGCTCTTCATCCTCTACACCTCGGGCTCCACCGGCAAGCCGAAGGGCGTCCTGCACACCACGGGCGGCTATCTCGTCTGGGCCGGCATGACCCATCAATACGTGTTCGACTACCACGACGGCGACATTTACTGGTGCACGGCCGATGTGGGCTGGGTGACGGGCCACACCTACATCCTCTACGGCCCCCTCGCGAACGGTGCCACGACGCTGATGTTCGAGGGCGTACCCACCTATCCGTCGATCTCCCGCTTCTGGGAGGTGATCGACAAGCACAACGTGAACATCTTCTACACCGCCCCCACGGCGATCCGCTCCCTCATGCAGGCGGGCGAGGAGCCCGTGAAGCGGACCTCGCGCAAGTCCCTGCGCCTCCTCGGATCCGTGGGCGAGCCGATCAACCCGGAGGCCTGGGAGTGGTACCACCGGGTGGTCGGCGATAGCCGCTGCCCCGTGGTCGACACCTGGTGGCAGACCGAGACCGGCGGCATCCTCATCTCGCCCCTGCCGGGCGCCATCGCGCAGAAGCCGGGCTCGGCCACCCTGCCGTTCTTCGGGGTCGTGCCGCAGGTGGTGGACTCCGAGGGCAAGGTGTTGGAGGGCGCCACCGAGGGCAACCTCGTCATCGCGGATTCCTGGCCGGGCCAGATGCGCACGGTCTACGGCGACCATGAGCGCTTCGTGCAGACCTATTTCTCGGCCTATCCGGGCAAGTACTTCACGGGCGACGGCTGCCGGCGGGACCAGGACGGCTATTACTGGATCACCGGCCGCGTGGACGATGTGATCAATGTCTCGGGCCACCGCATGGGCACGGCCGAGGTGGAATCCGCCCTCGTGGCGCATCCCAAGGTGTCCGAGGCCGCGGTC
>Ga0182741_1003230_pt1 | contig 17590 bp, 17 predicted proteins | sample eDN5th37CBELigOP_FD_128874 | JGI IMG/M metagenome (GOLD analysis project Ga0182741, IMG submission 128874) | Enriched Organic Plus compost microbial communities from Emeryville, California, USA - eDNA 5th pass 37_C BE-Lig OP (version 2) (version 2) ...
ACTCACCGGCGATGCCCGGCCGGTAGGCGGTGAGCGTGCGGACCTGCAGGTGCGACGCCCACTCCGGCACGTCGGGCACCACCCCCAGCTCGGCGGCCGGGACGAATCCGAACCGCGGGTAGTAGCCGGGATGACCGAGCAGCACGACGATCGACTCGCCGAGGGTGTCGGCGGCGCCGAGCACGGCGTGCATCAACGCGGACCCGATCCCGGAACGCGCGTGCTCGGGCAGGACACCGAGCGGACCGAGCGCCAGCGCGGGCCGGCCCGCGAGATCGCCGCGGGTGGCCACCACGTGCCCGACCACCCTCCCGTCGCGGCCCTCCGCGACGAACGACAGCTGCGGCAGCCACGCGGTGTCGGCCCGCAGCGCCGCGACCAGACCGGGCTCGACCGGCTCGGCGCCCGGCGGCGTGAAGGGAGCGAACGCCGCGCGGTGCACGGCCGCGATCGCGTCGACGTCCGCGGGCAGTTCGCGGCGGATCAGCATGTGGCCATTGTGGGTTGCGGCACCCGGTCGCGCCAGGTCTTCGATCGGCGCGTGTGGGAAGCTGCACTCATGCCAGGAACACCGCTGACCCGCGCCCAGGTCGCGTCGATCGTCGACCACACCCTGCTCAAGCCCGAGGCGTCCTCGCAGGACATGCGTGCCCTCGTCGACGAGGCCCGCGAACTCGGGGTGCACGCGGTGTGTGTGTCCCCGTCGATGCTGCCGCTGCGCGCCGAGGACGTCGTGGTGGCGACCGTCGTCGGATTCCCCTCCGGCAAGCACCATTCGCTGATCAAGGGAGCGGAGGCGCGGCTGGCCGTCGACGAGGGAGCCCGTGAGATCGACATGGTCATCGACGTCGGGGCCGCGGTCGCGGGCGACTACAACGCCGTCCTCGCCGACATTCTCACGGTGCGCGAGGCCATCGGGTTCGACCCGGTGCTCAAGGTCATCATCGAGTCGGCGGTGCTGTCCGACGAGGCGATCGTCGAGGTGTGCCGGGCGGCGGAACGCGCCGGCGCGGAGTTCGTCAAGACCTCCACCGGTTTCCACCCCGCCGGAGGTGCCTCCGTCCACGCGGTGCGGCTCATGGCGGAGACGGTCGGCGGGCGGCTCGGGATCAAGGCCAGCGGCGGGATCCGCACGGCCGAGGACGCCGTCGCGATGATCGAGGCGGGGGCCACCCGCCTGGGCCTGTCCGGCACCCGCGCGGTGCTCGACGGGTTGCCGGACGAGGCCGCGTCAGGCGAGTAGACCGCAGCTGTTCTGCTGTTGCTGCTGATCGGCGGGCGCCTCCGGCAGCACGAACCGGCCGCCCTCGAGGCGCAGGTCCACACCGGAGTCGGTGACCTTCACCTCGGTGGCCTGCATGCCCAGCGGGTACTGCTGCAGACCCGAGGTGAGGATCTGCACGACCCCGTCGACCAGGGCGGTGGGCAGCCCGATGCCGAGGATCGACGCGTCGGTGGTCTCCACGGTGACGACACCGTCCTCGACCACCGGGCGCGCGGTGAACTCCGCCAGACCCTGCCCGCCGACGGTGAAGGTCAGCGTGCCCGCGGTCTCGTCGGCCGTCACCGAGGTGACGAGCGCACCGACCGACTGGGCCTGCACGGTGGCGAGGATGCCGGAGGTGGGCCAGGTGACGTCGGCGCTGGAGCTGCCGATGGTGCCGGCTCCCTCCGCGGAGTCGCGCAGGTCGACGTCCTCGACCTCGGCGTGCACCTGCATCTCCTTCGCGGGACCGAAGGCGGTGTCGTCGCTGTCGAGGGTCACCGACGGGATCTGCCGGTCCACCAGCTGCAGCAGCACCGGCTTCCAGCTCAGGTCGACGTCGACCCCGGTGCCGAGCTGGCTTTCGAACGACTGGGCCAGGCAGGTCGTCGCGCGGTTGCGGATGTAGACCTCCGCGCCGACGAGCACGGCGACCAGTGCAACGACGACGATCACGACGATCGTGGCGAGGCGAGAGCGCTTGGGTTGCGTCATGTCCACCGATTGTTCCGGAGAACTCTGAGGATCCTCTGAGCACACGGTCACGGGATGGGGAATTTGTGTGAAGTGCGCCACATCGGTTGGGTAGGCTGGGCGCCATGACAGGGTGGACGGATTCCGGTTACGACGCAGCAGGGCGAGCCGACGCCGACGACTCGCTACGGCGCCTCGCCGTCGCACAGGCAGGCTTCTTCACCGCCCGCCAGGCGGTGAGCCACGGTGTGGCCGCCCACGAATTCGCCGAGCGGGTCGAAGCCGGGTTGTGGATCCGGATCGAGGTGGACCTGTTCCGGCTCGCCGACAGCCCCCGGACGAAGTTCGACGAGTTCGCGCAGTGGTGCACGTGGTACGAGGGACAGGCGGTCGTCTCGCACCAGAGCGCCGCCGACCTGCACGGCATGGGGCATCTGCAGCCCCGCTTCCTGCACCTGTCCACACCCGACCAGCGCACCGTGCCGAGCAACCGGCTGGCCCTGCACCACCGGACGCTCTCACCAGAGGACTGCGAGACCGTCGGGGCGTTCCGCATCACCACCCCGGCGCGGACCGCCGTCGACCTCGCGGCGGGCGGCGTGTCGCAGGAGGTGCTCGACGAACTCGTCGGCGACGCGCTCGCGCTCGGCCGCGTCGACTCCGACGAACTGCACGCCGCGGTGGCCGGTCAGCCGGCCGCCGTCGCCGATCGCATCGAACTCGCGCTGCTCGCAGCCGGCTGACGGTTCCCGGACGGCCCGGCACCCCGGCCGGCACCACCCGGCGCGACCGCACTCCACGGCACCGTCATCACACAGTCGCGCAGCCGCCTGCGCTGCGCCACCACGGGCACGCCCTGCTCCCGGAGCAGGTCGAGCGTCGCCCGCCACCGCAACCGCGGGCCGAACGCCGCGTGCGGCGCGCTCGTCGCCCACGCCCGGTCGGCGGCCTGCAGCAGCGCATGGATGGGTTCACCCGGCACGTTGCGATGGATCAGCGCCTTGGGCAGCCGCTCCGCGAGATCGGACGGGGTGTCCACATGGAAGGGACTCCACGCCAGGGTCAGGGAACGGGGGCCGTGCTCGTCGAGCAGCACCCACGCGCAGCGCCGGCCCAGCTCGTCGCAGGTGCCGTCGACGATCAGACCGCCGGGGGACAGGCCCTCGCGCAGCCGTGTCCAGGCCGGTTCGACGGCCTCCTCCGGGTACTGCCGCAGCACGTTGAAGGCCCGCACCAGCGTCGGCCGCAGCCCCGCGAGCTCGAACCCGCCGCGCGCGAACTCCACTCCGTCGCGCCCTGGCACCACCCGCTCGGGATCGATCTCGAGACCCACCACCCGCAGGTCGGCACGCACCCGGCGCAGCCGCGCCGCCATCTCCAGGGTGGTCACGGGCATGGCGCCGTAGCCGAGGTCGACGACCAGGGGTGCGGCGGCATCGGTGAGCGCCCGGGTGACGTGCGGGTCGTGCATCGCCCAGCGGTCGCTGCGGCGCAGGCGGTTGATTCCGGTGGTGCCGCGCGTGACGACACCGATGGGTCCTCGTGTCCGCACGCGCTACTGCCGAGCGAGCCAGTCGGCGGTGACGGCCGCTTCGGCGCGGAACACGTCGACGAGATTGTCCAGGATGAGTTCCTCGAGTCGGCCGCCCACGAAGGGGATGTTCACCTTCGCCTCGGAGGTGGTGCGCAGGACGCACGCGGCGCCCTGCTCGTCGTCGGCGGGGACGAGGTCCATCGTGCCGGTCAGGCTGCCGGGGCCGCCGGGGATCGACGCCTCGTAGCGGCCCGAGGCGCGCTCGGTGAAGGGACCGTAGGTCTCCCTGCGGGTGATGACCATGTCCTTCTTGATCACCGTGCGGGCGATCTCGGGCAGGTCGGAACGGGGGATCACGTGGTGCAGCACCAGCGAGATGCCGGTGTCGGTGGCGGAGAACTCCCGGACGTGGTTCTCGGAGTACTTGCGCATCTCGGTCATGCGCGCTTCCCAGTGCTCCGGATCGGCGAGCGCCGCGTACACCCGCTCCGGTGGATGGGAGAAGCGGGCGGAATAGTCCATGCGCCGTGCCACGGGCGGCCAGAATACCGCCCGTGGCCGGGTACGCGGAAATCGTGCCGGCTCGCTCCGGCCGTGATCAGGCCCGGAAATCGCCCTTCAGCCAGCGCTCCGTGAAGGTGCGCTCGGCCTCGAACAGCTCCACGAGCTGGTCGACGATCATCGCTTCGATCTTGGATCCGAGGAACGGGATCTTCACCTCGACGGACCCCTCGATGATCACCGTCGCCGCGTCGCCGTCCCCGGCGATGGTGAGGGTGCCCTCGACCTTGCCGGGCATGCCGTCGACGCCCGCGGAGAACCGGCCCTCGGCGCAGTCACCGGACAGCGGGCCCCACGACTCGTGCCGGTGGATGACGAGATCACCGGGACGGATGCTCGTCACGGCACTCGGCAGGTGCTCGGCCGGGATGGCCTGCTGCAGGTCGAGGTCGATCGTGCCGTCACCCTGCTCGATCCGGTCCACGGCCGCACCGGGGCCGCCGACCTCGGCGAGCCGGGTGTGCCAGTACTGCGGATCCACGAACGCCGCGTGCACCGCGGCGGCGGGGTACGAGTGGTTCGCGGTGTGGTCGATAGGGCTGCCCATACCCGGCACGCTACCGTTTGGTCGTGCTTGATCCACGTACCAGGGCCGGTCTCGTCGATGCGGGAGCCGCGGTGTCCGAGCAGGTGCCGCTGTCGGAGTTCACCACCCTCCACCTCGGCGGTCCCGCGCGGTACCTCGTCGAATGCACGACCACCGACACCCTCGTCGAGGTGGTGCGCACCCTCGACGAGCAGCGCGTTCCGCTTCTGCTCCTCGCGGGCGGATCCAACCTGGTGATCGGCGACGCGGGCTTCGACGGCGTCGTGGTGCGCATCGCGACCGGCGGGATGCAGCTGTCCGACGAGTTCGTCCGCGCGGACGCCGGCGCCGTCTGGGACGAGGTCGTCGCCGCGACGGTCGCCGCCGGTCTCGGCGGCCTGGAGTGCCTGTCGGGCATCCCCGGCTCCGCGGGGGCGACCCCCGTGCAGAACGTCGGCGCGTACGGCGTGGAGGTCGGTTCGATCCTGCGTCGTGTGCGCCTGTTGGACCGGCGCACGGGCGAGGACACCTGGGTGGGGCCGGACGAGCTCGGGCTCGGCTACCGCACCAGCATCCTCAAGCACACCGACACCGCCGTGGTGCTCGAGGTCGAGCTGGACGTGCGGGCCGACGGGTCCAGCGCGCCGATCGGCTACCGGGAACTGGCCGTGGCGCTCGGCGCCCAGGAGGGCGAACGCCGGCCCGCCGCGCAGGTGCGCGAGCAGGTGCTGGCGTTGCGCCGCGGCAAGGGCATGGTGCTCGACGCCGACGACCACGACACCTGGAGCGCCGGCTCGTTCTTCACCAATCCCGTGGTGCCCGACGACCGGCTGCCGGCGGTGCTCGCTGCGATCGCCGCGAAGGTCGGCGACGACGTGCGGGTCCCGCAGTTCCCCGCCGAGGGCGGCACGAAGCTGTCGGCGGGCTGGCTCATCGAACGGGCCGGTTTCGTCAAGGGCTTCCCGGGCGCGGAGGCCCCGGCCCGGCTGTCGACGAAGCACACCCTCGCCCTGACCAACCGGGGAGCGGCGTCGACCGGCGATCTCGTCGCCCTGGCGCGGGCCGTGCGCGACGGGGTGGAGGAGGCCTTCGGGGTGCGCCTGCACCCCGAACCCGTCACCGTGAACTGCACGGTCTGACGGTCACCAGCGGTTGCGGACCTCCTCGGCGAACCCGAGGAGGTTCTCGATCGTCAGGCGGGTGCCGTCGTCGAGGACGACCGTGCCGTTGAACCGGCCGAACACCTGGTGCTGGGTGGAGCGGACGACGAGCGCGTTCACGTCGGCGGCCCGGTCGAGGATCGGCTCGAACTCCATCTCGAAGCGGCCGTCGTTGCTGGTGAACATCCACGGCGCACCGTCGTAGGTGCCGGCGGGGAGGTGGAAGTGCACGCGGTCGAGCTTGTGGGCGATCCCGTCGTGGAACAGCATGTTCTCGCTCGCCGCGGTGGTGTCGCCGAAACCGTGACCGATGTTGAACCCGAAGGGCACACCCTCGTGCAGCCCCGACGCGGACCCCCAGAACCAGGTGTTGTCGTAGGTCCACACCCCGCGCCCCCAGTCGAACACCCCGAACGCGCGGTCGGGGGCGAACTCGTGGACGCGGCCGCCGACGGTGACCGTGCCCTCCGCGGGCAGGCAGTTGATCTTCTGGTTGTAGTAGAAGGCCTTGGGCGTGCGGGGGAACGGCGTCGCGATCACCATGCGGTCGGTGTGCGGTTGCGTCAGCAGCAGATCGCCCGTCAGTCCGCGTCCGCCACCGAAGCCGGGGTGGTCGACGATCAGCCGCCGTCCGTGTTCCTCGTGGCGGTACTCGATCCGCAGGTCGCCGCGGTGCACGGTCACGTCGCCGGTCGCGGCGCTCGCGGGCAGCCGCATGCGGCCGAGAGGGAAAGGGATCAGGGCGTTCTCGGTGGTCTGGGAGGGGGTGGCCAGGTCCAGCCAGCTCACGCCGAGCAGACCGACGTAACCGTTGTCGGCGACGGTCAGCGCCAGACCGTAGGAACCGGATTCGCCGTCGGAGAGGATGCAGTAGTAGTCCCACTCCTTGATCCGCAGGCGTGAGGCCGCGATGCGGGAGCGGTCGTAGGTGCGGACCTCGTCGGTGGCCCACCCGGCCTCGGCGAGGACCCCGCGGGCGTCGAGGAGGGGCCCGGCGGTCAGGCGATGTTGCCGCATATCCGGCGACGATAGCCGGGATCCCACCCACGGGGTGGGACCTTCGCCGGGCCCCTGCTGCGAGCTCAGTCGAGCACGCGGTGGAAGCGGCCCGCGGAGTGCTGGTCGCGCGGCTTGACGATGATCTGGTCGAGGTTGACGTGCGAGGGCCGCGACGCGACGAAACCGACGATCTCGGCGATGTCCTGCGCGACGAGCGGGGTGATGCCCTCGTACACCTTCGCGGCGCGTTCCTCGTCGCCCTCGAAACGGACGAGGGAGAACTCGGTCTCCACGGCGCCCGGCGCGATCTCGGTCAGGCGGACGGGCTGCCCCAGCAGTTCGCCGCGCAGCGTCCGGTGCAGCACCGCCTGCGCGTGCTTGGCGGTGGTGTAGCCGGCGCCGTTGTCGTAGGCCTCGAAGGCGGCGACGGAGGTGATCGTGACGATGAGACCGTCGCCGGAGGCGATCAGCTTCGGGATCAGTGCCTTGGTGACGCGCAGGGTGCCGATGACGTTGGTCTCCCACATCCAGCGCCAGTCGTCCTCGACGGCCTCGGCGACGGTCGCCAGGCCCTTCGCGCCACCGGCGTTGTTGACCAGGACGTCGACGCGCGGCAGGACCGTGGTGAACGCCTCGACCGAGTCCTCGTCGGTGACGTCGAGTTCCAGGGCGGTACCGCCGATCTCGTCGGCGAGTTTCTGCAGGCGGTCGAGGCGCCGTGCTCCCACCACCACGTGGAAGCCCTGGGCGGCCAGCGTGCGTGCGGTGGCCTCACCGATGCCGGAGGACGCTCCGGTGACGACGGCGATGCGGGAATCGGGGGAGATGCTCATGCGGCGATCCTAGTGTCGGGGTAACGGCCGCGGTGGAGGGTGCGGGGTATTTACCCTGCGTTCGAGGGGAATTCGCCGGGGCGTGGCGCGGGTGTGACGTGCCCCACGCCGGGGTGGGAGTCGATTGGACAGTGGGCCGCTGCAGAGATAGTTTGTTCCGCATGTCGGTTGGCCCCAATTCCGCTCCGCGCGTCACGTACGTGACCGCCGCGTTGGGATCTCGGCTGCCTCTGGCACGCGAACTCTGTTGTTGCTGTTGCGGTAAGTAACCCCGCACCGCCCGCCTTCTCCTGCGGGTCTGCGCTGCGCACGTGTCCTCACGTCGGAGCGGTCCGGTGCGTCGATCTCTCCTCCCGCCCGTACCTTCCGGGGCCGTCGGTCCCGCATCAGCAGCAAGGACAACTGCCGTGTCGGTTCCCACCCTCTCGCCGTCGACCTCCCTTCCGTCCCGTTCCCCGGCGCCGCGCCGCGCCGCGACCACACTGACCCGCGGAACCGCTCGGGCCACCGTCGGCCGGACCCGGACGCTCCGCCCGGCAGCGGCCCAGGTCAGGATCGTGCCGCCGGACCTGCGCATCGCCGACGGTACCGGTGCCTCCGTCTTCCGCGTCGCCGCCAACCGCGGCCCCGTCTCCCGCGACCTGATCGCCAAGGTCACCGGATCGAGCATCGCGACCGTCAACCGCCAGGTGTCCGCGCTGCTGGCCGCCGGCCTGCTGCGCGAGCGCGCCGACCTCGCCGAGTCGGGTGCCATCGGCCGCCCGCGCGTGCCCGTCGAGGTCGACCACGAGCGCTACCTCACCATCGGCATCCACATCGGTGCGGTCACCACCGGCATCGTCGCCAGCGACCTGCGCGGCCGCATCATCGGCGCGGTGGAGGTGCCCACCCCGAGCGGTGACCAGGACGCCGCGCTCGCGTCGATCACGGCCAGCGCCAAGGCTTTTGCGGGACGCTGGCACCGCCGCATCCCGCTCTGGGCCGGTGTCGCCCTCGGTGGCCGCGTCGACTCGACCACCGGCATCGTGACCCACCCGCGTCTCGGCTGGACCGACGCCCGGGTCGGAACGATCGTCGGCGGCGGACTCGGCCTGCCGGTGTCGGTGGCCGCCCACGTCGAGGCGATGGCCGCCTCCGAACTCCTGCTCACCCCGGACCGCGACGCCCCGGAGACCAAGGGCACCGGCCTCTACTTCTACGCCCGCGAGACCGCCGGTGTGGCAATCACTTTCGACGGCAAGGTGCACACCCCCGCCGGTGGCCCGGGTTCCGTCTCGCACCTGCCCACCGGCTCGTCGGCGCCGTGCTCGTGCGGAGGCACCGGCTGCCTCGAGGCCACGGTGAGCGACCAGGCCCTCGTGCGCCGGGCGCGCGCCGAAGGCGTCCTGCCGGACCGGGACGACGTGACGATCCAGTCGCTGTACCGGCTCGCGCGGGACGGTTCGGAACCGGCCCACGCGCTGCTCGTCGAACGGGCGACCGTGCTCGGCCGCACCGTCGGGATGCTGCGCGACCTGTTCAACCCCGACCGCGTCATCCTCGGCGGCCAGGCGTTCACCGAGTACCCGGCCGCGGTCCCGCACGTCGCCAAGGCGTTCGCGAAGGCTACGACCCTGCCGCGCAAGGACATCCGCATCACCGGCTTCGGCAACCGGGTGCAGGCCCACGCCGCGGGTGTCGTCTCGCTGAGCTCGATCTACTCCGATCCGCTCGCCGCGATGAAGCGCGCCGACGTCGCCTGATCCCTCCTGACGGTCCGGACCGGGTGGGGCGGGAAGCGCTCACGTCACGGGCGGGGCGTCCGTCGCGTCGGCGGGGGCCCCGCGCCGCGCGAGCTCCGCCCGCGCCCGGTCGAGGCCGCCGTGTTCGAGCGCCGCGAGGGGGGATTCGTCCGCCCACACCAGCCGGTCGCGCTCACGGACGGTGACGCTCAGGGATCCGGCGAGATGTTCGATCGACCCGGCGACGTTGCGGCGCTCGGAGGGGAGCGGCACCGGCAGTACGTGCGCGGCGCCGAGGGGTGCGCTCGCCACCACCTCCACGGACCAGCGTGCGTTGCGTCCCCGCAGCACCCAGCTCTCGTCGCCGACCGTCGCCCGCACCGGGGAGGTGACGGGATTGCCCAGGCGCACCAGACGGCCGTCGGGTAGCGCGACGACCAGGGCGGTGACCTCGGTGCTCAACGGCCCCGCGTGCACCTGCCCGCCCCCGAACGCCACGCAGGCACCCGGGTCGGCGAATCCGTGCGCCTGCCCCCACCACCACGAATCGGGGAAACCCTCCTTTCCCCAGTTCTTCTCGGCGTAGACGTGCGCTCCGGTGAGGTCCCACTTCTCGTCGCCGAGGATCGCGTGGCCCTCGGCCACCCCGTCGAGCAGCCACGGATGCCAGTACTGGTTCAGGGCCGGCACCGAATGGAAGACGCTCGACGCGCCGAAGCGCCGCCGGGGCCAGGGGCGCGGTGACGTGACACGCACGTCGAGGCGGGCGTCCTCACCGAGATCCATCCGGACCCGCGCCGCGTCGCCGTGGAAGGCGTCGCCGGCGTCGGCACCGAGCCGATGCGGATCGGCGGATCCCTCCGGATGCGCCGTGGTGCGGAGGAAGCCTCCCGGATGCGCGGCCAGGCCCAGCGTCGCCCACCGCGCGCCGTCGCCGGGCCGATTGACCCCGCACAGGGCGATGACCACACGCCCGGTGTCGGGCAGGGTGAACCGCCAGAAGTAACCCTCCATCGCGACGCCGTGCGCGGCGAGAGGATTGCCGAAGGGCAGATCCGCGCCCGAGGCGCGGTAGCGCGACAGCAGGGACCGAGGGGAGAAGGACGCCGTGTTCACGGCCCCCGCATACCCCATACGGTGAATCCGGTACACATGCCGCATTCGCGGCGGACCCCGCGGCGACGGCCGCCGGCGGCCGGGACACGACGAGGTGAGGGTGGCACGGAGGATGGGTGGCGCGTACCGCGAGTTGTTCGCCGCGCCCGGAGCGGCGGCCTTCTGCGCGGCCGGTTTCGTGGCGCGGTTGCCGATCGCGATGGTGGGCATCGGCATCGTCACGATGTTCTCGCAGCTCGAGGGCGACTACGCGCTCGGCGGTGCCCTCTCGGCCCTGTTCGCGTTGTCCTACGCGCTGCTCACCCCGCTGGTCTCGCGGGCGGTCGACCGGTACGGCCAGCACCGGATCCTGCCCGTCGCCTCCGCCGTCAGCGTCGCCGCGACCGTCGCGATGCTCGCCGGGGTGCGTCTCGGGGTGCCCACCCCGTGGCTGTTCGCGTGCGCGATCCCGGCCGGACTCATGCCCACCATCGGTGCGATGGTGCGCGCCCGGTGGACGCAGCTCTACGGCGGCACCCCGCGTCTGCGCACCGCCTTCGCGCTCGAGGCGGTGATCGACGAACTGTGCTTCATCGTCGGGCCGGCGCTGTCGGTGGGCCTGAGCGTCGCGGTCTTCCCGGAGGCCGGACCCCTGCTCGGTGCGGTCCTGCTGCTCGTGGGCACCCTCGCGCTCGCCGCGCAACGCCGCACCGAACCGCCCGTGCAGGTCGCCGGGGGCGGGGAGGAGCGGGGCAACGTCCTGTGCCTGCCCGTCCTCCTCGCGATCGTCGCGGTGATGGGCGCGATGGGCGTGGTGTTCGCGGTGATCGACGTGGCCGCCGTCGCCTTCACCGCCGAACGCGGCACCCCCGGCGCCGCGACCCTGGCGGTCTCGCTGTTCGCCACCGGTTCGGCGATCAGCGGGTTGGTGTTCGGCTCCCGGGTGGGGACGGCCGCACCCACCCGCCAGCTGCTGGTCGTGACCGGGGCCCTCGCCGTGCTGCTGTGCCCGCTCCTGGCCGCCGGGTCGATACCCGTCCTGTCCGCCTTCTACTTCGTCGCCGGGTGCGCCGTGTCGCCCATCATGATCGTCGCGACCTCACTGACCCAGCAGGTCGTGCCCGCCGCGCAGCTCACCGAGAGCATCACCTGGACGGTCGCGGGGCTCGGTGTCGGCGTCGCAGCCGGATCGGCGCTGGTCGGGCAGGTCATCGACCGCACCGACGCCGGCACGGGCTATCTCGTGGCCGTCGGCGCCGGGATCCTCGCCGTCACCTGCGCCGCCGGGATCCACCTGCGGACCCGGTTAGAGTGACGCCCATGGCAGTTCGCGAAGTGACCGGAACCGACGGCACCTCCCTCGTCCACCGCACCTTCGGCTCCGAGACCGCGCCGGTCCTCGTGCTGATCCACGGATGGGCCCAGTCGTCGCGGTGCTGGGGCGACGACGTGCTCGACGCCCTCGCGCGGGACTTCCGCGTCGTCGCCGTCGACCTGCGTGGACACGGCTACTCGCAGGCCCCGGAGACCGGCTACGACGACCGCGCCCTCTGGGCCGGCGACATCGCCGCGGTCCTGGCCGCCGAGAACGTCTCCGCGTCGAACCCCGCGGTGCTGCTCGGCTGGTCCTACGGCGGACTGGTCATCTGCGACTATCTCGCCGAGTACGGTTCCGACGCCGTCGCGGGGCTGGTCCTCGTCGGCGCCATCACCAGCATCGGCCGTGGCGAGAAGGGCGGAAGGGTCGGCCCTGCGATGCGCGCCGCGATCCCCGCCGCGATGTCGGAGGACCCGCGCGAGGCGGTGAAGGCCCTCGGTTCGTTCGGCCACGCCCTCACCGGCCCCGTCGAGGGGAAGGGCGCGGTGTCGCAGGCCCTGTTCGGAGTGAGCCTGTCCACCCCGCCGCGAGTGCGGGCCGCGCTGTTCGACCGGGCGGTGGGCAACGACGAGCTGCTCGCCGAGCTGGACGTGCCGGTGCTGCTCCTGCACGGCGACGTCGACTCCGTCGTCGACGTCTCCGTCGCGCACCACGCGGCGTCGCTGCTGCGTCGGGCCACCACCTCCGTCTGGGAGGGTGTCGATCACGGGCCGTTCGTCGAGGACCCCGACCGATTCGTGGCGGAGGTCGGAGAGTTCGCCCGGCGGGCTACCGCGGAGGCGGCGACACGGGAAGATCACGAGCAGGGCAGTATGGAGGGGTGACGTCTCAGCCCAGCCGCCCGCACCGCGTGGCCGTCATCTCGGTCCACACCTCACCGCTGGCGCAGCCCGGAACCGGGGATGCCGGTGGCATGAACGTCTACGTACTGCAGACCGCGATCGAACTCGCGCGGCGCGGCGTGGAGGTCGAGATCTTCACCCGGGCCACCTCGTCGGCCGATCCCGCCGTGCAGCAGGCCGCGCCCGGTGTGCTCGTCCGCAACATCGAGGCCGGTCCCTTCGAGGGACTCGACAAGCACGACCTGCCCACCCAGCTGTGCGCCTTCGCCGCCGGTGTCCTGCGCGAGGAGGCGCGGCACCCGCAGGGCTACTACGACCTCGTGCACTCGCACTACTGGCTGTCGGGGCAGGTCGGATGGCTGGCCCGCGACCGCTGGGGGGTGCCGCTCGTGCACACCGCGCACACCCTGGCCGCGGTGAAGAACGCTTCGCTCGCCGAGGGCGACACCCCCGAACCGGCCGCCCGGCAGATCGGGGAACAGCAGGTGGTCGCCGAATCCGACCGGATGATCGCCAACACCGCCGACGAGGCCCGGCAGCTCGAGCAGATCTACGGCGCCGATCCGGGCCGGATCGACGTCGTCGCACCCGGCGCCGACCTGACCCGCTACCGGCCCGGCGACCGCGACGCGGCGCGCGCCGCGCTCGGCCTCGACCCGCGGGAGACGATCGTCGCCTTCGTCGGCCGGATCCAGCCGCTCAAGGCCCCGGACGTACTGCTCGAGGCGGCCGCCCGCGCCCTGGCCGACGCCCCCGACCTGCCGTTGCGGGTGCTGATCGTCGGTGGCCCCTCCGGCACCGGTCTCGAACGGCCCGACGCGCTCATCGAGCTGGCGTCCGCGCTGGGCATCGCGTCGCGGGTGACCTTCCTGCCGCCCCAGCCGGCGGACCGCCTGGTGCAGGTCTACCGGGCCGCCGACCTGGTGGCGGTGCCGAGTTACTCGGAGTCCTTCGGTCTCGTGGCGATCGAGGCGCAGGCCTGCGGCACCCCCGTCCTCGCCGCGAACGTCGGCGGGCTCGGCGTGGCGGTGCGCGACGGGGAGACGGGGATGCTCGTCGACGGGCACCGGATCGACGACTGGGCCGCGGCGCTGCGTTCCCTGGTGAGCGACCGCGACCGGCTCGCGCGGCTCGCGGAGATCGCCCCGAAGCATGCCGAGGCGTTCTCGTGGGAACGGACCGCGGAGGGACTGCTCGACAGCTACCGTCGGGCCGGGATGCGGCGCAACCGCGCGTTCGGCACCGGGGAGCATTCGCTGCGGCGGCAGCGCGGAGTGTGGAAGTTGCGACGGACGAGGGGAGTCACGGCATGAGCGACCGGATCGCCGAACTGATCGACGCGACGCTGCGCGATCGTGAGCTCGAGTTCTCCGTGAAGGAGGGCGGTCACTTCGTCGTCGAACTCCCCGGCGAGAAGAAGCTCAAGACCACCACGTTGCTGACGGTCGGGCAGCACGGCGTCCGGGTCGAGGCGTTCGTCTGCCGCAAACCCGACGAGAACTTCGAGGGGGTCTACAAGTACCTCCTGCGCCGCAACCGCCGCCTCTACGGCGTGGCCTACACCCTGGACCGGATCGGCGACATCTACCTCGTGGGGCGGATCGCCGCGCACGCGGTGACCCCCGAGGAACTCGACGCCGTCCTCGGCCAGGTCCTCGAGGCCGCTGACTACGACTTCAACATCATCCTGGGGCTCGGCTTCCTCACGTCGATCAAGCGCGAATGGGAGTGGCGGGTCTCGCGGGGTGAGCCGCTGCGCAATCTCGAGCCCTTCCGGCACCTCATCGAGGAGGAGACGGGCACTCCGTTCGTGCCCGAACTCGCCGACGACGAGGACGCGGAACCGCGTGAATCGAACGGGTAACGACACCTCCGTCACCGTTACCCGGCCGTGGCCGATGACCGATTCGCGAGGTCCGCGCGGGGCGTTTCAGTGATCGTCGTCACAAATCGTGGGGTCGCCAAGGGGGCGCGGAACGCGGAGTTTCCCCTTCATCACCAGGCATGATGCCGCTCCGACCTGGGCTTTTCTGCACGTCCGTACCGAAAAATCGACCCGTGACCTGGCCGTGATGAACCCTTACCTTGGTTGCAGGCCCGAAAACGACGGGCGATAGACCCCGGCCCCGCAGCCAGCTGGTTCCACCCCCGCGGGATTCCGGAAAACACAACCTACCGAGGGGTGGAGCGAAAGCGATCGGATCCTCCGCGGTTCCACCGCATCCGAGTCGCAGGCACCGACCACCGCATCCCACGCGGGCCCCGCCGTATCCGAAAGCGGCGGAACCACATCCGGTCGAGTGCACTCGCAAGCAGCCGGAAAGGAATCAATTCACATGGCTAAGTTCACGATCAAGCGCGCCCTCGGCACCGTCGCCGCCTCCACGGCCCTCGTCGCGACCCCGTTCGTCCTCGGGGCCGGCACCGCCAATGCGGCCTCCGGTAACTGGGATGCCGTGGCGCAGTGCGAGAGTGGTGGCAACTGGTCCATCAACACCGGCAACGGCTACTACGGCGGTCTGCAGTTCTCGCAGAGCACCTGGGAGGCCTACGGCGGCAGCGGCCTCGCGAGCAACGCCTCGCGCGAGGAGCAGATCCGCGTCGCCGAGAACGTCCTCGCCGGCCAGGGCGTCGGTGCGTGGCCGGTCTGCGGTCAGTACCTCTGATCGGAACCTCCGGTCCGGGCCCCGCGTGCGAATCCGCATGCGGGGCCCGTCCGCGTCCCAGGGGTGGTCGGGTATGGTCACGGCACATCTGTGACGGGGTTCACATCCGTGCGGTAGCGTGACCCCGACCCGTCCGGCACGGCGTGCCGGTGATCAGCACTCGGAGGAGAACCATGAGTTTCCGCAGCCCGTTTCCCGACGTCGAGATCCCGGCATCGAGTGTCCACGACTTCCTGTTCGGCTCCATCGATGAGGCCGACCTCGACCGCCCCGCGCTCGTCGACGGCGCGTCCGGGACGGTGACCGACTATCGCACCCTCATCGCCCACATCGACGCGGTGGCCGGTGCACTCGCGGCCCGGGGCATCGGAGTCGGCCAGGTCGTCGGCCTGCTGTCCCCGAACGTGCCCGCCTTCGCCTCGGTCTTCCACGGCATCCTCCGCTCCGGGGCCACCGCCACCACGATCAACGCCCTCTACACCGCGGACGAGATCGTCAAGCAGCTCGAGGACTCCGGCGCGAGCGCACTGTTCACGGTCTCCCCGCTGCTCCCGCAGGCCAAGAAGGCCGCCGAGACCGTCGGCATCCCCGACGAGCTGATCGTGGTGCTCGACGGCGCCGAGGGACACCCCTCGCTGCGGGACCTGCTCACCGAGGACGCTCCGGCCCCGGAGGTCGACTTCGACCCCGCGACCCACCTCGCGGTGCTGCCCTATTCCTCCGGCACCACCGGCCGGCCCAAGGGCGTCATGCTCACGCACCGCAACCTCGTCGCCAACGTCTGCCAGATCACCCCGCGGATGGGCATCGCCGCCGACGACCGCGTCCTCGCCGTGCTGCCCTTCTTCCACATCTACGGCATGACGGTGCTGCTCAACGCCGCCCTGTACAACCGGGCTGCGCTGGTGACGATGCCGCGGTTCGACCTCGTCGACTTCCTCACGAACATCTCCGGGCACAAGTGCACGTACGTGTTCATCGCCCCGCCCGTCGCGGTCGCGCTCGCCAAGCACCCCCTCGTCGACCGGTACGACCTGTCGAGCGTGCACACCGTCTTCTCCGGCGCCGCCCCGCTCGACAAGGAACTCGCCGGTGCCGTCGCGAAGCGGCTCGGCTGCCGGGTCCGCCAGGGATACGGCATGTCCGAGATGTCGCCTGTGTCCCATGCGATCCCGTTCGACGACGACGAGACCGAACTCGACTCGGTCGGCCCGGCCATCGCCAATATGGAATGCAGGATCGTCGACCCCGCCACCGGTGAGGAGGTCGAGTACCCGACCGGCGAAGGGGTCTCCGCACCCGGCGAACTGTGGTGCAAGGGACCGAACGTCATGGCCGGCTACCTGAACAATCCCGAGGCCACCGCCGACACCCTCGACGAGGACGGTTTCCTCCACACCGGCGACATCGCCACCGTCGACGGCAAGGGGGCGGTCCGGATCGTCGACCGGCTCAAGGAACTCATCAAGTACAAGGGCTACCAGGTGCCGCCCGCCGAACTCGAGGCCCTGCTCCTCACCCACCCGCAGATCGCCGATGCCGCCGTCATCGGGGTCCGCGACGACGAGGGCGAGGAGGTCCCGAAGGCCTTCGTGGTGCGCCAGCAGGATTCGGCCCTCACCGAGGACGAGGTGATCGCCTTCGTCGCCGAGCGGGTCGCGCCGCACAAGAAGGTGCGGCAGGTCGAGTTCATCGACACGGTGCCGAAATCCGCCGCGGGCAAGATCCTCCGAAAGGATCTGCGCGCCCTGGACGCCTGACCCACCGGGTGCGCGGCTGCCGTCCGGAGCCGCGCGCCCCGGCCGGGTTCACGCGAGCAGGTGCGGCAGACCCGCCCGGTGTCGGTCGGCGTCGATGCGCCGCAAGGGTTCCAGCTCCGGCGGCTCGTGCAGCTTGTACAGCGCCGGGGGAGTCGCGGGTGAGCCCGCCGTCTGCAGCAGTGCCCCCACCGCGGCGCGCGCCGATTCGTTGGCCCCCTCCATCGTCGCGAGATCGATGTCGGTGCGGACGTAGTCTCCGGCGAGGAACAGATTCGGGATCGCGGTGTGTGCCTCCGGCCGGTTCGCCAGCGACCCGGCGGTGTTGATGAGCAACGGAGTGTCGTTGACGATTCCGCTCGCACCCCAACGGATTCCGGGATCGAGAAACCAGGAGACGATGTCGTTCTCGTCGATCGCGCCGGTGCCGTCCTCGAGGCACGCGTCCATCTGTGCCCAGACCTCGCGGGCGATCTCCTCGGCCGTGCATTCCTTGGCGGTCTTGCCGTAGAGGATGCCGGGGGTGTCCCAGTCGGAGATGTCCACCGACAGGCAGTCCTG
>Ga0182741_1003232_pt1 | contig 17578 bp, 7 predicted proteins | sample eDN5th37CBELigOP_FD_128874 | JGI IMG/M metagenome (GOLD analysis project Ga0182741, IMG submission 128874) | Enriched Organic Plus compost microbial communities from Emeryville, California, USA - eDNA 5th pass 37_C BE-Lig OP (version 2) (version 2) ...
AGGTTAGCGAGAACAGCTGCCTCACTATCTACACTTGCATCAGCAAGCAGTGCGGCGAGTGCCAAGCAAACCAAGCCTACTTCCGCCACAGTTGCTGTTTCGTCAGCACCTAAACCTGGCGCAAAGACTACCATGAAAACAACGGAGGCTACCCACTCCTTGAGCTCCACACGCCAACTTGAAGGAGAGACTAAGGAATCCAAGGCAACGAAGGTAGTGAGAAGTGTGCGCCCCAGCGAGCGATTAGGAGATGCAAAGTCATCAAGCGGTTCTCAAAAGCCACGTGATTCGAGCTCGACCGTATCGAGCTTGACGACCGAGGTCTCATCAACGCCAATCAGGGCAACGAGACGTGCGGGCAAACCCACGCCGACCAAGCCCACGCCGACCAAGCCCACGCCGACCAAGCAAACAAGTTCTAACTCTGAGACAAAGGAGACAACAAACGCATCTGAGCCGGTGCCTGAAAGCATCGCTGCCGCGCCATCAGCGGATGCCAAAATCGAGACCGAAAATGTCACGCAGGAGTCTGTGGACTCTGTTGAGCCCGTTGAAGCAGTTGAGGCCAAAGAGCAGAAAAATCCACCAACGACTCAGGGGGAGGATCAGGCTTCCGAACCCACGGTTCATAACACCTCGGTTGCTCCCCAACCTGAGACAAAGGAAAGCTCGACAGCTCCTGTCGCTACGAGTCCCAAGAAGAGTACAGTTGTCAAGAGGTTAGCCACTACTTCTCAGTTGCAATCTACTCCTAGCCATAGGCGACCCTCTGCCACCAGTGTGGCGAGTCAATCTACGTCACTCACGTCGGTTGGCCGTCTAGCAACACCTCAAAGGCCATCAGCTATCCCACGCGCAGCAACAGCCTCAAAGGTAGAGACTAAAGCCTCAGTTACCCTAAGTTTGTCAAAGACTGTGTCACTCGTCTCTACCAGACGGCCTAGCGCGTCTGGTGGACCTGCCTCTGTTCCACCTTCTTCGGCACACGTGCGCCCAACCACTCCAGGCACTTCGGCCACTCCTCGCAAGAGTGTGAGTGCTGCTGCCTCCTCAAACACACCCTCGACTGCCGAGGCCAAAGCACCTACGACCAGGCCCAGCTCGCTCACTTCGACCGCTACTCGACTGCCATCCCAGCGTTCCTCGACGGCTGCAGCAGCCAGCTCTCAGTCGACAGGTCGTAAATCTACTCTGACTAGTACTAGACCTGCATGGGGAGAAGAAGATGAACCAAAGAGCACTGTGTCTGTGTCAGGGACTACATTGAAACCTTCGTCATCCGACAAGAGACCTCAGACTCCTCGCAAGGAAACGAAGTCTTTGAACACAACATCGTCAGCAAAGTCGGCTTCAACTCCATCAACTCCATCAACTACTCAAGCCAAGCGGCCACCCATCTCGGAACCGAAGACTCGCCCTCCATCTGAGGGAATCAAGACCCCACCGAAGGCTGAATCAACAGCGGTCAGGCCTTCACCTATCAAGCGATCGGTCCCCCTAAAGAAACATTCCGCGTCCAAGACTACAGCGGAGCAGGAAACAAAAGCTGCAGCCTCTAGCTCTGCTGATGAGTCTTCATTGGAGACTAAAACCCAATCCAGTACCGAGGAAAAGGGCTCAGAAACGAGCCCTACAGCTGATTCTATTCATGGATCTATGACCGTAGAGGCTGAGCAACAACCAGCTTCAACCAGTCCGGCTAGTGAGTCAACTGTCGCACAGTTATTGGAATGCCCACCCGGTGGGCCTCCAGAAGCAGTTGCCCCATAGCCTAGTCCGGCAGTAACCTGTCCAACAAAGTTTTAGCGCTCAATTCATAACGTTACATACAGTTTTACCGCGCACTCAGTTGCTTTATTGCTTTTGATGTCACATATTACCGTATTTGTAAATCAGCCTGTGTGTAGTTAGTTCTTATTGATCGAACCAGCCAATGGAGCCTATCAGTGCTCGGTGCTGTCCGGGAATTGGGTCATAGTTCGGCGCCAGTGCAAGCATGGTCCTGGTGTTGGAGTCCACTGATTTAATGTACAGGAAACCCGCAACGGGGGCTTTATCGAGTTCTGCGTTCATCGTTGCGAAAGATACGGCAACGATGGAGCCCACAATGTCCTGTGACGGCACGACTGGCGCGAAGCCTGTGCGCAGTAGCAGGGATTGCTGACCCAAGGGTAGCGCCGTGTCAGGAAGACTCTCTTGTTGGGAGGTCGAGAAGATGGAGATCTTGTTAAGTGAAATCGACTGCTCACGTGGCGCGAGCTCTCCTTGGGCTCCATAAAAGTATTCGCGAATGAGTCGAGCCCTCTCAGTCTTACGAGCTGCAGGGTTAAGACTCATGACACCACCTGACTTACCAACCGAGGCCACAGCAACGTTCGGGTTCGTGATGTCAGTTTCGAGTCTTCGTTGAAGCGACTCGTTGTCCACGACGACCACGAAATCGACCTTGAACACATCAATCGTATGCAGGATGCTCGCAATGCTTGCATCGTCGTCTCCGAGGCAGGCTGGAGTGTCGATCACAACACCTCCCGCTCGCACTTCGACATCCGCGCCAGGTCGCTTGATCCGTTTCTCAACTGACTCGGCGAGTCTCTCCTGCAGGTTTGCATAGAGCTCTTTGTTGTCCGTGATGGAGGTATGCCCGTAGAAGTAGATCAGCGGTAGCTTTACCGAGTGATTCATGATCTCGTCCTCATCACCTCCACCAATGACGTACTCCACGGGTGTTGCCGTGATGGTGCCGGGTATGCTGAGTCGGTTTCGCTCCGGATCCAAGTCCACGAATGTAGGTTTCCATGCCATGCGTACGGCGTAGTTGATCAAGATCCTCACTATGCTCGACTTGCCTGTGTTGGCCTCGCCCACGACCATGACGCGAGGTCCACACACCTCCGTGTTGTCCTTCGCCTCGGCTGAGCGGAGATATCGCGCGACTGCATTGCGGCGCTCGTTGAGAATCTGGTGCACATTGGCATACTCCACCATACACGGTGCCTTAGCGACGTAAGGCTCAGGTTTTGACGTGCCCGTGACCTCGATCATGCATCCTTCCCAAGTGTAGATCGCGCAGCTGCCATGCGAGAGTTTATAGGGCTTCTCATCCGCAAGTTCTGCACCAAATACCTCAGCACTGCCCTCGAGTAGTCTCACAGTGAGCGGATCCCCCGATACCTTCAGCCTCAGCTCCGTCCTGGCCTCCAAACGGTACGTCTTACTCGTCTGCGCTTGTGTTTCGCCGAAGCTGATACTCATGGGTGGGTTGGATCTGGTATATGGGTGCTTTCAGGTTGTCTTAAAAGTCTATAACTGGTATCCTGCTAACGCAACTGGTTGGCCTATCAAATTGGATTTTTACACCCACAACGGATATACCGAGTTTTAAAGATCTAGTCGTTGTGATCGCAAATCTTTTACACACTCCCTGAATCATCCATATTCATAGGTTACGCGCCTCTGAATAGCACATCATTTGGTTCAGCGCGCGTAGACACTAGGGTTAACGTGTCGATACACGCCGATCACTTCACGGATCCGTCACAAATTCGCACCAAATTTCTCACCACTCACCAGGAGATTTGGTTTGAACGGAGTATTCTGCCTGAGCAGCATCCGTAGCGATATTGCATGTCGACGCTGTCCCGTCGCTCCGGACACCGCTCGAGCCGCAGCGCAGAGCCGGAAGACGAGCCATTGACCCACGCTGATGCAGACACTGCCGCCCCGCACGAGTCCAAGGAAAAGCTTCTCGAAGAGACTCTCGACTCGGAGGTGATATCCGAGGTCTCCACGCGGTCCGAGGATAAAGAACCTGCCAAGTCAGCAAGTAGTGTTGCTGTGCCAAGTCGTGACTCGAAACTCCTAGCCGAACCTAGTAAGTCAGACACGAGGCTACCCAGAGGATGGATCCTTCAGTGGAGCTACCCTAAGGACGATATCTCGCATGCCTTCGTTCGATTCTTCCCAGGTATGAGGAGCTGGCTGCCGTTATCAAGAGCCGGTGCGATGCTTTTCGTCGCAGTTATAGCGCTCCTGAGCTTCCTAAACTCGTCCGTGAACGACTTCACCCTGGACGATACCCCCGCGATCAAGTTCAATCCTGACTTGCGAGAGGAGGAGCCAATCAGAGAGCTCTTCTTCCACGACTACTGGGGCAAACCGCTGAACCACAGCATGAGTCATAAGTCTTATCGACCCCTGGTTGTGCTCACGTTTCGCGCGCAGTACGCACTGCACGAGCAGAACCCAGTTCCGTATCACGTTGTGAACGTGCTCTTACACGCACTGGTAAGTGCACTGGTGGTTCCACTCGCGTACGAGTTTTTCCGTGCACCCAGCCTTGCTTTGATCGCAGGTCTGCTCTTCGCTGTGCATCCGGTCCACGCCGATGCAGTCGCGAGCATCGTGGGACGCGCCGAACTGATGGGAGCTATGTTCTTCATTCTTGGCATGCTGTCGTACCTGCAGTCGATCAAGTCGGCATGGACATCCAAGCAGGCCCTTCAAGGTCTAGGATTTACAGCCTGGCGTGCTTTCCCGCCTATTTTCTCGTATTCCAACTTCATGCTCCTGTTGGGCATCCTCTGCGCGCTTGCAGGCCTGGTATCCAAGGAACAAGCAGTGACCGTTATGGGTGTTTATGTCTTCCTTGAGCTGCTTCTGTTTGTACTCGATCTAGCCAATTCGGACTCAGCACGGGACGTAACTGAAGGTACTGAATCATACGCAGATGGAATCGCCTCGGCATCGCCATCGGCTTACCTCCACTTACTTGCACTGAGTTCGCGCAATGGGCGAGCGTTCAGAATCGCAGCAGTGATCTCTTCATTAGCCGTATTTATGTTAGGACGCCTGGCTATTATGCACGGACCTCCAACCCTATTTTCCGCGACAGATAACTCTCTGATTTTCGAGAAGAACTTCATGACCAGAGTTTACACCTTGCTTTATCTTCCTTGGAGACACTTCCAGATTCTCGTCTATCCTGTTCATCTCACCTGTGATTATACCGGTCTGCCTCATATTACCTCGGTGACCGACCCTAGGCTCTTGAACGCCCTCATGTTCTATACATCCCTATTCTCCACACTGTTCTATATTTGCTACACTCTCATGCGGTGGGTATCCCGTAAAGCGAGCGACTCAACGCGCATCTCCACTTATATCGTTACTCGTAACTATCCCTCAGAATATGCCTCCTTGATCATCCTCAGCTTTATCTCACTTGTTCTTCTTATCGCACCATTTATTCCGTCTTCACAGATCTTCTTTTGGGTTGGTTTTCTTGTTGCGGAGAGAGTTCTCTATATACCTTCCATTGGCTTTGTATTTCTTTTGTGTGCTTGGATCCGCTACCTAGTCTTTACACCACCTTTTGAGTTCCTTGTCTCTGGTGATCAGTCCGACGGTACGAACTCCGCTCAAATTGCATATCTTAGTCGTCCGCAAGCAACAGCTCGCAGCACCGAAACGCCTGTGGTTCTGAGCGGATCAGGGATCCTCCAGACGGGATCCCAAGTTCAGATACGTCCCCTGACTAGGGCTGAGGGAATCAACACCACAAAGGGGCGAGCCACGATCCAAGTCCAGATGCACATGGATGCTTCAGCGCGACCACGATCGTATTTGTCTCCGATGTGGGTAATTTTCTTCATTGTTTTCGCCGTTCTATTCGGGAGCGTTCGCTGTGTTATGCGAAGTGCGGACTGGAAGGACGAACCTTCCTTGTGGGCATCAGATGTAGTTACTAATCCTTTTTCCGCGAGATTGCATGCCAACAGGTGCAATGCTTTATGGAAAACCCAGGACCCGGCAGCGGAGTTCCACTGCCGAGAGGCCGTTCGGCTTGCTCCTGAATATTACATTGGTTACGAAAACCTGGGCCGAATCCTGCTGGATCGACGGGAGTACCGAGAAGCTGAAAAGATCCTCCGTAAGGCTCTTAGCCTCAATCCACCCAACCCTACGTTCCCTATGGTAAATTTGGCAATCGTGCTCGCTGAGTTGAACCAGTTGTCGGAAGCAATTCGCGTTCTACAAGAAGCAGTGCGAATCGAACCAGATGACACGAATGCCTTGGGTAACCTGGGAGCGATGCTCCATAAGGCCGGCAGACACCAGGAAGCTTACGAGGCACTTCTTGAAGCAGCCAAGAAATCTCCCTACACTCTGAGTCACCATAAGAACCTGGCGATCGTAACCTTTGCTCTGAAGCAATACGACCAAAGTCTGATGTTCCTCAAAAATGCCCTTCAGATTGCGCCAAGGGATCAAGAGGTCCGAGCTATGATACAAAAGGTTGAGGCTGCTATGCAACAGAAACCTCAGCATCAGCGACCTGCCGGACGTAAGCCGTAAGAATGCAGCTACTTTGTAGAGGTATCAGCTTCATTAATTCATCAGTTCATTAATTCTATGTGAGCATAAACGTATAACCTACTGTATGATCAAACGGTGCATACCCTCACTTTGGAGCCAGATGTGTCATAGTCCTGAGATCAACGGCGTAATTCGAAACGGTTCATTGTAAGGCTCGAGTTGGGATCAACTGGAACATCCTCCAGTTCGAAGAGCCTTAGACTGCCTGGCTTCGGCCGTGCCTCCTTCTTGGCGTGCGACGTCATCATCGAAAGCACATTTGTACGAGGGTGCGAGCCAATGACACTACTGCCCGCAGCCACGAGCGAGTTACCAGTCTTGTTACTGTCGGTTTCGCTCGTTGGGTCGCTGAAGGCTGGCAGTGGGATCGGCTTCGTGACGAGACGACTTGTAATTGTGTTGGTGACAGGTGCAGTCGTTGTCGCTGCGGTCAGTTGGGAACTACGCTCCTGAGCCTGCTTCATTGCTAGAGCGATACTTCCTCGACCTTGAATAAGCCTGTTCACGGATATCGCAGCCTTGGCAACGTCGCTCAATGAAGAAAGCGGAGCCTTCGGTTTCACTTGAGCTGGGAGCACCTCTGGTCGCACCTCAATGCCATTGATAACCATATATCCGATATCTTCCGGGTTATCCTCACTCGGTCTCTTAATATACGCACCAAATAAGTGTGCAGTAGATACCAAGTAGCTCTGGGTGAGTGCTTCGGCGCGCTCTTGCAAACGCTCCAGGTCTCTTCGCAAAGGAACAGTGGCCTCTGGGCAGATACGCCTTGGCAGCACGGATGTGGCAGCAGGAGGTAGTACTGGGGGACCAAACGTAGATGCCTCTGGACCTTCCGCTTTCGTTCCTTCAGACAGGTGCGGACTTGGAGGTACGATCGATAACTGCAGGGCAGGCTTACCGGTTCCCATCACGGGCTGAATGGTGCGTACATTGCCCGAGATGATCGCCTCAATGTCCGGAATAACCAGATCCGGATAGAAGGTTTTGGGCTTGTCCTCTGCCAGGGATGCACGACGAGCCTCAACTTGCGCCTGGATGTTCATCGATGCCAGGCGCTGGAGCAGGTCAGGTGAAGTCCGGTACTCCAGCCATGTCTGAGGTAAGTCGATTCTCCAATTACGCAGATCCTTATCACGACTTCGCACCTGACGAGCGGAGAGCGGCGATGCATCACGTAGTCCGGGGGAGAGAGGCGAGGCAACGGGGAATCCCGTAGTGCCAAGATGGGTGTCATAATTCCCGTTCATCTGCGCGGAAGCTGCAGCAACTGCTGCAGATGACGTTGGATTATTACTTGCATTTCCATCATTGAATGTACCAATCAGTTCGCCACGAAGCGTCCACAGCTTCATATTCAGGTCAGCACTGGTCGTAAGAATAGCCGGGATTGCCGCAACGTAATCGATAGACGTGATTCGACCTTTGTGCGCTCTCCAATGCGTAACTTGGCGACAGAGCTGACGATGGGGTGGAAATGCAGTTCTGGCAAGACAGGCTACCGAGTCATATAACCGTGACTGTGATTCGGAGAGAGCCGTGCTTCCGCTAAATGAACCGGCCTGAGCAGGTCCGGAACTAGGCAAGCTCATGGTAGATTGTGAGGTCGTTGCAGTCATGGAAGGCGCGGGAGCAGGCGATGTTGAGCCGCCTATCGAATTAGCGCTGGTGGAGGGTCGTATATGATGGGCCCTAGTCAGGAGCGCAGTCGCAAGAGCCGCACGGCCGACAGCCCCGTCGAGCATAAACGCGGGGCACTGGGTTTCGCTAGGGCTGCCAGAAGGGTCATTTACATAAGCGTGAGAAGCACCATCATTGGAGGTTGATGCGCTGGCGATGGCAGCTAGGTCGCTAAGGTGTGTGTCAAGAATCGCTCGTTGGTTTGCAATCGATTCGATGAACTCCTTCGGCTTTGCAAACGGGCGGTCTTGAGGATGAGTGTAACGGAGCGCAGACGGCAATAAGCTCTGAGGGTCCTCGTATCTAGCAGTATGCCAAGTTCGATACTTCGCACAGAAGTATGGATCCAGATCCGTGATATCCCATACCTTGATATAGCCTGCTGAGTCACCTGTCACAATGTAGCGGCGTGTTGTCACATCGAAAATCGCCGGGTCCTCAAGCGTCTCGGCTCTGGGTAGACGACTACCCCAAGTAGCTAAGCTGGAATCAGGAGAGCATGTGAAAAAGTAGCTCCGCAGATCTGGGAGGGCAGCAATAGCCGCAGCTGCTGAAGCAAATGGAGACATGGGACTTCCTGGCGTGATTTGCGGGGTTACTTCTGGAGTTGAACTCGTCTGAGTCGTCTGACTGGGCCGTCGGGTTGACTGGCTTTGTGAGGTCGGGGAGTTAGCTGCCTTTCCGGCTCCGGTTGGAGTAGATGCAAGCTTTCCGCTGTTTCTCAATTTGACCTGAGTCTCGTGGAGCGATACAAGAGCGTCTCTTGGGTGAAGGGGCAAACGTTTTTCGGCCGAGTCACGCTTGATGACCCCTGGGAATGTTGGGGGAAGCGGAAATGGCTCTCGTGCAAGCATTGGAATTTCATGAAGAATGCTCGGATTGAGGGGGTTCGGGGACACAGAGTTCGCTTGTGAAGTCGGCTGGGCTGAAAGTCCCGATGAAACATCGGTCAGTTCAAGCGTTGGCGCTTGTTTCGCGAATAGAGGCGCCGGCCCCTCACGCAAGGACTCCGAAGCAGTGATATGCGACGTTGCAGTTGCGTCACTGAATCCCAGCTGCTGCGCACGATTCATTGGGTGTGGGAACTTCGTGTTGTCAGCGGGAGCACTTGCCTGAGTCGCAGGATTAGTAGTTGGACTCGTAGAGCTACCTCCTGGATGGCGACTGCGATGACTAGTAGACAGAGGCTGAAGATCTTCGTATAAATGCTCAATGTCATCTGAGAATCGAGGAGCACCAGCACTGTCGATCACTCGAAGGGCTGTCACAGCTTCTGAGATAGGGAAGCTGCGAGCCGCAAACAAAGCGGCTAACTTGCGTTCAGCAGCACGCTTCTGTGCATCTTTGGTGCAAACTGTACTGCCTCGCTTCGAGCTCAATGCCTTACCAGGGCTCGATGGACCTGGGGAGGGTGATCCACGATCCCTTGTGGTTTCATCATCATCAACATCGAAGTCATCATCGTCGTCAGAGCCCGAGTCGTGGCCTTGGTCAGGGCCTGGAGAGCCGTCAATCGACTCGCCCATACCGTTCACGTGTCGCTCCAGCAGCAGACCAGGTGCAATCGCGATGCCATTAGGTGACGACGGTCTCTGATGGACACCAATCTCCCAGAAACGCAAGAACCCATCATTGCCTGCCGATGCCAGGATACCTAAAGATGGGATCCATTGCAGGCAGGTCACAGGTCTCAGTGTCTCAGGAAGCATGTGTGAGTGCCCAAGATACGGGTCAAGGCATACTTGGGGTTGCAGAGTGTCGGATCCCCAAACTAGGATCACTCCATCGTAGCCAGCAGTGGCAATCCGTTGCTCGCACATGACCATGGCCAAAATATCATCCTGGTGGCGAAGAAGCTGAGATGAAGTCGAAGCAAGCCCAAGAGTGTAACTCAGGTCACCACAAGCCGAGGCATAGCTCAATTCCGTCATGCGCTGATTTGCACGCTCAACAAGCGAGGATGATGCAGCGTCGTTCGCAGATGATGGGTCTGCGGCTTGTGGGCTGGGAAGCGCCAGAGAAGACGTGCGTGGTCTGATATGAACAACCGTGTCCGCACGTTCTTCCCACACTTTAATAAGTCGATCCCATCCAGCTGCCATGACGAACTTGGACTTGCTCTGAGCCTTCTGGCTGACACAGTAAATAAGCGTTGTCACAGGCGTAATCTTTTCCGATCGGCCTTTTGAGCGACGGGAACGGAGGAGATTCCTGAGATCGTATGTAGAGCGATCAAGCAATGCAGTCATTGAGGAGCGGGAGTTCGTTTCAGCCATGACGAATTCACTCAATTTCTGGCCATTGGAGAAGTTATACATGCCAATGCTACCATCATCACAGCCTACTAGAAGTCTACGCTTGTTGCTGTCCAGTGCGAGAGCAGTTACCGGCCGAGGCACGCGGTATCTAAACACTGAGCGTCCGGTGTCAACATCCCAAACCACGATCACACCCTGGTCATCTCCAGCGATAACCTGACCAAACTGGTCATTGTAAACAGCACATGTAATCGGGGCAGAGTGAGAGCTGATTGCTCCATCACCAAGCGATGTCAGCGTAAACGTGTGCAGCCGGGAGGATGTGACAATAAGTTGACCTGTCGTGTGATCATACAGAGAAGCTGAGACCGAGTCAACAGGTTTGAACCTTGTCCGAATGGTTAAGTTATGGACAGGCGCGAATGATGCGCTTCCATCCCACACTTTGATGGCTTTATCCGTGGTGACTGTAATCAACACCCGCAAATAATCGTCGAATGCAACATGGCAGACTGGTGCATGGTGTTCGGATAGCGTGTGAACGATGAACTTATTGAATGGATCCCAGATTTGAACTTGGCGGTCCATACCACCACTTGCAATCAACTTGAAATGAGATGAGTACGCCACTGACAGGACACCTCTGCTGTGACCGCAGAACACTCGTCGAACTGCTGCCGGTTCAGCAAATACAGGCTTAGATTGATCCTGGCCATCGTCATGGAGTGGATTGCACAGAATGAGGCGAAGTAGCTCAGGGTGAGTTACTCCTAGAACTCGACGTGCGACTTCAGGATCGATCCATAGGTCTGGGATATAGTTTCCATTGAGCGCATTTGAGTTAGGATCGTCTCCACGACCTCCCTTAACCTGTGCATTTGAAGTCAACGAGATGAAATTGGGATTATTATTCGCAGAAGGCTTCCACTCTGGAATGCGTGACAAATCGATTTGCTTTACAGTTCCGTCCATCGATGCCGAGACCAGCAAGTCCAATGCGGGTTCGAAGCACAAGTGTCGCACCGCGGGAGAGACCTGATTTTTCACAGTACGGAACTCCTCTTGCTCTTCTCGGGATAAGAAGGGCCAGAACCTGAATTGCTTCTTACTGCGCTGTCCGGAGAGGAATGGCAGCGACATCGTCGTGCTATTGTTCAACCTGTTTGCATTTCGTGCAGCGTTGGCAGCATCCTCTGCCATGGCTTGCATGAGCTCTCTCTTTGCAGCCTGAGTCAAAACTAAGCCAGATGTGAGGGCCTTAGACAGTCGTTCATATTTGTTACGGTTCTGGATCTTCTTTTGAGCAACGAGTGCATCCAAGATCTCCCGCTTCGCCGCTTCCTTTTCCAAGGCGGCACGTTCAGCCTCGATTGTGTCATCCTCATCATCACTAAGACCTGCGTAAGCGTCTTCATCCTCCAGTCTTCGTCCAGAGACCCCTTTGAGGCGACGCCGCGAGTTGAATCCGTTAATGCCATAGAGATAGCTATCATTCTCATTATCCTCGTCTTCACTGGCGGAGTTATCTAGACCATAGTCGATTCCGCCTGGAGTTCTCATTAGCTCATCTTCGGAATCCATGGCCATCACATAGTCGTCGTCATCCTCGTTTACCTGCTGCTTTCCATTGCGCCAGCTTGAATTCTTCATACTCAAACGCTGCCGACGGTATGCACGTTCGGCGGCAATAGGGTTCGCCATGATCCTCTGTCGCCTATCGTTCTCGTCCAAGTCAAACAAGCGTGGGAAATGAATCCGCTGTTGATATCGCTTCACTCCAATCCATCTTAGGGACGCAATGGGCGGTGGCTCTTTGTTTTCTTCTCCGAACCAGCTTGCCAACATGCTTCCGCCGTCATGTTCGGATCCGCCTTGCGGTTTGCTAGATATACGCCCGCCGTCTTTGGAGTCTTTGAGGGAGTCCCCCAAAGTCCCAGACACATCTGTAGAGCCACTGGCATTATTGGCGCGCTGATCCGTCGCGCGACCCGTTAAGAAGGGATTGCGAGCTGCAGCCGTGGCGGCAGCCTGTGTGATCGGATCGAGGAATAAACCTGGGTCAGGAGCGAGCACTGGGTCAAGAATCGCCCAGCGACCATTGGGAGCGAATTTAAACACATAGAGCACACCACCCTCATCACCGATCACGAGATGTTCCTCTTCCCCAATGACCGCAGCGCAGGCCGCTGTCGGAGTGTGGAGGATTGGATGACAATTGCCTGTATCGCGGATACGCGAAGTGATCGCGTAAGTTGTGCCGTCGACGAAGGTGATGATTCGATCACTTGTGCATACAACGATCTTATCGCTAAGTGGGAGGTAGGCCAATGCCGTCACCCAAACGTCTGGGTTTTCACGCTGCCTATGGAAATCTGTAATCGCTGACGCACTCATACCGCGGAATTGCGGTGAAGAGGCGAGTCCCGAGTTGACCGCAACGGCTGTGGAGTACTCTAACCCACCTTGTCGATGTAGAGAGCTCCCTTCTGGAATCAGCCCAGTCGTGCTACCTCCGCCTTCCGTTCCGTTTCGGCCAGAGTCTTTGGCCCGACCGGGGACCAAACCTGTTCCACCATAGTGAGGTCCGAAACGTCCGTCGAGGTCAGGGGCCAGTCCTGGTGCTGGTCCTGAGTTCGACAGACTCTGGTTCGCATCAGCAGAGGAGACTCGAGTGCCTGCCAAGTCGTCACCGTCGTCACCAACTCCCACTGCCAGTGCAGCAGCTTCTTCCTCTTCCTCTTCCTCTTCCTGGTCCTCACCAATCTGCTGAATATCACGGTTCCGCTCTCTTGGAAGTCCATACCCGAAGGCGACACTGACACCCTGTGGTGCAGTGGGAGTGTTCTTCATACCTCTGCGTGCAGACTTCTTGAGAGGATTGGCAAGTGCTAGCTTAGCCCGTGCAGCAGCTTGACGCTGCAACCGCCTGCGGGCAGAATCAGGCCGAATCAAATCCCTACGTGTGCATCCATTGACGTAAGCGGCAGCATCGGTAGCGTATCTGATTGTACCCGCAAGGTAGGTTACAAATACAGTAAAGATGTGGGCACCTGTATCTGCGTTCCAAATGCGTATGGTTCCATCCCGTCCACCAGTTACGTAGCGGCGAACAAACGACGCCCTAGGGCTGTTTGTCGAGGGCACTTTCTGCGTAACTTGCGTTATTTGCACGTTATTAGGCTTGCTGGAACCATCGAGTCTTACGTCGTGTCCCATAGCATTACTGAAGAAATGGTTCGGAGGGGGCAATGCAGTGTGTCCAGCGGCCCCGAAGCGGGCCGATGCGCCCAAAATACTCTCATCAGGCGTGGATGATAGATTATCCGTGGCTGAATTCGATGGCAAGGGTAATGAAGTCGATGTCGGGTGAATCAAGAGGACACAGTCGATGATATGGTGGTGCTTGAGCAACGCTGGATTAATACCATCATTCATTCTACTATCTCCACGGGCATGCCGATTACGTAGCTGCCGTAGCCTGAGCAGAGTCGGTGATCTTGTAGGCTGCTGAGGGCCACTCTGGGTTGCGCTCGAGGTTGGGTCCAGGGCGCTTGATCCATCTAGTGAGGCGGAGAGATCGGCCGCACCGGCAGGCTGGGTGCCATCCGATGCACTCGAAGTCGTTGTCGGGGCTCCTGCAGGGGCGACTAGTTTTTGACCTGCTCCCTTAGTATCCACTTTAGCGCCACTCTGGCCCAGCGTTAGTCGATCTTTAGCTCGTACCCGGGATTTCAAGAGCCCCATATCTTTTGCAGTGTCCAGCATATTCCTCGTCTGAGGTGGTGGCGGCAGGGCGGCGCCACTTGATTGAGAGGTCGGCTGGAATCTCTTGCTACTAAGGCGGATCGCGGTACGACTCTCTTCAGAGTCTCCTCCGAGTACATCGGTCTTGGCAATGTTGCGTCGTAGCTGCACAGTCTGTTCCAGTGACAGGTTTCGATCACCCATCATCATGTAGCCCGTCAGCTCACTCCAGTCAACCGAGCCATTGGCATCTGCGTCAATCTGCATAAAGATCATCTTCAAACACTTGATGGTGGTGAGTATGCCTGTTTCGAAGAAGGTCTGCCCGAATGCCTCTACGAACTCGTCACACGTGAGAGCCTTGGATTCATTCGAGTCGCGGGATACCTGGAAGAGCTTCTCCAACCGCGTCAGCTGCGCCAAGCCGAGGTTCTTCTTCAAGTCATCCGCGGTGAGGGCGTAGATCAAGCGCTCTTGAGGGAAGGGTGGAACGAGGTGGTGTCCCCAGAGTCGGTCTTCGTCCGACTCTTCGAGTTGGATTTGAGCAACCTTTTTCTTGCCATCGTCGCGAGTCCAAGTTCTGTGCGTCTCTGCGCCTCGGATGACGATCGGTGGTTGTTGCTGTTGTGAAGGCGTTGGCGACAACGATCCTGACTGGACTTGGGACATAGAGCTGGAGCCCGGTCCTGTTTTCGATGTAGAACTTGACGATCCAGCCGTGACCGTGGAAGTCCGTTCTTTGGGAGTGCTGCCGACTGCCCCTGACCCCACCAAGAAACCCGCAGCCGAGGTAGGCTGCGCAGCGTCGGTCCGACTGCTTCCGACGTTCTGCTTCGGGCCTGGGGATTTTGCGCCCGTGGGGCTGCTCATGGTTGTTTGACTAGCGCGAAATGAACGCGCAGAGTGGCTTGGCTCGAGGTCTGCAATTGACCAACGGGTGCGTTTGGGGTGTTACTTTTGCGTATGCCGCGTATACGCCAGGGCCTAGTGCCTCGAACTTGCTGCGAGCTTGCTTGGGTGTGTCAAAGTCGTGTGCACCCTGGGTTCAGGGGGACTTTGGTACCGGCAAGCGGTAACACACACGAAGGGTAAGTGAATGTCAAGATGATAGTAACAAGCACTCACCTTGCACCCTACAAAACGTCGAGAATTCCTTGTAACAGTAACCGACAGAATCGCTCAGAGTTTAACCGTTGCGCGTTGATTGCTCAAAAACAGTATATGTCACGCGAGGTGGTGATATGGGTCTTGAGTGGGTACATCAGGGCGGATCTCAAGGCGTTGTTCATGAATATCTAAAAATCTTTATTTTCCCCTCTCAATCCAGAGTCCCTGACCAGACGCAGAATATCATCCAGTAGCATCCTCCATCCACCATCAACACCATCCGACAATATCATCCACCCCCCTCTGGCCAGACGGTTTAACCGACCACCCAACAAGTGGCTGGAATTTGGCTCGATTTGGGGCGCGGTTGGGGGCGCTTTTGTCGCGATCGTGGGTATGGGTAGTAGGATGGATTCGTGATGTAGGTAGGTCGGCGTGTGATACATGGATCTCACCACATGTTCCACCGGAAGGACATCGCGCTTGCCCAAATTTACCCCTTTTCCTGCTCCGGATTGGAAACTGTGATTCACTTACCTTTGAGAGACTTCAGTTCTGTGGGTGTGGATCTGAAAGTCGCAGGTTATGGCCGTGGTTTGTGTGTAAGACTTGGATTCACACTGAATGCGCCGGGTGAAAGTCGTTTCCTATCCAGAAGTCATGTGGAAAAGAAGGCCTTTTATGCCCTCCAGGTGGAACCTCACCGGCTCCCGAACTATTTGCCATATGTTCGAGTGATATACGAAGAGGAACACCTATCTTAGTCCGACACGTGACTGTCCCTACTGTGATCTATGAAATTCTCCAAAAGCCAGTGAGTAATCAGTGCCCCGACCTTGTACTTATTCGCAAGCGTCATCCCCCCAACCTTCTTTCCGATGCATCTAGTTTGTTCGATCGTCAACTCTTGTGCCGCGCTGCACTGTGACGTATATGGGGTAGCTACATTCCTTTGAACTCCTTCCGGTATTTCACGACGGAGTCCTTGGTTAGCTACTCCCACCACGTATGGATAGCATTTCTGTATAGATCCTTGAGCAGAATATCTTAGCAGACGAAGCAGCATTCAGACAACCGGACGTTGAGCCCCGCACCCATTCGGCACCAAACAAAACAGCCGCATAACGCTCTACTCACAGTCTACAAGAGAACCACACTTGTGTAGCCTTGCCTCACATCTAGCAACGACTATAATTCCCTCACACAGGAGCTCAAGATACAATAGCAAGATGGGCAACCGACAATCCGCTGGCACGAAGCACCAGCGACGCCTTGAAAAGCAACGCCAGGCCATCCTGATGAAACAGCATGAGGCCCTCATGCGTGAGCAGTCGAAGCAAGAGGGCAAACTAGCACAGGCATGCGAGTTTACCCGCGATGTGACACTCATTAAGCGAGAGGAAGCGCCTCTTAATTTCCTTGCGCGTACCACCCATTTCTCACTCCAGGTTTTACGACAGCTGGAGGAGCTATTCAATAGGATTTCCGCTTCACAAACAGATGACCTCCTGATCGATTTGCACGAGCTGGCAGAATCTATGGGGCTGCGACCCAATTCGCTCCTTGCCCACACGCTCTTCCGCCTGTTCGACATCACTCAGTCCAACTCATTGAACTTCCGCACCTGGGTTCTGACACTTTCTGCGCTGAGCACCAAGGCTACACTTGATGAGAAGATTCGGTTCTCTTTCGGTTTGTATGATTTGAATGGTGACGGCAAGATCGATTTGCAGGAACTCTCAGGATTGCTGCAAGAGGTACTGGCCGATACGATGACGGAGCTGAGTCCGGAGGAAGTTCGTGAGATTTGCGAAAGAACTCTCAAGGACGCTGACAAAGATGGCAATGGAACTGTGGACTTGGAAGAGTACACTGCGCTGTGTAAGAGCTCACAAGGCTTCCTTGAGGCCTTTTCTATCGATGTTGAGAAGCTGTGCCAGACCATCACTCGACGCACGATCTCGGGCAGATCAAGCGTATCCGCAGGCAGCGAAGGTGAAGGAAAGGAGCACCGCGGGACGATTGACCGTCCGTTGCATGTAATGTCATCCAAGTTGGTAGAGCAAAGACAAATGCAGTTCAGAGAGAAGAAGATGATGCGCAACGTCCCAAATCAGCTCCCTGGCGCGATCGCTGCGGCTCAGGCAGATGGTAGAAATTTCCTTTCTCCAAATAGTGTACCTGTACCCTCACCGGGACCGAAGGAGGGGGTTTCGCACCCGCTTTCGTCACCTCAGAAGTCCCCTTCACCACTGACGCCTCCCCCTCCGTCATCCCCTATGGCATTCGATCCGGCTGTTAAACAAGAGACGTCTTACGCAGAGGGAGTATTCACAAATAGTTCTCAGAACCTGCTCAAGTCGTTGGAGGCACTGAAGGACCATCTGAATGCGCACGCACTGGAGAAT
>Ga0182741_1003233_pt1 | contig 17578 bp, 15 predicted proteins | sample eDN5th37CBELigOP_FD_128874 | JGI IMG/M metagenome (GOLD analysis project Ga0182741, IMG submission 128874) | Enriched Organic Plus compost microbial communities from Emeryville, California, USA - eDNA 5th pass 37_C BE-Lig OP (version 2) (version 2) ...
AGAGTCGTCGTATGTGGTGGGGAACGACGCCGCGCGTGAGCTCATCGTGCGGACGGCCGATCTCGTCAATGCCCGCGTGGCTGAGCGGCGGGCGCAACACGGGACCGACGCCTACCGCGGCCCTCGACTCTTGGTGGTACTCGACGAAGCCGTCGTGGATTCGCGAGCCATAGTGGATCGCATTCTCTCCGACGGCCCTGCGGTCGGCGTACACATCGTGTGGCTGGGAACGACGCGCGAGCAGTTGCCGGGTGCGTGTCGGGCCGTGGTGTCGGTCGATCCCAGCGCGAGGTACGGGCGATTCCAGCAACCGGGTACCGACGAACCGATCATCGAGTTCTTGATCGACGACGTGTCGGGTCGACTCGTCGCCACGGCGGGACGGGCCCTCGCGCCCGTGACCGACGTGTCGAGTGCGGTCGCAGGAAATGGCGTGCCCCGAGTGGTGCCCATCCTCGATCTGCTGAATCTCACCGACGCCGATGTGAATGGCGTCATCGCCAATTGGAACGTGCGGAGGCCGTCGCTCGACGCGCCGATCGGCGTGGGCGCCGATGGCCCGGTCGTCGTCGACCTCCGGCGTGACGGACCGCACGCGTTGGTGGCGGGCACGACCGGTTCGGGCAAGAGCGAACTGTTGCAGGCGTTCGTGATCGCGTTGGCGGCGCGTCATCCCGCGACGCGCGTCAACTTCTTGTTCGTCGATTACAAGGGTGGGGCCGCGTTCTCCGAGTGCACACGGCTCCCGCATGCGGTCGGAATGGTGACTGATCTTGACGGGCGCCTCGCCCAGCGCGTGCTCACATCGCTCAACGCAGAGATCCGGCGCCGGGAGCACGACCTGAAGGCCGTGGGCCACAAAGACATTGCTTCGTGGGAGGCGTCGGGCACACCGGGCGCACCGCCCAACCTCGTCATCGTGGTCGACGAGTTCGCAGTCCTCGCGCGCGAAGTTCCCGATTTCGTCGACGGCGTCGTCGACATCGCCCAGCGCGGCCGCAGCCTCGGTATGCACCTCGTGCTGGCCACACAACGGCCCGCCGGCGTGGTGTCGGAGAACATTCGGGCGAACACCAACTTGCGGATCGCGCTGCGGGTGTCGGAATCGAATGAGAGCACCGATGTGGTGGGCGACGACGCCGCGAGTCGCATCCCTCGCACGTTGCCGGGCCGCGCGTACGTGCGCTTGGGTCACTCCGAACTCGTCCCGTTCCAGGCGGCCTACTCCGGTGGACGATCCGCCGGGCACGCGCACCAGGACGGTTCGGTGGTCGTCTACGGGCTCGGTGAGCGTCCCGTCACCCCGACGGGTTCCGTGAACGCGCCCACGGATCTCTCGGTCCTCGTGGACCTCGTGACCCAAGCGCATCGCGAACTGGCGCTCCCTCCCGCCCGGCGTCCGTGGCTCGAACCACTTCCCTTGGTGGTCGACCTCGCCCGGCTCCCCGTCGCCAAGGGCGATCCTGTAGATCCGGGGCGCGTTGCAGTGGTGGGTGTCATCGACGAGCCGTCGCGGCAACGGCAACGGGTCCTCGAGTGGGACTTGGAACGCGACGGCAACGTGTTGCTCTTCGGCGGAACGGGAAGCGGAAAGACCACCGCCCTGCGCACGTTCGCGACCGCGTTCGCGCAAGCGGGAACCCCCAACGACCTGTGGATCCTGGCCATCGACTGTGCCTCGGGCGCGCTGCAATCGCTGCGGTCGTTCCCACACACGGTCACGGTCGCGCCGGCGCGCGATGCGGAGGCGGTTGCGTTCGCACTCGACGTGCTCACGGCGCAGCTCGAGCAGCGCAAGGTGCTCTTGTCGAGTGCCGGCGTGAGCACCCTCAGTGAGTATCGACGGCTGGCGGCCCAGCAGGGTGACGGGGACGGTGTTGCCCTGGCGCGCATCCTCGTGTTGGTCGATTCGATGCCGGGATTCCAGGCGGCGTTCGAACGGGTCGAGTACGGCGCGTGGACCGATCGCATGACCCGACTCGTGGCCGACGGCCGACCGGCCGGAATCCACTTCGTGATCACGTCGGATCGACGAGGCGGCGTTCCGCACCAGATGGCCTCCACCGTGGAGCGCAAGCTCGTGATGAAGCTGGCCGACAAGGACGAGTACACGTCGCTCGGTGTGAAGTCGTCGATCGCCAAGGATCTCGAACTTCCGGTGGGACGCGCACTCGACGACGGCACCGAGATCCATTTCGGGTTGGTGGGAACGGATCCGGCGGGCGATGCCCAGTCCGCCGCCGTGGCGCAGATCGGTGCGGCGTTGCGAGAACGGGCGAACGGTGCCAAGCCGCACGTGGGTCTCGATCTCCCCGAGGTGGTGTCGTTCGACCACCTTCCGGTGGGCATGGGGACGACCGCTCCCATGTTCGCAGTGGCGCGCACCGTCGACGGGTTGCGCCCGGTTGGAGTGAACCTCGAACACGGTCACCTCCTGGTAACAGGACCTCGGCAGAGTGGGCGTTCCACTGCGCTCGCGTCGATCGGCTACGCGCTGCGAGCGGTCGACGGCGATGCGAAGATGCACTTGTTGGCGCCGCGGGCCGGTGCGATGACCGATGCCTCGTGGTGGTCCACCACCGCGGTTGGGCATGACGCGTGTGTGCAGGCGCTTGGCGCCATGGCCCGGCAGGCGGGTGCCGCGCCCGCGGTGTCGAAGCCGATCTTCGTGGTGGTCGACGACGCCGATGAACTCATCGACGGCGAAGCCGCGATGCACCTCGAGCAACTCCTGCGATCACCCGTGCGGGCCGCGTTGCGGCTGGTCGTCGCGTGCGATGCAAGTACCGCGAACCGTGCCTTCTCCGGGTGGCTGGCGGAGGTGCGGCGACCCAAGCAGGCGTTGCTGCTCCGACCGGATCCGACCTCCGACGGAGAGCTCGGGGGAGTCCGGTTGCGGGAACTCCCCGGTCAGTCGTTCCCGCCCGGCCGTGGGTACCTCGTGGCCGAGCGTGTCCCGATGATCTGCCAGGTGGCGGTTCCTCCGCGCTTGCCCCGCCCGATGACGATCCGCGAATAGAGCGAATAATTCGCAATTTGGTATTGCAAACCGCCGAATAGGTCTCTACCGTGCAAGCAGGAGAAAAGTGGCAAATAGGCCACACCGCATGGGAAAGGACATGGGATGGCCTTGGAGACACGAGTCGATCTCGCCCACCTCGAAGCAGTCGACGGTGCGTCGTCCGCGGCGGGCGTCGAACTGGACGCGGCGATCGCTGAACTGGACCGCGTGCTCAACAGCAACCGTTTCGACGGTCTGGCCGCGCAATCGGCGCGAGAGGTCTCATCGACATTGCACGGCCACGCGGCCTTCCTTCGGGAAGTGATCACCGCATTCGGTGGCACGGTTCGCACTTCGGCCCAAGAGCAGATGGCCAACGACGGTGCGGCATCGTCCGCCCTGCCAAGCACGATCGAGACCCCGTACTTCTAGGCGGTATGCGACAGCAGTTCGCGACCTTCTCGTTGAAAGGACCCTCACATGCCCGCACCCGTGTACGTCAACTATGACCACTTGAACCAGGTGTACTCGTCGGCGCAGAGCGCCAACGCTCGTATCCAAGCCGTGTACCGGACCCTTCTCGACCGCTTCCTTTCGGTTGAGTTCAAGGGTGATGCGGCTGTCGCCTCACAAGATGCCCTCTACGGCCGACTCCAGCGGGGCTATGCCGTCATGCAGGCGAACAGTGTGCAGTTCGGAACCGCGGTGCAGCGTTTTGCGGGCAACGTTGGCGCAACCGACGCGGCCTACGCGAGTCGTCTCCGGGCGATCTGACATGGCGGACACCGCGGCCGGACTCCGCTCGGAGTTCGAGGCGGCCAAGGTCGAGCGTCGCGACCACATTCGAGCGAGCGCATCTCGACTCCATGCACTTGGGATCGAGGTGCGACCGCCCGTGCTCAACGTGTGGGCCGCGAGGTGGAAAGGTCGGATGGCCGACCAGTTCAACGTGGCATTCGTACCGCGCTACGACAGCTTGACGACCGCGGCGGAACGCGCCCAGTCCATCGGGACGGGATATCTCGGATACATCAACGCGAACTTGTGAGACATCGTGGCGAACGAAACGCAAGTCATTCCTGAAGCGCTCGAAAGCGTCGCCGATCGTGTGCGCGCCTACGGTCAGGTGCTCGAGCATCGAGGTCCGCAAGTCGTGAGCGCGTACAACGCGCTGGGTGCGTCGGTGGCCACCAGTGTGGAACGCTTCTTCGTCCTCGCGGTACGGGCTCAGAACTTGGCGGCCGACAAGTTCACCGAGTCGATGCGTTTCTCGCAGCAGGCGGATGCCCATGTCGCAGCGATTCGAGCGCTTCCCCCCGACGACCCCGGGATCCAGGAGCATCGAGATCTGATGCAGCGGGCCCGGGCCAAGCAGAGCGCGGCGGCGACCGAAGCCTCCGCAGCCGCCCAGCTCGCCGATCAGATCCGGGCCACCATCGAGCAGTACCAAGCGCTGCATCACCTCCACGGTGTGTTCGACGGGGCGCTCGACCGCTTGGGGACCCACGGACCCTGGGTGCGAGAAAGCGGAGACACCGTCGCCACCTTCGCGAGCGCGGTGGCCCGCATCGATGAGACGTCGGAACGGGATGTCGTGTCGGTGAGCGATGCCGAGCTGCGCGCGTTGGCCCAACCGCGCCGCAACTATCAGTTCACGCACATCCCGATCGACCTCGACGCCTCCTTTCACTTCTCCGTGCCGGAGGGGGCCGAAGACGACGGGATGCGAGCCCTGGTCGCCGAGCAGCGCATCGAGGCCACCGAGCGCTTCCTGCGGACCGTCGCGCTGCAGGCGAGTGCAGGTCAGGTACCGAGCGCCGAGAACCCGAATCTGACCCGAGCCGCCGGCCCCGTGCCCTTCGACGGGACCCTCCTCTCGGTGCCCTCACCGGCGGTGTCCTCGACGGTCGCCGGGGCCTTGCCCGTCACCGAACCAACTCCGCAGTTCGGCATCCCCGTCGCTGCGAACCCGCCCGCGTCAACGACGTCCTCGACCTCCTCGAGTTCCTCGAGCACGTCAGATTCAGCGATGAGGCTCGATCTGTTGCCCGACATGAGGCCCGGTGAGTCCTTCATGGAGGCGTGGCAGCGTCAGCAACGAGGACTGCCGCTCACGGTTGGTCCCTCGGGCATCCTGTTCGGCGACTCCTTGGCGCAAGCACCGATGGGACCACCCGCACCGAGCACCACGACGACCACCGTCGCGAAGTGAACCCGGGCGGGACATGAGTTGGTGGTGACGCGCTCGGCGTCGCGATTGGTTGCCGCGCGTTAGCGTCCGCGCGATGGACACGCTCGATTACATGCTGGAGCACGGGCACGAACAGCTCGTGCACGTCACCGATGAAGCCAGCGGTCTGCGCGCCGTCATCGCGGTGCACTCCACTGCGCTCGGACCGTCGTTGGGTGGTATCCGGTTCTGGCACTACGACGACGCCAATGCCGCGGTGTTCGACGTCCTACGCCTCTCCGAAGCAATGAGTTTCAAGGCCGCCTGTGCGGGGCTACCGCAGGGCGGTGGCAAAGCGGTCGTCTTGGTCGACGATCCCCACGCACCGCGCTCGGACGCGTTGCTCGAAGCGCTCGGTGCTGCCGTCAACGAGCTCGGCGGGCGCTACATCGCCGCCGAAGATGTCGGCGCGACCACACGCGACATGGATGTGATCGCCACCCGTACGCCGTGGGTCACCGGCGTGAGCGAGGCCGATGGAGGGTCGGGCGATCCGTCTCCGGTCACCGCGGTCGGGGTGCTCGCGGCGATGCGCGCCGCACTCGACCTGCGGCTCGGTCGCTCCGACTTCGAAGGTGTCCGTGTCGCCGTGCAGGGGTGCGGCAAGGTCGGCTCGTATCTCGTGCGTCTGTTGGTCGACGCGGGTGCCACGGTCTCGATTGCCGACATCGACGCGGAGCGTACGGCCGCCTTGGCCGAGTCCACGGGTGCGCAGGTCGTCTCGGTCGATGAGGTGCTCTTCTCCGACGCCGACGTCGTCGCCCCGTGCGCGCTCGGCGGTGTGCTCAACGAGACCTCGATTCCGCGCATCGCGGCTCCGATCGTGTGCGGGGGAGCGAACAATCAGCTCGCGACCGATGCGGACGACGGCCGCCTCGCCGAGGCGGGTGCGCTCTTCGTTCCCGATTTCGTGGCCAACGCGGGCGGGATCATCAATCTGGGCCGCGAGCTCCTCGGGTACGACCGCGACGAGGCGATCGCCCGGACGGAGGCGATCGGCACGACCGTGCGAGAAGTGATCGAGCTCGGCAACGAGCTCGGGGTCCCGCCGGGTGCGGCGGCGATCGCACTCGCCCGGCGTCGAATTCGGGAGGGGGCCCTGCCCGGAGGGCGGTGGCAGCCCGGATCGCCGACGGCCTGGACGAACGGCGTGGGGCTGACAGGTTTGCGCTGAGCAGTCGATCCCTAGATACTGCCTAGGGGGTACTGACGCGCGCTCGGGCGAGTCCGACACGCGTCCGCGGCGATCAGGGAGGAATGGTGTCGGCGATATCGCGGTCACCCGCACAGTCGTGGTGGGATCCGGAGTTCGCCGCGGTGGCGGCGTCGATGACGCCGCGCGCCCCTCACACGTTGCTCGAGCACCCGTACACGAGCGACGAGTTGGTGAGCGACGAAGCTCTGGTCGAGACGTTCGACCTCCATCGGGACACGCTCGAATGCAACGTGATGGGCACCGATCTCACTCGCGAAGACGAGTGGAGCTACGTCGACGTGCAGTCGGCGAGCAGCGCCGAAGTGCTCCAAGCCGTGCACGACGGCCGGCTGTGGGTGAACGTCGTGGGGGTGAAGGACGGACCGTGGGGTCGAGTCGCGGGCGAGCTACGTGATCTCGTGCAGCAGTCGGTCGATGTGCCGTTGCAGCGAACGTCGCTCAACCTCGTGATCTCGTCGCCCACCGCCATGGTGTATTACCACTCGGATCCGAATCACACGCTGTTGATCCACACCCGGGGCCACAAGCGCATCTGGGTGTACCCGGCGTTGGACTCCGAGATCGTGGACCGCAACGTTCTACAGAACGTGTTCGGTGGTCAGGTCGAGGAGCTGCCGTACCGTCCCGAGTTCGACGAGCGCGCCGCCTGCTTCGACCTCACGCCGGGTGCCGCGGTGGCTTGGAGCACGACCGCGCCCCATCGCGTCGAGAACGTGTCGGGGCTCAACGTGTCGGCGTCGTTCAACTTCTGGACGAGCAACGTCGAGAGGATGCGCTCCGTGATGGCGGCCGACCGTTATCTGCGCCGGACGTGGCACGTACGCATCCCCGGTCGGTTCGATGCACCGGTCCGGAGCACCGCGGCTCGCGCGTTGGCCCGGGTGGGACGCCGCCTCCGCCCCGAGCCGCCCATTCCGCGACTGGCCGACGCGCCCCCGACGTGGGTTCTGGACCCATCCGTTCCGTCGGGAGCGCGTCCGACCCAATGAGTCAGCTCGCGGCGAGCTTCCGCACGACGTACGGAAGGATTCCGCCGTGGCGGAAGTACGCCGCTTCGGCGGGCGTGTCGATGCGCAATGCCACCACGAACTCCACGACCGTTCCGTCGTCGCGCGTCGCCTGAACGGTCAGTTCCTTGGGGAGTGGGGCGTCGTCGGCGAGACCGGCGAGGCCCTTGATCGTGAACGCTTCCGACCCCGACAGTCCGAGTGAGTCGGCGTTCTCGCCGTCGCGGAACTGCAACGGCAGGATGCCCATGCCCACGAGGTTCGACCGGTGGATGCGCTCGTAGCTCTCGGCGATCACGGCCCGAATGCCGAGCAGGCGGGTGCCTTTGGCCGCCCAGTCGCGCGATGAGCCCGATCCGTACTCCTTGCCCGCGAGGACGACGAGCGGCGTGTGCTCATCGGCGTAGCGCATCGCCGCGTCGTAGATGCTGGTGACTTCACCGGTGGGAAGGTGCGTGGTGACACCGCCTTCGGTGCCGGGCGCGATGCGGTTCCGGATGCGAACGTTGGCGAAGGTGCCTCGGATCATCACTTCGTGGTTGCCGCGACGAGAACCGTAGGAGTTGAAGTCGACCGGGTCGACGCCGTGTTCCGTGAGCCACTGACCTGCCGGGCTCGTGGCCTTGATGGCACCGGCCGGTGAGATGTGGTCGGTTGTGACGGAGTCACCCAACCACGCGATGACGCGCGCGTTCTCGATGTCGGTGACCGGCGGGGGGGTGGCGGTGATGCCGTCGAAGTACGGCGCCTTGCGCACGTACGTGGAGTCGTCGCTCCAGTCGAATGTCTCACCTTCGGGAGTGGCGAGTTGCTTCCACTCGTCGTCGCCATCGAAGACCGACGCATAGCTCGAGCGGAACATCTCGGCGGTGACCGCCTCGCGGGCGAGGGCCGCGACCTCTTCGTTGGTGGGCCAGATGTCGGCGAGGAAGACGTCCTGGCCGTCCTTTCCCTTACCGATGGGCTCGGTGTACGGGTCCCAGTCCATGGTGCCCGCAAGTGCGTAGGACACGACGAGCGGCGGCGACGCGAGGTAGTTCATACGAACTTCGGGGTGGATCCGACCTTCGAAGTTGCGGTTTCCGGAGAGTACCGAGGTGACCGCGAGGTCTCCCTCGGCGATCGCCGCGCTCACTTCGGGGGAGAGCGGGCCGGAGTTCCCGATGCAGGTGGTGCAACCGAAGCCGACGAGCTCGAAGCCGAGCTTGTCGAGGTACGGCGTGACACCCGCCTTCTCCAAGTAGTCGACCACGACCTTGGAACCAGGTGCCAAGGAGGTCTTGACCCACGGCTTGGTGCTGAGCCCGAGCTCGACGGCCTTCTTGGCCACCAAGCCGGCGGCAAGCATGACCGACGGGTTCGACGTGTTGGTGCAGCTGGTGATCGCGGCGATCACGACGTCGCCGTGGTCCATGACACAGGTCGAACCATCGCGGAATGTGACCTTGACGCGACGGTGCGGCCGTTCGGACGGCACACCGGCCGGTACGTGCACGGGCGGCTCGTCACGCTGGTCGGTGTCGGGTGCCGGCGGGTCGCTCGCGGGGAACGACGCCTCGCTGCTCGCGTCGACGCCGGCCTTGGCCGACTCCGGCAATGAGCCAGTGAGCGCATCGACGAAGCCCACCTTGGCGCGGTCGAGCGGCACCCGGTCCTGAGGCCGCGACGGGCCAGCCAGCGAGGGCGTGATCGCCGAGAGGTCGATCTCGAGGGTCTCGCTGTAGATGGGCTCGGCGTCGGGGTCGTGCCAGAGGCCCTGGGCCTTCGCGTACGCCTCGACCAGCGCGATGCGCTCGGCGCTGCGACCGCTGAACTCGAGGTAGCGCAGCGTCTGGTCGTCGATCGGGAAGATCGTGATGGTGGAGCCGTACTCAGGGCTCATGTTGCCGATGGTGGCCCGGTTCTCCACGGGCACACTGCCCACACCCGGTCCGTAGAACTCCACGAACTTGCCGACCACACGGTGTTCGCGGAGCTTCTCGGTGACGGTGAGTACGAGGTCGGTCGCGGTGGCACCCTCAGGGAGTTCACCGTGGATCTTCACGCCTACAACCGGCGGAACGAGCATCGAGATGGGCTGGCCGAGCATGGCGGCTTCGGCTTCGATACCGCCGACACCCCAACCGACCACACCGAGGCCGTTGACCATCGGCGTGTGAGAGTCGGTACCCACGAGCGTGTCGGGGTAGATCGATCCGTCTTCGTGATCGAAGACGACGCGCGCGAGGTACTCGAGGTTCACCTGGTGACAGATGCCGGTGCCCGGCGGCACGACCTTCAGCGTGTCGAACGCGCCTTGGCCCCAACGAAGGAACTGGTAGCGCTCCACGTTGCGCTCGAACTCGCGGGCCACGTTGTTGGCAAACGCGTCGGGGGTGGCCCACTCGTCGACGACGACGGAGTGATCGATCACGAGTTCGGCAGGAATCAACGGGTTGACCTTCTGCGGGTCGCCGCCGAGTGCCGTCATCGCGTCGCGCATCACCGCGAGGTCGACGACCGCGGGCACGCCAGTGAAGTCTTGGAGGAGGATGCGCGCGGGCATGAACGAGATCTCGCGATCGCCCGCGGTGCCGTCCCAGTTGGCGAGAGCGCGCACGTCGTCGGCGGTGACCTGACTGCCGTCTTCATTGCGCAGCAAGTTCTCGAGCAGGATCTTGATGGAGTACGGGATCTTCGACAGGTCCGGCGCGCCGGCCTTGTCGAGGCGCCACATCGTGTGCTCGCGGCCGCCGACCGAGAGGGTGGATTTCGCGTCGAAGCTGTTGGTCGTCATGGGCGCATTCTTCCCGACGCCGGTGGCCTTCGGGGCACTCGGCGCGGTCGAAATGCGTGGTTCGCGGCCCGGCTCGGCCCGGAGCGGGTGACGGGGCCGCGATCGTCGTGCGGTCGTGGCTCGGGAAACACGCGAAACTGCCGCGCCGAACCGCCCAGCAGGAGGATGCACGTGTCGGTGTACGACTACGAGATGGCGAGTCTCGATGGGCAGCCCGGGGCGTTGGCCGCCCAACAGGGCAAGGTGGCGCTATTGGTCAATGTCGCTTCCAAATGCGGGCTCACGCCGCAGTACGAGGTGCTCGAGGCACTTCACGAGCGCTACCGAGACCAGAACTTCACGGTGATCGGGGTGCCCTGCAATCAGTTCGGCGGCCAGGAACCGGGCTCGCCCGAGGAGATCCGCGAGTTCTGCTCGATGACCTACGGGGTCACGTTCCCGATGACCGAGAAGATCGACGTGAACGGAGCGGACCGCCACCCGCTGTACGCCGAACTCGAGTCGTTCGCCGACGGCGAAGGGCACACCGGCGACATCCGTTGGAACTTCGAGAAGTTCTTGATCGGTGCCGACGGCGAGGTCATCGCGCGGTACGCGCCCATGACCGCGCCCGACGCGCCCGAGATCATCGACGCCATCGAAGGTGCGCTCGCGACCTGACGCGCCTCCGACGCGTGCGCGCCGAGCGCGACCTCAGTCGATCACGGTGACGATCGGGCGGGCGAGTGGTGTGCCCGCGGTGCTTCCGAGCGAGGTCGCGGCGCCGTGCGCTGCGACCTCTCCGTCGGCGAACACGATGCGGTAACCCGTTCCCTGCGGGTTCACGTCGATGGCCACTGCGGCGTGGCCGCGGGGTTCTCCACCGTTGCTACCGAAGTAGCCAGCCGATCCGAAGTTGAACACGCCACCGTCTTGGGCCACGAGCCAATAGCCCCGACCATCGGGAGCGGAGGCCGCGCCCACGATCGGTTGGTTGAGCACGATGTCGCCGGTGCTGCCGTAGAAGTTGGCGTCGCCGAAGCTGAACACGCCACCGTCGCGCGCGAAGAGCCAGTAACCCTTGCCGCTCGGAGTGGACGCGGCGGCCACGATCGGTTGGTTGAGCACGATGTCGCCGGTGCTGCCGTAGAAGTTGGCGTCGCCGAAGCTGAACACGCCACCGTCGCGTGCGATCAGCCAGTAACCCGCACCGTGGGGTGTGGAGGTAGCCGCAACGATCGGTTGGTTGAGCGTCATCGCGCCGGTGCTGCCGTAGAACGAAGCGTCGCCGAAGCTGAAGACACCACCGTCGGCCGCGATCAACCAGTAGCCGAGGCGCGACGGTGTGTTCGAGGCGGTGATGATCGGTTGGTTGAGCGCGATGTCGCCGGTGCTGCCGAGGAACGGCGACGCGCCGAACGCGAAGATCCCGCCGTCGCTGGCGACGAGCCGGTATCCGTCGTCCAACGTCTGCGTACCGCCGACGACGGGCGGCGCGACCGGGGGTTGCGGATTCGTCGGCGCGGTCGTGACGGGAGGTTGCGTGGTCGCTGGCGGCTTCGCGGTGGTCACGGGAGGCGCAGTGGTCACCGGCGGCTTCGTGGTGGCCGGCGGCTGCGTCGTCACCGGCGGAGCGGTCGTGGGCGGCGGGGTGCCCGCATCGCGCACGCGTCCGAGGCGGCTGCTCAATCCGCCGTACTGGTCGTGGACTGCAGGGAAGTACGCGACGCCGGAGGTCGTCACCGCGACGTCGTTGAAGTAGTAGGCGTCGACCGGTACGTAGCGTTCGATCGCGAAGTTGCTCGTGACTCGGGTGAGGCCTTGACCCGATCCGGCGTGGGCAACCCACATCGTGTTGCCCGGACCCAGGGCGACGCCTGTCGGCCGCGCGCCGGTGCTTACGTGGCTTACCGGGTTCCCGTTGGGTGCGAAGCGAGAGACGACGTCGTGCTGGTAGCGGGTGACCCAGAGGTTTCCGTCCCAACCGGCTGCGATCTGCGTTGGCATGCCGGGAATTTCGGCAAGGGGCGCCTCACCTCCGTTGGGATCGATCCGCCAGAGCAGCCCGTTGCCGGAGGCCCCGTTCTCAGCCACGACGTATACGTAGCCTCCGAGCACGGTGATGCCATCGGTGTTCCAGTAACCCGGTCGGGTCCACCGGCGGTCAGACGACATGGTCGAGAGATTGAACCGGATGACCCGAGCTTCGCCGTGACTGGCCTGCGTGTAGTCGGTCACGTACAAGTGACCGTCGGGTCCGCTGATGATGTTGACCGGACTTGATCCAGGAAGGAAGTAGTACTCAGCCGATCCGTCGATTCCCCCGGTCACAGTCGCCCAGTTCGACGGATGGAAGCGACCGATCGTGGCCTTGCTTTCCTGCGTGAACCAGATGTAGCCGTCGGGGCCAGCTGTGATCCCGTTTGGAGTGCCGCCGACGGTCTTGGTCTGGACTTGCCCGGTCGCGGGGTCGAAGCGACCAATCACGCCGTCCTCTCCGTGACTGCCGCGGGAGGTGAAGTACACCTTGTCGTCGGGCCCGATTGCCACCTGCCAGGCGTATGCCGACGAGCCGATGGCCCACGACTCGATGGTCGCGGCGGCGGCGGGGTCGATCCCTCCGAACGCGGCCGTGACCGTTGCACCCAGTACCAGTGAAAAGGCGGCGGCGCGCGCGCCGATCCGTCGCAACATGGGGGGAGCCTCCCGAGCCCGTCCGTGGAACCAGTGCATGGTACGGGATCGGGAGCCGGGGGCGCAGGGGAGTGGTCCCCCTCGGGCCCTTCCGACTCAGAAATCTGCCCCGGGCGGGTGGGCTTCGCCCTCGTAGTCCTCGGGCTTGACGCAGCAGATCTCGAGCTCGGCGCCGTCGGGGTCGCGGAAGAAGACCGAGAGCTCCGTTCCGAAGTCGGTGATCACGCCGGGAGTCGCGTCGAGTTCGAGCAGTCGGTCCCGAATCGCGACCAGCGACTCGGGACCGTCACACATCAGGGCGTAGTGGTCGATCGGACCGCGCCCGCCGATCCGGGCGCGGTCGCCGACGATCGACTCGGCCGCGACTTCGAACACGTTGAGCGACGCGCCATTGCCCATGTCGACGATGGCCATACGCGGGTGATCGTGTTCCGCGGCCATCTCGTGCACGACCTGGGCGCCGAAGACATCGCCGTAGAACGCGAGGTACCGATCCAGATCGGGTGTGAGCGTGGCGACATGGTTGAATCCCGTCGTGCGGGTACTGGTCACGGCGCCTCCCCCGGCTCGAAGCCGTCACCCGAGCCTACGAACGATCTCGAAGGATTGCGATGCTCCGACATGTCGTGATGATCAAGTTCCGAGACGACGCCGACGCGGGAGCGCGTCAAGCGGTCCTAGACGGTCTGGCGGCGCTCCCGCCGCAGGTCGACCAGATCCGCTCGTACGTGTTCGGCGCCGACGCGGGGCTGCGACCCGACAACTTCGACGTCGCCCTCGTGGCCGACTTCGACACCCCTGAGGATTTCCAGGCGTACGTGGTGCACCCGGCGCACCAGGCGTTCGTGACCGACGTGCTGAGCCCGGTCACGGCGGTCCGCCAGGCGGTGCAGTTCGCGTTCGAGTGACCCCGCCGGCGAAGCGCCTGGTCAGGGCGAGCGCGCTGATTGCGTCAGCAAACAATGCGCAGCGGCTGAGCGTCGGCATTTGCGGTCTGGGGGGCCGGTGGTGAAACTCCGCGCCATGCGCAGATACACACTTGCCCTACTCATCACGGCCCTCTGTCTGGCGCTCGCGCCACTCAGCGCAGGGGCCCAGACCAGTACCCGTACCGCCACGGTGACGATCGTGCACGGTGTGGTCGGTGGCTCACCCGTCGACGTCTATGCCGACGGCCAGCTCCTCGCGAGCGACGTCGCGTTCGGTCAGACGGTGGAGACGGTGCTCCCCGCCACGGTCGACGTGCCCATCAACCTCGTCTCCGGCGGGTCGCCGATCAGCGGCTCGTTCCCGTGGGCGATGGACCTCACGCCGTACGCGGGCCAGCACATCGCCCTGGTTGCGTCCGAGACCACGAGCGGCATCGGCTTGACGGCGTTCCCGCTCGCGACGAACGCGGCGACGAACAAATTGGAGCTCACCGACGGTTCGGTGCAGTTCATGCATGCGACCGATTTCGGCGCGTACGACCTCTACATCGATGAGGTGAAGCAACTCGAGACGGGCGGGACCACGTTCGAACCCGGCACGTCGATGGTGCGCAACCTCACCGGTGGGAGCACCAAGACGATTGCGTTGCGTCCTGCGGGCGGTGACCCGACGGACCCGCCGGTGTACTCGTTCCAGCTCGGACCGATCGCCAAGGGCGACCTCACACTCGTCGCGTTCGTGAGCGACGACGGCGGGATGAACGTCGACCACGTTCCGTTGAGTGCCGAAGCGGTGATCCCGCTCGCGACTCGCTATTCGATGATCGCGGCCGACGGCGGCGTGTTCACCTTCGGCAACGCCACGTACCAAGGCGGGCTTGGTGGCACGACGCTCAACGCCCCGGTGATCGCGGGCGCCTCCACTCCATCGGGCAACGGCTACTGGCTCGTCGCGAAAGACGGTGGTGTCTTCAGCTTCGGAGACGCCCAGTTCTACGGCTCGACCGGAAACATGCGGTTGAACTCGCCGGTCATCACCATGGTCGCGACGCCCACGGGTGGCGGCTACTGGCTGCTGGCCGAAGACGGTGGTGTCTTCAGCTTCGGAGACGCCCAGTTCTACGGCTCCACCGGCGACATGCGGTTGAACTCGCCGGTGATCGCGGGTGTGTCCACCGCGACCGGTCGCGGATACTGGTTGGTGGCCAAGGACGGTGGTGTCTTCAGCTTCGGAGACGCCCAGTTCTACGGCTCGACCGGCAATATGGTGCTCAACCAGCCGGTGATCGGTATCGCGTCGGCTCCCGGTGGCCTCGGCTACTTCCTCGTGGCCTCCGACGGCGGTGTGTTCACGTTCGGCAGCGCCGACTTCTACGGATCGGCGGTCGGCCAGGTGAACCACCCGGTGGTCGCGTTGGCCACCACACCCGACCAACGCGGGTACTGGGTCGCCAGCAACCGCGGCGAGGTCAAGGCATTCGGCAACGCCGAGTTCCTCGGTGACCTGTCGAACACGCCGCTCAACGGGGAAATCATCAACATCTTCTCGTGACCTGACGCAGTGTCTGCGATGCGCGCGTCGCAGGGTGTCTCCGGACGCTCTGCGGCGCGCGTTGTCGCGTCCGGACCGGAGTCAGGCCCCAGCGCGTAACATCGAGGCGATGCCTTCCGCCGACACGCCCACGATCGCGCCGCTGCCCACGGTGGCGCCGCCGACGATCGACACCGAGCTCGACACGCCGCTCGTCGACACCGTGCACGGCGATCACGACATGTTCGCCCACATCGTGCGGGGCACGAAGAAGAAGAAGGCGCAAGACATCGTGCTCGAGGCGCGCATCAACGGCACGCCGATCGTCGCGTTGTGCGGTAAGAAGTGGATCCCGCAGCGCGACCCTCAGAAGTTCCCGATCTGTCCCGAGTGCCTCGAGATCGCCGCGAAGCTCCGCCGCAAGTAACCGTTCACGGCTCCTGGCGCGTGTCCTCGACCGGTGATGTTTCGCGGGATGCGGTGACGAACGAGAATTCGCCGCTCGCTTCGATGATGCCCCACTCCACCGCCGCGAGTGATGCGATGCCTTGTCGACGCGCCGAGGTGCGGAGCTCGTCCAGTGTGATGCGTTCGGCTCGCAACACGTCGAGTTGCACGTTGCCATGGTCGATGACGAGGACCGCTCGACCTTCGAGCGGTGGGCGAAGGCGCTTGAACCGAAACGTCAGGTACGACGTGATGAGTGTCAGCATCGCCAAGGTCGAGACCGCCAGAAGGGCCCCGATCACCGAGTAGTCCTCCTGGGTGACGCCCTGCTGCACCAGGTCGCCGAGGACCACGACGAGGAGCAGTTCGAAGGCGCTCAGCTCGCCGAGCTCGCGACGGCCCAACGCTCGCAGCAGACCCCACAGCACGGCGTAGATGACAACGGCGCGAATCACGATCTCCACGACCGCCTCCTCTCAGGGAATGATCAACGTCGTGAACGTGACCCGAGGGAGTTCGGTCCCGACGACTTCGACCCATCCGTCGACTCGACCACGCTCGCCCGGCCCCACCCGCGCGTCGATGCTGAACTCGAAGCGGTTGTCATCGGGCGGCGTGAACTCGAACTCCACGTAATCGGGTGTTGCCGTTGATCCGTCCGGGTCGGGATCGATGCCGTTCTCGTCGATCGTGGCGAGAAAGGCGCGGTCGACTCGAATGACGATCTGCTCATCGAAACCGTCTTCCGACTCCACTTCGATTCGGAACGGCACCGCGAGCCCGGGACGCGTGACTGCCGGATGAACCACCGCGAGTTGCATGCCGTCGGCAGTGGCGTGGTTCGTCGCCTCACGATCACCAAACACATTGAGGAGCCCGAGGAGCACGAAGACCGCGAACGCCGTGAGCACACCGCGGCGGATCCATTGATCGCGGCGCAGGATCCTCCGATCCGCATCGACGTCGGTGACCGTTGCGTCGTCAGGGGGGCTTCCCGCTGAAGCGTCAGCAGACGAAGCCATGACGCGGTGTCAGGCCGTCAGGGCGGGGCGAAGTTCGTCCTGCCAGAAACGAATGAACCCGTCCTGGTCGTCACCGATCTGATGGAAGTAGATGTGGTCGTAACCCGCGTCGAGGTACTTCTGTGCCGACGTCTGGAGTTCGTCGATGATGTCGGGACCGCAGGGCACGTGCTCGACGGCATCCTCTTCGCGTACCAACTGGGCCGCCTGCTCGAAGTGGGTCCACGTGGGCAGGTCCTGCGCGAGCTGACCGGGGATGGCTTCGTTCGGCCACCGTTCGAGAACGGTCTTGCGGGCCATCGCGGCATCTTCGGCCCAGCACACCGACAGTTGGGCATAGCGGGGACCGGTTCCGCCGTGCTCCGCGTACGCCTCGAGGAGTTCGGTGTCGGGACTGGTGCCGATGTACCCGTCGCCGACCTCACCGGCCAGCGCCGCGGATCTCGGACCGAACCCCGAGATCACGAGCGGAACGTCAGCCGCGGGGGGATCGAACAGCCGCGCGTTCTCGACTACGTAGAACTCGCCGTCGTGATCGACGGTCTCGCCGGTGAACAACGCACGGATGATGTCGACCGCCTCCGCGAGCATCGCTCGACGCTGCTCCGGTACTGGCCATCGATCACCGAGCACGTGCTCGTTGAGTGCTTCGCCGGTCCCGAGCCCGAGAGAGAATCGATCGCCGAGCAGCAACGAAGTGGTGGCGGCCGCGTGGGCAACGATCGCCGGGTGCATCCGCACGATCG
>Ga0182741_1003234_pt1 | contig 17577 bp, 13 predicted proteins | sample eDN5th37CBELigOP_FD_128874 | JGI IMG/M metagenome (GOLD analysis project Ga0182741, IMG submission 128874) | Enriched Organic Plus compost microbial communities from Emeryville, California, USA - eDNA 5th pass 37_C BE-Lig OP (version 2) (version 2) ...
CTGTGCCAGCCGCGGCCGGCGCGGCGCGGTCAGGGCGACGACACCGATCCCGGCGCACGCCGCGGCGAACAGCACGAGCGAGACGACGTTGAGGGTGGGCACCGGCCAGTCCGGCCGGCCGAGGAACGAGCGCAGCACGTTGTAGATCGAGTCGGGATCGGCACCGCGCTCGGAGTTGAGGCGGAAGAACTCGGCCCAGCCCCGCGGGTAGAGCAGCATGATCGGCAGGTTCACCACCAGCCAGGTCGCCGCGCCCGCGGCGGCGGTCCGGGCGAAGACCCCGAGCCGGCCGGTGCGCAGGCACAACACCAGCAGGGGACCGAGCAGCAGCAGCGGATACAGCTTCACCGCGGCGCCGAGACCGAGGAGCACCCCGGCCAGCAGGGGTTTCCGCCGCGCCCAGGCCAGCAGACCCCCGGCCGCGCACGCGGTGGCCAGCGCGTCGAAATTGGTGAAGGCATGGACGACGACCAGGGGTGAGGCAGCGACGAGCGCGGCGTCCCAGATCCGGCGACCCGCCGACATGGCCGTGGCCCACACCGTGGCGAGCCACGCGAGGGCCAGGCCGAGCGCGACGACGCAGAAGTAGATCGCCACCTGCAGCGCGTCGGGGAGCCAGGGGGTGGCGTCCCAGGCCTTCGCGATCCGCATCGACCCGTACTGGTAGAGCCCGGCGAGCACCGGATACTCCATGTACCGGGTCTGCATCGCCCCGTCGGCGCCGGGTTCCTCCCAGGACGTCCGGTAGGGGAAGGCGCCTTCGGAGAGCCGTTCGGCGCCGTAGAGCGGGACGATGTCGGAATAACACATGGCCACGTACTGGCGGTTGTTCCCCCAGTCCAGGCCGAGTGCCCCGTCGGCCCCGACCGGTCCCTGCTGGATGCACGCGGCCTTGCCGAACCAGCCGAACGCCAGGAAGACGACGGCGAGCAGCAGCATCACCCGCAGCGGGGTGAGGAAGCGGGTGCGGCCGAGCACCGCGTGCCGGCCCACCGGGCCGCCGATGACGGTGCTCAACCGCGCGACCATCGGGTCGGTGCGGCCCGGGGTGTCGCGCCAGTCCACCGAACGACGATCCTCGGCCGGCGGTGCAGGAGACACCACCGGCCGAGGATCGTGTGCTCGGACGTCGCTCACGCGGCGAGGCTACCCCGCGAGGACCGTCAGAATCCGCCCTGCGGTTGCAGCTGGCCGCCACGTGCCCCCGGAACCTGCTGGCCACCGGCGCCCGCACCGCCGTTCTGCGGTCCCGTACCACCCTGTGTGTCGTCACCGGTGCCACCGGCCGGGCCCTCGTCCTCGCCGGGGCCACCCGGCACGGGGACCTGCTGGGTGGTGGTCTGCGGTGCGACGCCCGGAACCGGGATCGTCACGCCGGGGAAGATCTCCACGTTCTGCGTGGTGATCTGCGGGACCTCCGGCAGGGTCGGCTCGACGCTGGTGGTCGTCGTCTGCTGCTGGGTGGTCGCGGTGGCGGTGGCGGGAGCCGTCCAGGCCGGCACACCCGCGACGCCGGCGATGGGATCGGGCTTCGGGAACGACTCGACCTCGGTGCCCTCGAGGGCGCCGTCCATCGTGTCCTTCCAGATGTCCGAGGGCAGGCCGGAGCCGTAGATCATGCCTCCCCAGCGGTTCTCCAGGGGCAGGCCGTCCTCGGTGCCGATCCACACGGCCGTCGACAGCGACGGGGTGAAGCCGACCATCCATGCGTCCTTGTTGGAGCCGGTGTCGCCGAGCTGGGCGGTACCGGTCTTCGCGGCGGAGGGGCGGCCGCCCGCGAGGGCATGGCCGTTCGAGTACGCGGCGATGGGGGTCATCGCGGAGGTGGTGTTGTCGGCGACCGCCGCGTCCACCACCTGCTCACCCGCGGGGGTACCGCGGTCGAGGAGCACCTCGCCGTCGGAGGTGACGACCTTCTGCACGAAGTACGGATCGTGGTGGACGCCGGAGGCCGCGAGCGTGGCGTAGGCCGAGGCCATGTCGAGCACCCGCGACTGGTACTGGCCGAGCACGATGCCGTAGTTCGGGCCGGCGCCGTCGGGTTCGGTGAGGGTCGGGCCGATGCCCGGCAGCTCCTTGGCGACACCCAGCTTGTGCGCCATGTCGGCGATGGCCTGGGGGCCGTTGTCCATCTGGAGCATCATCCGGTAGAAGCTCGTGTTCAGCGACCGCTTCAGGGCCTCGGCGATAGTGCACTGCCCGCACGACTCGCCTTCGACGTTGCCGATGCTGATGCCGTTGACGGTGAGCGGACCGCTGTCGTAGGTCTGCGACAGCGGCACACCCTGTTCGAGGTTCGCGGCGAGACCGAACACCTTGAACGACGAACCGGTCTGCAGGCCGGACTGCGCGAAGTCGAAGCCGACACCGCTCTCACCGCCGTAGTAGGCGCGGATGGCACCGGACCGCGGGTCGACGGACACCACCGCCGTGCGGAGCTCCTCGGGTTCGTTCTCGAGGTTGGTGCGCACCGCGTCGAGCGCGGCCTCCTGCGCCTGGGTGTCGATGGTCGTGGTGATCTCGAGGCCCGCCGTGTTGAGCAGGTTCTCGTCGATGCCCTCGCGGGCCAGCTCGGCGATGACCTGGTTCTTGATCAGGCCCTCGGGGCCGGTCGACTGGTCGCCGTTGTCGAGTTCCGCGATCGGGACGTAGGCGGGGTACTGCATGCCCGCGCGCTGGGCCGCGTCGAGGGTGCCGGCGGTGACCATGCCGTCGAGCACGTAGTTCCAGCGGGCCTCGGCGCCCTCCGGGTTCGTCTCCGGGTCGAGCAGCGACGGCAACTGGATCGACGACGCCAGCACGGCGCCCTCCTCGACCGTGAGCTCACCGACGGGCTTGCCGAAGTAGGCGTTCGACGCCGCCGCGATGCCGTAGGCGCCGCGACCGAAGTAGATGGTGTTCAGGTACGCCGCGAGGATGTCGTCCTTCGACCACTGGTTGGCCATCTTGGTCGACAGCACCAGTTCCTTGAGTTTGCGGGTGAGGGTCCGCTCGGAACCGACGAGGGCGACCTTCACGTACTGCTGGGTGATGGTCGAGCCGCCACCGGCGCTCTCGCGTCCGAGGACGTTGTCGCGCGCGGCGCGGGCGAAGCCGGTGATCGAGAAGCCGGGGTTGCTGTAGAAGTCGCGGTCCTCGGCGGCGAGCACGGCGTTGCGGACGTGCACGGGGATCGCGTCGATGTCGACCTCGGTGCGGTTGCCCTCGGGCGGGATCACCTTGGTGATGACGCTCTGGCCGTCGGAGTTGTAGATCGTGGCGGCCTGGTTGGTCTGGAGCTCACCGGGCCTGGGCACGTCCTGGACGATGTAGGCCAGCATGAACGCGAGCGCGGGGACGATGATGCCCGCCGCGATCAGGCCGTAGCAGACGCGGCGGATCGTCCGCCAGCGGTTGCCCTTGCCCTTACCGCCGCCGCCCGCTCCGCCACCGGAGCCACCACCGGGAGGAGCCGTGGGCGGGCCACCGGTGGGAGGTCCGCCGGCCGGGCGGTTGGGGGACACGGCACCGACGCGGGTCGTGCGGGCCGGGTCGCTCACCCGGGTGGTGGGGGCGTCGGCCGGCCGGCCGGCCGCTGAAGCGGCGGCGGGGCGCATCGCGACCGTCGGATCGGCCTGCGAGGGGCGCTGCTGGGGAGGAACCGCGGCGCCGGAGACCGCGCCGGGACGCGGGGGCACGGGACGGTTCTGTGCGGCGTTCGGGCCCTGGGTCGGGTTCGGGCCCGAGGGCGGGCCGGCGACCGGACGGGCCTGGTTCGGCGCCTGACCGGGGGCCGGGGGGCGACCCTGGACGGGGCCGCGCGGCGGGTACTGCTGCGGCTGCTGCGGCGCGCGGCCCTGCGGGGGACGGGGCTGCTGCCCCGGCTGCGGCGGCGGGCCGGCCGGTCGTGGCGGCTGCCCCGGTTGCGCTTGGGCGCCCGGCTGTCCCTGGGGACGCGGGCGGGGAGGCAGCGGGCGGCCCTGGTTCGGACCCGGAGCAGGTGGTTGTCCCGGGCCCTGCGGTGCAGGACGCTGACCCGGACCCTGGGGGGCAGATCCCTGGACTCCCGGATTCTGCGGAGCGGGTCCCTGCCGACCCGGACCGGGGTACGGTCCGGGGCGCTGCGCCGGCGAGGGGCCGGTGGACCCGTTGCTCCGAGGCGGGACGGACCTGTTGTCCTCGGGTTCGTTGTCGGGGGAACTCACGTACTCATCTCCAACTGTTCTCGCGACGTGTCACGCCGCGCCTTCACACTGCTCCGCGGACGGCCGCACATGACGACGCCCGCCGCAGTCGTCGGACACGGCGTTCGGTCGTGCCGGTCGGACACAGGAGCGAAGACCACCGAAAAGCGTACGGTGACGACTCCCGGCGCGTCCGCTCACTCGCTGGCGGTGCGACGTTTCGGCCCCGCCGACCGGCGACGAGGGCTCTTGGGGGCAGGTTGCGAACCCAGGACGTACGACTGGACGAGATGGTTCCAGCTGCAGGTTCGGCACACCTCGACCACGTGGACCGAGAACTCCTCCTGGCTGGCGGCCATGCGCACCAGTTCCTCGGGGGTGCGCGCCGAACCGGACACCGGACCCAGCTTGTCCCCGAAGACCCACGAGACGAGGGTCAACTGTTCCTTGCGGCAGATCGGGCACACGACGTCGCTGCCCCTGCCGTGGAATTTCGCCGCCCGCAGCAGGTAGGGGCTGGCGTCGCAGACCTCGCTGACTCCGCGCCGCCCCGAGTAGACCTCCGCGAGCAGCGAGCGTCGCTGCAACGCGTAGTCCACCACCTGCCGCTGAATTCGCACGGGTTCCAGAGTACGTGCGCCCTGCTCGGACAGGGGCGAGGAGTGACGCAGATGGTCTACGACGTCACATGTATCGGACCCAGCGTATGGTCGTATATATCGGCGCGATATAGTTCTGCGTCGTATCAATCGGTTGGTTCGGACGACGCAGGAGGTGACCCGTGCTGGAGCTGGCAATTCTCGGGCTCCTCCTGGAATCGCCCATGCACGGCTACGAGCTGCGCAAGCGTCTCACCGGGCTTCTCGGACCGTTCCGCGCGTTCTCGTACGGGTCGCTGTATCCGACCCTGCGGCGAATGCAGGCAGACGGGCTCATCGACGAGGATCCGGGGGTCCCCGGTTCCGTGAAACGACGCGCCCGCCGCGTCTACCGGCTCACCGCGAAGGGTCGCGAACGCTTCACCGAGCTGGTCGCCGATACGGGACCGCAGAACTACACCGATGACGGATTCGGCGTCCACCTGGCCTTCTTCGGCCGCACCCCCGCGGAAGCGCGGATGCGGATCCTCGAGGGCAGGCGGCGCCAGGTCGAGGAGCGCAGAGAGGCGCTCCGCGATGCGATCGGACGCGCCAGCGGCACGCTCGATCGGTACACCCGTCAGCTTCATCAGCTCGGCCTCGAGTCGAGCGAGCGCGAAGTGCGCTGGCTCAACGAACTGATCGCCGCCGAGCAGTCGTCAGCAGCACGCAACAAAGAAGGAGAACCCGACCATGGGTGAGAACAGCACCGCGGTGCGCGTGGCCATTGTGGGCGTGGGGAACTGTGCCTCCTCCCTGGTCCAGGGCGTCGAGTACTACAAGGATGCGGACCCCGAGACCACCGTCCCCGGCCTGATGCACGTCGAATTCGGCCCCTACCACGTGCGCGACGTCCAGTTCGTCGCCGCCTTCGACGTGGACGCCAAGAAGGTCGGGTTCGATCTGTCCGAGGCGATCAACGCGAGCGAGAACAACACCATCAAGATCGCCGACGTTCCGCCGCTCGGCGTGACCGTTCAGCGTGGCCACACCCTCGACGGCATCGGCAAGTACTACGCGCAGACCATCGAGGTCTCCGACGCCGAGCCCGTCGACGTCGTGCAGGTCCTCAAGGACGCCGAGGTGGACGTTCTCGTCTCCTACCTGCCGGTCGGCTCGGAAGAGGCCGACAAGTTCTACGCCCAGTGCGCCATCGACGCCGGTGTCGCCTTCGTCAACGCGCTGCCGGTCTTCATCGCCTCCGATCCGGAGTGGGCGCAGAAGTTCACCGACGCCGGTGTCCCGATCGTCGGCGACGACATCAAGTCGCAGGTCGGCGCCACCATCACCCACCGTGTGATGGCGAAGTTGTTCGAGGATCGCGGCGTGGTGCTCGACCGCACCTACCAGCTGAACGTCGGCGGCAACATGGACTTCAAGAACATGCTCGAGCGTGAGCGCCTCGAGTCGAAGAAGATCTCGAAGACCCAGGCCGTCACCTCGAACCTCGAGGGCCCGCTGTCCGGCAAGGTCCACGACCGCAACGTCCATATCGGCCCGTCGGACTACGTCGAGTGGCTCGACGACCGCAAGTGGGCGTACGTCCGCCTCGAGGGTCGCGCCTTCGGCGACGTCCCGCTGAACCTCGAGTACAAGCTCGAGGTCTGGGACTCCCCGAACTCCGCCGGCATCATCATCGACGCCATCCGCGCGGCGAAGATCGCCAAGGACCGCGGCATCGGTGGCCCGATCCTCCCGGCTTCGGCCTACCTGATGAAGTCCCCGCCGGTCCAGATGGCCGACGAGAAGGCGCGTGCCGCGCTCGAGGCCTTCATCATCGGCGCCGACGCCTGACAGTCCTCTCTCACCCGACGGCGGTGGGCCGGTCCGGATCATCCGGATCGCCCACCGCCGTCGGCGTATCCGGAGCCTACGGGTGGAGCCTTCCGCGCGAAAGCTCCACCGCCGGTACGGCACCGGCTACGCTCGGGGCACCGGCGGGTCCGTGGATCCGGCGGAGCGAAGACACAGGGGAGAAGGAGTTCTCGTGGCCACCTGGTGGACGGCTCTGCAGCTGCTCGCACCCGCGTTCTGGCTCGGCGCGGTGGTCGCGATCTCGTTCCTCGAGGCGCCGCTGAAGTTCCGCGCGCCCGGCATCACCGTCCCCCTCGGCCTGGGTATCGGCCGTCTGGTGTTCCGTGCCCTCAACATCCTCGAAGCCGTGGTCCTCGTGGTGCTGTGGATCGCCGCCCTCGCCGCCCCGGCCGCCCCGGCCACGGCGATGTGGTGGCTGCTCGGGATCGTCACCGTCGTGCTGGTGGTCCAGGTAGCCGGGGTGCGGCCGGTGCTGACGAAGCGGTCGGACCGGGTGCTGGAGGCCGGCACCGACCTGCCCCGTTCGAACGCCCACTACGTGTACGTGGCGCTGGAGGTCGTCAAGGTCGTCGCACTGGTGGTGCTGATCGGGGCCGGCGCGAACGCAGTGCTCCGGTAACACCCTCCACGCCCCGAGCGTCCGACCGTCTCGGCGGAATCGCCGGCCCAACTAGTTAAATATCCTGCACAGTTCGGGCGAGTCGGGCCAATCTTCCCGAATGCAACCGAACGACGAGCACCGACAACTCTGCACCCGGCAACCTTGCCTCCTCATTCCCGAACGAAAGACCCATCCACCGAACATAATCGAGGGTGACGATGACCCGAGTGGACACGGAGAGCAAGAAGTTACATATTCGAAACGTTCAACAGTTGTAAAATTTACTGCACAAGCCTAGTTTTCCCTTCGTAGCAATGCGGCCGGATGCGCTGAACCGGCCAGACCGACACCATGAAGGGACAGCCGGATGACCGCGTCGACCTCGGCGGCCCCATCGAGGGCCGCATACAACGCTGGCGACACCGCGACATTCACCCATCGGGACCACTCGGTCTCCGCTGCACGAACCGCGTCCGCCTCACCGGACACCCTTCCGGGCTACTGACGAGAACTATTTCTACCCAATCTGTTTCGTATACCGACCTCGGTCCGCACACAAGGTCGTGAGCAGACCTCGACATCACTCGCTCCTACCTCGAATCGAGTCCGAAAGGTAGCTCAATTGTCGAATTCAGCCGCCGACAGCCATGCACTCGCTGTCGAATCCCACGGGATCGACTACATCCCACCCGACGCTCGACACGGAAGCCCTCGCTCGCAGTTCAGCGTACGGTTCGCCCCCGCCGTCTACGCCGCACCCATGGTGATCGGCGCTCTCGCAATCAATCTCGGCCTGGGCCTCGTAGGCGCGATCACCGCACTGGTCGCAGCGAACTATCTCGCCGGACTGCTGGTCGGTGTGTTCGCTGCGATGGGCCCGAAGATGGGCATGCCGCAGATGGCGATCGGCCGCATGACCTTCGGTTTCATCGGCAATCGCCTGCCGTCGATCCTGACCGCCCTGACGGCCGTCGGCTATTTCAGCCTCGGGGTCGCCGTGAGTGCCCGGGCACTCGAGAGTGCTTTGAACGCACCGTACTTCCTGATGTTCGCGATCGTTGCCGTCGTGGGCATCCTCCTCACCGCCTACGGCTACGATCTTCTGCACCTCGCGAGCCGGTGGGTGACCTACCTCGGCGTCGGGATCTTCGTCCTCACCACCGTCTGCGCGATCGGTCACGCGGGTGACATGCAGGTGGCATCGACGCTGAACACCGGTGACTTCTGGCTCAATTGGTCGATGGTGTTCGCAACCGCCTTCTCCATCAACGGATCCTGGGTCATCGCGGCGTCCGACTACTCCCGTTATCTGCCCGCCGACTCGAAGACCAGCAGCATCGTGATCGCCGCCGGACTCGGTACCGCCACCGGATACGCCTGGCCCATGGTGCTGGGGGCGCTGGTGACGGCGACGACGGTCAACGGAGCCGGGGACGTCTTCGAGGGACTCGACAACGTCCTTCCCGGTGTGATCGGCCCGATCGCGATCGCTCTGCTCGGCATCTCGTCCATCCCGCACAACTCGGCCAACCACTACACAGGTGTCATGTCGACGCTGGCCGCCGGAGTACGGATCAGCCGGGTGAAGCTCACCTACATCGTCGGCGTCGTCGGTGTCGTCGCAGCGCTGTCCTTCACCGGTGAACAGTTCCAGACCAACTTCTCGAACCTCATGGTTCTCGTCGGACACTTCATCATGCCTTGGGCCGCAGTCATGTTCGTCGACTTCTACTTCTTCCGTTCGAAGCGGTGGGGATTCCCGGCCGCCACCGCGCTCTACCGGAACGAAGGCGAGTTCGGCGGGGTGAACTGGGCGAGCACGGCCTCCTTCGTCGGTGCAGCCGCGTTGACGGTTCCCCTGATGGCCAACTCGCTCTACACCGGCCCTCTCGGCAGTGCACTCGGCGTCGACATCAGCGGACCGGCAGCATTCGTCGTCGGTGGAATCCTCTACCTGGTGCTCGGTTCGACGATCACCCGCCGCCGAGGGACGTCCGCCGGCAACCCGTCACAGGCCGCAGCCGCGGTGGCGGACTGACACTCACCGCCGCCGCGGCCGGACCCCGGTCGCGGCGGCACACTCCTGACAACCGCGGAGCAGTCCAGTGCTGCTCCGCGGTTGCGGCGCAGCCGAAGTGAGGGTTCTGTCCTCGGGAACCGGCGAGGGTCAGCCGATCCCGTCGCCATAGGTCGGAGCCGACCAGACGGACACGCTCTGCGTCGTTCCCGGATTGAGGAACCGATGCGGTCTACCGGCTTCGACGCGGACGGTGTCGCCCTTGGAAGCGATGACGACCTCGTCGTCGAACACGACCTTCAACTGTCCTTCGATCACGTAGCCGTATTCGGGATAGGGGTGGGTGATCATCCTGTCGGACGACACTTCGACCGGCTCGATCTCGAAGAGGAACATCGACACGGCCGAGTCGCGGGGTGAGGCCAGGATCGTGACACGTGCATACGAATCGTGGAATGTCGCGGACTCGTGCTGTTCCGCGGTCACCCGAGGCGACGGGGGCACGTCGTCCACGAAATGCCCGATGGAGATGCCGAGGGCATTGCAGATGCGATGGATCTTGGGCAGCGTCGGAACGGTGCGTCCCCGCTCGATGAGACTGAGATAGCTGGGACTGACGTCCGTCTTCGCTGCCAGGTCGCGGAGGGACCAGCCGAGTTCCTGCCGGATCTCCTTCAACCTGGTGAAATCGATGTCCTGCGACATCCCGGTCTCCTTCACGGCACCACCAGCACGACCGGACACATTGCGACGAATCGGACCGAGCAAGCCATACCCGCATGGTACGGCGTATTCCCATGTTCCACCGTGTGGGGCCGCACCGGGGACGGCCGACGCCCCGGATCCGGACGGCCGGACGCTGCCCCCGTCCGGGGGCGGCGCGGCGGAGATCGTCACCCTGCGGCCGGCACGTGCATCAGTCGTGACGCCGCGTCGAGGAGCAGGTCGTCCCTGCCGGCACCGGCCACCAACTGGACACCGAGGGGCAGGCCGCGTGCGGAGGTCGCGAGGGGAAGGGCGATGACGGGGACGTGGAGTGCGGTCCAGGCCCGGCAGAACCAGGGATCACCGGTGCTCGCGATTCCCGGAGCCTCGCCGGTGACGGCCGGTGTGAGCACGACGTCGACCCCTGCGGTCTGCGCGGACCAGGCCCGACGTGCGTATTCGATACGTTCCGCCGCGGCGCGCGCGTCGGCCGCCGTGATGTCGCGAGCCTCGGCCAGATACGACCTCAGCCCGGCGGAGAGCAGCTCCGCGTGGTGCTCGTACTCCTCGCGCAGTGCGTGCGCAGCCTCGAATGCCATGAGGGTCGTGTGATCCCCGCTCACCTCGGCGACGATCTCGTCGAGGTCGACGTCCACCGTCTCGGCCCACGGCAGTCCGGCGACGGTCGTTGCCACCCGGTCGAATGCTGCCCGGGCCTCCGCGTCCACGCGCTGCCACGCCCTGGTGCGCACGACGGCGATCCTGAGGGTCTCCGGGAAGGTTGCCGCCTCGTCCGGCCGGTAGGCGCGCAGCACGTCGAAGACGGTGCGCACGGTCTCGACGTCCCTGCCGAGGAGACCCGGGGTGTCGAAGGAGGGGCTGAGCGGCTTGACGCCCTTGCAGGAGAGGCTCCCGAAGGTGGGTTTGAAGCCCACGACCCCGCAGTAGGAGGCTGGCCGGATCACGGATCCGGCGGTCTGGGTGCCGAGCGCGACCGGCACCATTCCCGCCGCGACCGCGGCTGCGGAACCGCTCGAGGATCCACCCGGGGTGCAGTCGAGGCGGTGCGGGTTGCGCGTCGGGCCAGGGGAGAAGAGTGCGAACTCGGTGGTGACGGTCTTGCCCGCGACGAGGGCACCGGCGTCGCGCAACCGGCGGACGAGTTCCGCGTCCTCGGCCGGGCGGTGCCCGTCGTAGATGGGTGAGCCGTAGCCGGTGTCCTGGTCGGCCGTGTCGAACAGGTCCTTGACCGCCACAGGAAGTCCGTGGAGGGGTCCGGAGACACCCGACTCGTCGAGATGTGCCGCCCTCGCGGCCACCGCCTGCGGGTCGTGCCGGACGAAGGCGCGGATGTCGGGATCGGCCGCGGCGATGCGCGCCGAGCACTCGGCTGCCACGTCCGTGACACGTCGTCGTCCGGTGCGTAGTTCACGGAGCAGGTCGGGGGTGGAGTCGTTCCGCGGGGCGTCGGTGGTCGTCATGGTGGCTGCTCGAATCGGGACGGGGACGGACGGGGATGCCGGTGATGCGAGATGGGGTGCGTGGCCCGGCAGGAACCACGCACCCCGTTCGTGGCACGACGGCGCGCTACGGGTGGACGCGCCGTCGTATCACGGTCACCAATCGCGGAGTTGGGCGATGGTGGCACAGGTCGCGAAGTACGCGCCCTGTTCCTTCATGGTGCGGAGCAGACGCGCGAGCGCCGCGAGCCGGCTGGGCCGAGCGGACAGCTGCGGGTGCAGGAGCGGTGTCATCACCCCGCCCATCTCCCGCATCGCCTCGAACTCCGCGAGCCACATGTCGTGGACGACGCTCGGCGGGTACATCTGGCGGTAGTTGGGCGGTTCGGTCGCGAACAGGTAGTACGGGCCGTCGTCCCACATCGAGCTGGTGGGGACCTCGACGATGTCGGAGTCCTCGTGGGTGTACGGCATCAGCGAGTCGGCGAAGTTGCTGCTGTACTTCATCCCCAGCTCGGACATGGTCTCCAAGGTCGTTCTGGTCACCTCGAAATACCCTGCGCGATAGCCCAGGACCGGTTGCCCGCTGAGACGTTCAAGTGCCTCGTTGGTGCGTTCGAGTGCCCACCGCTCGTATTCCGGGGGATGGTTGGAGATCCGGGCATGGTCGTAGCCGTGGTTGGCGAGTTCGTGGCCGGCGTCGGCGATCCGCTTGATCACCTCACCGTGCTTCTCCGCCACCCATCCCGGGACGAAGAAGGTCGCGGGGATGGACAGTTCCTCGAACAGGTCGAGGAACAGGTCGATGCCGTACTTGATCTCGAAACCGGCCTGGCTCAGGACAGCCGGGCGCGAACTGTTCCCCGGATCCCGGGAGGTCCACATCGTCTCGGCATCGATGTCCACGGTGACCGAAACCGCGAGTTTGTTCCCGTCGGGCCACATCAGAGCAGCCCCTCCTCACCACGGAACAGGATCGCGTCGACGATCGCGTGGTGGACCCGGGCGGTGATCTCGAGTTCCTTCACGTCGCAGTACTCGTCGGTGCCACCCATGGCGTGCGGGAAGGGACCGAATCCGATCGCCGGCACCCCGCGGTGACGCCACAGCCGGGCGTCACTGCAGCCGGGAGCGGGGCCGCAGACCGGCTTCACCCCGGCGGTGCGGGTGACTTCCTCCTGGAATCGGACGACGACAGGGTGCGAGGACGGAGTGATGTTGGGCTCCATGAAGTTCAGCACCTCGATGTCGCCCTCGAACTTCTGCGCCAGGAGCTTCACCCGCTCCAGGATCTCGGCGGAGACCAGTCCCGGCGGGATCCGCATGTCGACCTCCAACACGGAGGACGCGGGCTGCATGTTCACCTTGACCCCGGCGTCCAGGCGGCCGAAGTTCGCCGAAACCTTCCGGATGTGTGCCATCGCACCGGGTCCGACGGCCTCGTCGTAGCTCTCCTCCTCCTCCACCGGGACGAGGAAGTGCGCGGCTTCGATCTTTGCGCTCCGGATCTCCTCCTCGAGCGCGTCCATGAATTTCCGGGTCCGCTCGAGCACGTTCCACTCACGAACGGGATGCGCACCGTGACCGCCCTTGCCGGCGAACGAGGCCCGGAACCAGATCATTCCTCTCTCGGCGGTGCGCATCAGGCCCATGCCACTCGGCTCCGTCGAGAGCAGCAGGTCTCCGATGAGGTCGGGTCGCTTGTCCACGAGCCACAGCGAGCCGTTCGGCCCGTAAGTCTCCTCGTCGCAGACCAGCATCAGCGTGAGTTTGCCGGCCATGTTCTCGCGCTTCGCCGCGTGGTGCTGGTAGATCCGGACGAACGCAGCGAGGCCGGCCTTCATGTCGTTGGCGCCACGGCCCAGCAACCGTCCGTTCTCCACGGCGCCGCTGTAGGGATCGAACGACCAGCTTTCCGGGTTCTCGACGGGGAAAGCGTCGAGGTGGGCGTTCATCACGATGTGGGGGCCGGGCTTCCCGCCCTCGACGGTCGCGATCAGGTTGATCCGGCCCGGGGCCGGCTCGATCCACTCGACCTCGAAACCGGCGCATGCCATGTCGTCGCGCACGAAGGTGGCGATGTCGGTCACGTCGCCGGGCGGATTGGCGCTGGGGATCCTCACCAGTTCGGACGCGAGGTCCACCACCAGATCGGGACGGAACTCCGTCCGTGGGTTCGGGGTCGTCACTGCGCACTCTCCTTCAGCAGATCCCGTACCGGATCCGCCCAGTTGCTCCGGTCGATGTTGTAGAGATAATTACGGATGGCGCCGGGCGGCGTCGCGTTCAAAGTCTCGAAGAGGCCGGCGCGCATGGACTGTTCGCTGCAGGTGACTTCCCAGACGAGGTTGAACAGCCTGTTCTTGTCCGCGGCGGTCACGCCGGTTCCCGGAAGGAATTCGTCGAGGAATCCTCCGATCCTCTCGTCCGAGAACTGCTTGCTCGTGAACCGGGAGACCAGTCCCTGGCCGCACAGATCGCGAAGCGTCTGAACGATGCGCGGATACGTCTCGATCGCGTACAGACGACCGGGCAGGAGGAATTCCTGAGACGGGACGTAGACGCCGTTCTGCAGGTGTCCGCTCTGCTCGGCCGCCACGATGAACGCCAGGATCGTCTGCGCGTAGGCGGCGATATCCGCCACGGAATCCCGTACCTGGGGAATGCGATCCGTACCCAGCACGCTGACGACCATGTCCGCCAGTCCGGCCAGGATCCGGGCGCGGTAGCCCATACGGGCGAGGATGTGCCACTGCGGGAGCGCGCCCCGCTCGTTGTAGGTTCCCAGCACGTTCTCGTTCCGCAGGCTGAAGATGTTCTCCGCCGGGATGAAGACGTTGTCGAAGACCATCAACGCGTCGACCTCGTCGCCGATGAACGTGCTGACGGGACGGTCACCGGGAGCACCGGGCCGCAGGGCCGATTCGCGGGGAACGAAGGTGAGTCCCGGAAGATTCGCCGGCACGACCGCGAAGATCGCGGAGTCCATGTCCATTCCGGGGCTCAGCAGGGTGAGGAGGGCACCCACGTGACCCTGCACCATGATCGAGTTGCACGGCTTCGCGCCGTACACCACGATGCCGTCGTCGGACTCGCTGACGACCCGCAGTCGGCCCGGCTTCTGGCTCGGCGGGACGCTCCGGTCGGACTGGACGTCGGCGATGAGATCGGTGCTCATCAAGTTGTGACGGAGACCGAGTTGCGCGAAGGCACGGACGTTCTCCGCGCGGGAGTCCTCGATCCGGTCGATGATCTGGAGCAGACCGGCCGACTGGATCGCGCCGTAGTCCGGCGGCCGGCCGAACGATCCGAGGGTGAGGTTCGTCGAGAGTTCGAGGAGCTTGCGCTTCCGACGGAGATCCTCTTCGCTCCGCGGCGTCTTCCACGCGAGGGAAGCACGCCCGCCCAGCTCCGAGCTCTCGAAGGTCATGATGTCCGCGAACTTCGGGTCGTGCTGCATCTCGTAGTACTTCGCGATAGTCGAGATGCCGGCGGATGTCAGCGGATGGGTCGTCGGATCCTCGATCATCGTCCCGTCGGGAGCGAGGATCTGCCGACCGTCCCGCAGAGATTCCAGAAACTCTTCGCGCGTCAACAGGAATCGCGTGGTCCCCAACCCGTCGGGTAGGTTGAGTCCGTATGTCTTCTTCGTACGTTCGGTATCGGGTGCAACCATCTACCGATCTCCTTCCAGTGTTTCGCCGATCTGCCTGTACCTGCCCGCCATGTAGAGCAGAGGGTCCGGTTCGTCGCTCAGCGACGTCACTTCGCGCACCCGCCCGATGATCAGCGCGTGATCGGCGACAGGCGTCACGCTGTGCACATCGCAGTCGATGTGTGCCAGGGCTCCGTAGATCTCGGGGTCACGGCCACTCCAGGGGGATCCGTCCCCACCACTTCCGCCGATACCACTCACGAAATCCGAATTCCATTCGCCCACATTCTTTTCGAGGCTCCGTTCCGAGCACACGGAGTCGATGTACTTCGGCTTCCCGGGCATGCTGGCGAGTCGTGCAACATCCGTCAGATCGGACGAGAGAACACTGACGCCGAAATGCCCACGCTCGAGGATCGCGTTGCAGATGGCGTTGTGACGGAAGAGCGACACCAGGCACAACGGCGGCTCCACGGAGACCGACATGAACCCGCTGATCGTGGTTCCCCACGGACGTCCGCCGACGTAACTGGTCACGACGACGACGGTCGATGCGACTCCGCGCATGAGGGTACGGAATTCGGTACCGACGTCGATCGTGCCCTTCACGGTGCCCTCCCGGTTGTCGAACTAGTGTTGAGTATGTTGCACATGCCGGTAACTATGCTGTTCAAACTCGAGCCTGTCAAGCACTGAACCTCCTCCCGAAAAGACCGGAAAGTACAGTGGCAGAACTGATAATGAGGAGAAACGCGATGTTTACAGATACGAAACAAATCCAGAGACGGATCGGGTCGAAGCATTGCCGAGAGTGGTCGGCCGTGCCCCTCGTGTTCATACGAGAACGGGCGGGCGGATGCCGATCTCCATCGGCATCCGCCCGCCCGTCCGGGTACTCGGATCAGAGGGTCGAGTACTCGTATCCGTGTGCGGTGGCCACCTCCGCGGACAGCAGCCGACCGCGGTGGGTCGACAACCCCGCGGCGAGGGTGGAATCCGCTGCGGTGGCTTTCTCCCAGCCCAGATCCGCAAGAGCCACCACATAGGGGAGCGTCGCATTGGTCAGTGCGAAGGTGGAGGTCCGAGGAACGGCGCCGGGCATGTTCGCGACGCAATAGAACACCGAGTCGTGCACCGCATAGGTCGGCTCGTCGTGCGTCGTGGGCTTGGAGTCTTCGAAGCATCCGCCCTGGTCGATGGCGATGTCGACGAACACCGAACCCGGCTTCATCCGGGACACCAGGTGGTTCGACACCAGCTTCGGAGCCTTCGCGCCAGGCACGAGGACCGCGCCGATCACCAGATCGGCGTCGAGGACCGCTTGCTCGAGCTCCAGCGTGTTCGAGACGACCGTCTTGACCTGACCGCCGTACTGGGCATCGATCTCACGAAGCCGGGCGATGGACAGGTCCAGGACGGTGATGTCCGCCTGCATGCCGTGGGCGATCGCGATGGCGTTCCGGCCGGACACCCCGGCCCCGATGACCACGACCTTCGCCGGCCGCACCCCCGGGACCCCACCCATCAGAACCCCCCGACCGCCACCCTGACTCATGAGGTGGTACGCGCCGACCTGCGGGGCGAGGCGGCCCGCGACCTCACTCATCGGCGCGAGCAGGGGCAGAGAACCATCGGGTGCCGTAACGGTCTCGTAGGCGATGGCAGTGGTCCCCGACGCAAGGAGCGCGTCGGTGCACTCCTTGGATGCGGCGAGATGCAGGTAGGTGAACAACACCTGGTCCCGACGCAGACGCGAGTACTCCTCGGCGATCGGCTCCTTGACCTTCACGACCAGGTCGGCGTTCTCCCAGACCTGGTCTGCATCGGAAACAATCTGTGCACCTGCAGCTTTGAAATCGGTGTCGGCGAACGACGAGCCGACGCCGGCGCCGGTCTCGATGAGCACCTCGTGACCGCGATCGACCAGTTCGTGGACGCCGGCAGGAGTGATCGCCACCCGGTACTCGTGGTTCTTGATCTCGCGGGGGATGCCTACTCGCATGTGAAACTCCGAGGATGTGTAGGGATGTCGCATCGACGACACTGTCGATCTGCATTGCGGGAGCGTCGGGGTTCGATCACTCACGCTCATGTTGAAGAAACTGCACATTCCCCGCAAGAGATCCGAACATAATTCTGTAAAATCGAGCCATGCCTATCGATCATTCGCGCGACCGGGCCGGCGGAGATATCCGGCCGAACGATGTTCGACAGGGCGACTCGATCGACGGAATCGACCGGATCATCCTCGATGAGCTCTCCCGGAACGCACGAATCCCCAACAATGCCTTGGCTGCTGTTGCGGGCATCGCCCCGTCCACCTGTCTGGGCCGCGTGCGAGCACTCATCGACCGGGGGGTGATCCGTGGTTTCCACGCCGACATCGATCCCGCCGCTCTGGGTCGCGACCTCCAGGCCATGATCGCGGTCCGCGTGCAGCCCGGCGCCCGGCGTCATCTCGGTCGACTCGCCGAGCAGCTCAACGACCTCGACGAGGTCCTGAACGTCTACTTCCTCGCCGGC
>Ga0182741_1003240_pt1 | contig 17556 bp, 13 predicted proteins | sample eDN5th37CBELigOP_FD_128874 | JGI IMG/M metagenome (GOLD analysis project Ga0182741, IMG submission 128874) | Enriched Organic Plus compost microbial communities from Emeryville, California, USA - eDNA 5th pass 37_C BE-Lig OP (version 2) (version 2) ...
GCTCACTTCGACCGCATCGTGAAGCTCGACGCGGGCAACCTGCCTCCGATCGTCACCTGGGGCTCCTCGCCTGAAGACGTGGTCTCGATTACCGGCGTCGTGCCGGATCCGGACCTCATCGAAGACGAGACCAAGCGCCTCTCCAAGAAGCGCGCTCTTGAGTACATGGGGCTGACCGCTGGCACGAAGATCACGGACATCGAGATCGATCGCGTCTTCATCGGCTCCTGCACCAACGGCCGCATCGAAGACCTTCGCGCCGCTGCCGCAGTTGCCAAGGGCCGCAAGGTCAACGAGCGCGTCAATGCGATGATCGTTCCGGGCTCGGGTATCGTGAAGGCTCAGGCCGAGGCTGAGGGTCTGGACAAGATCTTCATCGAGGCCGGCTTCGACTGGCGCGAGCCGGGCTGCTCCATGTGCCTCGCCATGAACGACGACCGTCTGCGTCCGGGCGAGCGTTGCGCTTCGACCTCGAACCGCAACTTTGAAGGCCGTCAGGGCTTCAAGGGCCGCACGCACCTCGTTTCGCCTGCCATGGCTGCCGCTGCCGCCATTGCCGGACGGTTCGTGGACATCCGCGAATTCAGGTAAGTCGTACCAGTATCTTAAAGACTTCAGACGCCATCGGAACCATCGGTTTTGATGGCGTCTGTTTTTCGTCATAAATACCTTGGCCGGGCAGAACCAGTTAGACTGAATGTCAGTCTGACAACCAGGCCGCCGCGCCAATCGCGCCGCCTACACAGGCTCCAACTCCTCCCAGAACGAGTAATGGTGCAGGGGCTATGATAGCTCCCATTGCCACTCCAGCCACTAAGCCTGTCCACGAGAGGGCGGCAGTCGCAACAACCCCGCTAGCATCGACGCCTCCGGCAATCTTCTCACATTCTTCCTTGGTGAGGTTGCGCACTGGGATCTCCTATTATCTTTATATATCAATAGCTTAACTTTAAAAATAAGTACTATATTTACTATCACAGTGACGCGTCAACGAGAAACGCGGACGCTCCCGTAACTTGGGGACGACGGCGCCGCCGCCCTTGATAGGGCTCCTTCAGGGGTTACTACTATCAGTCCAACTGCTCAGAGAAGCCGGGAGACCCAGGGTCGGGCGCGAAGGAGCCATGCTCAGATTCATTCACTCCAGCGATCTTCACCTCGGAAAGCGCTTCGGCAACATGCCCGAGGAGATTAGGGGACGCCTCCGGGAAGCAAGACACGCGGTTCTCGGCAAGCTTGCTGCGGCGGCGCGTGATCACGGGGCCGGCGTCATCCTGCTTGCAGGCGACACGTTCGACACGGAGACACCTTCACCGGAAATCCGCCGCCAGACATTGGCCGAAATGGCCTCCCACGCCCCCTTGCAGTGGATCATCCTTCCGGGAAACCACGATTCCCTGCAGGCTTCGCAGCTTTGGAACGCATTAAGGGTCGAAGCGCCGGACAATGTGGTTCTGGCGACGGAAGCAGCACCGATCATGCTTTCCGCAGAGGCAACCCTCCTGCCATCGCCATGCACGACGCGACGTCCGGGCCGTGACCTCACCGAATGGGTAGACAGTGCGGCAACGGCCGAGCGGAACATCCGCGTCTGCCTCGCCCACGGCGGCATTCTCGATTTCTCCGAAGATGGTGATGCATCCGGAATCATAGCGCCGGATAGGGCAAGACGCTCCGGCCTCGATTATCTTGCGCTGGGCGACTGGCACGGCACGATGGCGGTCGATGCCCGCACCCACTACAGCGGAACCCCCGAGCCGGAACGCTTCAAGCACAACGAACCGGGGCGGGCACTTGCCGTCGAGATCCCTGCTGCGGGCGCCGAGCCCATGGTGACGCCGGTGGAGACAGGCACGTTCTCCTGGTCCACCCAGTCGATCCATCTGCTCAGCGAAGACGATCCGGCAGCGCTGGTTGAGCAGCTGCTGCCTGAAGGCGTGAAACGCCGTCAGACCCTGATGCGTATCCTTGCCATCGGACGAACGCGACCTGAGGGTCGGGCATCGCTTTCCGCGACGATTGAACATGCCGCACCAGAATTCGCCTTCCTTGCGCTGGACGATTCCGGACTTGAGACCGATTGCGATGCCGGAGATCTTGATGCCATTGACCGGGCCGGTGCGCTGCGCATCGCCGCCGAAACACTGCTGACTGAAAGCGAGAACGCCGCGCTTTCCGCTGCCGACAGGCAGGTCGCCCGCGACGCCTTGCTTCGCCTCTTCTCCTATTCGCAGAAGATTGCGTCATGAAGATTTCCGCTCTCAGACTGCACAATGTCAGACGCTTCGCCGGCAAGGGCGTGGCGCTCGAAAACATCCGGGACGGGGTGAACGTCTTCTGCGCCGCGAACGAGTTCGGCAAGTCGACCAGCTTCGAGGCGCTGCACGCGCTGTTCTTCCAGGCGCACACGAGCATGGCGAAGGATGTGAAAAGCCTTCAGCCCTATAGCGGCGGCGCGCCGATGGTCCAGGCCGATATCGAAACAGGCACTGGCCGGTACCGTCTCACCAAGAGGTTCCTGAGCAGCAAGCACGCAAGCGTCACGGATCTCCAGAACGGCAGGCTGATTGCCCAGGCTGACGAGGCGGAAAATTTCATCGCAAGCCTCATGCGCGGCGGAACGGCGGAACCGGCAGGCCTACTCTGGGTTCGTCAGGGCGTGACCGGCCTCGACCAGCGCGACAAGCGTGAAGAAGAAAACGAGAAGCGCATCCGCGAGAGCCTGTTGACTTCCGTCCAGGGGGAGGTGGAAGCGATCACGGGCGGACGGCGGATGAGCGCCATCATCGACAGGTGCAATGAAGAGCTGAGCCTGCTCGTCACGGACAAACTGAAGCCCAAGGCGCGTGGCCCTTACGCGGCAGCGATCGAGGAACGGGACAGGCTGATTGCCGAAGAGCAGCGGCTACACAGTGAGGTTGACCGGCTCCGCGAAGCGCTCGACCAGCGTGCGCAGGTGGTGAAACGGCTGTCCATCCTTGAGGATGCTGAGGAAGAGGCCGCTCGCCGTTCCGCCGTGGAGAAGGCCACCGCCGTGTTCGAGGCAGCCAAGGCGCACCGCGAGGCGTTGAAGGCAGCCGAGGCTGAGGCGAAGCTTGCCCGCTCGCAACTTGAAAAGGCGGAGCAGGATCTCGTTGCCTTCCGCACCGCCTTCAAGCGGGCTAAGGAGTTGCAGGCAGAGCTTGCCGGCGTCGAAGAGGAGCGACGGGTCGCCCTGGCCCGGCGCAACGAGGCTTCGCAGGCGATTGACAAGGCACTGGCTGCGGCTCAGGCCGCCCAGGCCGAAGAGCACGAAGCGCGGCAGCTGCTGCAGCGGCTGGATGCAGCTTTGAAGGCCCGACAGGCCGCACAGGAGCTCGTCCAGCTCCGTGAGAGGCTGCTGCAGGCGGAGGCCATACGCACCCAGCACGAAGCCCTCAAGGCAGAGCTTGCCACACTCGCCCTGCCCGCCGGCCTGATCGACAGGTTGCAGAAGCTCGACGTCGAGATTGCGGGGCTCCGCGCCGCCAAGGAAGCCAGCCTGCCCACATTCCGCATGCAGTATCAGCCTGCGCCGACGGTTGGTGTTACCTTAGGCGGGAGTAACCTTGAGGACGGCGAGGAGCAGAGCTTCGATGACGTCCTCGAGCTTCAGATCGAGGGTGCAGGCACGCTCATGCTGCGCTCGAACCGTCCAGCCGATGCCGACGCAACGCTACTGCGCAAGGAGGCGGAACGGCGGAAGTTGCTCGAGGCCGCCAATCTCACGGATCTTGCCGAAGCACGTGCGCGAGAAACGGCAATCCAGGACAAGCTCTCGGAGCTGAAACAGCTTGAGCTGCGGCTCGAACATCAGGCCCCCGAAGGACTTGCCCGCCTCAAGGAACTGGTTGCCCAGCGCGAGATGCTTGGCGCAAGCGTTCCCGATGTCGAGGGCGATCCGGAAGCTGCAAGGCAGAAAGCCGCTGAGGCCGCACAGAAGCTGACGGATGCAAACGTCCGGATCCGCGAAGCCCAACCGCTTCGCAGCCGGGCCGATGATGCACTGGTGACCATCGAAACAAAGCACGCCAGGCTGCTTGCCGAACTGGCACAGGTCGACTCGATCCTGGGAGCAGCGGAAGCGCGCGCCCTGCGCGAACAGGGGCTGGAGGATGCTTACCACCAGCAGAAACAGCATTTCGATGAGCTGAATCAGAAGGTGGAGAAACTTCAGCTGGCTGCGCCTGACCTTGCCGCTGTTGAGGCGGCGTTGCAGCGGGCGCGATCGGTCGAAGAGGCTGCGAACCGGGAGAAGACAAGCCTGCACATCAAGCTTGCCGAGCTTAACACGGAGATCCGCAACAGGTCAGACGAAGCCGTAGAAGAAGCCTGGCGAGAGACGGAGGACGCCCTTGCCATCGCCAGCGAGCGTGTCGCCCGCTTTGAGAAGGAGGTGGCCGTTCTGGTCCGCCTGCGCTCGGCCCTGCAGCAGTCGCGTTCGGCAGCGCGCGATCTCTATCTGCAGCCGGTCATCAAGGAGCTGCGGCCGCTTCTCAACCTGCTCTTTGATGACGTTTCCTTCGAGTTCGACGAGAAGACCTATCTGCCCCAGTCCCTTCGCCGAAACGGGCAGGAAGAGAGCATCGAGGTGCTGAGTGGCGGCATGAAGGAGCAGTTGTCGATCCTGACGAGGCTCGCCTTCGCCCGCATGCTGGCTGCGCACGGACGGCCAGCGCCCGTCATTCTCGACGATGCGCTTGTCTATTCAGATGACGACCGGATCGAGAAGATGTTCGACGCATTGCACCGGCAGTCACGTGACCAGCAGATCATCGTCTTCTCCTGCCGCCAGCGCGCGTTTTCCAAGCTTGGCGGCAACGTGCTCGAAATCACCGACTGGCGACCGGACGCGTGATGATCAATCGGGCAGTTGGTCTGCTATGGGAACGCGGCTATCGAGCAGCTGGCCCTTCTCTTCCAGCACCGGATACGCCGCCGCTGCCACTAGATGGGAATTGATCAGCCTCAGGTCCCGGATCAGGTCAAGATGGAGCGAGCTGGTCGCGGAGGAATCGAGGTTGCCTTCCCGCATCCTGACGAAATGGGCCTGGGTTGCTTCACTCTCGGCCTTGCGGAATTCCGCCTTCTCCCGCACCATCATCCGGGCCATCCGCTCATCCTGCGCGACAAGCAATGATGCAGCGGTCTGCAGATTGTTGGTGAGCCTGTCGAACAGACGCTTCAACTCCCTCTGCCCCTCGTCTGAGAAGCTGAGGCCGCGCCGCACACGCTTTAACAGGTGAGGAAGCAGCCCACGGTCGATCACATCGCCTGCCTGCTCAAGGTTCGTGGAGAAGAGAAGGATCTGGTCGAGACGCTGCTTGTCGGCCTCGCTCAGTTCTTCCGGATCAATCGACGTCAGATAGGTCTTGATGGCCGTGTTGATGTGGTCGATCACGTTATCCTTTTCACGCAGCGCTGAAAGCGCCTTGCGGTCGGCACCCGCAATGCCCGTGCGGGCACCTTCCAGCATCTCCGCCAGAACATCCACCAGACGCAGGGCTTCGCGAGTGGCCTGGCCAAGCGCCACCATGGGCGTTTCCTTGGCCGCAGGGTCCAGATAGCGCGGACGCGTGGGGTCACTCTCATCCACCTTCTCTGGAAGCAACCTGATCAGCAGCTTCGAGAAGGGTCCGAGCAATGGCAGGAAGACAACCGCCAGCACGAGATTGAAGGCGGTGTGGAAGTTTGCCACCGCACGCGCGTCGTCCGCAGCCATCAGCGGCGCAAGCTCGGCGATTTCATCCAGCAGAGGCATGGCGGCAACAAGGCCCACGATGCGGGTGAAAAGATTGCCGATCGGCAGGCGCTTGCCGGCAAGATCGTCACCAATATCGCCCTCCAGCACCGGGTTGACTGCCGTGCCCAGATTGGCGCCGAGAACCAGCGCAAAGGCCTGGAAGGGCTGGATGAGGTCGTGGGCCGCAAGTGACATGATCAGCAGCACCACCGCCACGCTGGAATGCGCAGCCCAGGTGAGGATAGCCGCCAGGATGATGTTGAGCAGCATTGCGTCCGAGATGCTCTCCAGCACCCAGGAGAGGGCTGCGGAGTCTTCGAATTCGGTCAGCAGGTCGAGCAGCTGGTGCAGCGCCAGGATCATGAAGCCGAGGCCGATCATCACGCGCCCAAGGTCGTGGATCTGATGATTCGTGGCCTTGCGAAACATCACGACGCCAATCAGGATTAAGGCCGGGGAGACGGCTGCGATATTGAACGAGAGCACTTGCACGATCAGCGTGCTGCCGACATTGGCGCCCAGCATCACCGCCAGCGCCGGGACGAGATCAACCAGGCCGCCTGCCGCAAAGGCAGCAGCCATCAGACCAGTCGCCGTGCTGCTCTGCAGAATGGCCGTGACGCCCAGTCCCGCAAGAAGCGCCTTGACGCGGTTCTTGAGTGCGTGGCCGAGGAAGGACCTCAGCCTGGGTCCAAAGGCCCGCTGGATTCCCGTCTGGACCATCCGCGTGCCCCACAGCAACAGGGCAATGTGGCCCGCCAGTGCAACGAGGCCTAACACAAGGGCCATGAAAAGATCTCCTGAGACGGCGGGAGGTTGCAGAGCAAGCACCCGACGCAGACTCGAGCGTTAAACCGTGATCTTTCCTGACCCTTCCCGGAAAAGCAAGCAAGGGGGCCAAATGCCCCAGTTGGGGTAGGTCGGCAGGAGCGGCAGCCTCAGGTCAGATGGCGGGCAGGCCCAGCCATTGCGTCAGCGCTTCCGCGATGAGGTTGATCGACAATGCCGCCAGCAGAATACCCATCACACGCCGCAGCACATTGGCTCCATGCTTGCCGATCACGCGGGAGACGAAGTCCCCGGCCAGGAACAGGCTTAGCATGATCAGCAGGTTGAGGCCGAGCATTGCGACGGTCTCGATCTGCTCGAAGAAGCTGAGGCGATTGTTGTCCATGAGGATCACCATCGCCAGCATGGCTCCCGGTCCGGCGATGATCGGCACGGCCAGCGGATAGACGGCGAGGCTTTCCGGCGTCTCTCCCCCGACTTCCGCACTGTTGGCGTGACCGCCGCCCTGCCCAAGAACCATCGTCAGCGAGAAGATCAGCATGATGAGGCCGCCCGCGATCTGGAAGGAGATGAGGGAGATGTTCATTGCCTGCAGAATGAATTGCCCGACGATTGCGAAGACCACGAGCACGATGAAGGCCAGTGGAATGGCGAGGAGCGCGGCCTTCCGCCGCCCTGCCTTGTCGAGATCACCGGTAGCGGTGAGAAAAAGGGTCGTATGGCTGATCGGATCCAGAACGGCGAGAAGGGTCATGAACTGCGTCAGCAGCAGCGTTTGGTCGACCAGCATGCGGCACTCCGTGGCGTAATGTTCAGCGGGAACTGATGGGTGCCACAGGTAAGAAGATAAGTGACGGGGTGTCCAGAAAAACGTCGGGCTGCTTGTCTCCCATCACATCATAGGCTTAACAACTGACTACCGGCGTTAAATGCAAGAAGCCGCCGCCCCGAGGGCGACGGCTTCGTGAGCGATGCTTTCAGTTCAGTCTTTAATTGGACGAACCGTGCCAGGGGATCAGGTACTTCCGCGCGCCGACGACAACGGCATAGAAGGCGAAGCCCAGCACCGAAAGATGCACGATAACGGCAAACAGCGCAGTCGTGTTGTAGGTGTTCATTTCGCGGACAGCGAGATTGCCGAGACCAACGTTGCCACCAAGGTATTCACCGACCACCGCGCCGATGATGGAGAGCACCACGCCAACTTCCATGCCCGTCAGAATGTACGGAAGCGAGCTTGGGAAATCGAGGTGCACCAGTCGCTGCATGGGCGATGCATTGATGCTCGCCATCACTTCGCTGTGGCCGCGCTCGACCGACTTCACACCGAGGACGGTGTTGAGCAGGATCGGGAAGAAGGCCAGGATCGTGGCGATCACGACCTTCGACGTGATGCCGAAGCCGAACCAGACGATGAAAAGCGGCACCAGCGCCACCTTCGGAATGACCTGCGTGGCGATCACGAACGGGTTCAGCATGCGCTCCAGACGGGGCATCTTGCCGAGGATCATACCGAGGCCTACACCCAGAATGCTCGCCAGGATGAAGCCGAGGAAGGTTTCCCAAGCCGTTACGCCGGTGTGGTACCAGACGTTCTTGTCAGCCAGGTACTGAATCCACTGCATGCCAACCGCGGAAGGAGGCGGCAGGATCAGCTTGCTGACGTTGAAGAGGCGGACGTAGGCTTCCCAGCCTCCAAGGAACACGAACAGAAGCAGCAGGCTACCGATCCAGGCGGGGAACTGGGCTGGCCCTTCCGCCGACGGATTGTTGTTTTTCTCACTCATTGAAGCCTCGTTTGACTTGCGGAAGCCCATCAGTGTTCCAGCTGCGTGCGCAGATGCGCGACGATCGCCTGGAACTCCGGCAGCTTGTGGATGCTCGAATCCCGGGGACGCTCGAACGGCACATCGATGATTTCCTGAACGCGGCCCGGACGCGGCGAGAGCAGGATGATGCGGCTGGCAAGGAACACAGCTTCGGTGATCGAGTGCGTCACAAGAACAACGGTCTTGCCGGTTTCCATCCAGATGCGCTGCAGTTCGCCATTCATCGTATCGCGCGTGATCGCGTCGAGTGCGCCGAACGGCTCGTCCATCAGCAGGATGTTAGGGTCGTAGCTCAGCGCGCGCGCAATTGCTGCGCGCTGGCGCATGCCGCCCGAGAGTTCCTTCGGATAGCGCTTCTCGAAGCCGGTGATGCCGACCAGCTTACAGAGCTCAGTCGCCTTTGCCTGCCGCGCTGCCTTGTCGACACCGCGCAGCTTCAACGGAAGTGCGATGTTCTCTTCGATGGTGAGCCAGGGGAACAGATTGGCTTCCTGGAACACCATGCCGAGCTGCTTCAGCGCATCGACATTGCGATTAGCGTTCGACCAGAGGTTGGCGCCGCCAACCTCGATCGAACCAGCAGTCGGCGTCTCAAGGCCGGCGATCATGCGCAACATGGTGGTCTTGCCGCAGCCCGATGGGCCGAGCAGAATGGTCATATCGCCGCCCTTGATGTCCAGCGTCGTCGGGGTCAGGGCCTGAACGCCGTGACCGCGAACGCCGAAGTACTTTTCAGCTCCGTTGAGCGTGATCGAGTTGTTCTTGCCGCCGCCCGTCGCGACGCTGTGCATGGTCATTTCACCGCCTCATCGTAGAAAGCCGTCGAGTACAGGGAAGAGACGTCATCAATCTTGATGATGTCAGCAGCACCAACCAGTCGTGCGGCCTCTTCGAAGACGGACGGAACGTTACGCATCACGTTCTCTTCACCCTGTACCAGCGCCAGCTCGTTGTAGGCCTTGATGGCTTCAAGACGGAACTCGCGATCATCGGTCACGGTGAGGTCAAACTTGGAGGCGACGCGGTCGAGGATCTCAGCCGGATCAGCGTCCTTGATCTCAAGCGCAGAGTTGCGCATTGCGCGGACGAACTTGACCACGGTGTCGTGGTTCTCGGTCGCGAACTTCTCGGTCGTGCCAATCACGCCACCCGGCAGCGGAGCATACTTGGTCGTGCTCCAGATCTGCACCGGCTCCTTGGTCATGCGCAGCAGCAGTGCTGTCTCGATGTTGGCGATGAAGGCGTCAACGCGGCCCTGCTTCAGGATTTCCACGTTGCCGGCACTGGAACCGATTGCCTGACGCGGCACCTCGGTCACAGGAATACCGGCACCGGCGAGCATCAGGTTCAGGATGTTCTCCTGACCGCCGCCCAGCGAAGCGACGCCAACGGTCTTGCCGCGCAGTTCTTCCGGCGAATTGATCGGATCGCCCTCGCGGCTGACCAGGCTGAAGATGCCGCCCTGAAGGCTGGTGGCAACGGAAAGGAGCTTGGTGTCCTGCGAAGCGGAAGCCTTGAACAGGTCAAGCAGGCCAACGCGGGTGAAATGCGCCTGTCCGGCGATCACCTGCTGGATGCCGACGGCCGTGCCGCGCACGTTGGCGATCTCAACCTCAAGACCTTCTTTCTCGAAATGACCACCGACAACTGCGTTCATTTCCGGGAGATACTCAAGCGTCAGGTCGAACGGCTCCATGAACACAAGCTTCGTGGCAGACTGGGCGAACACGGGCAGGCCACCCATGGCGAGATACGCGCCGCCTGCAGCTGCGCCCTTGAGTAAGTGACGACGGGTAAGCTTTTCGGAAAATGCCATGTTATCTGCCTTGTCTTTGCACTCTTCAGGACGCGCAGCTGCGCGGCCGGAGCTCAAGTTCGTGCCTGAGCGTGGTGTATGGAATTACTGTGTCAGCTGAGTGAGCAGGGGCCAGCGCCTCACCGGCGTTACGCTTCGCAACCATTCGCGGTGCAGACTTGATTGTCATGCGGCAACGCCCCTCCATTTGCATGTCTCTCAGCTGGCACACTTGCTTCTTGGCTTTGTTGTTTCGCCAGCTTCGGAGAAACATTCCATTCTGTCCCTATAGCCAGAAGCTACAAAAACGTTCCTGTCATTCCGGATCGCTATAGCTGTTTGCGTATCTGGCTTTTCACATGTTCGCAAACTGAGGATCGCACTCATTAACACGTTTCTCGGTACCTCTTTAGATGCACCTATAACCATCCGGAATGCCCACCCTCATGAGGGCAATGGTCGCACCTTTGTCGTAGCTGCATAGTGCCCGCCTTACACCCAATGAAACCGGAAGAGCGGCAGTTATTGCGATGGCATCCAGCACAAGCGAACATCTCGAAACGGGAAATCAGGCCGTAGTTGAGCGCCTGTTCGAGGCCCGGCCTTTTCTGATCGGCATGGCTCTGGCGGGCGAAGCCATCCCGGGGATGAATCCAAATCTGGTTCTGCATGCCGGCCCGCCTATCGCTTGGGAGAATATGGTTCCTGCCATGCAGGCCGCTATCCTGGGTGCGCTTGTATTCGAAGGCCGCGCCGAGACGCTTGAAGGAGCAAGGGAGCTTGTCGAATCTGGAGTGATCTCCTTTGCACCGGGCCATGACCACCAGGCCGCTGGCGCCATGACCGGCATCATCACAGCTTCGATGCCCGTCTTTGTCGTCGAGGAGAAGAACTCCGGCATTCGCGCTCACGTCACGGTCAACGAAGGACTCGGCAAGGTGCTGCGCTTCGGTGCAAATGGCCCCGATGTGATCGAGCGACTGCGCTGGATGCGCGACGAGTTCTATCCGCTGATGCGGATGGCTCTGGATATCGCCGGCCCGATGGACCTGAAGAAGGCTGTTGCTGAAGCACTGCGCCGCGGCGATGAGGTGCATAACCGCAACAAGTCGGCCACGACGCAGTTCTTCAAGGAAATCACGCCGCATCTGCTGGCAACCGGCGCGCCTCACGAGAAGCTTGCGGCCGTACTGAAGTTCATCGCCGACAACGACCACTTCTTCCTGTCGCTTGCCATCGCCCAGGCGAAGGCCACCTCGCTCTATGTCGAGCAGCTTGGCGTCGGCAGCACCGTAACGGTGATGGCTGGCAATGGCGTGGAAGTTGGCATCCGCGTCGGCGGCCTCGGCAAGCAGTGGTTCACTGCACCAGCCCAGGTTGGCGACATCAAGCTCTTCCCTGGTTTCACAAAGGAAGATGCGACACCGACGATGGGTGACTCCTACATCACCGAGAGTATCGGTCTTGGCGCATTCGCGCTGGCGGCTGCACCGGCCATCGCCTCGTTCATTGGCGGCACGGTCTCGGATCTCGTGGAGCGTTCGAACACGATGCGCCAGATCACCTTGGCAGAGCATCCGGACTTCGTTATTCCGGCCCTCGACTTCAGGGGGGTCCCTTGCCCGATCGATGTGCGCAAGGTGGTGGAGACAGGGGTTAGGCCATTGATCAATACTGGTATCGCTTCGAACAAGCCCGGCGTCGGACAGGTTGGCGCCGGTGTTCAGCAGGTTCCTCTTGAGTGCTTCGAGAAGGCAGTCGCCGCCCTCGGCAACTGAACCCGATTCGTGGAGAACACAGGAACGGGACACGCATGAGCGTTACTTTTCTGTCTGAGTTGATGAGCGAAATCAGTCAGCGCGGGCGCAGCTTCCTGCTGCGCAACCGCGAGCAGCCTCGCAATCCAATCGAGCTTTGCGAGGCTCTCGTTTCGAGACGTGGCGAAGTTTCCTCTTTCGTACTCTCCGAAGCCGTATGGCAGAGCTGGGACGGGCTTGATCGGAGCGGTCAGGTGGCGTTCCTGGCCGAAGTCGCGCAGCGCTTCGGTCCTGACGAGAAGGCCGTACTCGAAGCACTGGCGATTGCGCAAGAACGTCGCGACGCCGATGCCTACCATCGCCTTCATCGCGCAACCGAGCCGCGTTCGCAGGAGCTTATCCGCCGCCTCAACATGGCCAAGCAGGGGACGCTGCGGCTCGTGCGGATGCGCGAGGTGCTCCTTGACGCCATCAGCGATGTCGCCGAGCTCTCGAACCTCGACGGTGACTTCTTCCACCTGTTCAATTCATGGTTCAATCGCGGCTTTCTGGAACTCAGGCCAATCAACTGGAACACGCCCGCCAGCATTCTCGAGAAGTTCATCGAGTACGAAGCGGTCCATGAGATCAATGGCTGGGACGACCTGCGCAGCCGCATCGAACCGAAGGACCGCAGACTGTTCGCCTTCTTCCATCCGCAGATGGGCGAGGAGCCGCTGATCTTCGTCGAAGTCGCACTGACCACACAGGTGCCGAACAACATCCAGCTTCTGCTGGCGACGGACCGGGAGGAGATCGCGCCGGAGCAGGCGACGACCGCCGTCTTCTATTCGATCTCCAACTGCCAGAACGGGCTGAAGGGTATTTCCTTTGGCAACTTCCTGATCAAGCACGTGGTCGAGCAGCTTAAGGGTGAACTGCCGAACCTGAAGAACTTCGTGACGCTCTCCCCCGTGCCGGGCTTCCGCCGCTGGTTAGACCGGCTGCGTCATGAGGAAAAGCAGACAGTACTGAGCCAGGGAGAGCTCGAAGCACTCTTGGTGCTCGACCAGCCCGACTGGTCGACAGTGGCAGAACGTGCTCGCCCGCTCACCCCGCTGCTGCAGGGGCTTGCCTCGCACTACTTCCTCAATGCGCGCGACAAGCGCGGCCGGATCATTGACCCCGTCGCCCGCTTCCATCTGGGCAACGGGGCAAAGCTCGACAACATCCATACTTTCGCGGACCTGTCGCCCAACGGCAGGCGCAATGCGTACGGCCTGATGGTCAACTACCGCTATGAGATGTTGGAGATTGAAGCCAACCACGAGGCATATGCCGAACGAGGTGACGTGGTGGCATCACCGTCGGTCCGCAGCCTGCTCAAGAAATTTCAATCAAGAACGAAAATTGCCTACGCTAGCTAGAGGGAGGCTATGCAGTACAATCTTTACACCCAGATTCTCTCCCGCGTGCCAGGCCGGGATGCCCCGTGTATCCGGACAACGGATGGGCGTATCTACACCTACGGTGATGTCGAGACGCTGTCGGCACGCTTTGCAAACGTGCTACGCAGCAGGGGTGTCGTCATCGGTGACCGTGTCGCTGTACAGGTGGAGAAGTCTCCAGAAGCCATCATCCTTTATCTCGCCTGCCTGCGCGCCGGTGCGGCCTTCCTGCCTCTCAACCCGGGTTACACGACAGCTGAGGTCGAGTACTTCATCGACGACGCGACGCCGCATATCTGCGTCTGCGATCCAAAGAAGCGCAAGGACCTTGCTCCGATCTGCGAACGCCTGAACGTTGCCCATCTGCTTACCCTCGACGCCAACGGCAAGGGAACGCTGTCGGAGTTCGCCGCTACGGCGGAAACGGAATACGAGACGGCCGCGGTGGAAGCGACGGATCTGGCCGCGATCCTCTACACATCAGGCACCACGGGACGCTCCAAGGGCGCGATGCTGACGCACGCGAACCTTGCCTCGAATGCGAAAACGCTGGTGGAGTATTGGCAGTTCACCGAGAACGACGTGCTGCTGCACGCGCTGCCCATTTTCCACACGCATGGTCTGTTCGTGGCCACCAACGTGGTGCTGGCGGCCGGCGCGTCGATGATCTTCCTGCCGAAGTTCGACATCGAGGAAATCCGCAAGCACCTGCCGCAGGTGACCACGCTGATGGGCGTGCCGACGTTCTACACCCGGCTTCTCAATGAAGACTGGCTGGACCGCAGCAGCACCGATCACATGCGCCTGTTCATCTCCGGCTCGGCACCTCTGCTCGCGGAAATACACAAGGCATGGACCGATCGGACCGGGCATCACATCCTCGAGCGCTACGGCATGACCGAGACCAACATGATCTCGTCCAACCCGTACGACGGCGACCGTGTGCCTGGATCCGTGGGCTTCCCTCTGCCGGGTGTTAGTGTCCGCATCACCGACCCGGAGACCGGCGCGCTGATGCAGACCGGTGAAGTGGGCATGATCGAGGTGAAGGGCCCGAACGTGTTCAAGGGCTACTGGCGCATGCCGGACAAGACCCGCGCAGACTTCCGCGAGGACGGCTACTTCATCACCGGCGACCTCGGACGGTTTGATGAGAGCGGATATCTTTCGATCGTCGGCCGCAGCAAGGACCTCGTCATCACCGGCGGATACAATGTCTATCCGAAGGAACTGGAAGAAGAGATCGACCAGATCGAAGGCGTTATCGAAAGCGCAGTCATCGGCGTTCCACATCCCGATTTTGGGGAAGGCGTCACGGCAGTGGTGGTCGCCAAGAAGGGCGCGGCGCTGACGGAAGAAGACGTCATCAAGGCCCTGGACAGCAAGCTCGCCAAATACAAGCTGCCGAAACGCGTGGTCTTCGTGGACGAACTGCCACGCAACACGATGGCGAAGGTGCTGAAGAACGAGCTTCGCAAGACCTACGCCAATCTCTACCAATGACAAAGGGGCCCGCGAGGCCCCTTTCTTCTTGCCGCTATCTCAACGAACGAGATCAGGCCGAAGTCTGCGCCGATTCGACTGCGGCGGCGAAGTCGGAGAAGAACTTATCCGACAGCTTCTTTGCCACGCCATCGATCAGGCGAGAGCCGAGCTGGGCGATCTTGCCGCCGATGTCAGCCTCGACGTCGTATGCGAGACGGGTGCCATCGCCTTCCGGCGTCAGCTGAACGCGTGCGCCACCCTTGGCGAAACCTGCCATGCCGCCCTGGCCTTCGCCAACGAGGCGGAACGAGTTCGGAGCCTCTACGTCAGTGAAGCTGACGGCGCCCTTGAAGCGAGCGGAGATCGGCCCGATCTTGAGACGGACAGTGGCGGTGTATGCACCTTCGCCGGTCTTCTCCAGTTCCTCGCAGCCCGGAATGCTGGCGCGCAGGATTTCGGGATCGTTGATCGCTTCCCACACGCGCTCCGGACTTGCAGCAAGGACTACTTCGTTCTTGAGCGTGAATGCCATGATGCCTCTCAAAACATGATAATCTGCGGACCTTCAGGGCCCGCTGCCAACGAGCCTGTCAGACATGGTAATGCCGGCCGGGCGTTGGTGTGGTGAGGGTAAGCTAACCACCGAGAACCTGCATCGCCAGTACGCTCATGCTCTCTGTTATAACCATCGGCTATGCCAGACTATTGTCTGCATTTGTCCCGGCGATCAGCCTGTGGAATCGTGGTCGCAGAAAATCAACTAACAACGGGATGCGGCGAATGAACTGTCTGTCCGGGGGGATCAATCAGAGCCAGCAGGTGGCACACAGCAGGGAAGCCGCAGAGCGCGCCAATCCGCGTCTGAAAGCCTTCACCGTCCTGAATCCTGAACCCTTCCGGCCAACGCCCGAGCTTCCGCTCGACGGACTGCCGATCGGCGTCAAGGATCTATATGACACGGCCGGACTGGAGACCGCCTATGGCTCGCCCATCTACAAGGGCCATGTCCCGGAAAAGTCTGCTGCTCTTGTGCAGAAGCTCTGTGACCTCGGTGCCTATGTCGTCGGCAAGACCGTGACGACGGAATTCGCCTGGCGGCAGGCGGGACCGACCGTCAATCCGTATGGCGTTGACCGCACGCCCGGAGGCTCTTCGAGCGGTTCGGCTGCAGCCGTAGCGGCGGGTATCGTGCCGCTGGCGCTCGGCACCCAGACCTTCGGCTCCATTATCCGGCCAGCAGCATTCTGCGGTATTGCCGGATTCAAGCCTACCTTCGGCGCGCTGCCGCTCGAAGGCGTTCAGCCGCTTTCCGGATCACTCGACCACGCAGGTTATCTGGCGCAGACGATGGAGCTCATCCGCAAGGTTCACGGCCTCGTCAAGGGCAATGCCGCTGCCGCGTCGGAGCCCGCGGTCAAAAACCTGCGCCTCGTGAAGGGCCCGTGGTGGAAGGGCGCGTCGCAGGAACAGCGGGACGTTGTTCTTGAAGTGGCTGAAGTCCTGGGCGCGCAGGGTGTTGCTGTCACCGAAGCGGAGCTGCCGGAAGCCTTCAACCGCTGCCAGGCCCTTGCCGAAATCATCCTCTTCCACGAGGCAGCCGAGATCTACCGGCCGCTCATCGACCAGCACGGCGACCTCGTAAGCACACATATCAGGGAGCTGGTAGAGAAGGGCGAAGCTCTTCCCGAAGGTGCCTGTCAGCAGGCACTTGCAGAGCGTGATGTGCTCATCGAGCTACTGGCCAAGGAGATGGAGGGGTTCGACGGAATCCTGTCGCTGCCAACCCTCGGCGAAGCTCCGCTCATGACCGAAGGTACCGGAAATCCGGGACCGTGCGTTGCGTGGACCCTGCTGGGCGTGCCTGCAACCACTCTGCCCTACAGCTTCGGCCCCGCAGGTCTGCCTCTCGGCATCCAGCTGATCGGCAAGCGGGGCGAAGATTTTGCCCATCTCGATATCAGCGTTGCGGTGGAAAAGCTGCTTGAGACCAGGGCACACCGCCGCGCAGTTGCGGCGAGGTTCGCGTAGTATAGCGCCATGAGGCGGCCGGGCGGGGCGCTTCAGCCCGCGCGGCCCTTCGGCACTGGGCGGACGATGATTTCACCCCGCTCCTGATAGAGCGGTCCGCCGATGCGGCCCATGGGATTGTAAAGCCCGGAATCGATCCGGTCGCTGTTCCAGACCGCCGGATCCACATGGAAACAGGTAACCGTACCGATGATCAGGCGGTGGTCGTCCTGATCACCGACTGGAATGATCCGGTCGAGCCTGCATTCCATTGCGGCGGAAACGCCAGCAACGCGGGGCGTTCCTATGGTTGAAGACGGCGCGAGTTCAATGCCGAGCAGCTCGGCTTCGCTCTCGTTCCGGTCGTATTCGAACGCGCTATCCACCATCGGGGCAAGCACATCAGGCGTCACGGAATTTACGGTAAATTCGCCACGCGCTTCGATGTTGGCAACCGTATCCTTGAGCTTCTCGCCACCAGGACCAGCGCTGAACAGCACTTTGGCCGGGTTATAGCTGATGAAGGTGTAGCTGCTGAACGGCGCAAGATTGACCGCGCCCTCAGGATTGAGGCTCGCTACCCAGGCGATGGGCCGGGGCGTGACGATCGCCGAGATCAGCTTGTAGCTCTGATTCTCGTCGAGCGTATCGCTGGAAAACTGAAGCAATCTGGTTCTCCCCTCACGCCCTGTCGATGACTGCTTCA
>Ga0182741_1003243_pt1 | contig 17551 bp, 5 predicted proteins | sample eDN5th37CBELigOP_FD_128874 | JGI IMG/M metagenome (GOLD analysis project Ga0182741, IMG submission 128874) | Enriched Organic Plus compost microbial communities from Emeryville, California, USA - eDNA 5th pass 37_C BE-Lig OP (version 2) (version 2) ...
TACTTACATTCTTACATACTTACATTCTTACATACTTACATATCCTAGCAACACAAGCCATACTTGTTATACCACTGCATTACTTTACATAGCATGGTGGTTCCATGACATTGTAACGTAGCTAATCGTAACAGCTGCTACCACGCCCCATCTGGCCATGTTTCTTCGATCCGCCAAATTACCGCATCTTTTGTTTCCGCAACTGCATCTACTTTGGATTGATTTCCGAATCACTATCTCAATCTGAAAACCACATGCACTTGCCTACTTGTCGAGGCTCCTTTACCCCATCCTACTAGTTGCTTTCTTCCTGGTGTTGTATACGACGATCGTTATATTGTCATGTTTATCGTTCCACTTTTCTTGTCGGCTAACCTTCGTGTCTGTTCTTTCCCACCCCACTATTTGAATGCGACCTTTTTTTATAATGATACATCCTCATCATCTGCGTCCAGCTTTTTTTCTATCCTTGATCGCCACCAACTATCCCCCCTTCCGCGAGGATTCCCTCGATCTTCCCTATGTTCTCTTCGACTTGTGGGCTTTATCGGGCCCAGTTCAGGCTTTATTATCCATTTTTCTCAAAGACGATTCATTTTCTTTGACTTTTCCACCGATGTTCTGTATGGTCTATCACCCACGTTCTGACACACAAGGTGAGGCGACTAATGGAATAAACATAATGCCCAATTGACTCGATTGAACAGAGCTTTTTCCTCTCTGAATTATTGTTCTCTCTTCAAACTACTCTCTGCTGAAGCGTGCGAATCTGATGCTTGCGGCTTGACAAAGCGTCGCTCGACATGCTTTTTATACACAGTCTCGGGTGAGTTGTCCTTCGATGAGGCATATCGCGCGGCAACAAAGAAGAAGTCAGAGAGACGATTGAAGTACCGCATAACCACTTCATCCAGATCGCCTCGCTCGACAAGTTCAATCACGGAACGCTCTGCTCGCCGAGTAACGCATCGACAAACATGAAGGGCTGATGAAGCCAGTCCTCCCGACGGAAGAATGAAATTGGTAAGGGGTGGCAGAGACTCGTCCATTTGATCAATCCAACGTTCTAGCTGCTCAACGGTTTCTTCTGGGAAAGCTGCGCGGTACACACGGTTTTCAGGGGACGAGTTCAGTGGCGTTGCGATGGCGGACCCAGCGTCGAGCAAACGGCATTGGATTACTTCAAGCCATTCGTCGAGCTCTTGTGCTTGGCTTCGTCGGACATGCTCTCGGGCCAATCCAATGTGTGCGTTGAGCTCGTCCGTATTTCCAAGGGCCTCGAAATAGTCGGAATTCTTTGGCAGGCGCTGCATGTTGTATAGCTGGGTGGTGCCTTTGTCACCCGTCTTGGTGTACACCTTGACTCTGTGCTGCGACTTGGACTCGTCGTTGTTCTGCCCAGTGGAGAATGACATTAGCCGGTTCAGATTTGCACCAATGTCCTGAGTCTGAGTGTGGTATATCTGCTGCGTGTGCAGTTTTTGCAGGCTTTGGGTCGACGAGACACGCAATCCAAGGTGCTTGTTGAGTGAGACTGAGACGAGTTGAGTTGCTCGAGCACGGGTCTGTGGTTGGGCGAACGCAAGTCTCAGACTAGAGAGCATGAACATACGCGAAGGCGAAGGCGGAAAGAGCGATCTAGAGTAATTTCGCAGACACCACCTGTGGGCACTTGCTGGTCCTCTGTCGCAAGTAAAGACTATCGTGGTGTGACGTCACGGTGACTCTCCTAAGTTGGGCAGGTAGATGGGAGCTCTACAGTGTGCATTTCAGACACGATCGCGTGAATAAGTTTCACAGTACATACGTTACATGTGGATGAACAATATGCCACGGTGCGATTCGCGAACATATGCATCACTTCTTCGGGGCGTAATACCCTACGAGTCCACTCGAGAAGCCTAAGCTCCAGAGGAGAGCATCTCCACGCGAACGCAAGTGCGAAGGGGGAATCGTCGATTCAGGAAGCGTTGTACCAAGTCGAGGATCACTCTGGCACATTTGCACTGACTCGCACCAGTGTCATCCCGTCTACTCACACTCTCTACCAGTGCAGATCTCACAACCGCTTTGTTGGAATCCGGGCCAGGACGGATACGAGGTAACCAGAGCATGTACATCCACATTCGGGGGTGATAAAATACAGAAGAAAGTGAGAAAATATCGCGCGTTTAGGATCAAAATGTCGGCAGATTTCGGTGAGGTACGTTGATGCACTATGTTTTATTTGATGGACCACGCGTTGCTAGGCCTGTCATATCAATTATAATCCCATTAGGGCACGGAGACCCACCCGTTTCGCCACAAAATTCATCCGCTGCAAAGGACGGAGACAACACTCCTGCTTGTGACGTGTTTGGACGGATGCAAGGCATAGACTTGCCTAATATGGATCGGCCTGTGTGATTGACTCACTCAAATCTAGCTGGTTTTGGTGCTCGGCGACATCCACGTGCCCGCACGCAAGCCCGAGATTCCCCCTAAGTTCAAGGAGCTGCTCGCTTTGGGTAAGATGCAGCACATCCTGTGCACGGGTAACATCGGTTCCAAGGCGATTGAGGAGTATTTGCGTACATTGTCCACCAGTGTGACGATTGTCAAGGGCGATCAGGATACCGGTCAGGCCTTCGCTGACTTGTACGAGAGCAAAGTGATCAAGATTGGAGACTTCAGAATCGGTTTGTGTCATGGTCACCAAGTTGTGCCGTGGGGAGACAAGGACGCGCTTGCCACACTTCAGCGCCAGTTGGATGTCGATATCCTCATCACGGGCCACACCCACGTCCCCGAAGCGACTATTATCAACGGAAAGTTCTTCCTTAATCCTGGTTCTCTGACTGGCGCTTACTCGCCCTTCACCTCGGAGTGCCACCCATCCTTCATCCTGATGGCGATCAATGGTCCCAAGGTGCAGGTTTACATCTACCAAGACGATCCTAACGAGCCCGAAATTGTCATTAACAAGGCAGAGTACACCAAGGCTGAGTAAATTCGAGCTCGGCCCCAGTCGCAGACACAGAAGATCTGAATAAGCGGAATCAGATACCAAACCTGATGAATGTGTAACAGATGATGTGGTGTAAATGGTACAGGCCCAGGCCATGCGCTCCCCTGGCCTCGCCCCGCACGCGAGCCAAGTCGGGTCGAAGACCGCACTAAACAGTCAACTTCGTGAGCACCATTACAAGACTAAGTAGTTCCCGCTTTTCTGTGCTAACTCAATGAGTCACGCGGTGACTAGAAAGCCTCGGATAGGCGAGATGTCAAGAACGTCAAAGCTACGCCAATGGTGCCATACGAATTGTGAGCCAGCTGCATCAGTAGATGGAGGTGAGTACACGAGTATTAATTCCATCCTGTATGTATGTGAACCTCGACAGGTCCAAGTAAATGGTAGCAGCAGTTTCATTCGACGGTGAGTGCTGCCATGCATCTCCACGATGAAGCGGATACTTGGATCAAACAAACCCACCGTACTAGTAGGAGCTGAGTAGTGTAACTGAAATACAAAGTTTTTGTCACATATTGACCCGCCATGTTCAGCGGCAGTTCCGATTCAATTCACAATGTATTCGTACAAATATCACCCCGCGGACTTGCAGAGTTAAAAACTAGTAGTGTTCGAGCGGCGGAGAAGCGTGGACCGTGGACAGAAGATACCTCTGGGTCAATGACTGAGTACATCTGCGACCAAACGATGGGGCGACAATCCACAACCTTCCATAACTCGTGTCTGCGATCATCGCCTAACACTTCGTACTTAATGCGCTCTCCTCAGTCAGGGAAGCACCTTGAATGCACCTCGTCCTTACCGTCACGCGTCCCTGCTTACTCACGAGCCTCTAGGTGGCCATCAACGCACTTAAAGTGGGCAGGACTGTAGCAGGCATTGCCACAGATCTCAGGCATAGTCTTAGGACAGAGAAAGGAGTCATTGTGGCAGACATAGCCGGTGTTGTCCTGGGACGAGTAGCAGGCGTCTCCGCAACGGTTGGGAGCGAGCTTGGGGCAGACTAGTTTGTCAACACAAACATGGGTCTGAGGATCATAGCATCGTAGTGAGCGGTCACCAGTCTCACGAAGGATAACGAGGCACTCAGTCTGACCCTGAGGGCAGCGTAAGTCAATTGCTACGGCGGCGGCAATAAGTGCAACAACGAGGAGAGTGAGGATTCGACGCATCTTCAAAGGCTGTTCGAAGTCGGGGAGTGAAGAGGTACAGTTAGGTAAGTAAGGAGATGTGAGAGGGCAGTAATAAGCCTTTACAGCAAAAGCAGCAGCGCCGACTTGCGGCCAGCCCGCCCTCATGCTGCTCTGCCTGCAAATCGATATCTGTCGCGCATAGATCGACTGGACCTCTGACCAACGAGAGGTATCCGACTACAACAGTTTCCATTGAGTCCACTGGCAAGCCTCTGACCAAAGTCCTCTCGAAGCACTTTGAGCATTCTGCGGCAATCCCCATGCATAGCCTGACGCTAACTGGCAAATGCCCTCGATGATGGGATCTCAAGTCCATCCGGTCAGCAAGGGTATCACATCTGTCGGTTCGATCACTTGGGTCCGCTCACACTCTAGACAATGATGTCTACGCTCGAAGCACGCTCGATCATCAGTTTGCTACCACGCCTGTGGTCTCAACGTCAATCTTTCCGCAATCCAATCCGTACTGACTGTTACCTCCATCCCAGGACCAAGTCCAGGCCCGGTCGCAGGCCTCAGTTGCAAATCAACGCGACGGCACAAAAACTGGCTCAGCTCCAAAAAATTGACTCGTAGGTTCGCAGAAAATTCTCCGAATGTCACGAGGCTCACAGTCAGTCAGCTCATGTGCTCATGGGGTAATGGGGAGCCAGGTGAGGACACCATGTTACGAGTGGATGGCTGTCTATTTAAGAATTGCTGCAAATCGTTTGTGCTCAGAATGGCAACCTTGGGGTAAATGGATTGGGCAAGATCGGATATAGGACCTCTGATGGAAATACAGCGTCATGGCTGGGAGTAAGATGTACTTCGAAGTATGGGGAACACACCGACATAATCCACCGCCAGTCGAAAAACGACTCCTCCATTCTTCTGGCAACATAATCACAGCTCTTTCCGGAGGAAATACATCACAAGGACCGATATTCTCCCTCTAAAAACCCGATATTTCAGAATACAATGCACTGCATGTGAATGTGTATGTAAAGCTGGGACAGACGAGCCACTCTAGTCTCCGGTTTGCGGTTGATTCTGCAGGCCTGAACCCCACTACACTAAGGCCATCTCTGGCTCTCCAAGACCGGGTGGATGGGATCATAGTCGGATGCGCAAGAACTCCATTGTTATAAGAGGGGAAAGGTGGCCCTAGTAAGAGTGTGGTGAGAAAGTAAATACACCATTCAGCGTAACCTAGGTCAAGAACCTTAACTATGTATTTATTAGTGAGATTTCTATCGATCCTCCTCGAAATGCCTTGCCGTTTGACACTAACGTTCAAATACGATATCCACAGCTACAGTTTCGCACGGCAATCGACTGATACCCGGATTCGGAGTCTCACACCCCGCGCGCACCACGATACTCTCATGTGTCGATCTAGATCCCCGCCAGATCTCGTCGTGCTGCACTAGGATCGGTCCTCCGAGCAGCCGCGAATCTCGCACTCACCCGACCTCGTTCGCCTCGACGCTAGTTCCGGCCATCGATTCGTCGACTCCTGACGGCGCTTGATACAGACGCCAAGGACGGCCCACGGTGTTACGGCCAGGGTGTAGCTGGGATAAACCATGAGTTTGCTTCCCTCCGGATCTGCACCTCCACCAGGGGCAGCATCCAAGGCCCCAGCGGATTTCAAGTACGTGTCACGTGCGGCGCTTCACTCCAAAGATGCATCTCAGCAGCAGACCCAACAGAAAGATGACACCGTCAACCTGTTCGCAGCTCCTGGAGGTTCAGGTCCTCGCACCCGCACCCGACAGGCCGCAGCAGCAGGGGGAGGGGAGAACAAAGCAGGAACCCCATCTGCTGCAGGTTCAACGGGGCAGGTCGGCGCCTCAGCCCACCCTCCGAATGCAACTACGAGCCCTGCAGTAAGCCCATCGATAGCGGCGGAAGAATTCAAAACGCCCCCAACGGCCCCGGCATCTCCGTTACTTAGAGCACCAGCGACGGCAGGTGCCGGTGGACAAGCCGCTGCAAAGTCTGTGTCTACGTTAACTTCATTCACGCAAACGGCAAGAGCTGACCAGCACCCGGCTATCGACACTCCCGCCTCGCCGACGAAGCCCATTTCGCACACCACCGCAAGCGAGCTTGTCCTCGGCTCCGATTCGGTTGAGAGCTTACTGAGTGTTGAAACTGATCTTGAAGAGGTTCGCGTCCTACGAACACTCATTGGAAACTGCCAAAAGCGGGCGGGCGCTCTAACCAGTCTCGCATCCTTCCTGGCGAGCGTGCCAACACGTCGGCGGCAAGCAGTTGCCCTCGACCATTACTTCTTTGACTTGGTGGAAGCCATTTTCTGCACCTGCCAGGACGACAAATTCCAGTCGCTCATCGCAAAGCAAGTTGGCGCAATTGATCTTATTCGCCCACTATCTGGTGCATTGTCGACGTCCAGCATGGTGGGAGAATCGACGATCCGCAGTGAGGACCTGGGCACAGACGAAACAACGAAGGCAGCCAAGCGAGGTGGTGGTGATGGAGACAAACAAGCCGCTGGTCAACCGGGTGCAACTACTTCCCAACCCTCTGCATTGGGACGTACCGCCTCCGCAGCTAGTGAGGGATCATTGCAACACGTGCGCCCTGGTGCGTCGCGCCAGCATCTCGCGAAAGGGTCATTCGGCATGCGGGCACTCGCCTTACTAGAGAATGTTCAAGAGGTAACCGAGATTGCCGATGCCAGTCGGTCTTTTGAATCATCACTTACGAATGTTGGTGCCACTGGTGTTCAATCTGGATCCGCATTGCTGTCACAGACGCTAGGCAGTTTGCTCAACCGTGCGTCCGGGGTGGCTTCTAGCTTCGTTTCAGCGTCACGGTCAAATCAGCAAGCTGATAAAGACGACGTGACGTCCCGAGCTCCGATCAACCGGCGCTCGAGTATTATGCATCGACCAGCAACCCGGGAAGCCGAGCGGCCCACTCCCAGTGCGTTTGGTGTACTAACCGCAGCATTGGGTGCACTAGGCCTGGATCGTGGCGGTCACGGTCTTGGGGTCATCGCAACCTTCTGTGCCCTGTTGATGCGTCATGCGTATGGTGTTGAAGTGCCTCTGGAACTGCAGGGTGCTCTTTTTAAATTACTCTTTGAGGATACCCGTCAGTTCGTCCTGCGAGGCTCCATCGGACTTGAATTGACACCTCGACCGATCCGTCGGCTGCTGACTGCTCCCGATGTCTTCCGTTGGCAAGTCGTGCAGCCAGGCTTCGTTCTTCCACTCTACGCGGAGAAGCTTCCGTTTATTCTCAATTCAAAGATGCGGGAGTACATCGATCAGGCTGCACATACGATCGCACAGACCTACTTGACCAATCAAGTCCAGGGAGGAATCACTGCAGAGCAAGCCAGAAGATTGCCACCGCTGGAACGCATTAAGGTAGTTGTTGCTAGATCCATCCTCTCGTCACTGTACAACCAAGGTGCGCCTGGTGTATTGCACGCTACTGTGAATGCCCTTGCAAAGGCCAAGTACAAAGCTGCTGTGAGCCAAGATGATTCGTCGCCAAACTCACTAGGATCGCCAGGTGAAGTCGTCATGATGACCCCCATCGAGTATTTCTTCACAAGCATGTCGAGCTATGTACTATACAACTACAAACTCGATCATGCTAACATGGCGCAAGCAGAGCGGCAAAGGTTCTTAGCCCGCAGTGGAAGCACCTATAACGCGTTGATTGAGGAGTACCTGGAGTATTTCCTTCCAACCGCCGCGTGCATGCCATTTACCGGAGCATGGCTTCTGGAGCTGGCACACCAGGCATCTCAGCAAGCCACAGAAAGAGCGTCGGCCATAGGAAGTCACGTTTCTGTCGGGTCTCCGATGCCAAACATATCGAAGTCGCAGATTGCTCCCGCGATTGCGTCGGCCGCTGGTTTCGATGTGGGGCTTCCGCAGTCGCAGGATTCTATTGCGCGCTCTCGAAGAGCAGGCATTGTTGGAAGTCCGATCGCGTCCCGGAGCAGCGAACTCGATAATAACATGAGTACCAGTAATGTGCTCGAGAAGCTAATCGCAGGAGATGTCAAGCTCACCGAGCTGGCTGCGGGCTATGACCTTGGAGCCGCTGTTGATCGCTTGCTTCACTCTATCGCTGCGACTCCCATCGTGGCCTCTCACGCAGCAAGCCCCACATTCGTGCAAATCCTTACGGAAAATTGGTTCGGCCAAAACGCATCGGTTGTGAATCCATGGGGTCTGCCGTCACCGGTTATCGCGCCATTTTCTCTCGTCGATGCTCCAGACGCGCGTGAGGCCTTCTCAATCGCTGTTGGAGAGCTTAGAGCGGCAACACAAGCGACGTGCAACTTGCTGGACCAGGCATTGCAAAATGTTACAGAGCACTTAAATTATCCCCATGCATCTGCTATAGACACGCCGGCTATCACATCCACTCAGTTGGCAGCTCGTCTGACTCGTCGTGCTCAAGCCGCAGTGGCATCCTACTCGCGAAATATGGCATCCCAACTCGGACTAAGTCCTCAAGCTAGAATGGGCCTGGGACTGGACGTCGGTGTTGCTAGTCATGGAGCTTCTGCAGGTGCTGGGTCTATCCCGGGAGTCACCGCTTTGTTCTCGCCTGCAACCGGGGATGCAAACGCAGGTGCAACAAAGCAATCTATCTCGATGAATATTACCACAGCGCTCTCCCCGGCGGGTGGCGCTGGACCATTGCTGTGCGGCGCTGCACGAAGCATTGCCGCAGGCCTAGCTGCTCTGGCTCTCGTGACGTCGGATGAACTATCCGCTGCCCTTGCACCACCTGTGAACAAGACGAATCCCTCCGACGTGTCAACTCAACCCCTAAAAGATTACGTTGTTGGACCTCACCGACAAGCCGCGGGATCTTGGACCAGAACGACACTCACGGCATTTATGCGAGATAGGCTGAAGTGGCGAGACAATCATTCACTTGCTCACTGGGCAGCTGCTGTTTCTGCTCTTCACGCACGAGTCGGTGCGCCCTACTCACCAAGCTTCAACCCGACAATGATTCATCCCAGCGTGCTCCGTGATGCACAATCATCTCCAGTGTCTATGGCAAGGTGCATCAATATCAACTTCGAGTCGCTGGCAGCCCATGTGGGCGCCGTGGTTGGTGGGTACGTACCGGACACAGATGGTGACGAAGGTGCCGCTGAGCTTGAGACCTTCAATCCCACTCCCAATTTGAGTGCACAGGATAGTGTATCAGGATTTGCCCCATATGAAGTTTCCTTTGCGGCCACATCGGATCGAAGATCCGTACCACGCTCGCGAGCACGCATTACAACAGCTGAGTCGAGCTCAGCTCCTTCGTCGGTGAGCCTGTTGCGTCGAAAGGCACTCCATCTGATGGATGAAGGTGGACAGGAGCCTCCACTGACGCTGCGATTGGAACATGTGCGAGCAATGACGAGCTTCGTGCATGCCATACTGAGTCGTCCAGAGCTTCACGCTACTGTCATTCAAGAAGCGGCAGCGGACCTATTGTTAGCCCCCACCGGGAAAAGTTTCCTTTATGAGCCTTTCTCGCTTGCAGCGGAAGCGCTCACACCTTCGACCAATCCCACATATAAGCTAGCGCCTAAAAAGAAGCCTGGGGTAGCAGAGAAGGCGCCGACTGATGAGGTGCAAGTACTAGGCACCTCTCCAGCAATCACTGGGACTGGATACGGTGGGTTACGTGGCATTACCGATGCTACTGTTGTCGCAAGAGTTGCAGCGCCGTTGGTGCGAGCAACGAACCAAACCTCGTATCACAGCTCCGTCCCACCCGCGACAGAAACTCAGCTCATCGAAGCCGGCGTCACTGCATCCGGCATCCTACAAGAGCCGAAGGTTGCCACGGCTGGCAAGTCTTTACAAGGAAGTGGTCAAATGCCAACTTCAGTTCATCCAGCCACGGCAGCTGGGACTACGAATGCCGCACCCTTAGCCAACCTGTTGGGCAACTGGTGGAGCACATCTCAAGTCAAAGTGGCTAAGCCTCTTCCCGCTCCTGCACATCTTGTTCACTTTATGGGTGGGCCCGCCTTGCTCACTTCCGTTGTTGCGGCTGCCAAAAGGTTTGAACCTGCGTGTGCACCTGATCGCATCATCGCGCTTGCATGGGCACTGAAGCAGCAATACTCCTCGCGCTCCTCGTTACCTCCAACTTCGGCCAGTGTAAATGCGTTGGTCGCTGCGGTTAATGCTTCAGCGATAAGCTCTCAACTGTCAGGAGGAAGGGCACGGCCTAGTGGAGCGCTCTTAACCTCCATTAGCAACCCGTTGGGAGAGCTGTTTGTTGGTGGAGCTGGGACTCCATCCAGCACCGGTGGCTCTGGGTTAGCAAGTGTCGCTGAGAGCTCACAACTTCAGTTCGCACGTGCCCTTGGTAGTGCATCAACTGCACTCCCATCGCCTCAGAACGTCCGACTAAACGCGCTGGCTGCGACTGCTGCTGCTTATAATCCGCAGCTTGCTGCGTCAGACCTCGTCCCGCCTGAGACGATCCTCCTCCAAAGACACTTGTACCTTACTCTGAACAGTGCATTTGGCGCAATCACAACGGTGACACGTGATGTGATAACAAGTTCAAGTACCCCTGGATTTTCCTTCCTTCCGCAGGGCTCTACCACAGCAGGGCTGCATCAGGGGGGTAATCTTAATGATCCCGCCTCATCTGCACTCTCCATGGATGGAACGCTTGCTATGGCTGGCTCGAAAAAGTGGCGTTGGATGCAGCCGGGCAAGTGGACCAGCAGCTTCGAGGCACACGCAGTGTCGCTCATGTGTATGGCCAAAATTGGTCTGGACTGGATCCGCCCATGGCAGTTTGCCCCAACGGCACCAGAGTACGCGCTCGAGCGCGTGAAGAAGGCAAACTATGCACCCACGGATATCTGGGGTGCGATAGCCTCTCAACGTGCTGAACGTGCCCTCCGCCGTGGTCTGAGTATACAAAAGCCGGGTCCAGACGCGGCATCTCAACTGTCTGTCCAAGATGCAGTAACGGCAGCTCAGGTTACGCTAGGAAAAATGCGTGCCGGAAGACGTAATGAGCAAGATTCGGAGGGCTTGCAGGAAGAGTCCGTTTGGGGACCTGAAATTGATTCTGATACAGAGCAACAATACTCGTCCCGGAACCGTCCGTCAGAAGTTACAGACCAATACGATCGCATCGTGTTGAGTTCTCGACGACTTGCACGTCGAGTAGCCTTCAGGTTGGCAGCTGAGGATTCAATCTTGGAGGGTCAGTCCTCAGCAAGCGCCTCCGTTGAAGGGGAGAGTGATTCATCGCCGCTGCTTGACCTGGAACTGTCCTCTGCTCTCCACACCGCAAGCATGTGCCGATCGCTAACCACTGACGACGAGTTCGCACGCCTACAATCAGTGGCACAGCTTCGAGTGGAGGAGTCGCTATCACAGCACTTTTCGCGCAACGGCACCGCCGCAGCAAATCTAGACCCTGCCATGAAACGGGCTATTTCAGCCGCAGCCGCATGTGCGGTTAACTACATTCCTCATGCAGTTAGTGAGGGAACTAGGCTGGCAGATGTGCAGGATACCCTTGCAGAATCCTCAAATCATGTCGCGATCGCACACTCCATCACTCACGGTCTGAGTCCCATGGAGCTCAAGATCTTGTCAGAAGCCACACCAGAATCGATGGTCCTATCCGACCATGCTCCACAAGCACGACTTCTGGTTTCCGCCGCGTCTACGGCTGCTGTTGATGCTTTTATGGGGTCGTTGCCGATCCCGGGAGCCATTGCTGCGGCGCGCTTTGCTGTTGCTCGAGTCTCTTCGGCCGGGTTCGGTCTCGCTACATTGGTTGCCCACAAGCTGGCGGCAACTGTAGCAAAGAGCGCAGTTGCAGGATCTGCTGGATCTCAGGCCCCTGGGCTGGCACGAGAACGCGGTGGTCACAACCGCCACCTTGCTGCGCATCAACCTGCATCTGGGAAGCTACAGCGAAACAGGCGTGCTGGCGCAATCCCGAAGCATCGATCAGTACCTTGGGCAGTACTACGAGACGTGATGACGCAGCCCTCACTTGGTCACCCACTGCTGCGAGAAGACTCAATTGCAGTGCGCTACCGTGGCTATATTCTTGCGAACCTCCCCTTTTATTCAAGCCTTACACTTCATGCGATGACGGTTGTAGAGGGGTTGTTGCACGATTCGCTCTGGCACCACCCCTCGGCGAGACTTCCATCCATGCTCGTTCAGGAGCAATCAGGTACTCCGCCCTTCTTGCAGTTCTGTCTTGCTCGAGCGGCTGCCTCACTCGTCGATTGTGCGACACCTGCGGAAGCTGTCACAAAATGCGTAAAATGGGCGGAATCACAGTATGACACATCCAAATACGGCCTGGTAAGCATGGTCCAAGAGATGTTTTTCTCGAGTGAGTCCAGTCCACTCGCTTCGTTCAGAAGCCGAAAAAGCAACAGCTCGAAGAGTGGTAAGGACAGTCTGGCCGCACTACGCGCAGATATCCTCAATATCTCTAGCAAGGAAACTGACATCTTCACCCTTCTTGAGGACTTCCTAGAGCTGTTCAATGGGCCCCATTATTTGGTTGGAAACGAAGTCCGTCGCGTAATTACCGCTGCCGAGCATGTATTAACGTCACCTGCACGGCGAGCGCTGGCAAGACTCGCACCAAATCAACTTGGCGACTGCGTAGCCGCGCGCGCGGCTCGACGGGAGACGCTCTCAGGGATGGCCGCGCGAGCTGAAGGAGCTGCACTTGCTCTGGTCGACATCAACCCAGACGCTGCAGAAGCGGCTCGGGCACTTGCAGTCAAATTGCGAAAACAATACCAGGACGATGACGTCTTTGAATCCATGACGGATCTCAGGTTGGCTGCCATCATCGCACGCAGCCGCAATCGAAAGGATACGCCAGTATTCGGTTTTGATATTACTGACGCTCTCACGACCCCGTACGGTGCTGAGTACCAACGGCAGCTTCAGGAATCATCGACCAACGCTCAACCCTCTGGCTATAATCGCGACATTCTACAAAACGACGCATATCCCAGGACACGCCGTCCACGCACGAACGCATCTTCGGGGCAGGCTCAGGAAAGCATGGCAAGCGACTTGACTCGAAAGGTGTCCCCTGCGGCGACTCTTCTACCCGATGCATTGGGACCTCCGGCCATCTTGCCTTTCGAGCTTGTGAATGAGCAAATGCGTGCTCGCATGGGCCTTGGGACTGCAGCCTGCGCCTCCCACGCCGTAGGAGCAGCGTTGTTCTCTCTAGGTGACTCGAATCAGACACTCGCCTCCGGAAATCTAAACTTTGCACCGGGTCAAATGACCATGGGTGCATCCTCTACTATTCCAGGCGCTTTCAGCTCTCTACCATTGCCACATCCAACCTCAATTGGAACGCCGGCCAACTTTGGTCCGGTAGCAGCGCCCATCGGTCCCAAAGTTGAACCGGGTCTAGGTTCATCTTCTGATCAAGTACGAGACGAGGACGCCGTCCACCCTGCCTTCAGCTCCGCTGAGTTCCTCTCTGAAGTGATTGCACGAATTACAGCGGCTCCGGCATCGCTGTATCGTCCGCTGATTCCCCCTCTCCCTGCCTCAGTAACACTGCCTCTTCTGCAAGATTGCCTTGAAAACCCAGGCTCAGGAGATATCCTACAGACGGGACTCCCCCGAAGCACTCCATCTCAGGATGCGGCATCAGGAGGACAAACCGCAACGAAGCGCTTCACGCGCAATGCGCGCAGCGATGCATCCTCTGAACGAACAACAGCATCTACTCGCTCAGGTGTACAGTCGAATCGTTTGGCAGTTGCGTTAGCGGGAAGTCCGCTTATGCATTCAACCCTGCGCGCGGCATCCTTACGACGTCTCGTATATCATGTTCGCACGCGCAGAGCCAAGTATCTCCACACCCTGCGTCACTGCACGGAGCAACTCGAAAAGTACTTGGCAGATATTGAAACCCTGGGTAAGGATTTGTCGCCAGAGGCTCGCCAAAAACTGCGGGAAACCGCAACGAAGCAGTTCGTGCCAGCCATTCCACCGTTCCCTCCTGTCTGCTCCGCAAATCCGGAGCCTGAAGACAGCTTGTGTCGCAAACTGACACGAATTGCCCATCACATGGAAATCATTTTTGGCCTGCCTGATTTCAACTTCGCAAAGGAGTTCCCGCCAAACTTTGTGCTAGTCCAGTCGGAGGACGTGAAGAAGCGTTGTCTCGAAGCATCCAAGTCAGATGTATATGCCTGGAGCATTGCGTTCGGTGAAGGTATTGGTATCCCGCAAGCCGCAATCGCCAGTGCTCAGCTTCAAATCCAAACACTGCAGCAGCAGAAATGCATTGGTGCTACCTCGCTCTCCCCTTCGGTGCTAGCAAGCGTTCATATCTTGGCTTCTGTTGCGTCGACAGAAGATCCGTTCTTCTTGTCTGATCGTGTCCACGTCATCCCGCAACCTCCTCAACAAGATTCGCGAGGAGAGCTCCAGGTTACACCTGCGACTAAAGGTCGTGACACCGTTGCGGCTACACGACTCATTGCAAGCGACAATCACCGCGCTCAAGTTATCAACAATATTATCCGGAACGAACTTTCGACGAACCCTTGGGCAGGTCCTGTGCGAAGTGATGAGATTGAATTCCTTCTCCGATTCTGGAAGCGGGTGGCGACTACTATCGCACCGGCGTACGCGTTGGGACGACTGAAACTTGCCCGTTCCCTGCAAGCGCGGGGTATCCGAGTGAAGGCGTTGGAGTATGGACTTCCTTCGAGGCAACACACGCCGGCCCTACAGCAAGCGTCCACTCGCGTCGATGAGATGGCCTCAGGAGGTTCGGCCGCCGAGTTAACTCTGGAGGCACATGAGCTCTTGAAGAATCCACCACTGCCTAACTTGCGCATACTCGCCTCGACAAAATTCATGGCACAAGTCATGTTCTGTGTGATAGTCTACGCCCTTCTATTGTTGATGTTCAAGAGACAAGCATAGGCAAACCTACATGTACACTAGGTTGAAACAACGTTAGGTTAGTAAAGTCATTTGTCAGTTCATCGTTTCATGCCAGTTGGTTGAGTTAGTGCAGAACTGTATTGAATTAGTATAACCCAGCGGGAGACTGTCCCGCGTCTCCTACAGGAAAACAAGGGTTCGAGCATGACGCGTGTGCCAGCTGAAGACCTTAAGCCAGCTTCTGAAGTGCTGGCTGATGACCTTGATTGGCTGCAAGTGTGTACCACTTCCTCGCGATCGCCTGGTCAGGCTCTACACCCTTGCCTTGCTCATAGCACTCACCTAACTCGAATTGAGCCTCAGCCAACCCTTGCTCGGCAGCCTTGAGATACCACTTAGTTGCTTGCAGCAAGTTCACTCCAGCGCCTTTACCGTCTCGCAGACATCGCGCAACCTCGAGTTGTGCTTGAGGGATCCCCTGACGCGCCGCTTTGCTGAGCCAATCATAGCCCTCCTTCAGCGATCCCTTAGCGAGGCTGGCACGGCCATACGCAAGCTGTGCCTGAGCGTCACCCAGACGTGCGGCGGCACCGTAGTTGCTTAGGGCTTTACCTTCGTCTCGTACTGTGCCGATTCCATGTTCGAAACAATGGCCAAGCTGTCGCTTGCCTTCCGCATATGTCTCAGCCGCCCTGCTATAGTGCTCAAATGCCTTGGCGTGCGCGATGCGATCGGCGTCTGTTCCTTGCTTCTCGTAGTAATAGCCCAGCAGAAGATTGGCCTGAGGGTGGCCCTTCTGAGCTGCACTGCTCAGGTGCTCGATTGCTTTGTGCTCTCTAGATTGGTCATTTGCACTTTGTTCAATGAGCAGTCTACCGAGATTATAATGGGCATTTGCGTCATCCTGGCTCGCAGCGATGTTAAACATCTCGAGTGCTCGCTCTGGGTCCTCTTCCACACCGGCACCAAATTGGTAACACAACCCCAAGAAAGTGTACGCCGATGCACAACCAGTCGCATCGCTACTAGCAGCCTTGAATAGCTTAACAGCTAGTTGCCAATTGACAGGTCCCCCGAATCCATGAATGCAGCAGACGCCAAGGTTGCATAAAGCTATAGGATCGCGCTGCTTTGCGGCACGGGCCAACCATTGCCGACCTTGAGTATAGTCGCGCTCGACGCCCTTACCGAGTAGGAACATTGTGCCCAGTGCGCATTGGGCGTTCGAGTCGTTGGCCTCTGCAGCGGCTTTGAACGACTCGAATGCTTGGGCGAACTCCCCGGCATTCGCTTGGCTGGCACCAAGACTCCACTTCTCGTTCTGCATTCCGTCTGACGATGTCTTGTGCTGCCATGGAAGCACAAAGGTAAAGTTGCCCTCAGGCTCCGGCTTCACAAAAGCTGGTGGTGCTCGGAACGACCCTTCTTGAAGTTTGATACTCATGGGACTGTGCAGGCGATTAAAGACGAGATCCAGATGCACTAAGGCCTCCTCCTTGGACGCCCATGGAATTGTCAGTCGGAAAGCGCGAACTTCATCAACAAGTTCATTAAGAGAAAGAACACCCGGGTACCGAGCCTCAATCTCACCTCCATTGAGAAGTGGTTGATCGAATAGGACATTGGACAGACCCAGGACCGTCACAAATTCGCGAAGGAGCTTGATGCAGTAAGGGTTGAAGAATCGAGATGAGCATGCCGAAATATCATCGTGCGAGGGCAATACAGTCTGAGTGGGTGCTGCGTCATCTGATGCGGAAGTGACATTTGCAGGTTCACGACGAATCGTTGCAAAAACACGCTCGAGTAGACTCTGGCGTGAGACGGGAACTGAGTTGGGTTCAGGATTGTGCTTGCAGGTTGCTTGCTCATTCGCGGAGACGCTCAGGGCCCCCATGACGTTGGATTGGACAGTATTTGTCACAGATTGTGTGGAATCAGTAGGGAACGCAAAGGCAGCGGCAATTTCGGCTGTCGTTATGCGATTCGTTAGCTCTTCAATTTCGGCTGATTGCGGTTGAGTCTGGATGGCTCCTTTCGCACCGAGCTGCATGGCAATGCGCTGCGCTTCAATGCATCGTGACACCAGATCAGTCCTCATTGTGGATAGCGAACGGATGCTCCGAGATGGCAGGCAAACGTCTGCAGGAGCCTGCTGGTCATGCATTGTAAAGGCAATCGCCTCGGCTAGATCAAACGCCAGGTGGAGTCTCTCAGCACCCATGGAAGAGATCAAATCACAAACCTCGCACATCCGCACCAATACTCGTGAGCGCAGCTTACTGATGCTCGATGAATGTGGATCACTTCGTTCACCTCCCAGTCGCTCGAGATCCTCATTCATTAGTTCAATGGCGCTGATATGTGAGTCCTTGTCCTTCACCTCGCAAGATCCTTTGATTCGATCACACAACTCCATTGCAGCA
>Ga0182741_1003245_pt1 | contig 17544 bp, 18 predicted proteins | sample eDN5th37CBELigOP_FD_128874 | JGI IMG/M metagenome (GOLD analysis project Ga0182741, IMG submission 128874) | Enriched Organic Plus compost microbial communities from Emeryville, California, USA - eDNA 5th pass 37_C BE-Lig OP (version 2) (version 2) ...
GCGGATGCCGGCGCGCTCGAGAGCGGTGGCGTGGACGAACACGTCCTTGTCGCCGTTGTCCGGCTGAATGAAGCCGTAGCCCTTCTGGTCGTTGTAGAACTTAACGGTGCCCGTAATCATGGGGTATTCCTTGGTTTAGCGTCTATGCGTCAGTGCACGTGAGCATGATGAGCATGCGACAGCACGCCCTTGCTCGGGTTCGTCGATGTTTGGGAAGGCTGTCTGAACGTGCGCCTGGCATGCCAAGGCGTCAACGGCCCGATTGTCCGGCCAAATGTCGATGGACATGACCTAGTGCTCCAATCAGGCAATTACAAGGCTGACAGCGAATTTTGTTGGGGGCTCTTCCTTCTTTCGAAACAGAATAGGCACGCTTCCGGCCTGCAAGACCTTTCCTGAACTCGGAAAAATCGTACAGCACCGCTCGCGGTGAACCCGGATTTGCTTTCACCGGCAGATGATGGTCGCGCTCGGGCAGATGGCGACGTAGTCGGGGGTCGGGCAATAGGTCTGCCGGAAGGTTTCGGTGATGGTGCAGGTCACATGGACCCGGTAGCCTCGCCGTGGCACGACCCCGATGGGCTCGTGCAGGACGGAATAGCCGAGATCCTGGTCCGCGAGACGGGCGATGGCGCGCTCGGCGATGCCGGGCGCGATCCGTGAAGTGCGGGCCGGCGCCGAGTAATACGGGCCGCCATAGCCCAGATCGGCCGCGGAGGCCGGCTGAACCAGAAGACCCGCGACGCACGCGATTCCCAATGCCTGAAACTTCATATCGAAATCCTCCCCTCAAGGTGCGGGCGCCCGCAAAGCCTGTGGAAGAATAAATGCCCTGACCGGCTTTCGGATCCGTGGGGCGTTTGTCCGCCCTTTCCACAGGAGCCCCGGGAGCGGCTTTAAACAAGCGGTAGGATGTTCTGGGCCATAACCCGTTCGACACGTTGTGAAGTGAACGGGATCACATGCACCACATCCACCTTGCCGAGGGGCTACGGCTTCGCTTTCCGGCGCGCAGCGTCGATTTCGACCAGGGTGTCGAGGTCGGGATGCTGGCGGCGCTCATGAGCCAGGACGTCTCGGAATTCACCCGGCGCATATCCAAGACCAATGTCGGCCAGGTGCGCGCCGTGGCGGAGCAGTTCGGCTACCGCCTCGTGGAAGGCGACGCGGTCGATGATTGCGTCACCCTCACCTTCTACAGCCGCGCCGCGCGTCCGCGCCTGCGCGTCGTCCATTCGGGGGCCTGAACTCAGGCCCCCGTCCGCCTCTCCAGCATCCGCACGCGCTCACGATAGGCGGTATAGAGACCGCTCGCCGCGATGATGCAGGCGCCCAGGATGGTCCAGCTGTCCGGGAGGGCGCCGAAGACCAGATAGCCGAGCGTCCCCGCCCACAGCAGCTGCACGTAGGAGAACGGCGCGATCACCGAGGCGTTGCCGTGCCGATAGGCCAGAACCACGAACCATTGGCCGATGGAGAAGAACAGGCCCATCACGAAGGCGAGACCGATCTGGCCCGCTGACGGCGTCACCCAGTTGAAGGGAGCCGCCACGCCCAGGACGAGGCAGCCGACGACCGCCGAATAGAGAAGGGTCGTGAGCGGGTGATCGCTGCCGCTCATCTTGCGGGTGACCACCGCGCCGGCAGCCCAGCTCGTGGCGCCGAGCAGGGGAAAGAGAGCCGTGGCTTGGAAGGAATCCGTGCCTGGGCGGATCACCACCACCACACCGGTCAGCCCGACGAGGGCCGCGGTCCAGCGCCGCCAGCCCACCGACTCGCCGAGGAAGAGAATCGACAGGGCCATGATGAGGATCGGCGAGATGAAGTAGATCGCCGTCGATTCCGCCACGGGCAGATACCGCAATCCCATCGTGAAGAAGATGGTCGAGCCGATCATGCCGAAGCTTCGCAGAACCTGAAGGCCGGGGCGCTGGGCGCGCAGCAGGGCCTTGCCGCCCGCGAGCAGGACGACGGGAACGACGATGCAGGAGAAGATCGCGTAGCGGATCCAGGCGATCTCCGCCGCCGGCAACGAGGCGGCGAGGAGCTTGGTGATGATGTCGCAGACCGAAAAGACGATCGTGGATGCCACCAGGAACAGAATGCCCTTCACCGGCGAGGCGACCGATTGGCCGGGGGCGCTCCGCTCGGCAGGCCTGGGCTGCGCAGCCTTGCGGGAGATTTGGAGAACAGAGGGCATCAATGACTCAAAAAAGAGGCCCGCATGCGGGCGCTTGCGGGCCAGGAGGCAATTCCGGCAACCACTAAAAGTTCGTTTCGCACCAAATGAGAATTGCAAAGTCGACACCGCGACCATGCCATCCGTGAATGGGCCCGCCGCTCGAGGCCGGCCGCCCGCATCATCGGACAGCGTTCATTGTCATTGATCCAGGCTATATTTTCCTTCGCATTACAAAGCCTTGAGATGAACCTGAACGCCCGTTCAGTAATACTTTCGATCTGTTTCACATATCATCATCTATGAAGGTCTTATTCTCGCCCCATTAGCCTCCATTTTGCCCCCCTCCATACGACAACAAGGGAATGCATTGTGGATCAACGAAAGGTCATCCTGAACCTGGCAACCTTTATGCTCTCGGGCCTTGCCCTCCTTCCGATCTCCGCCGCACAGGCACAGCCCCAGGAATCCTCCGGAAAGGTCGTCCAGAATGGCCGCGCCTCCTGGTATGGTCCCGGCTTTCACGGACGGAAGACCGCCAGCGGCGAAACCTTCAACACCAATGAGCTCACCGCCGCCCATCGCACTCTGCCCTTCGGCACGAAGGTGCGCGTGGTGAACAAGCGCACCGGCAAGTCCGTCGTCGTGCGCATCAACGACCGCGGCCCCTATGTCCATGGGCGCGTGATCGATCTCTCCCGCGCCTCAGCGCAGGCCATCGGCCTTTCCGGCGTTGCGCCGGTCACCGTCGCGGAGCTCTGATCGAGCCGCCGGCGGTTCCGCTCCCGATGGAACCCGAAACCCTCCCGCCCGCTTTTCCCCGGTCATCTTTTCGCTTTGTGAAGGTTGTTCGGAACATCCCATGCAGGCTGGTCGGCTGCTGACATCGACATTGTCCGTTTTCGCCATTTGCGCGGGCAGCCCCGTGGCCCTTGCGCAGGACGCAAGGCCATGGGTCGATCCGCCCGCCGCGACCAATAATGCGGCGCCTCAGGCGCCGGCCCCTCGACCGGAACCCCTGAAGCTGCCCCCGGTCTCCCCGACGCCGGCGCCGCAACAAGCGCCGCAGCCTCCGCAGACGGCAGCGCCGCCTGCGGAGCCGGCCCCGCAGACGAAATCCGCCGAGAGCCCGCCCGAGCCCGAGAGCCAGCCAGGCCCGTCCCGGGCCGACATGGCGAGGGATTTTGCCATCAACTATCTGCAATCCTGGTCGTCGCGGAACGATGTCGCGCTCGCCGCCACGGCCGAGCTTTATGCGCCGCGCGTCCTGTATCATGGCCGCACGACCAGCCTGGAGCGCCTCTACCGGGAGAAGCAACGCTTTGCCCGCCGCTGGCCGGAGCGCGAATACCGGCCGCGCCAGGACGCCATCGGCACGCAGTGCAATCCCAGCGGCACGATCTGCACGGTGCACGCGGTCTTCGATTACACCGCCGTCAACCCGAAGCGGCGGCGCGTCTCGGAGGGGTCGGGCGCGCTGCAGCTCATCGTGGAGTTCATCGGCGAGAAACCCCTGATCGTCGCGGAGCACAGCACCTTGCTCACCCAGAGTCGCAGACGTCTTCTTGCTTCGGAGGGAGCGTCGAATGAGTGATGTCATCCCGCATTCCAACCCATCCCGTGATTTCGGCGACACGCCGATCGGCAATGCCGTCCAGCTGCGCGAACGCATGCGCGCGATCATCCAGGCCGAGGTCGACAGGATCGACCCGACCGACGACGCGCGCCGGGCGCTCGAACTCATCATCGAATCGTCCTTGCGCCCCTCCAGCCTCGACGGCGATCTGAAGCTCACCGTGGTCGACGCGAGCGGCCAGCCGCGCATGATCGAGAAGAACGGCGAGATGGTCCCGTTCACCCTGAGCGACCTCATCGCCGAACTGCGCACGCTCCATCCGGTCCTGTTCAAGTCGCCGCCAAGGCCGCAGCCGATCGCCGTGGAAACCGGCCCGGTCTCGCCCGGCCGCGAAGCGCGGCCTTTGGAGCGCAGGCCCGAGCGCGACTGGCTGGCGCTCGGCGCAGGCGAGCCTGCCAAGGGAGATCTTCCGCATCCATCCCGCCGCACCCGCACCCTGACCCGCTGGACCAAGGGCAAGGTTCGGTTCCACAGCTGGTCCACCCGCAGGGCGGCCCGCGCGCCGACAGCCGAGGCCCCGATGGCCACGCCGCTTGCGGATGTCCGCAAGAGCCTGGCCGCCTCGGCCGATCGGGCCCAGGCCTTCTTCGACAATCTCCAGGACAATCTCCAGGACAGGCCCATTTCACGCCGCCCCGGCTTCGCCCTCGGCGCGGTCGCCGCCGTCCTCGTGCTGATCGGCCTTGGCGCCTTCCTTCTCCTGCGCCCGGAGAGCAGCATGCAGGCCAGCGCGGACGACCCGTCGGAAACCGGCTCCCTGACCGCCAATCAGGTTGCGAAGGCGCCGGCCTTCGCATCGCGGTCCTCGGGCGGGCGCACCTTGAAGGGCGTGCCGGACGTCATCGACACCGCGACGCTGTCCCTGGAGGGCGAGGTGGTGCGTCTCTTCGGCGTCGAGTGGGCTCCCGGCGCGGGCAAGCCTGAGGATCTCTCCAATTATCTGCAGGGCCGCGAGGTCACGTGCGAGCCCGCCGGCGGCGCGGATACCTATCGCTGCCGCGTGGGCGAGCAGGACCTGTCGCGCGTCATCCTGTTCAACGGCGGCGGACAGCCGACATCGGAGGCGACGCCGGAGCTCAAGGCCGCGGCCGAGCACGCCCGCGCGGCGAAGATCGGCGTGTGGAGCAGCCGACCGTGAGCGCAAAGCGGCCCCGTGCATGCACGAGGCCGCCCGATTGGTTCATGACGATGTGATCAGCGGGCGCCGACCGCGACCGGTGCCGGGATCTCGACCTCGATCTCCAGGGTCGAGATATCCGCGTCGCGGTTCATCTTCACCTGAACGTTGTCGTGCTCGACCATCACATGGCGGCGGACCACCGCGAGGATTTCCTCGCGCAGCTTCGCCACCAGATCGGACTGGCCGCCGAGAACACCGCGTTCATGCGCCAGCAGGATCTGCAGGCGCTCGCGCGCCACAGGCGCCGACGAGCGGCGGTTGAAGAAACTCATGAGGCTCATGCAGCCCTCCGTCCGAACAATTTGCCGAGCAGACCCTTCCTCTCGCTCGGGATCGTCATCTCGACGCTCTCGCCCTTGAGGCGGCGAGCCGCATCGAAATAGGCACGACCCGGCGCGCTCGCAGGGTTGTTGAGGGTGACCGGCGAGCCCATGTTCGAGGCCTTCAGGACCTCCTCGCTCTCGGGAATGATGCCGATCAGCGGGATGGAGAGGATCTCCAGGACGTCCTCGACCTTGAGCATCTCGCCGCGCTCGGCGCGGTTGGGGTCGTAGCGGGTGAGCAGCAGATGCTTCTCGATGCGGTCGCCCTTCTCCGCCTTCTCGGTCTTGGAATCGAGCAGCCCGATGATGCGGTCGGAGTCGCGGACCGACGACACTTCCGGGTTGGTGACGACGACGGCCACGTCCGCATGGCGCATGGCCATGGTGGCGCCGCGCTCGATGCCGGCCGGGCTGTCGCAGATGATCCAGTCGAACTTTTCGCGCAGCTCGCTGAGCACCTTGGCCACGCCCTCTTCCGTCAGCGCATCCTTGTCGCGGGTCTGCGATGCGGGAAGCAGCGAGAGGTTCTCGAGACGCTTGTCGCGGATGAGAGCCTGGCTGAGCTTGGCATCGCCCTGCACCACGTTGATGAGATCGAACACCACGCGGCGCTCCGCGCCCATGACGAGATCGAGATTGCGCAGGCCGACGTCAAAATCGATGACAACGACCTTGTCGCCGCCATGCGCGAGCGCCGCGCCCAGAGCTGCCGAAGACGTGGTCTTGCCAACGCCACCTTTGCCGGATGTTACGACCAAGACTTTGGCCATTGACGTCTCTCTTTCTCTATCAATCCAGGGTTTGCAGGATGATCGAATCGCCATCCAGGTGAACCTGGATGGGTTGACCGTGGAACTTCGTGCCGAGGTCGTCGGCGGTCTTGTAGAGCCCATCGATGGCGATGAGCTCGGCTTCGAACTTTCTGCAGAAGATGCGTGCCCGGCCGTTGCCCGTGCAGCCGGCGATGGCACGGCCGCGCAGCGAGCCATAGACGTGGATGGAGCCGCCGGCCACGATCTCGGCACCGGAAGCCACCGAGCCGAGAACCGTCACGTCGCCTTCAGGATGCAGGATCGACTGGCCCGAGCGCACGGATCCTTCGATCATCAGCGACTTGTCGTCGGATGGGGAATGGGTCATGGGCGCCGCGGCGGCAACCGCGCTCTCGGCGGCGTCGTTGATGTCGATCTCGCCGGCGGGCTTGCCGCCGGTGATCTGCGGCGGCATGTCGGGCTCGACATTCTCGGGCGCTGCGCCTTCCAGGCCGATGATCCGGATGTTGCGCATCCGGAAAGCAGCCAGCAGGAACTTCAGCTCGGATTTGGAAGGCTTGAGGTTGGACACGTCGGCAATGATCGGGCGTCCGGTGAAAAATCCGGGCGAGCGCTCCGATACGGCGTCGAGATCCTCGAGCCAATCCCTTAACGGCACTTCAGGCGCGAGGACCAGGGCCATGAAGGACCTGCCACGGAAGCGAAGAGCGGGACGGGGGCGAACGGCGATGGTCACGGGGATTCAAATTCCTTTAATACCCCCTGATTTCGAACGCTTATGGTTAACGGACCGTTAAGAGAGCTGCCCCGACTGAAGAATTTTCTTAAGCAATGCGGGCTCCGGGCGCGTCTGCCGCCGCAACCACGCGGTCCTTCGAATAAGAAATTCGGCTTCCGCAAGGAATATAAAGATAAAACATATCCCTTTGTGAGTAGTTTCTATCTCTTCTTGCGTATCATTTAATGGGCAAAGCTCAATTGACCGCGACATTGAGAAGAATAGGATTCGTATTCCTTCGTTTTGTTTTCCGGATTGCAGAGACTTTATTCATAAAAAGTTTGCGAAGGCAAAACGATCGACACGAAGCCGCAAGGCAGTCCAGGGAGGACGCAAGAATGTCGGATCGCGCCAATACTCACCCGCTCAAAGCACGCCCATTTCTGAGCCGCCTGCCATTCCAGGCCGTGATCGCCGCAGCCCTCGTCATTTCAGGTCTCGCCAGCGCATCGGCGCAGACGGCACCACCGGCCGGCCCGGCCCGCGTCAACACCCGCACCGTCGGCATCATCTCGGGCGGAGCAGACGGCACCTATATCCGGATTGCCGCCGATCTCGCCAATGTCCTCGATGGCGAGGACCTGCGCGTGCTGCCGATGATCGGGCGCGGCTCGCTGCAGAACCTGCGCGACATCATGTTCCTGCGCGGCGTCGACATCGGAATCGTGCAGATGGACGCGCGCGAGCAGCTGAAGGCCGAGAACCTTCAGGACGACGCCTCGAAGCGCCTGCGCTTCATCACGCGCCTCTACAACGAGGAGATTCATATCATCGCCAATCGCGACATCACGGATATCCGCCAGCTCGACGGGAAGAAGGTGAACATCGACAAGGACGGGAGCGGAACGAACCTGACCGCGCGTCTCATCTTCGAGAAGCTCGGGATCAAGCCGGACCTGACCACCTTCGATCAGGCCTCGTCCTATGCGAAGCTCAAGTCGGGAGAGATCCAGGCCGCGATCTACGTGGCGGGGCGTCCCGTGCGCGCGATCGCGGAGTTCCAGACGGACGGGCGCTTCCACCTTCTCTCGATTCCGTTCGAGGGCGAGATCGCCGAATCCTATTTCCCGGCCCGGTTCGAGAACACCGATTACCCGCAGCTCGTCGATCCCGACAAGCCGGTCGACACGCTCGCCGTGGGCAGCCTGCTTGCCGTCTTCAACTGGCCTGAGAATTCCGATCGCTACAATCGTGTCCGGCGTTTCGTGAATGCGTTCTTCTCCCGGTTCGACGAATTCCTGCAGCCGGGCCGGCATCCGAAATGGAAAGAGGTCAATCTCGCCGCCGACGTGCCCGGCTGGGAACGCGTGAAGCCGGCGCAGGACTGGCTCAACCGCGTCGCGGCCCGAGGCACTCCCGCCCAAGCCAAGGGCTTCGACGATTTCATCAGCAGCCGCGGCCTCACCGTCACGCCCGAAGAAAGGGAGGCTCTCTTCCGGGAGTTCCTCGCCTGGCAGAACGAGCGGCAGCGCACCACCCGCAGAGCCACCCGGCAGGATTGATCCCGATCCCAACTCTGGACCCGAAGCCGAAGGCTGCCATCCGGCCTTCGGCGCGCCCCGAAGGAGGTCCATTATGAATGGGCAACATCCATCGACATTGAAGCATCTGACCACCGAATGGCTGGCAGGCACCCTGATCGGCCTGTCGCTCCTTGGGCCCGCCTGCGCCGAGACGGCAGGATCGCCCGGCAAGCCCGAGGGCGCCTTGGAGGCGCAACCCGTGGCCGGACCTGGGGAACTCAACGACCTTATGTCGGCGCTCCTGACGTCGCAGGACCGGATCGCGCTCGCCGAGAAGCTCCAGGCGTCTCTCCGCAGCGGTGACCTGACCGGTGCGAAGCGCGAGCTCGATTCCGCCATCGATGTGGGCACCCTCGCCATGATTCTCGACGGGTACCTGCACAACCCCGGCCTTCTCCCGGCGCTTCAGGATCATGGGATCAAGGGCCCGTCCTCACCGCCATCCCAGGCACCGGCCGGACAGACGGCAGCCTCCGCCTCCTGCAGCGCGTCCGATGCCCAATTGGCCGATCTGAGGCATGCCCTGGAGCAGGAAAAGAACTACAGCGGCACGCTCTCCGAGACCCTGACGGATCTCATGCAGGAGAACAATGCCTTGAAGACGCGGCTGGAGACGGAGATCCCCTCGCAGACGAAAACCGTCCGCGAGCTGGAGCAGGCCCTGCAGCGCGAGCAGGAACAGCGGGAGGCGACGGCCCGCGAACTGGCGAGCCTCCAGGAGGCTTACCGCGCCCTTCAGGAAGCACAGGCGCAGACCCAAGCGCCTGGAGCCGACAGGGTCGCCGAACTGGAATCCAGCCTGCAGCAGGAACGTCAGAAGAGCGCCGACGCCGCCCGCCAGCTGGCCGCGATGACAGAGGAACTGCGCGCTCTGCAGGCCTTCAAGGCCGAAGCCATGACGGCTCCGGACCGCGCGGCTGAGCTGGAGGCGGCCCTCGCGCAGGAACGGAAACGGCGCGAGGCGCTCGTCGAGGACCTGACGCAAGCCGTCAAGGGACTGCGCATTCTCCAGGAGCCTCATCAGCCGAGCGCGACGCCGCTCGTGTTCAGGATCGCGGAAAATGGGACGGAGATTCCGTTGCCCAAGCCCGAGGCCCTGCCCCCGGCTGCGGACGCGGCCGCTCCGGCGCCGGGCGAACCGGTCGCAGCCGGCGCCACCGCCGCCGTGCCGAAACAGGAGCCTACGACCGTCGTCGTCGCCTCCCTGCCCGACACGGTTCAACCGTTGCCGGTCGTATCGAAGCCGGTAGACCAGACGAAGGCGTCCCCGCCCCCTGCGATCAGGAGCACTCCTCCTGCGGATACCGCGAAAATGGATGAGCGCCTCGTCGCCCGCGCCGACGACCTGCTTCGCAGCGGCGACGTGAGCGGCGCGCGCCTTCTTCTCGAACGGTCCCTGGCCAACGGCAATGCGCGCGCCGCTTTCCTGATGGCCGAGACATTCGATCCGAATGTCCTGTCCAGGCTCGGGGTGCTCGGCATCCGGGGCGACGTCGCCAAGGCGCAGGAATTCTATGCGCGCGCCCGCGAGCTCGGTGTCGCGCAGGCGGAGGAGCGCTTAGAGGCCCTGAAATAGACTTGGAGGCCCTGAAATAGAGGTGAATCGTCGCCGTCGGGCCGCCTGCCTTCAGAAGGGCACCCACTCGCCGTTCTCGGTCAGCGACTCGACGGCCCGCTCCAGCGCGGTGCCGGCATCCAGAAGCTGCTGAGCCGTCAGCTGAACCTGAAGCGAGGGGCCGGAGAGGCCGGCGACCTCCTCGGTCATTTCCCGCACGCGCTCGATCAGGTCGATCAGGCCGGCCACCAACGCCGCCCGCTCCTCCGCCTCGGTGGCGGCATTCTGGGCCTGCTTCAGGCGCGGGGCGAGCGGGATGATGTTCGACATGTGTTCTAAAATCATCCCTTCCCGCCTTCAGGGCAATGGACGCTCAAGCTGCGATCCACAGGAAAGCACGGGTTTTGCAGAGGCGCCCGGCGCTTTTTCGCCTCTTCAGCCCCTGTAAAGCTGTCCGGGCACTCGGCTGGCGCGCACCATGCGCCAAGAGCATTTTTCGGCGAAGCGGATCCGGTTCGCCGTCATAAAATGCGGCAAGCCAAAGAAGAGACATGTTTCCCGTGAGTGGAAACGGCCCTAGACATTCGCTCAATGGGCACCGATAAGCCCGGGGTGCTATTCGAAGCGCTCCTCTCCTCGTCCTCTTCTCACGAGACTGATCGGATCATGGAACTTTCCACTGTGGCGCTTCTTGCCGCCTCGGGTCTTGCGGCGGGCCTCGTCAACGCCATCGCGGGCGGCGGTACCTTCTTCACCTTCTCGGCCCTCGTCGCCGCGGGCCTGCCGCCGGTGGTCGCCAATGCCACGAGCGCCGTGGCGGTGACGCCCGCCAATCTCGCGAGCGCCTGGGCCTACCGAAAAGAGCTTGCCGCCAACATGCGGCGCTTCGCGGCGCTCGGCGTGGTGAGCCTGATCGGCGGCGTGGGCGGCGCCTATATCCTCACGGTCACGAACAATGATGCGTTTCGCCTGCTCGTCCCGTGGCTGCTGCTGTTCGCGACCGCGCTCTTCGCCGCGAGCCCCCGCATCGTGGCGATCGCCCGGCGCATCGGCAAGGCCGAAGGCAAGCACCCGTCCACGCAGGCCTGGGCGGCGGGTCTCGCGTTCCAGCTGGCGGTCGCCGTCTATGGCGGCTTCTTCGGTGCCGGCATGGGCATCGTGATGCTGGCGGCCCTCGCCATCACGGAAGGGGACGACTTTCACCTCATCAACTCGGCGAAGCATCTCTGCTCCACGCTGATCCAGCTCGTCGCGGTCATCCTGTTCGTCGCCGCGGGACTGGTGAGCTGGCCGGAGATGCTCATCGTGGGCGCGGCGTCCGTCATCGGCGGCTATCTCGGCGTCGTGTTCGGTCGCCGCCTGCCGGCAAGCGCCATCCGCTGGCTGGTGATCGCCGTCGGCGCCGCACTGACACTGTATTTCTTCATTCGGTGAATTCGTTAACCGCGCGCGATCTTTTCGCGCGCGGGCATGCATTTCTCGGATCGCTGCCCGATTCACGCCACAACCATCACGCTTTCTGTCGCGGTGCCATTCCGTTGTTTCAAGAAGGATGATCCCGTGGCTGAACATGAAAAACTCGCCGAACTCAGCAGCACTCAATCCGTGAGCGCTCTCGGCCTGCGGTGGGCGGCCCTGCGCGGCATGCTGAACTCGCCCCTGATCACCACCGAGGAGCAGCGGGCCCTGCGCGATGAGCTTCTCGTCGAGCTCGCGACGCTCGAGCAGGACTTCAGCACGGTTCCGTCCCGCAACGCGATGGAGATCTCCGCGAAGGTGGACGTCGCCAAGTCCGTGCTGCGCGACAAGATCGATTCCAGCGAGGCGTGGATGATCGAGCTTCTCGAAAGCATCCAGTCGGACCTGCAGAATGTTGTAGCGACAGCGCCGGCCTCGCAGATGGCGCGGCCGACGGTGAACTTCTCCCGCTCCAATCAATCCCGGGCGGAAGAGACCGAGGCAGAGGCCACCACGCCGTCCGCTGCCTGAGATCTCATCCCCATGAGACGCCGCGCCTCATCCCTCGGGCGCGGCGTTTCTGTTTTCAGACGAGGCCGGGATCGATCTCGCTGCTGCGCTCCATCCAGGCCGGCACGGGCAGGCCCTTCCCGCGCAGGAAGGTCGGGTTGAAGAGCTTCGACTGGTAGCGCGTGCCGTAATCGCAGAGCACCGTCACGATCGTGTGGCCCGGCCCGAGCTGCTTGGCGAGGCGAATGGCGCCCGCGATGTTGATCCCCGTGGAGCCGCCGACGCACAGGCCCTCGTATTCGAGAAGATCGAACACGAGGGGAAGCGCCTCCTCGTCGGGGATCTGGTAGGCGATGTCGATGGGGGCGCCTTCCAGATTCTTCGTCACGCGCCCCTGCCCGATTCCTTCCGTGATCGACGAGCCCGTCGCCTTCAGCTCGCCCGTCGTGACCCAGCTCGCGATGGCCGAGCCCATCGGGTCGGCGAGCGCCACCTGAATGCGCGGATTGCGTTCTTTCAGGGCCATGCCGACGCCCGCCAGCGTGCCGCCCGTGCCGACGGCGGAGACGAAGCCGTCCACCTTGCCGTCCGTCTGCTCCCAGATCTCGGGCCCGGTCGTTTCGACATGCGCCTGCCGGTTCGCCACGTTGTCGAACTGGTTCGCCCAGATGGCGCCGTTCGGCTCGGACGCGGCGAGGCGCTCCGCCAGCCGCCCTGAGACCTTCACGTAATTGTTGGGGTTGGCATAGGGCACGGCCGGGACCTCGATGAGCTCGGCGCCCGCGAGCCGCAGCATGTCCTTCTTCTCCTGGCTCTGCGTCTCGGGGATCACGATCACCGTGCGAAAGCCGAGGGCGTTGGCGACGAGCGCCAGGCCGATGCCGGTATTGCCCGCCGTGCCCTCCACGATGACGCCGCCCGGCCTCAGGGCCCCTCGCTTCACCGCGTCCTGAATGATGAACAGGGCCGCCCGGTCCTTCACCGACTGGCCGGGATTCATGAACTCGGCCTTGCCGAGGATCGTGCAGCCGGTGAGTTCGGAGGCGCGGCGGAGCTTGATGAGGGGCGTATTGCCGATGGCGGCGGGGACGTCGGGTTTGATGGTCATGTCGGCATCATTCCTGAAGAGCGGTGTGAAGACGTCGATGCATGGCCCGCATGGCAACACCTCCGAATTCACATAACTGGGACGTGATTAATTCAAATATTACATGTATTGACGTTCTTTATAAAGAACCACATGTTTCTGTCGCCGCCCATTGTGGCGACTTCTTCCCACGCAGCAAGGAAATCCTGATGTCCAGCTCTGCAGTGGCCTCGCCTCTTTCCGCTGGAAACCGCGCTGGCCTGACCATCAACACCCCGACCTCCCTGGCCGCAGCGGCAGGCATCATCGGCGGCGCGGCGCTCCTGGGAGCCATCGTCAACCCGAAGCAGGCGGCTCTCTACGTGCTCGGCGCGGCCCTGGGGCTCGTGCTCTATCACGCCGCCTTCGGCTTCACCTCCGCCTGGCGCGTCTTCATCGCGGACCGCCGCGGCGAGGGCCTGCGCGCCCAGATGGTGATGCTCGCCGTCGCCTCCATCCTCTTCTTCCCCGTGCTCGCCTCCGGCACCCTCTTCGGCCAGCCGGTGGCCGGCAACGTCTCGCCCGCCGGCATCGGCGTGGTGGTCGGCGCCTTCATGTTCGGCATCGGCATGCAGCTCGGCGGCGGCTGCGCCTCCGGCACGCTCTATACGGTGGGCGGCGGCTCCACGCGCATGCTGATCACGCTCGCGGGCTTCATCGCGGGCTCCGCCATCGGCGCCGCGCATCTCCACTGGTGGACGGCGCTCCCGAGCCTGCCCAAGATCTCCATCATCCAGCTCTGGGGCCCCTGGACCGCGCTCGCCGTGCAGCTCGTCGTCTTCGCCCTCATCGCCGCCGTCACGGTGGTGTTCGAGAAGCGCCGGCACGGCCGGCTGATCCAGGCTGCCCCCTCGCCGCGGCAGGGGCTGTCCCGGTTCCTGCGTGGCCCCTGGCCGCTGGTGGCGGGCGCGGTGGCACTGGCGCTCCTGAACTTCGTGACGCTCTATCTTGCGGGCCGTCCCTGGGGCGTGACCTCGGCCTTCGCGCTCTGGGGCTCGAAGATCGCGGCCGCCATCGGCTTCGACGTGGCGAGCTGGCCCTATTGGTCGAGCCCGGCCAATCAGGCCGCGCTGAACGCCAGCATCTTCAGCGACGTCACGACGGTGATGGATTTCGGCATCATCGTCGGGGCCCTGTTCGCCGCTTCGCTTGCCGGACGCTTCGCGCCGGTCTGGAAGATCCCGCTGCGCTCCGCATTCGCCGCAATCGCGGGCGGCCTGCTCCTCGGCTATGGCGCGCGCCTGGCCTATGGCTGCAATATCGGCGCGTATTTCTCCGGCATCGCCTCGGGCAGCTTCCACGGCTGGGTCTGGCTCGTCGCGGCCTTCGCCGGCAACGTGATCGGCACGCGCCTGCGCCCGCTCTTCGGCCTCGAGGTGGAGCGGGTGAAGCTCACCGGCTGCTGATCCGGCATCTTTGATCGACAGGAAGAAGGGCTCTCCGGCGCCGGCTGGGGAGCCTTTCTCTGTTCAGGCCGCCTGAGGCTGGGACCGCCTGACATTCCTGATGAGCTCCGTCAGAGCGGCAAAATCCTTCTTCCGTCCCGACGTCTTGCGCCACACGAGGCCTAAGGTCCGCTTGGGCGGATCGTCCGGAAAGGGAATGAGCGTCACGCGCTGACGGTCGACCTCGACTTCCGCGCAGAGCTCCGGCAGCAGCGTGATGCCGTGGCCCGCCGCCACCATCTGCATGATCGTGGTGAGCGAGGCCGCACCGAGGGATTTGCGCGCCTGCATGTTGGCGACCTGGCAGTACTGCAGCGCCTGGTCTCGCAGGCAATGGCCCTCCTCCAGGAGGAGCAGGCGCTCCCGCCCGATCCATTCGAGGAAATCCTTGGATTCCCATCGATCCGCGGCCTGGGCCTGCACCGCGACGAGGAAGCGGTCCTCGAACAGCGGCACGGCCTCGAGCTGCGCATTCTGCACGGGCAGGGCGATCAGGATGGAATCGAGTTCGCCGTGCAGGAGCTCGTCCACCAGCATGTCGGTCTGCGTCTCGCGGATCTGCAGATCGAGAGCGGGATAGTGCTTCTGCACGTCCGTCAGGATCGCGGGGAGCAGATAGGGCGCGACGGAGGGAATGATGCCGAGGCGCATCGGACCGGAGAGGACGCCGTGATGCTGGCGCGCGAATTCCGACAATTCGCGCACCTGTCCCAGGATGCCTCTGGCCCGCTCGGCGATCTCCTGCCCCGCCGGCGTGAGAACCACCGAGTGTCCGCGCCGCTCGACGAGGTCCATGCCGAGCTCGCGCTCCAGTTCCTTGATCTGCATGGAGAGCGCGGGCTGCGTCACGGCGCATTGGTCGGCCGCCATGCCGAAATGCTGCATGCGCGCGAGCGCCTCGAAATACCGTAACTGTCGCAGTGTGATCATGATGCCGATAAGAATATCTGATCGCACTTTGCAATCAATCCAATTGGACCTTATCGCGCTTCCCCGGCATGGTGCGCCCACTCAATGGGGATGACCATGACGAAGCCAACGACCTTGACGACCACGGCCGGCGCGCCGATTGCCGACAACCAGAACAGCCTTTCGGCCGGTGAGCGCGGCCCCCTCCTGCTGCAGGATTACCAGCTCATCGAGAAGCTGGCGCACCAGAACCGCGAGCGCATCCCGGAGCGCGTCGTGCACGCCAAGGGATCGGCCGCCTACGGCACGCTGACCATCACCAACGACATCACGAAATATTCCAAGGCGAAGGTGTTCTCCGAGATCGGCAAGAAGACGGAGGTCTTCCTGCGCTTCTCCACCGTTGCCGGCGAGCGCGGCGCGGCGGATGCCGAGCGCGACGTGCGCGGCTTCGCGCTGAAGGTCTACACGGAAGAGGGCAACTGGGACATCGTGGGCAACAACACGCCCGTGTTCTTCATCCGCGACCCGCTGAAATTCCCCGACTTCATCCGCACGCAGAAGCGCCATCCCGCGACGAACCTGCGTTCGTCCACCGCCATGTGGGATTTCTGGTCGCTGAGCCCCGAGAGCCTGCATCAGGTGACGATCCTGTTCTCGGACCGCGGCCTTCCGCAGGGCTACCGCTTCATGAACGGCTACGGCTCGCACACCTATTCGTTCATCAACGAGGCGGGCGAGCGCTTCTGGGTGAAGTTCCACTTCAAGTCCATGCAGGGCATCAAGACCTGGACGAACCGCGAGGCGGAGCAGGTCATCGCCAAGGACCGCGAGAGCGCCCAGCGCGACCTCTACGAGGCGATCGAGGGCGGCGACTTCCCGCGCTGGAAATTCTGCGTGCAGATCATGCCGGAGACGGATGCGGAGAAGACCTCCTACAATCCGTTCGACGTCACCAAGGTGTGGCCGCATGCGGAATATCCGCTGATCGAGGTCGGCATTCTCGAACTCAACCGCAATGCCGCTCACTATTTCGCGGAGGTCGAGCAATCCTCGTTCTCGCCCTCGAACATCGTGCCCGGAATCGGCTTCTCGCCCGACAAGATGCTTCAGGGCCGCATCTTCGCCTATGCGGATGCGCACCGCTATCGCGTCGGCACGCATTACGAGGCGCTCCCGGTCAACCGCCCGCGCTGCCCCGTCCATCACTATCATGCGGACGGCTCGATGCTCTTCGAGATCCCGAACCGGGGCGACGCCTATTACGAGCCGAACTCCTTCAACGGTCCGGTCCAGACGCGTCGCGCAGCCGAGCCGCCGCTGAAGATCTCGGGAGACGCGGATCGCTACGATCACCGCGCCGGCAACGACGACTACACGCAGCCCGGCAACCTCTTCCGCCTCATGACGCCCGAGGAGCAGAACCGGCTCATGGACAACATCGCGGAAGCGATGCAGGGCGTGCCGGAGGAGATCGTGCGCCGCCAGATCGTGCACTTCTACCTCGCCGACAAGGCCTATGGCCTCGGCGTCGCGGAACGCATGGGCCTCAAGGGCGCCGTACTGATCCAGGCCGCGGAATAACGGTCCCACGAACCCGCAGGGGCGAACAGAAAGCGGCTCGGGAGCGATCCCGAGCCGATCTTCTTTTGAAGCGTCCACATTTTTGGGCCGCGCACATTTGCTTTGAAGAGAGCACGCCCTCGCCTTCGAGACGCGCGCAAGCTCGCTCCTCGACGTCCGGATGGACCTGCATCGTCAGGCTCATCCACGCGATCAGCGGCTTACGCTCGTGCTCCCGATGGATTGCGCGCTGCCCTCATCTTGGACGCGTCTTGGGCGGCTGGCTCAGGAAGCACTGGGGAGCCCTCTCCCCCCTTGTGGGGGAGAGTTGGAGAGGAGAGTGTGAGCGCTACCACGAGAGAACGTGGTGCCGGCACCCCCACCCCTGATCCCTCCCCACAAGGGGGAGGGAAAGGGCGCCACATCCTGACAGCGACCCCGGATCGGCTGACGCCGTCCGGGCTGACACCCTCCTCGTCATCACCGGCCTTGTGCCGGTGATCCCGATCCGTGAGACGCGGCGCTTGTCCGATCGGGATGGCCGGGACAGGCCCGGCCATGACTTGGTGAGGGACACCGTGAGACA
>Ga0182741_1003246_pt1 | contig 17542 bp, 15 predicted proteins | sample eDN5th37CBELigOP_FD_128874 | JGI IMG/M metagenome (GOLD analysis project Ga0182741, IMG submission 128874) | Enriched Organic Plus compost microbial communities from Emeryville, California, USA - eDNA 5th pass 37_C BE-Lig OP (version 2) (version 2) ...
GGCCGGCGCCCCCGGCGCCGTGAGCACGCCGGTGTCCACCCGAGAGCGATCCAGCGTCACGTCGCCCGCCGAGACGCGGCCGGTATCCGGTCCCGTCCGATGCGCGGTGCGCTCGCGCACGTCGTCGCGATGCTGGAGATAGAGCGATCCCGCGACCAGGAGCAGCACGGCGAGCAGCGCGACGGCCAGCGCGCCCGCGCCGCGGCGCCGCGGCGTCGTCTCCGCGATCGGCACGGGAGGGACCCGATCGCGATCGTCGCGCACGTCCCCCGTCTCGAGTCCCGCCGTGGCCGCGAGACTGGCAACGAAGGCCATCGGCCCCTTCGGCGACAGATCGCGCTCGCAGCGGATCGCGCTCTCCACGTCCGCCGCCACCGCCAGCGAAAGGTCGGGGCGCAGGTCGGCGAGCCCGGGTTCGCGATAGCCGCGCCGCGTGCTCATCGCCCCGACGTCGTCGTGCGTCGGCGCGGGGCGCGTCGTCAGCATCTCCCAGGCGAGGCGGCCGAGGGTCGCGGTGTCGGAGCAGCGGGCGAGCATCGGCTCCCGGCTCGCCGTGCGCCGCGCGTCGATCTCGGAGAGATCGTCGACCGCATGGGGGAGCCCGAAGGCGACGAGCACGCGGCCGTCACCCTGCTGGAAGCAGACGCTGTCGGTGTCCAGCTCGCGATGCACGACTCCCATGCGCCGCGCCGCATCGAGTCGCTCGCCGACCTCGCGCAGGACCCCGACGGCGCGCTGGAGCGAGAGGGCGCCGGTCGCCTGGAGCAGCTGCCGGAGCGAGGTGCCGCGGATGCGCGGACGCACGATCACGAGCGAGCCGTCGGTGAGCCAGCGGTGCGCGAGCACGGGGACGACGCCGGGGATGCGCCGCGCGGCGAGGAGCTGCTGGTCGGCGGCGAGCTCGGAGAGCAGCTCCCGTCTCGGCAGCGCGTGCGACCGCACGACGGTCAGGACGACCTCGCGATGCGCCTCCCGCTCGCGGGCGAGCCAGCTCGTGGCGACCTCCGTCCGGCGCAGTTCGGCGAGGAGCTCGTAGTCGTCGTCGAGTCCGACGGGCGGGGAGTGCGGCGCGCGATCGAAGTTGGCCATCGTCCTTCTGCCTTCTGCTGCACTGCTGCGTTCGCGTGCGGCGCGCCAGCGTGGGCGTCGCGGTGAACAAATGTGCCTATTCCGTGCCGCCGACCGTCGGCGTCGCGAAGGGCGTTCGTGACCTCGGCTGAGCGTCCTCGTCCATTGGGCGAGATCCGAGCGGACGCCTCCGAGCCAACCGTCGCGTTGAAACGAGGACGGCGACCACGGATCCGCGGCGCCCCGGTGCGAGCCGGACGCCGCAGCCACGCCCCGGACCGCGACAGCGGACGGGGCGTTCGGCGCTCCATGTTCGCGAGCGGAGCGGCAGAGGCGGGGGCGGGTCTCGCGCGGAGGGGATTTCCGCGGATGGGAACGGCGATCCACACGGATCCCTTCTGGTGCGCTGGACGTACCTCGCCAACGATCGTCCGCGGAGATCCGCTGGTTTCCGCGGAAATCCCAGCACGCGCGAGGAGAGGAAACGCGGCACGTGCGCTCGTCTGGCGTGCCGAACCGCTGCGCACGGAAAATCAACGACTTACGAGGAGGGGGTCTGACCCCACTCTGACCCCACTCTGACCCCACTCCGGCTCGTCCCCGGATACTCTTCCATCATGCGTACGCCTTCCCTCGTCGTCGCCGCGTATCACCTGCGGGGCGGGAGCCGGGCCGCGCTGCGCGCGAGCGCAGTCGGCGTGGCCGCGGTCATCGTCGTCGTCGGATCCGCCCCGGAGCCGGCCCGGACGGTGAGGTCGATCGTGCGCGGCGCCGTCGGCCCCGGTGTCGGGCTCACCGGCGCGCGCCTCGTGCTGGCCGCCGCCGCGCTGGTGCTCGCGGCCACGGCGGCGCGGCGCGTCACGCTCGGCCTCGTGAGCTGGATGCGAAGCCTCCCGCTCTCGGCGCGCGACGCCCGGCGCGGCGCCTGGCTCGCCTGCACCTTCACGACGCTGCCGCTCGCCATCTTCCTGCTCGCCGCCGTCGTCCTCGCGCCGACGCTCTACGAGAGCGCGCTGTCCCCGGCGCGCGTCCTCACCCTCCCGCTGCTCCTCCTCGCCGCCGGCGCGGCATCGCTGCGCGTGGCGCCGGCGGCGCGCGGGCTCGCCCTCGCCGCGCTCGCCGCCTTCGCGCACGGCGGGTGGATCGCGGGCGCCGTCGGCCTCCTCGCGCTCGGCGGGTGGGATCGCCTCGCGGGGGAGCTCCTGCCGGGGCGGCTCGTCGTCCCCCACCGCCGAGCGCGCCGCACCGGAGCGACCTCCACGTCGCGGCCGCGACAGGGGGCGCATGCGCTCGCGCTGCGCTGGATCGCGCGCCTCCTGCGCCCGCGCGACCTGGTCGACCTCCTGCTGGTGCCCGCCCTCCCCGTCGCCTTCGCCGCCCTCGTCCGCGCCAACAACCCGGAGCTCGGCATCGGCGGGCGGTCGCTCGCGGCGCGTATCGGATGCGCGGTCGCCCTCGCCATTGCCGCCGCGATGCTCGCCGCCCCCCTCCTCGCACGCCGGCCGCCCTGGCCCTGGCTGCGCACCCTCCCCTGGTCGTCGCGCGAGCGCGTCCTGCTCGACCTCGCGGCCGTCGCTCTCCCCCTCCTCGCGCTGTGTGTGCCGGTGCTGCTCCTCTCGGCGCTCGACGGCACCGCGCACCCGGCGCTCCTCGCCACCGCCCTCGCCACCGCCGCCTGCGCGGCCGCGAGCGTGGCCGCCGCCCTCCGCGTCGGCGCGCACCGGCAGACGGGCGCGGTCGGGGAGACGCTCGTCGTCGCGCTCCCGCTCGGGATACTCCTCGCCCTGCTGCCGGCGCTCGCATGGGCGGCGCCGGCGATCGTGGCGCTGCTCGTCCTGCTCGGCGCCCGCCGCGAGCGGCGGAGCGCGGACGTCACGCGCTGGAACGAGCTGCGACACGGGATCGAGGGGGACCAGGGGTGGATGGGGCGCACATGAGCGTCGCGCTGCACGACATCAGCTTCGCGTACGAGCGCGGCGGCCCTCCCGCGCTCGCGCTCGACACGATCCACGTCGAGCCCGGCGTGACGCTCGTCGTCGGCCCCAACGGCTCGGGGAAGAGCACCCTGCTGCGGCTCGTGGCCGGGGTCGAGCGCCCGGCTCGCGGCACGATCCGCCTGCTGGGGCACGACCTGTGGCGCGACGAGGTGGCGGCGCGGCGCGCGCTCGCCTACGTCCCCGAGCATCCGGAGCTCGCGCCCTACGCGACGGTGGGCGAGGTCGTGCTGCTGGCGGCGCGACTGCGCGGGCTCGCCGACGACGTCGCCTGGCGCGCGCTGGCCGAGCTGCAGCTCGACCAGCTCGCCCACCGCACCGTGCGCGAGCTGTCGATGGGACAGCGCCGCCGGGCGCTGCTCGCCGCCGCGCGTCTCGCCGACGCGCCGGTGCTCGTGCTCGACGAACCGCTCGAGGCGATGGACCGCGACACGCGCGCTCTCATCGTGCGCTGGGTGCGCGAGCGCCGCGCGGCGGGGGCGACGGTGCTGATCGCGACGCACGAGCTGGCGCCCTTCGTCGACCTCGCCGACGGCGCGCTGGCGGTGGCGGGCGGGGGCGTCGAGCAGGTGGAGCTCGCGTCGCTGACGCCGGAGGAGCGGCGCGCGCGCCTGGAACGGCTCGCGGCGCGATAGCGCCTCGCGGGCCACGCCGACGCGCGTCAGGAATTCGCAGACACGCTGGCGCCGGCCTGCACCGGTTCGCAGGTTGTCCTCTCATCGCTCGCGGCGGTACGCCGCGCCGTCTCACCGTCATCTCGACGCTCATGCCGGTCACCTTCCGCGTCAACGGGACCTCGCGCACGGTCGACGTCCCCAACGACATGCCCCTCCTCTGGGTGCTCCGCGACGTTCTCGATCTCAAGGGCGCCAAGTTCGGCTGCGGCATCGGCCAGTGCGGCGCCTGCACGGTGCACGTCGGCGGAGTCCCGATGCGCTCCTGCTCCCTCCCCGTCGTCGCGGTGCAGGGGAAGGCGGTCACGACGATCGAGGGGCTCTCCCCCGACGGCTCGCATCCGCTCCAGCGCGCGTGGGACGAGCTGGACGTGCCGCAGTGCGGCTACTGCCAGGCGGGGCAGATCATGTCCGCCGCGGCGCTCCTCGCGAAGACCACGCGTCCCACGGACGCGCAGGTGGACGAGGCGATGAACGGGAACCTCTGCCGCTGCGCGACCTACGGGCGCATCCGGCAGGCGGTCCATCGCGCCGCCGAGCTGTCGCGCGGCACGACCGCCGCTGGGGCACCCAGGACCACGGGCCGGTGAGGTGACGCGATGACCATCGACACGACGACTCCGACCGGTACGCCGCGCGCCGAGCCGGCGCTCGACCGCCGCTCCTTCCTGCGCGCGACGGCGCTCGCCGGCGGCGGACTGCTGCTCGCCTCCTATCTGGAGCCCGCCGCGGCCCATGCCGCCTCGTGGGGCGCGGAGGCGAGCCTCGCCGACGCCTCGCTCAACGCCTTCGTGCGCATCGCCCCCGACGGCATCGTCACGATCATGTCGAAGAACCCGGAGATCGGGCAGGGGATGCGCACGATGCTCCCGATGCTGATCGCCGAGGAGCTCGACGTGGACTGGGCGCAGGTCCGCGTGGACGTCGCGGACAGCGATCCGGCCAAGTACGGCTCGCAGTTCGCGGGCGGCTCGACGGCGACGCCGACGCACTACGATCCGCAGCGCCGCGTCGGCGCCGCCGCGCGGCAGATGCTGGTCGCCGCCGCCGCGGCCGAGTGGGGCGTTCCCGCGAGCGAGTGCACGACGGCGTCCGGCGTGGTGCACCACCGCGCGAGCGGCCGCTCGCGGCCCTACGGCGAGCTCGCGACGCGCGCCGCGTCGCTCCCCGCCCCCGATCCGAAGACGCTCGCGCTCAAGGAGCCCAAGGACTTCCGGATCATCGGGCAGCGGATCGCCGGCGTGGACAACGCGAAGCTCGTGACGGGGAAGCCGCTCTTCGGCATCGACGTCACGGTACCGGGGATGAAGTACGCCGTCCACGAGAAGGCGCCGGTGTTCGGCGCGAAGGTGAAGTCGGCGAACCTCGACGCGGTGCGGCGCCTCCCCGGCGTGCACGAGGCGTTCGTCGTCGAGGGGACGGCGGAGCTCACGGGGCTCGTCGGCGGCGTCGCGATCGTCGCCGACAGCTGGTGGCTGGCGCGCAAGGCTCGCGAGGCGCTGCGCGTCGTCTGGGAGGAGCATCCCACGGCGTCGCAGAGCAGTGCCGGCTTCGCGGCGCGCGCCACCGCGCTCCAGCGCGACGGCGCGCAGCACACGCTCCGCAAGGACGGCGACGTCGACGCGGCGTTCGCCGCCGCCGCGCAGGTGGTCGAGGCCCGCTACGAGTATCCCTTCCTCGCGCACGCGACGCTCGAGCCGCAGAACTGCACGGCGCGGTTCGAGAACGGGAAGCTCGAGCTCTGGGCCCCGTCGCAGAATCCGCACGCCGGTCGTCAGCTCTGCGCGCGCACCCTCGGCATCCCCGAGAGCGACATCGTCGTGCACATGACGCGCGTCGGCGGCGGATTCGGGCGGCGCCTCATGAACGACTACATGGTGGAAGCGGCGTGGATCGCGCGCGAGGCCGGCGTGCCGGTCAAGCTTCTCTGGACGCGCGAGGACGACATCCGCCACGACTTCTACCGCGCCGCCGGCTTCCACTTCCTCAAGGGCGCGGTGGACGCGCAGGGGACGCTCACCGCCTGGCGCGACCACTTCGTCACCTTCGGCGAGGGAGAACGCACGGTCGCCGGCGCGGGGATGTCGCCGGCGGAGTTCCCCGCGCGCTTCGTCCCCGCCTTCCAGTACGACATGTCGACGATGCCGCTCGGCGTGCCGACGGGGTTCCTCCGCGCGCCGGGGAGCAACGCGATCGCGTTCGTCATGCACTCGTTCCTCGACGAGCTGGCGCACGCGGCGAAGCAGGATCCGGTGCAGTTCCGCCTCGCCCTGCTCGGCGACCGCGGCCTCGTCACCGATGCGGAGGGGCGCTCGCCGTTCGACGCGGCGCGGATGCGCGGCGTGCTGGAGCTGGTGGCGCAGAAGTCGGGGTGGGGGACGCGCTCGCTCGCGAAGGGACGCGGGATGGGCGTCGCCTTCCACTTCAGCCATCGCGGCTACTTCGCCGAGGTGGTGGAGGCGAGCGTGAGCGGCGCCGGCGCGGTGACGGTGCACAAGGTGTGGGTCGCCGGCGACGTGGGCAGCCAGATCATCAACCCGAGCGGCGCCGACCAGCAGGTGCAGGGCTCGGTGCTCGACGGACTGTCGGAGGCGATGGCGCAGGAGATCACGATCGCCGGCGGGAAGGTGACGCAGAGCAACTTCCACGACTTCCCGCTCATCCGCCTCAAGCAGGCGCCGGAGGTCGAGGTGCACTGGCGCCTCACCGACAACGCGCCGACGGGGATCGGCGAGCCCGCGCTGCCGCCGGTGATCCCCGCGCTGTGCAACGCGATCTTCGCCGCCACCGGCCGCCGCGTGCGGTCGCTGCCGCTGTCGAAGCACGGGTTCAGGTGGGCGGTGTGACGGGCGGATTGACGGTTTGACGGCAGGGCTGTCATCCCGAGCGCACGCGAGGGATGACCGCCGGTGCCGCCGATCCGCCGCTCCATCCTTCCATGATCCCCACCAGACCCAATCGCCAGACCGACATCTACCTCGCCGGCGCGCGCGGGCGACGCCCCGCCGTGCCGGTGAGCTTCGCGGCGCTGGAGAAGGCGGCGCGGCGCAAGCTCTCGCGACGTGCGTTCGCGTACATCGCCGGCGGCGCGGGGGACGAGTCGACGCTGCGCGCGAATCGCGAGGCGTTCGAGCGGTGGCGCATCGTGCCGCGGATGCTGCGCGACGTCGCGGAGCGCGACACGAGCGTGGAGCTGTTCGGCCGGCGCCTCCCCGCGCCGCTCGTCGTCTCCCCGGTGGGCGTCCTCGAGCTGGCGCACCCGCACAAGGACTTCGGCATCGCGCGCGCCGCGGCGTCGCTCGGGCTTCCGATGATCTTCTCGAGCCAGGCGTCCGTCTCGATGGAACGGTGCGCCGCGGCGATGGGGAGCGGGCCGCGCTGGTTCCAGCTCTACTGGAGCAAGGACGACGAGCTGGCGGAGAGCTTCGTGCGGCGCGCCGAGGCGTGCGGCTGCGAGGCGCTCGTCGTCACCCTCGACACGACGATGCTCGGCTGGCGCACGCGCGATCTCGATCTCGCCTATCTCCCCTTCCTGCAGGCGCGCGGCATCGCGCAATACACGAGCGATCCGGTGTTCATGCGCAAGCTCGAGGAGCCGCTCCCGCTCGCCCCCGCGGCGCGCGGCCGCCCGACCTTCACCGCCCTCCGCGGCGTGTGGAAGGCGGCGCGCACGATCCCCGGCGGCTCCGTGCGCAACCTGCGCAAGGGCATCGCGCTCGCCGCGGTGCGTCGCTTCATCGCGACCTACTCGCGCCCCTCGCTCACCTGGGACGATCTCGCCTGGCTGCGCGAGCGCACGAAGCTGCCCATCGTGCTCAAGGGGATCCTGCACGCGGACGACGCGCGCCGCGCGCTGGATGCGGGGATGGACGGCGTGATGGTGTCGAACCATGGCGGCCGCCAGGTGGACGGCTCGATCGCGACGCTCGACGCGCTCCCCGGCGTCGTCGACGCGGTCGCGGATCGCGTGCCGGTGCTCATGGACAGCGGCATCCGCGGCGGCGCCGACGTCATCCGCGCCCTCGCCCTCGGCGCCCGCGCCGTCGGCGTCGGCCGCCCCTGGGTCTACGGCCTCGCCCTCGCCGGCGAGACCGGCGCCCGCGAGGTGCTCGCGAACCTGATGAGCGACTTCGAGCTGACGATGGGGCTGGCGGGGTGCGCGCGCGTGGGCGAGATCGGGCGGGAGACGGTCGTGCGGGGTGACGGATTGACCGTTTGACGGCAACGGCTGTCATCCCGAGCGAACGCGAGGGAGCTGCTGACTACAGCGTGACAGCGTGTCAGAGGTAAGAGAACGGCGTCGCCAGGAGAGAACTCCCCTGACGACGCCGTCTCTCACCACTGTCAAACGGTCAATCCGCCCGTCTCACGCCAGCTGCGCGATCCGCTCGTCGATCTTCGTCTTCGGCACCGCGCCCACGACCTGGTCCACCAGCTTGCCGCCCTTGAAGAAGAGGAGCGTCGGGATCGAGCGGACGTTGAAGCGCGTCGCCGTCTGGATGTTCGCGTCCACGTCGAGCTTCGCGATCTTCACCTGACCGGCGCGCTCGGTCGCGATCTGGTCGAGGATTGGCGCGATCATCTTGCAGGGACCGCACCAGGTGGCCCAGAAGTCGACGATGGTGAGCTCGGAGGCCTGCTCGACCTCCTGCGCGAAGTTCTGGTCGGTCACGGTCACGGTGTTCGCCATGCTGCTCCTCCCCGCGTGCGACGCGGGTCCATTGTTCGTGTGGGCGTGCGGGTCAGCGGGAGCCGAGCGCGCCGCCGGAGGCCGGGGGAAGGGTCGCGAGTCGCGCCTCGATGCGGCGCCGCAGCTGGGCGAGCGTCCGCATCTGGCCTTCGATCTTCGCGAGCTTCCGCCGGTACAGCGCCGCCGTCCGCGCCGAGCAGCGCTCGGCGCAGTCGGTGCCATCGAGGCAGGACGCGAGGGAGCCGATCTCCTCGAGGGTGAAGCCCGTGTCGATCAGGTCGCGGATCGTCCGCACGCGCGCGACCGCACGCTCGTCGAACTCGCGATACCCGTTGGGCCGCCGCGTGGCCTGGATCAGCCCCGCCCCCTCGTAGTGCCGGATCGAGCGGACACTCACCCCCGCTCGCTCGGCCAGCTCCCCGACCTGCATCGTCGCCCCTCGAGTCCCCCTGTGGTACGGTCGAAAGGTACTACCCTGACATTAGTGTGAGGGTCAAGGGGGGTGGGACTGCAGGGGCTAGGGGCTGGGGGGAACGACAGGGACTAGGTGTCAGGTGCTCGGTATCAGGGAACACCCTCGGGACGCTTCTCACCCCTCCCCGAGCGGAGCGAGGGCTCTACTCGGCATGGAGTAGATCCCCGGTGCGTTTCGCTGGGCCCAGGCGAACAGTTCCTAGCACCGAGCACCGAGCACCCGGTCCCTAGCCCCCAGCCCCCAGCCCCCGCAGCGCCGCCTCGAACTCCTCCACGTTCGTCCAGTCGCCGTCGAAGCGCTCGCCGTTGATGAAGAAGGTCGGCGTGCCGTTCACGCCGCTGCGGATGCCGCTCATGAAGTCGCGGCGCACGAGATCGGCGAAGGCGTCCACCTCCAGGTCGTGCTGCACCTCGTCGGGGGCGGCGCCGCACTGCGCGGCGTACTGCACGAGATGCGCGTCGTCCAGCGCGTCCGGCGAGTCCTGCTGGTGCTCGTAGAGCATGTCGTGCATCGACCAGTAGGCGTCGGCGCCCGCGTGCTCGGCGACGCTCTCCGCGGCCTCCGCCGCGTGCAGCGCGTGCGGATGGCTCTCCGGGATCGGGAAGTTGCGGAAGACGAAGCGCAGGTCGTCGCCGAGCCGCTGTCGGAGCGTGGTGACGATCGGGTGCGCTCTGAAGCAGAAGGGGCACTCGAAATCGCCGTACTCGACCAGCGTCACCGGCGCGTCGGCGCGGCCGAGCACGTGGTCCGCGTCCGTCACCGGCGGACGCAGCGTGGCGCGCGGCTGCTCGCTCATCGTGAAGCCTCGGTGGACGTCGGCTGCATGCGCTCGAGCGCGTCGAGGATGCCGGCGGCGCCCGGGTTGACGTCGACCGGCGACACGTAGCTCCAGCGCACCACGCCGTCGCCGTCGATGACGAAGAGCGCGCGCTCGCTCGTCCCATCCTGCGCCCGATAGGCGCCGTACGCGCGCGACATCTCCCCCTTCGGCTCGAAGTCGGAGAGGAGCGGGAACTTGAGATGCCGCGCCTCCGCGAACGCGCGATGACACCAGACGCCGTCGACGGAGACGCCGAGGAGCTCCGCACCGAGCCGGCGGAACTCCGGCAGCACCTCGTTGTAGAGCGCCATCTGGTCGCCGCAGACGGGGCTGAAGTCCGCCGGATAGAAGGCGAGGACGAGGTTGCGCCCCCGGAAGTCCGAGAGCGACAGCTTCTCGTCCGGTGACGACGGCAGCGAGAACTCGGGCGCGCGTTCCCCGGCGCGCACGGGCGCGGATGGCGACATGCATTCTGCCTCTGTCGGATCTCAGAGGAAGTTAGCGACGCGTCGCGCTCCGCTCACGCCGTGCATCTGGCCGAGGTCGCTGATTCGTCGCGACTCGATGCACGACACAGTCGTGAACGATTCCCGCGTGTGAATCTCGTGGTCGCTCAGGGACGGTCTCAGCCGCGCGGCGGGCTCGTGTTCCGCGTATCCACCCTTCACGCGCGGAGGATTCCCGCGGAAGCCAGCGGATTCCCGCGGCTCGATCCGTGGTCATCACCGCCGTTTCCGTGTGCATGTAATCCCCGCGAGGCTTGCCGCGGCGACGTCGACTGGTGCACCGCGTATCCACCCTTCGCGGGAAAGGCATGGCCACGGATCACGGTGGATGCCTGCGGATCGAAAGCCGGGGTCACGCGGGGAAGTCGCGCCGTATCCGCGGGAATCGCCGTTCCTTTCCGCGTGAATCCCACCAACGCGAGGCGCTCCCCCGTGTACACCGCCGGCCTCGGCCCGACGCCCTACAGATTCTCCTGGATGAACCGCGGGCTCAGATGCACGTCCACCTGCACCAGCGGCTCGTCGCCGATGCAGGTGAAACCGTGCACCTCTCCCGCCTTGATGACGAGGATGTCGCCGGCCCCGGCCTCGAACTGCTCGCCGTTCACGGTCCAGAGGCCGCGCCCGCTCTGCACGAACTGCACCTCGTCGTACGGATGCCGATGCGGCCCCGGCCCCTTCCCCGGAAGCGCGTTCAGCAGGAAGACCGAGATGTTCACGTCTCCACGCTCGGCGCCGACGAACTGGTGCGAGCTGCCGACGAAGGGGAGGTCCGCTTGGCGATAGCGATGCATGGGGAGATGGGGTGGGGGGGGATGGCGCGTCCTGCGTCCTGCGTCGTGCGTCCTGCGACCTGCGTCCGTCAGTTCGTTCGCCGGAAGCCGATCAGTCGTCTTGGCACCTGCCCCGAGAAGACCACGCCGGTCGCGGAGGTCGCGAGGCCGGCGTCGCGCAGGCGTTCGACCGTCCACCAGTTGCAGCCGCGCGTCCAGAGATAGCGGCCGTACGCGGGCACGAAGACGCCGGGATGATCGGGGTTGCGCATCGCCGCGCCGCGCGCGCCGGTCGCCGACCGTCGAGCGGAACGCTCGAGCGACTCTACGAGGCGTCGCAGCGTCGCCGCATCGACGGTGCGCTCGTACACGCCGCGCGCGCCGCGAAAGGTGCTCCCCGCCGGCCAGCCGTCGAGATGGAGCACCGACGACGTGGGCAGCGCGACGGCGGCGAACACGGACCACGGTCGATGATCGCCGTGAAGATAGAACCGGCGCTCCCCCCACGCATACTCGACGAGTGCGGCGCGCTCCTCGCCGGGAGGGCCGAGTGCCCAACCGGGGGGCTGCTGGATCACGATCGCGGTGTGATACCCCCAGTCCACCACGAGCACGCGATGGAGGCCGACGGGTGGCATGGGGAGCGCCGTCGCCGCGCCACGCTGCTCGGGGACGACGAGGGCGTAGCCGATCGGGAGGAGGAGCGCGACGAGCAGCGGCGCCAGGAGCACGGCGCCCACGACGCGCCGCCAGCGGCGCCCGTCGCTCGACTCAGCCGCCGTGGCGGAACTGCGGATCCTCACTTCGCGCCTTGAGTCCCGTGGCTTCCATCGCGAGATAGCGCTCGGTGATGTCCCTGGTGAGGCGACCCCACACCCCGCCCAGCACCCCCTGCAGCTCCAGCGACAGTGTGGCGCGGCTGCCGTCGGGCGTCGGTTCGACGCAGTGGTGGCCGACGACGCGGAAGCCGGGCGCCGCGCTCACCCAGGTGAAGCTGCGCCCCGGCTCGATCGCGGTGAGCTTCCACCACGCCGGCGGGAACTTCGGCTGGCGGATGACGACGCGGCTGCCGATGGCAAACGGCCCGGAGTCGAGACGCTCGATGCTCCTGACCGATGGGGTCCACTCGTGCCATCGCTCGACGTCGCTCATCACCTGCCACACGCGCTCGGCGGGGGCGGCGATGTCGGTCGTGATGCTGAACTTTCGCATGAGAGGTCGCGTCCGTGGAATCTGCTCGCGCTGAACGTTAGCCGCCGTCGCGGCGGCGACCATGGGTCGATCGACCAGTGCCGCGTCGGGAGCGCCGGCCGCGCGCCCGGGCGAGGCGAGGCGCGCCGCGCGCGTCCGTCACGCGAACGCCGCCAACCCGATCCGCTCCGGCGCCGCCACGGCGTCCTCGATCGTGACGCGCAGCCGGCGCACGGAGGTCGGCGGCACGCGGTCGAGCTTCGCGTGACCGATCGTCGTCCCTCGCGCCAGCGTCGTCCACCGTCCGTCGGAGCCGGCGCCGGCGAGCGAGTAGCGCGCGACGCGCTGCCCCTGCGCGATCGGCTCGCTCAGCCGCACGATGGTCACCGGGACGGCACGGCCGAGGTCGACCACGAGCTCCGCCGACCGCGGCCCCGTGATGCGCCACGCGCGCGATGCGCCGGCGGTGGCGTCGCGCGCGAACAGGCGCGTGCGTGCCGCGTGAAATCCCTCGAGCCGCGCGACGTCGGTCGGGTGCAGCACGCCGTCACGCGTCGGCGGCACGTTGAGGAGCAGCTTCCCGTTGCGCCCGACGGAGGTGAAGTACAGCTCGACGAGATTCTCGACCGAGCGCACCTCGTCGTCCTGCGCCGGATGGTGGAACCACCCCGGCCGGATCGACACGTCCACCTCGGCGGGACGCCAGACGGTGCCGTCACGGTCGCCGTGCTGCAGCGCGTCCGTGACGCCGGGGGCGTCGATCCCCGGATACGGGACCTTCGCCGGATCGACGGTCGCCCAGTTGGGATCGCCCGCCGTCCCCTTCTCGTTGCCGCACCAGCGCACGTCGGGACCGGCGTCGGAGAAGATCACCGCGTCGGGCTGCAGCCGCTTCACCTGGCCGAAGACGCGCGGCCAGTCGTAGAGCTGCCGCTTCCCGTTGGGCCCCTCGCCGTTCGCGCCGTCGAACCACATCTCGGCGATCGGCCCGTACTGCGTGAGCAGCTCGGTGAGCTGCGCGACGTACACGTCGTTGTAGCGCGGCGAGTCGCCGTACGCGGGGTGATGGCGGTCCCACGGGGAGAGATAGAGCCCCACCCGCACTCCTTCGGCGCGGCAGGCGTCGACCAGCTCGCGCACGACGTCTCCCTCGCCGCCGCGCCAGGGGCTCCGGGCGACCGAGTGCTCGGTCGTGCGCGTGGGCCAGAGACAGAACCCGTCGTGGTGCTTCGCGGTGAGCACGATCGCGCGGAAACCGGTGCGCCGCGCGACGCGCGCCCACTCGCGCGCATCCAGCCGCGCGGGATCGAAGATCGACGGCGACTCGGTGCCGTCGCCCCACTCCCGGTCGGTGAAGGTGTTGACGCCGAAGTGCAGGAAGAGCGCGAGCTCGTCGCGGTGCCACTGGAGCTGGGCGGCGGTCGGCCGCGGCCGCGCCTCCTGCGCCGCGAGCAGGGTCCAGGGCGTGGCGCTCGCGGCGGCGGCGGCCGCGCTCACGCCGAGAAACTCACGGCGGGTCAAGTGGCTGGGAGTCATGGCGACGGAAGATGCGCCGCACGCGCATCCTGTCCACTCGTCGCGGTTCCCTGTCGCCCATCTCCCGTGTCGTACACGGGGGCGAGCCTCGCGGGGGTGGGATCTGCACGGATGCGAACGGCGAGGCCCACGGATCAGACGAGTGCACGGACCTTCCTCGCCACGGAGATCGATCCGCGGAGATCGTCGTCGAAGTCCGCGTGAATCCCACCCCCGAGAAGCCCGGACGCTCGGCACACACGCCAGTCTCGGCGCACCGTGCACGGGGCACGGACCTCGCCGTGATTGTGGCCCGGAAAGGGGAGCCCTATGATAGGCCGCATGCGATACCACGCCCTGCTCCCCGTGCTGGTCGTCCTCGGTGCGTGCGCCCGTCCGCAGCCGGCGATGGTCACGGCGCAGGAGCTGCCGCCGCTCCTGCCGATCCCCGCGCACTTCACCCAGGGGCGCGGCGAGTGGCGTCCGAGCGAGCGGGTCGTCGCGATCCTCGCCGATCCGGCGACCGCGGACCATGGCGAGCTGTCGCGTCTCGGCGTGCAGCTCGCCGTGCGCCCCGGCGGCCCCGCCGAGTCGTACACGCTCGACGTCGCGCCGCGCGCCGTCTCGATCGTCGCCGCCGACTCGGCGGGACTCTTCTACGGGCTCCAGACGCTGCGCCAGCTCGTGGAGGCCGGCCCTGCGGTGCGCGCGATCCACGTCGAGGATGCGCCGCGCTTCCGCTACCGCGGGCTGCATCTCGACGTCGTGCGCCACTTCATGCCGGTGGACTTCGTCGAGCGCTACATCGACCTGATGGCGCGGCAGAAGCTCAACACCTTCCACTGGCATCTGACCGACGACCAGGGGTGGCGCATCGAGATCGCGAAATACCCGCGCCTCACCGCGGTCGGCGGGTGCCGCACGGAGACGCAGCTCGAGCGGAACCGCGATCCGTACGTCGGCGACGGCATCCGCCACTGCGGCTTCTACACGCAGCGCGAGATCCGCGACGTGATCGCGTACGCGCGGGCGCGGCACGTGACGGTGATCCCCGAGATCGAGATGCCGGGGCATGCGAAGGCGGCGCTCGCCGCCTACCCCGAGCTCGCGTGCACGCCGGGCCCGTTCGCGGTGCGCACCACCTGGGGGGTCGAGGAGGACGTCTTCTGTCCGTCCGAGCGCACCTTCGAGTTCATCGACGACGTGCTGGGCGAGGTGACGGCGCTCTTCCCCTCCCGCTACGTCCACATCGGCGGCGACGAGGTGCCCAGGCGGCGGTGGACGGAGAGCGCGCTCGCGCAGGAGATCATCCGTCGCGAGGGGTTGAAGAACGAGGCGGAGCTCCAGAGCTGGTTCATCCGCCGCGTCGAACGGATGCTCACCGCGCGCGGCCGCCGGCTGATCGGCTGGGACGAGATCCTCGAGGGCGGGCTCGCGCCGGAGGCGACGGTGATGTCGTGGCGCGGCTCGGCGGGCGGGATCGCGGCGGCACGCGAGGGGCACGACGTCGTCATGACCCCCAACTCGCACCTCTACCTCGACTACTACCAGGCCGACCCGGCGGTCGAGCCCCCCGCCAACTGCTGCCTCGTCACGCTGCGCCGCGTCTACGACTTCGATCCCGTCCCCGACTCGCTCACCCCCGAACAGGCGAGGCACATCCTCGGCGCGCAGGGGAACGTGTGGACGGAGTTCATGAAGACGCCCGAGCGCGTCGAGTACATGGTCTACCCGCGCGCCCTCGCGCTGGCGGAGATGACCTGGTCGCCGCAGGCGTCGCGCTCGTGGGAGAGCTTCACCGCGCGGCTCCCCCACGCGCTGCGGTCGCTCGACCGGCTCCGCGTCAATCATCGTCTCCCCGACGTCGAGGGGCTCGAGGGCGACCGCATCACGCTGCAGTCGTCGGCGCGGGTGCGGCTGAGCACCGCGATGCCCGACGGCGAGATCCGCTACACGACCGACGGCTCCGATCCCACGCGCGCGAGCGCGCTCTATCGCGAGCCGATCGAGCTGGCGGTCGACACGATCGGCACCCGCCTCACCGCGCGCGCCTTCGCCCCCGACGGCCGAGCGAGCGCGCCGCGCTCGTCGCAGTACGCGCGCGCATCGCTGCGCGGCGCGGCCAAGGTCGACGCGGTGCGTCTCGCGCCGGGGCTCCGCTACCAGTACTACGAGGCGACGCTCCGCTCGACGCGCGCGCTCGACACGCTGCGTCCCATGAGATCGGGTGTCGTGTCGGTGCCGGCGCGCCGCGGCGACGAACGCGCGGAGCAGTACGGGCTCGTGCTGAGCGGCTATCTAGTGATCCCCGCCGACGGCGTGTACGACTTCGCCCTCGTCTCCGACGACGGCTCCACGTTCCACGTCGGCGACCGGCTCGTGATCGACCACGACGGATTCCACGGCACCGACGAGAAGACGGGAGCGATCGCGCTCGCGCGCGGCGCGCACCCCATCACCCTGCGCTACATCCAGGCCACCGGCGGCGCGGCGCTCGCGCTCCGCTACCGCGTGGGCGATGCCCCCTGGGCGGAGATCCCGCGCGATTGGCTCGTCCACACCCCCTGATGCTCTCGACGATGACCGCTCGGCTCCGCGCGTCGCTGCTGCTGCTCCTCTCCCCGTTCGCGGTCGGGCTCGCGCAGCGCGCCGAAGGAGACTTCGTCGCCCGCGACTTCCGCTTCGCCTCCGGCGAGACGCTCCCGGAGCTCCGCATCCACTACACGACGCTCGGCCGGCCACGTCGCGGCGCCGACGGTATCGTGCAGAACGCGGTGCTCATGCTCCACGGCACGACCGGCTCGGGCTCGGGGCTCGTGGCGCCGATGTCGCCGCTGTTCGCGCCCGGCGCGCCGCTCGACACCTCGCGGTACTACGTCGTCTTCCCCGACGGGATCGGGCACGGACGGTCGAGCAAGCCGAGCGACGGGCTGCGGATGCGGTTCCCGAAGTACACGTACGACGACATGGTGGACGCCCAGCGCCGGCTGCTCGTCGAAGGACTCGGCGTGAGCCGTCTGCGCCTCGTGATGGGGACGTCGATGGGGTGCATGCACGCGTGGGTGTGGGGGGAGCGATACGCGGGGTTCGCCGACGCGCTGGTGCCGCTCGCCTGCGCGCCCACGGCGATCGTCGGGCGGAACCGGATGATCCGCAAGCTGATCGTCGAGACGATCACCAGCGATCCGGCGTGGAAGGGCGGCGACTACACGCAGCCGCCGCTGCTCGGGCTGCGCGCGGCGATGGGCGCGCTGTTCGTCATGACGTCGGCGCCGCTCGTGCAGCACCGCCAGGCGCCGACGCGCGCCCGCGCCGACTCGGCGATGGTCGCCTATCTCGACCGGCAGGCGCGCGCGCTCGACGCCAACGACGTCATCTACGCCTTCGAGGCGTCGCGCGACTACGACCCGTCGCCGCAGCTCGAGAAGGTGACGGTGCCGGTGCTCGCCATCAACTCGGCCGACGACTTCGTGAATCCGCCGGAGCTGGGGTTGATGGAGCAGCTCATCCCGCGCGTGCCGAAGGCGACGTACGTGCTCGTCCCGACGAGCGAGCGGACGCGCGGCCACGGGACGCATTCGCAGCCAGCGATCTGGGGGGAGTCGCTGGGTGAGTTCGTGAGGGGACTCGACGACAGGGACTAGGGGTCAGGGGTCAGGGGTCAGGGGCTAGGGAGTGTCACCCCGCCGTCGCGAGCGGAGCGAGCGACTGTCGGGGCCAGGTGGCGGCACGTGGACTCCGAGCGGTGCGTGGCGACCAGTCCCCACGATCCGCCACGCTGTCCGGCCCTCGGCCCTCGGCCGATGCAGCAGCTCCCTCGCGTTCGCTCGGGACGA
>Ga0182741_1003247_pt1 | contig 17541 bp, 14 predicted proteins | sample eDN5th37CBELigOP_FD_128874 | JGI IMG/M metagenome (GOLD analysis project Ga0182741, IMG submission 128874) | Enriched Organic Plus compost microbial communities from Emeryville, California, USA - eDNA 5th pass 37_C BE-Lig OP (version 2) (version 2) ...
ACGGACTCCTGACCGCAAGCCAGCTCGAAGCACCCATCCGTGGTGAGTCGTCCCATCCGGGCGCACGGTATGGCGTGCTTGGACATGGCGATGCGGCAACTGCGGCCGTCGCGGCAGTCGAGGCGGCGGGAGGCCAGACCGCCGTGGCAATCGAGGAGCTCGACGGGGCTCGCATCGAGGGGGACCACAGGGTCGAACGTCTCTGCGGCCCAGCCGGGTGCGTCGAGGTCGATCGAGTGGTGATGGCAATCGGCACGCGCCCCGATCCTGCGCTGGTGCTGCAGGCGCGAGCCGCGAGCACGTTCATCCGCGAGGCGCTGGTGGAGGTGCCGCTGCTCGCCGCAGACGGCGCGACCTCGCTCCCCGGCGTCTTCGTGGCCGGGGAGGCGGCCGGCTTCGCGTCCCTCGACGACGTGCGCAGCCACGGTGAGCGGGCTGGTGCCAGCGCGGCGGCCGTCGCCTCCGGTGGCGAGCAATCGAACGAGCTCGAGGTGCCATCGCTGGAGGGCGTGACCAGATTGCCCTTGCCTGCCGATCCGGAGACGATCATCTGTCGAGACCAGCAGGTCACGCTGGACACGATTCGATCAGCGATCGCCGCAGGTGCGCGTGATGTCAACGACATCCGCCGCCGCACACGTGCCGGGATGGGACCAGGTGGAGGTGGAGAGGTCCTTTCGGTCCTGGCGGCGATGCTCCTGGAGACCGATCCGACCATACCTGGCGACTACCTGATTGGCCGTCATCGCCCACCTGCCCGCCCCCTCCCGTTCCGCATCGTGCTCGACACACCCGTTGAGGTTCACCCATGACAGCATCACCGACAGAGATCGTCGTTATCGGGGGTGGCGTGATCGGCTGCTCCATCGCATGGCACCTTGCCCGCACCGGCGCGCGCGTGACATTGCTCGAGCAACACGCCATCGCCTCGGCCGCGTCCGGAGCCAGCGCCGGAGGGGTCAGGCAGCAGGGCCGTGACCTTCGCGAGCTGCCGCTGGCTATCCGGTCGATCGCTCGCTGGGAGCGCCTCGAGGACGAGCTTGGCGCGGACCTGCACTACCGCCGCGACGGTCACCTCACCGTCATCGAGGACGAGGAGGACATGCCGGCGGTCATGGCGAGCGTCGAAGCCCAGCGCGAGGTCGGGCTCGAGCTGCAGATCGTGACGGGCCCCGATCTGCGTGAGCTCGCCCCTGGGCTCGCGGAGACCGTCATCGCCGGCACCTACTCGCCGAATGACGGGCATGCCAACCCCATCCTCACCACACACGCGTTCGCGGAGGCAGCCCGACGGGAACGCGCACGGATCCACACCTACACACCCGTGGTCGGTATCCAGGTGGATAGGGGGACGGTGACCGGGGTGATCCTCGAGGACCGAACGATCGCCTGCGACTGGCTGGTGCTGGCGGCAGGACTCTGGAGCCCGCTGCTGACAGCGCCGCTGGGGATCGACCTGCCGATCACCGCCTTCGCCCCGCAGATGATCGCCACCAACCCGATGCCATCCCGCCTGCGGCAGGTGCTCGGGGCGCGGTCGCGCCGGCTGAGTCTCAAACAGATCCCCAGCGGCAATTACGTGATCGGAGGTGGCTGGCCAGGCGACGTCGATCTGGAAGCGGGAGTCGCCACCGCGCGACAGGCGAGCATCCTCGGCAGCATTGGCGACGCCTCCGCCGTCTGGCCCGAGCTGGCACAGGCCGTGGTGGAACGGGTTTGGGTGGGGGTCGAGGCCCTCGCCGCCGATGAGGTGCCCATCCTCGGGCCGCTGCCGGGGATAGCAAACGCGACGATAGCCGCAGGCTTCTCAGGGCACGGATTCGCGCTGAGTCCGATCATCGGGCAGGTGATCGCCGAGCTCATCGTCGACGGCAACCCTTCGGTGTCGATTGACGCGCTGCACCTGTCACGCTTCGAGACCGCGGTCATCCCGGCAACGCCCGCAGGCCGCGCGGGATAACCTTGCCTCCCCATCAATCGATCGCGTGTGCCCTGACCGGGAGGTCGCCACGACACGGCAGGCACCTGGCGACCTCCTGCGGCAGCAAGGCGCCCGGTCGCCGCCCCCATTCGCGCACATCAGCACCACCGGCGACACGGCCCCTGGCGGCTCCACCAGCAGACACGAACGGTGCTCGCCATGCTCGCCTCTTCATCCTTTGGTAGCGGTCAGGTATTGGCAAGCGGCCACCCGGCCGCTAGTATCGGGCGAGAGCGATACGCCCATGACGCAAGGACATGCTCAATGACGATGCTTGGCTAACGCTTCTCGGACGAGCGGCCCATCGCTTCAGGCGATGAGGACCGTGGCCGGGAAGCCACCCTCGGAAATCGACAATCTGGGTGCTCGTCCGAGTGCAGCTTCGTCAGGCGCACCCGGAACACCTCCCCATCACGACACGTGGATCCATACAGCACGGTGCGCCTTCGCCTCGATGGCCAAGGACGTATCGTCATGCGCGCAACGACACCCACGATCTCACTCCGAGCCTGCCGCCGGCTCCACTCCCGCAAGGAACGTCGAAGGACCGGCCTCTTCGTCGTCGAGGGCATCCGCCCCGTGCGGGCCGCCATCGAGTCGTCCCACACGATCGAGCACGTCATCCATGCTCCAGACCTGCTGCGCGAAGGCTTTGGCAGCGAGACCGTCGACATCGCCCGTGCACGCGGCATTCCCTGCATGGCAGTTGGCCGGCGAGCGTTCGCATCCATCTCCACTCGCGAGAATCCGCACGGCATCGCATGTGTCGGCCGGCAGGCCTGGCACACCCTGGACGACCTGCGGCCCGACAGTGGACTCGTGGTCGCCCTCCATGAACCCCAGGACCCGGGCAACCTCGGCACGATCATCCGCACCTGTGAGGCGGTCGGCGTCGACGGCCTGATCCTGATCGGCAACGCCGTCGACCCGTGGCATCCTGCCGCCCTGCGCGCCGCAATGGGAGCGACCTTCGGTGTTCCCCTGGTCGCGTGCGAGGAGGCCTCGTTTCTCGACTGGGCGGAGCGTCGCCGGCTGCCGGTGGTCGGCACCTCGGATCACGCCGAGACCGACTACGCGACGCACCGGTACGACCGACCGTTCGTGCTCCTGATGGGCAGCGAGCGCCAGGGGCTGCCCAGCACGCTGGAAGCGGCCGCCACGTCCATGGTGCGGATCCCCATGAAGGGCTCCGTGGATTCGCTCAATCTGTCGATCGCGACCGCGCTCGTCCTCTATGAGGCTCGAAACCAGGCGCTGCGCACGATGGCATGACAGCGCTCCATGCGGAAGGCTCCACTTGCGAGGGGCGTGCGCAGGCGAGGGCAGGCGCTATCGGACGATCTGCGACACAACCCGGTTACCCCGACGCAGAGGAATATCCGCGTCACGCGCGAGGGAGGCGAGGGCCGTCTCCCTCGTGCACGCGTGGACCACGATTCACTCCTGCCTCACCATGCCACCTCGAAGGCGTACGATCCCGAGCCAGTGGCAACGATGGTGTCGCGTCACGATGCTCGACCGACGTCACTCCGTCGGCCGCATCGACCGAATGGCCGCTTTCCGTGACCCAAGAGCCGGTAGTGCCAGGCAGCACGATGCGCGCGTCGGCGTCTGCCGGGATCGCCATCTCGAGACGGCAGCCGGCATCAGTCCAGGCTCACCGGCTACGAATCTCGCCACTGATGCTTCGGTACCATCCCTCGGCGTGATCGCTCGCTCGATCCATCGCCGGAGCCAGGATCACCTGACGATACCCGGGCCCGTCGGCATCGATTCCCGACACTCCTCGCCGCAGCCACTCGCCAACCGACCCGAGGGTGTAGTGGTTGAACGAGCTCATGCCGACACCCTGGAAGCCCTTGTGCTCGGTCCAACCGTCCCAGCGCTCCCAGATCGTAGTCGCCCCGTGGATGATCGAGTAGCCCCAGCTGGGAAACGCCTCCTGCAGCAGGAGGCGGCAGGCGACGTCGGCTCGTCCGGCGCTGGTGAGCACATGGCAGATGCGACTCACGCCGACAAACGCGCGGGACGGGTACCAGGCCGTCCCACTCCCGCGCCATGCCGATGTCCCAATCCGGGACACGTCCCGAGAGGGAGATCCATCTCGCCTGCCGCTCGGAGCGCTCGCTCACGGTCGCGCTGGTCCAGTCGCTCGGGATCAGGCCGGTTTCCCAGAACGCCGACTCACTCCACCCGGACTCGACACCCGTGACATCGCGGGCCTTCACTGACCACCACACGCGCTCCCGGGCGGCCAGCGGCGATCCTCCGCACACGATCCGGGCGGAATCACGGGACTCGACCCAGCCGGTGTCCCGGCGATCGCCCTCACCTGCCTCGATCGCCGCACGGCACGAGCCGGCGATGAGATGATCCGATACGCTGCCTGCATCACGCCACGACGCCCCGATCCGATCACCCATCCGACACGCGACCGTCGCTCGCCGACCCCGATCGGATTGACGAGATACCCGGTTCGACGGTCGATGGCGATGAGCCCGCTGCCATTCATCCGCGCTCGCGCCGTCTCGATCCTCGCGTGCCAAACGATGGGGTGCATCCTCCGCAATCGCCTGGCAGGCGTCAATCCGTACAGCGACCGGCGAGTTGCTACACTTCGGTGCGGCAGGCAGCCGACCGAGGGGCACCCACCATGCGCATTCACATCGACCAACTCGAGCGTCTTCAGTCGGATGAAGGTCGGCAGCTGCTGTCGATCATCGCCGCTCGGAATCCATCCCCGACCGACTCCCTGGCGCTCATCACCGAGCTCCGAAAGCGATGGGATCCCGAGCTCGTCTCGGCAGCCATGACCATCCACACCCTGCGCCAGCGGGCCGCCCCGCGCTTTCGGGACGCCGGGCGCCTCTGGCTCACCGGCGAAGGTCTCGAGCAGGCCAGCTCCGACATCGTCGCGGACCACCGGGCCGCGCGCTATGCCGGCTGCGCGCGGGTAGCTGACCTGTGCTGCGGCATCGGTGGCGACCTCATGGCCCTCACCCGACGGACCGATATCGGCTCGCTGCTCGCCGTGGACCGCGATCCGCTGCACGTCACCATGGCCGGGCTGAACGCGCGACTCGTCCGACCTGACGTCGATCTCACCACGGTGGTCTCCGACGCCGAGACGGTCGACCTCGCCAAGGTCGACGGTGTGTTCCTCGACCCAGCCCGGCGACGTGGCGGCAGGCGTGTCGGCGAGGATCGGGCCTCACCCCCGCTCGACTGGGCACTCGGTCTCGTCGATCGCGTCGAAAAGGTGGGGATCACCACGGCACCGGGCATCGACCATGAGCTGGTCCCGGAAGGTTGGGAGCTGGAGATGGCCGCAATCGGATCGGACCTCAAGGAGGGGACCTTGTGGTCACCGGCGCTGGCGACCACACGTCGACGTGCGACCGTCCTGGATCCGAGGACAGGTCGGGTAACAACACTCATCGAGACACCCGGGGACGACGTGGGGGTGACCGAGCCCGAGGAGGGCATGACCGTGCTCGATCCCAACCCGGCGGTCACCCGCGCGGGCCTGGTACAGGATCTTGCGCGGCAGCTGGAGGCAAGCATGATCGACCCGCAGATCGCGTTCCTGGTCACGGCGTCGCCGGTGACCAGCCCACTGGCCCGAACGATGACGATCGTCGCCTCGCTGCCGTGGCACGAGCGTGAGGTGAAGGCGCGCCTGCGGGAGCTCGGTGCCGGCGCGGTCGATGTCCGCCGCCGCGGTCTTGCCGGGGATGTCGATGCGATCGCCCGCCGGCTGCGCGGCACGGGTGACCGACGCTACACGGTGCTCATGACACGTCACCGTGACCAGCCATGGGCGATCATTACTGAGGATCCGGGCAGAGCGTGACACGCATGCTACGGGTGGACGAATTCCGGGGTGGTAGAATCCGCCCAAACGGATCCCAACCTCCTCACCAAATGGACAGGTGAGGACCGCGCAGCGCAGGACTATCATTGTCCCAGGACACACCGTACGTGGGGTGTCGCTGCACGGTGTTGAGCGACAGACAGAATGCGAACCCCATCACCAGAGGAACTGCACACCATATGGAAATTCCCACGATCGAAAATCTCATCCCCACAGTGATCGAGAGCACCAACCGGGGTGAGCGCGCGTTCGACATCTACTCTCGCCTGCTGAAGGACCGGATCATCTTCCTCGGCACCCCGATCGATGATCAGATCGCAAACCTGATCATCGCCCAGATGCTCTTCCTGGAGCACGACGATCCCGAACAGGACATCCGCCTCTACATCAACTCCCCGGGCGGTCAGGTCTACGCCGGACTCGCCATCTACGACACCATGCGCATGATCCGGCCGGACGTCCAGACGCTCTGCGTCGGGATGAGCGCCAGCATGGCCGCCGTGCTCCTTGCGGCGGGCACCCCGGGCAAGCGCTTCGCGCTGCCGAACTCCCGCATCATGATCCATCAGGGCTCGGCCGGTTTCCGCGGCAACGTCCCTGACATCGAGATCGCCGCCAAGGAGACCATGGAGCTCACCCGGACGCTGACCCAGATCATGGCCGATCACACGGGCCAGACGTTCGAGAAGGTGCGCGAGGATACCCAGCGCGATTACTATATGAACGGCGAACAGGCAAGGGAATACGGCATCGTCGACCAGGTCATGAGGCCCGGTCCGGGCGGGTCGCCGGGGTCGAACGGCTCCAACGCGGAGACGTCCTGATCAGTCGTCAGCCACGACACGACTGACACGTACCAGCATTAGTTGAACGGGGTGTTCGGGTGCATTATCGGTGTTCCTTCTGCAACAAAGGACAGGAAGAGGTTCGACGGCTGATCGCCGGACCGAATTCGGTGTACATCTGCGACGAGTGTGTGCAGCTGTGCCGAGAGATTATCGAGGAGGAAGAGCCGGCTTCGCCGAACCCCGAGCCCGGTCCCTCCCGCATCCCGACACCGCGGGAGCTCTATGAGCAGCTGAACCAGTACGTGATCGGGCAGGATCAGGCCAAGAAGATCCTCTCCGTCGCCGTCTACAACCACTACAAGCGGATCAACGCCGGCCTGCAGTCGGACTCCGATGTGGAGCTGCAGAAGAGCAACATCCTGATGGTCGGCCCGACCGGGTCCGGCAAGACGCTGCTGGCCCAGACCCTGGCCAAACTGCTGGATGTACCGTTCTCGATCGCAGACGCGACCGCCCTCACCGAGGCGGGGTACGTCGGCGAGGACGTCGAGAACATCCTGCTGCGGCTCATCCAGGCTGCGGGCGATGTCGCCCGTGCCCAGCACGGCATCATCTACATCGACGAAATCGACAAGATCGCCCGGAAATCGGACAACCCGAGCATCACCCGTGACGTCTCCGGCGAGGGCGTGCAGCAGGCCCTGCTCAAGATCATCGAGGGCACGATCGCGAACGTGCCACCCCAGGCCGGTCGCAAGCACCCGCACCAGGAATACATCCAGATCGACACGAAGAACATCCTCTTCATCGTCGGCGGGGCTTTCGAGGGTCTCGAGGAGGTCGTTCGGAAGCGCATCGGCAAGCAGGCCTACATGGGCTTCGGCGGTGACGTGAGCAGCCGGTCGGAGCAGATCGAGAACCCACTCGCCTACCTCACCCACGATGACCTGCTCAAGTACGGCCTCATCCCCGAGTTCGTCGGCCGACTCCCGGTGGCGGTGGCGCTCAACCACCTCACCCGCGAGGACCTGATGCGCATCCTCACCGAGCCGAAGAACGCTGCGGTGAAGCAGTACCAGCGCTTCTTCGCGCTCGACGATGTGGAGCTCATCTTCACCGACGATGCGCTGGAAGCGACGGCTCGCCAGGCGGAGGAGCGCAAGACGGGCGCCCGTGGCCTGCGCACCGCCATCGAGGAGGTGCTGCTGGACGTGATGTACGAGATCCCCTCGCTGGAGGGCGTCAAGAAGTGCATCGTCGACGCGAACGTGATCAACAACCGCTCGCGGCCGATCCTGCTGACGGTCAACGAGCAGGAGATCGACTACGCCAAGACGGCGTAGGACACCACGCACCCGAACCCGCCAGAACGCCCCTTCCGGATGAATCTCCGGAAGGGGCGTTCTGATGTCGAAGACACGGCGCGTGAAACCCGATCTCCCTCGTCCGCAGTATGCAGAACCCTTCGGCCACGATAGGATGCAACCGTCCGACAGACGGTCAATCGGTTGAGGTGGAGGCATGGAGATGAAGATCACGCGCGTCGAGGCACGGTCGGTTCGCCGGGAGTACACGGCGGAGATCCACCCCTCCTGGGCACCGGGCACCACCTGGACCGGTGTGACGACGACGATCTTCACGGTTCACACGGACGAGGGGGTCGTCGGAGTCGGCGCCAGCGGCGGCTCGCCTCAGGCCACCAACGACCTCGTCGCACCGAAGCTGGTCGGGCAGGATCCCTTCAACGTCGAGTACCTCACCCGTGTGATCCGGAACACCGGCGGTGGGTTCACGACGCTGCCGATCGCATGCGGCATCGAGATGGCATTGTGGGATCTCATCGGCAAGGCCGCTGGACTTCCGCTCTACCGCCTTTGGGGCTCACACCGAAATCGCGTTCGGGCCTATGCCAGCATGGTGGAGGTCGGGACTCCGGAAAGGCGAGCCGACGAGGCACTCGAGCTGCTCGACAGGGGATATACGGCGATCAAGCTCCGGCTGCACGCCCCGACCATGAAGGAGGACATCGCCCAGGTCGAAGCGGTCCGTGAGGCGGTCGGGGACCGGATGGAGATCATGGTCGATGCGAACCAGGCACAGGAACCGGGCACCCCAGGTGCCGAGAACGACCTCGTCTGGGGAATCGACCGCGCCATCGCCACCTGCCGGGAGCTGGCGAACCTGGATGTCGTCTGGCTGGAGGAGCCCCTCGGACGCTACGAGCTCGACAATCTCACACGGCTTGCGGAGGCGAGCGATGTGCCGATCGCGGGCGGCGAGAACAACATCGGGCTCCACGAGTTCCGCTGGCTCATCGACGACCACTGCTACGACATCGTCCAACCGGACGCGCTCGTGGCGGGGGGACTCGGCGTGCTCCGCAAGATTGCCGCGTACGCCGAGATGCGCCACATGAAGATCGCCCCGCACCACGGGGGAAACGGACTGGGGGTTGCCGCCCACCTCCATCTGATCGCATCCGTCCCGAACGCCGAATATATCGAGCTGATCCAGGAGCCAGGCAAACTGGACACCACCGACTTCCAGGGAATCATCGCGGAGCCTCTCGTCCCCGACGCCGATGGCTACGTCACCGTGCCCGACCGTCCCGGTCTCGGCGTCGAGCTTCGGGAGGATCTCCGGGCGTGAGCTCGACGCGGGAACGCAACGGATATGGCGGCCGCGTCCCCGCGTCGTCGCCCATCCCGGCTACGTGTCGCTCGCAAATGGCAGTGTCTCGTCGGTCTCCAGCATCGTCTTGAGATTGGAGAGGATCATCGGCCACCCCTGGCTGACACCCTTCAGCATCTCGCTCCCTTCGACGAAGCCATCATGCGTTACCGTGAGCCTGACCGTGTTCCCCACGGGCTCGATCTCGAAGGTAACCTTCGAGATCGGCTCCTTCACCAGCTCCTCGAACTGCTCGTCGCTCCATCCGAACATGGACTTCATCTCTGGCTGGTAGTTGTGCCAGGTATAGGAGAGCCGACGCGGCGGGTCGGACTCAAGCACCACCTGCCCGAGATCCTGCGGCTCGAGGCCCGGCATCGTGCCCCATTTCACCGGTGAGCCAACCGCCCAGTCGGATTCGGGACCGGTGTCCTCGAAGTACCGCCTGATGAACGCACGGTCGGTCAGCGCCTGCCAGAGACGCTCGGGCGTGGTCCGGATGTAGGTCACATAGACGAACTCGGTCTGTGGCATCGATTCGGCCTCCAGTGCTTTCCTCAGATCCGCGAGCGCCTGCGCGCGCTGACGGTCGTACCGGCTCATCCACCGCTCGGCGATGTCGTTGATCGGGACCACGTTGAGGTAGTGAAGCTTCTCCCTCCCGCGTCGCTTCGTCGTCACCAGGCCGGCATCCTCGAGCACCGCGAGGTGCTTGGTCACCGCCTGCCTCGTCATCTCGATGCCGCCAGCAAGGTCGCTCAGCGTCTGACCGTTTCTCGCGTTGAGCATGTCAAGGAGCGCCCGTCTCGTTGGATCGGCCAGCGCCTTGAACACCGCGTCCATCGGACCCTCCCATCGCGACCGAACGGTTGCCCCACCACAATACGCAACCGTATGGTTGCATGTCAAGCTTCGGCAGGTGCAACGGTGGGCCCGGTGACGGGCCGGCCACCGGGAACCGCTGCCAGTTGGACATGAAAAGGCGCCATGTATCCCTGTCGCACTGCCGGAATCTGGGATATAACGGAATGGGGACCAACCTTCAGGTCGCAAGACACCGCACGGGTGCGCCAGACATCGTGCGCATGCGAACGCGATGACACGAACAATGGGGGATGACACGAGATGTCGCGGGCAGTGTTCGAAGAACTGTTGAAGCGCCGCGCCAGCAGGCGGGCGGCCATTGCCGGCACCGCAGGGATCATCGGTGTGAGTCTGAGTGGGCTCCCGACCCGCACCCATGCGCGTCAGGGATCGACGCCGGAGGCGATGCCCGCTGACATCACCTCGCAGCCATCGGCGCGGTTCGGGGCCTATCCGTTCCAGCTCGGTGTCGCATCGGGCGACCCGTTTCCGAACGGCGTCGTGCTCTGGACCCGGCTCGCTCCTGCACCGACCGACGGTGGAGGGATGGATCCGATTCCCTACGACGTTCAGTGGGAGGTCGCGAGGGATGAGAACTTCTCCGACGTCGTGCAGAGCGGTCTGGCCGTCGCTGACCCAAACCTCGCGCACAGCGTCCATGTCGATGTGACCGGTCTCGAGCCCGCCACCGAGTATTTCTATCGTTTCATGGTCGGCGGCGAGGTCAGCCAGACGGGCCGCACCAAGACCGCCCCGGCACCGGGGCAGGCGGTTGACGCACTCCGCTTCGGCATCGCCTCGGGGTCGAACTACGAGGACGGCTACTTCATCGCCTACCGGGACATGGCGAGCCAGCGATTCGACGTGATCTTCCATCTCGGCGACTACATCTACGAATGGGGCTCGCCCGACGCCAACGTCCGCGCACCCGAGGACATCGCCCCGTACACACAGACCGAGGCGTTCACCCTCGTCGACTACCGCAACCGCTACGCGCAGTACCACTCGGATCCCGATCTGCGCGCCGTCCGCGAGTCGGCCCCGCTGGTGGCGACGTGGGACGATCACGAGGTCGCCGACAACTACACCGGCGTGCACACCATCGACAACACCCCTGTCGAGGAGTTTCTGCTGCGGCGGGCGGCCGCCTACCAGGCGTACTACGAGCATATGCCGCTGCGTCCATGGTCGCTGCCGGTCGGACCGAACATGACCCTCTATCGGTCGCTCGCGTTCGGCGACCTGATGCAGGTCACGGTGCTGGACACGCGGCAGTACCGCGACGACCATCCCAGTGGCGACGGATTTCAGCCGCGGACACCGGCCTCCACCGACCCAAACGCCACCATGCTCGGAGTGGATCAGGAGCGCTGGCTGTTCGAACGGCTCTCGGCCTCCACGGCTACGTGGAACGTGATCGCCCAGCAGGCGCTGTTGGCCGAGACGTACCTCCCGGTGCCCGAGGGCGAGGTGATTGCCTACTACAACGACGCCTGGACAGGCTATCCGGCCGCCCGGCAGCGGATCCTGCAGTACATCGTCGATCACCAGGTCGCGAACCCGGTCGTTCTCACAGGCGATCTGCACACCTCGTGGGCGTCGAACCTCCTGCTCGACTGGGACGATCCGGACGCCTCACCGATCGGCGCGGAGTACGCATGTACGTCGGTCACGGCTGGCGGTACCGAGCCGTCCGGGCTGCAACCATACAAGGACAACTTCGCGTTCGTGCGCTTCTTCGATCCCAACCGGGGTGGATACACGGCTGTCGAGCTCACCGAAGAACGCTGGACCGCGGATTTCTACCTCGTCGACAACATGGAGGACCGCGATTCCGGCGTGAGTCACCTCGCAACGGTGGTCACCGAGCGAGACACCCCCGGTGTCCAGGTGGAGTAGGTTTTCAGCCGCGAGTCGGCGGGGTTCAATGGACCCCGCCGACTCGCTCCCGTGCGGACGACCGCTCCACCGGGTCATTGCCGACCCGGACCATGTGCCAGGACTCGATCTGGCCCTTCAGTGCCGAAACTCGTCATACGCAGGTGTGGGGCAAGGATCCCCACGCTCCCCGACCTCTGGAAAGACGCGATGCAGATCACCGCAAGCCACCCGACACTCGACGAGATGGTACTGCTGGTCGTGCCTGAGGATGCGCACGTCCGCCTCCATGAGCTCACAGACGGCATGATGGTCTCGATGCGCCTGGTTCGCTACACCGACGTCATCAACGGCTGGTGCTCGGTGCCCGAGAACCACGACGCACGGATCCGTTTCATCACCGAGGACATGAAGCCAACACTCCGACGCGTCGGTCTGCTGCAGGGTGATCGCCCCACTGGAGCCCGCGCGATCACGATGGTGACGAGCTAGCCACAGCCAAGGCGCATTGCAGTTCGGAGGGTCGGCTGCCTTGCGGAGGCACTACTCGGGATCGTCGGTGGTGCCATCGCTCGACGCGGTGTTGCCGCGTGTCTTTCGCTTTTCCTCGAGATCGTCGACGATGCGTCCGAGGGTCTCGACCGCAGCGTGCAGCTCCCTGATCTGCCGGTCATCGAGGTCCCGCATGCTGTCGACCATGTCGGCGATATAGAGGTCCTCGACATACTCGCTGACGTGGCGGCCCTTGCGGGTGATGTCGACGCGGGAACGACGGGCATCGGTGGGATCAACCTCCCGCAGGATGAAGCCGTTGGCCTCGAGCTTCGCCAGGGCTCGCGTCATCACGCTCGGCTGAACGCCATGCAGGGCGGCGAGCCTGCCAGGCGACACCTCGTTGTGAGGCAGCAGATTGTAGCGGATCGCCCAGAGGATGGAGAGCTGCCGGAAGCCTACCTTGCCGTAGGGTGTGTCGAAGTCCCTGAACCCGGTCGCCCATGTGCCATATTTCGGCAGCGTAGTCACCATCAGCAAGGCGAGCTGCCGTCGTTCCGGGTCGGTAATCATGGTCATCGATCTCCCATCGCACGGATGAACCGCCAGGCTCGACCGGAGATTGCCCCGGTCAAGTACTTGTATAGCACTCATCGTGCAGGGAGATCGTGCCCGGAATTATTTCGCGTCGGTGGTTGCGAGGTGTCGAGGGGATCGGTCACCCATCCATTTCGCCATGAGACCGGCGGGCACGGGGGAGGAGGGAGCGACCACACGAGAGACATCGCCACCCCACGACCTGAGGGTATCGACGAGCGCAGCCCCTGCCAGGACATGCTGGCCCCGATCCGGCATGTCGGGAGGATCGATCAGCAGGACAGGCAGATCGGCCAGGGGCGCGAGTGGGGGCTCCCAGCCAGGGACGATGGGAAGCATCCCGTCGATGGCGATGACGCCGGAGAGGAGGTCGGGCACCGCGGCGGCCGTGGCGATCGCCATGATCGCCCCCTGCTCGACCCCGACGAGGAAGGGCAGCTCGGGGCGGTCAGACTCCTGGCGATCGATCTCATCCCAGAGAAATCGCTCGATCTCGGCCAGGGCATCTCCGAAAAAGAGGGGTGAGGGTCGGTCGAAGGGACCGATGAACCAGGTGTAGCCGACGATGCTCCGACCGACGTAGACCCCCTTGTACGACTCCAGTCCGATCACGCGAGCGTCCGATCCGGGAGCGGCCGCGAGCGCGTAGTCCTTCACGTCGCGCCCGTACTGGTTGTGCCGGTGCAGGGAGATCACCCGGGGGGAGCCCTGGCCATCCTGGATCCGGTGATAGATGAGCTGGCTGAGAGGACGCTTCACGTCGATGTACACTCCATCGACGCATCCCGGGCCATGACCCGGGATGCGTCGTGGTTCCGCCATTAGGAAACGGACTTCTCCGGGGATTCCGTCGCGTGCTTCGCAGCGGTGAAGCCCCAGACATGGGCGTTGCCGAGCGTGGCACCACCACCCCAGTATGCATCGACACTGGGGTTCGCGATGCAGTTGCCGGCACCGTAGAGCCCTTCGATCGCCGAGCCGTCCCAGCGAACGATCTGCGCGTTCGGATTGATCACCGGTCCGCCGTTCGTGTCCACAGCCGCCTGGGTCATGATGAAGGCGTAGTACGGACCGTTCTCGCTGAGCGGGTACATCGCCACGTTCGGCTGGTCGGGAGACGGGTACTCCTCGAGGTTCTGGGTCTCCGAGTACGGGCCGTAGGGAATCGTCACATCGTAGGCGAGCGAACCGCGCTTGAAATCGAGGTCCTCACCGGTGCGGGCGAACTCGTTGAACTTCTCGAACTCCGCCTTGAGGTTCGCGGCGAAGTTCTCATCGAGCTGCACGTTGCCGGTCACATCGGCCAGGCTCTCGACGCGCTCGCGGATGTTGGCCGCAAGATCCTCGATCGTGTCGCCCATGATGATGTACGGCGCCGTTGTGGGATCCTCGGGGAGCGGGAATCGCCCACCCCAGTTGTCCTGCATGCGCTGGTCGTAGATGAAGAAGGCCAGGCGGCTGGTCCAGTCACCGTAGTTCGGATCCCAGTCCTGGTGTGCCTTGGGACGGTCCTGGTAGTTGCGCTTCTCGTTGACGAAGCGCCGTCCCAGCTTGTTGACCATGAAGAACGAGTCGCCGTTGAGGAACCAGACACAGTTGTAGGCACCGGTGTCGGCGATGGCCTGCTCGAAGATGCCCTCGTTGCGCCACACGTTGTGGAGGTTGCCGAGCTTCGCACCGAGCGCCGCAGAGATCCGCAGGAGGTCGCCCTCGTTGGTCGGGGCCGAGCAGCCGCCGTAGTACGGGGACGGCATGAGGTGGTGCATCATGTCCTGGTTGCGGGCGAAACCGCCACTACCGAAGATGACACCCTTGCGAGCCCGGACGGCGAGCGTCTGCGCCACGGGCGTCGCCGATGGGGTCGCGCTGGCAGCGGCGGCCGGATCGATCACCGACACCTCGACGCCGATCACCTCTCCCGCCGAGTTGGTGATCACCTGGTCGACACGATGGAAGAGGTGGATCGGGAGACCGTTCGCCTCCGCCCACGCCTGGTAGCCGCCGATCATGTCGCCGCCGCTGCCGGCTCCCTCGCCCTCCGAGGGCGTCGGGTGCAGGGTGCGGTGCGTCTTCGGCACGTTCTCCTCGTACTCCTCCATGTAGTCGATCTGGATCTGGTCGAAGTGAGGGCCGAACCCCTGCCCGTAGGTCCACTTGATCGCACCGGTCTCCTCGAGGAACAACGCGGCCTCGGCGGCGGTGTCGTAATAGGTCGAGAAGAGCGCGTAGTCCTCATCCGAGAGACCGTACTGGGGGTCGTTGGGGTTGTACAGGTGCGGGAACGAGTACCGCGCCATGTACTTGATGGCGTCCTCGCGCGGATCCGCGATGCCGTCCGCCTGCATCAGGTGGTTGTTCGGGAACCAGGCGCCACCGCCCGAAACCAGCGTGGTGCCGCCGACGTAGGCGCCCTTCTCGAACATCACCACGTCGTTGCCCAGCGCGCGAGCCGTGATGGCGGCCGCAAAGGCGGCACCACCGCTGCCGACCACGACAATGTCGTGCTCCGCATCCCACGACTCCTGGGCCGCCGCGCGGGAAGCCGCGTACGGCACAGCGCCGATCGAGCCGGCGGTGGCGGCAGCGACACCGACACCGCTTGCCTTGAGGAAGCCCCTGCGGGATACGCGGAGCCGAGAATCAACCGAATGCGTTGCCTTGCTCATGTCCCATCCTTCGACGCTGCGCGTCAATCCTGGTTGACCTGGTGCTCGCCCTGACGTGCACGAGCTCCTGAAGGCGTTTTCACGCAGCTCCCGGCACCCACCGACCTTGCCTCGCAAACGACCGAGCGACCGGGCCCGGGCACCCGCCACCGGTGCGACGCAAGACACGTCAGGATTTTTCTTACACCTGGGCAACTGCCCGTAGGGATACTACGCTAAGGCAATTATCGGCGCAATATGGCGGTTTATCGTGGAATTTTCCGCTGTCGTGCAAGTGGCGACCGGCGCTTCGCTCCGGCGAGCGAGTGGATCAGCCCACGCTGGTGGCACATCGAGCGGTGGGTCGCAGTCTGTCGGAAACCAGTCTGCTACGCGAAGCGATCCCCCTCCGAAGCCGTCTGTCGGCCGAAAAGATGCTGACATGTGTCGCGATGTCGCGAATTGGCTCAAAGATGGAGGTTCGTGCAGCATGCCGTGTCATAACGTGTTGCAAGATGCGCAGGATCGGTATATTGTTGGAGCAGGGAGTACCGGCAATCTCACCCGCCCCGCCAGGACGCACGGATTTGGCGATCCATCCGGGGCCATCTACCCTGGTACGGCCTCGCAGGACTGGCCTGCAGGCATGGGACTGAACCGTACCTGGTTGCGCCGTGCGCGCTTCAAAAGACAAAGAGGTATGACATCCTATCTCCAAACAATACGAGGGGCAGACCAGGCAGATTGCCGGAATCATCGGCACATTCGTCTCCACCCAGGCAGCAACCATATGGCAGGCACAGCCCGCTCACCCGCTCTCACCAGTCATTGGTTTTCACCTATTTCTCGCGTATACTGCGTCTGGGCCAATGTAGTCCTGACAATCCAGCGCCAACAGCGTTTGATGGATATGCCCGCAAGCCAGTCCATGCGTATGCCGAGCTCTCGAGTCCAGCGAGACCAACCTGAGTGAGAGCCAGGCTGGAGCAAGCGCATCGACTGGTGACTGCAGGCGTTCTTCGACGAGCCATCAATCGGGCGCACTGGGGCCAACCAACGTCATGCTCGTATGAGTCTTGCCGCCGCGCGTCGAACGATGCGCCAGGGGGGCACTGAAGGGAGACTCACGTGCGCACTCTGTCCAGCGAGGCACCATTCCTCGCGGTGGACCTGGCAGCGGAGCCGGGCCGCGAAGGTTCCAATGCCCAGATCGTGATGGGCGATGACTCTTCTCACATCCGCCTTGTTCGCCTGATCGAGGACGCGACCATACGCTGGCGCACCCATATCGGGGATGTCGTCGCCAGACCCGCCGTCGGCTGGGGCACTGTATTCGCCACCACCAGTGACGGCACGATCCACGCCATCGAGACCTCCAATGGGGCCGAGCGCTGGTCGGTCGGCATCGGCGACAACGCGTCCGCTCCGGTTCTGTTCGACGAGATCGTGTTCGCCAGCGGTGGCGAGCGTCTGCACGCCCTTGATGCCGAAGACGGCAGCGAGGTATGGTCCGCAACGCTCGGCCAGGGAACGAGATTCTCACCGTGCACGGTCCACGAGGGGGTTCTCTACGCCGGCGGCAGCGATGGCAAGGTCTACGCCGTTCATCCAGCCAATGGCGAGCCCTATTGGTACACAACGATCGGCGGTCCCATCGAGACCATCCCGACCGTCACGGCGGACCAGGTCTTCGCCCGCAGCATCGACGGCAACATCTATGCACTGGACACGGCGACGGGCGAGGTCAGGTGG
>Ga0182741_1003251_pt1 | contig 17524 bp, 19 predicted proteins | sample eDN5th37CBELigOP_FD_128874 | JGI IMG/M metagenome (GOLD analysis project Ga0182741, IMG submission 128874) | Enriched Organic Plus compost microbial communities from Emeryville, California, USA - eDNA 5th pass 37_C BE-Lig OP (version 2) (version 2) ...
GGCCTACATCGCCAGCCAACGCTCGGAAGGCTATGCCGCCATTCGCGAGCGCTATGACGATGGCGGCCACTCCGGCGGCACCCTGGAGCGACCGGCATTGCAGCGGCTGCTGGCCGATGTCGAGGCCGGGCTCATCGACGTCATCGTTGTCTACAAGATCGACCGCTTGTCACGCTCGCTGATGGACTTTGCCCGGCTGGTCGAGATCTTTGAACGCAACCAGGTGACGTTCGTCTCCGTCACCCAGTCCTTCAACACCACGACGTCGATGGGACGTCTGATGCTCAACATCCTGCTGTCCTTCGCGCAGTTCGAGCGCGAGGTGATCGGTGAACGCATCCGCGACAAATTCGCAGCCTCGCGCAAGAAGGGCATGTGGATGGGTGGCTATGTCCCGCTTGGTTATGATGTCCGCGACCGGAAACTGGTGATCAACGAAGAAGAGGCGGCAACGGTCCGGATGATCTTCGAGCGCTTCGTGGCGATCGGATCGGCCACCCGGCTGGCGAGGGCGCTGGCGGCCGAGGGCGTCGTCAACAAGCGCGGCAGGCGGATCGACAAGGGCTTTCTCTACAAGCTGATCAACAATCGCATCTATATCGGCGAGGTCGTGCACAAGGGGACCAGCTATCCCGGCGAGCATGAGGCGATCATTGATCGCGAGCTATGGGACGCGGTCCATTCCATCCTGAAGACCAGCCCTCGAGAACGCGCCGCCGCGTCGAGAAACCAGACCCCCGCCATGCTGAAGGGGCTGATCTTTACGGACACCGGCGCGGCGATGACGCCGACCGCGACGAAAAAGGGCAGCAAGCTCTATCGCTACTATACCTCGATGGATCTGATCCGAAACCGTCCCACCAGAACGGAAGGGCCGCAGCGGCTTCCTGCCGCCATGGTCGAGGATGCAGTCGTCGGCGAAATCCGTCGCATGATCGCCACTCCTGAAGTCAGGGCACGAGCACTTGCCGCCCTGAAATCGGACACACCGGACATCGACGACAAGGCGGTGATTGCCGCGCTTGATGATTTCGACAAGCTCTGGGCTTCGCTGTTTCCGGCCGAGCAGGCACGCATCGTCCAGCTTCTGGTGGCGCGTGTCACGGTGGGTGTGGCCGGTATTGCCATCGATCTGCGCCATGACGGCCTCAAATCACTGGCGAGACAGATGTTGGCACCGCAGATGGAAAAGGACGCCGCATGACGGAAAACACCATCCGCGTGGTCATCCCGCTCGCTGTTCGCCGTAAGAACGGTCGCCCGAAGATTCTGCCGCCGGCTGACCACACGCCAACCGAGGCTCGGATGCAGGACGCGCATGTACTGCGCGCTATAGCTCGCGCCTGGAACTGGCGGCGCAGGATCGAACGCGGCGAGGCCTCGACCATTGCCGATATTGCCAAGGCCGAAAGCCTCTCCGATCGTTACGTCAGCCGCATGGTGCGGCTGGCGTATCTCGCGCCAGAGGTGCTGGAGAAACTGCTCATCCACCGCGTTCCGCCAGCATTGTCGCTCAACGATCTGATGGCGGTCGCCGAACGGCCGTGGGCAGAGCAGATGGAGACGGTGTTTGGTACGGCATGAGCTTCTGCGCCGCGCGGCAGCTTCCTACCCCATATCTGGCGCTCAACGGTATTTATTCATTCCTGATAGCTGCCGCACAGGGGTCCATAGTCGCTGGCTGCCTACATTGCCTGCCAGTTCCATGCTCAGCTTTCGCGCGCGGCGGCGATAGCATCGAGCAGCGCCTGACGATCCATTGCGCCGCTGTAGATGCGGGTGCCGATGATGAAGGCGGGGGTGCCGCCGAAGCCGAAGGCATTGGCTTGGTCCATATTGCGGGCAAGGATTCCGTCTACCCGATCCATGTCCTTCCGGAAGGCTTCCCAGAGCGCTTCCGGGTCGAGACCCGCGCCTGCGATGGCGGCATCGACGTCCTCCTTTTGAAGCCTGGCAGGCGTCGCCATCACCGCGTTCAGGGCCTTCTCGTAGTCGTCGCCAGCGGCAAGCACCAGGCTCGAGGCATGAACGGAAGCGAGCCCGAAAATAGGCCAGTCCTTCATCACCAGGCGGACATTGCCATCTTGCTCCACCACATCCAGCAGGTCTTTATGGCCGCGTTTGCAGAAGGGACATTGGTAGTCGAAGAACTCGGCGATTGTCACATCCCCGTCGGGATTGCCCAGAACCGGGATTTCCGGATCGAAAAGGACTTCCTCGACCGTCAGCTGGACTTGCGCCAGGGCGGACAGCGGGAAGCTTGCAACGGCTGCGCTTGCCACGGCCACCTTAAACATGTCTCTTCTATTCAACATGCTTTTTTCTATTCAACATGCTTTTTTCTCCTTATCAGTCTTGTTCGGTGAACAGTCGGGAAATCCGCGACTCTAGCGTCTCGCGCGAAATCTCGCCGAGATGTGCGTGTTTCAGCACTCCGTCTGCACTAATGAAAAGGGTCGCAGGCAGCCCTGGAGCCCCATAGTGGCGGGCGAGTTCTCCAAACGAATCCAGCAGCACGTGGTCAAGCGCTATTTCGTTGTCGGCGAGGTAACGATCGATCGCGTCGCGGCTCTCGCCCTGGTTGGCGAACACGAAGTCCGCTTCGTCCATGGAACCTGCCAGTTCTGCAATCATCGGCATTTCGCGCCGGCACGGCGGGCACCAGGTCGCCCAGAGATTGATAACCATCGGCTTCCCGGACGGCTCACGCAGTGAATAGACGTCGCCGTCGAGCTTCCGGAACGCGCTGGCCGGGAGCGCGATCGCCTGCGTTCCTCCGGTCAGCTGGGTGGCCGTGTTCCAGACCACGAAAGCGAGCGCCAGAGGTAGTAACGCCCAAAGACGCAGACGGGCGCCTCGCAGCACAATAATGATGCTGAGAAGGATCGCGGCAAGGGCGGTCGGCATATGAAAGCCTCCCTGCCATAATGCAAAGATGCGCAGCGGCTCTGCGGCGAAGCTCTGCCAATGAAGAATTACGTGTCCCAGACGAGCGGCCGCGATGCCGCCCAGCAGGGCCCACCAGGTCCAGGCCCCGAAACGATCGTCAACCCGGCGGGTTATGATTCCCGTGACGAGGATAAAAGTGAAGATGCCTAGAACCGCGGCGAAGCGATCAGCCGCAAGGACAATTGGTCCAAGAGAAATCGCAGTCAACTCAGAATCCCTCCAGTCGATCAGCCGAGCGGGTGAGGGCATTGACGGACACGCTGCCCACAAGCCGCGTACCGGCAACCTCGCGTGCATCCTTATCGAAGAAGAGCATGGTCGGGGGACCGGCCACCTGAAGCTGCTTCATCAGTTCGGCATTCCGCGCGTCGAACTCGGTCACGTCCGCCTTAAGGAGCTGGAAGCCAGACAGATCCTGTCGCACGCTAGCATCGGGAAACACGCCGCGCTCGATCGCCCGGCACGTCACGCACCAGTCGGCGGTGAAGTAGACCAGCGTCGGCCGATCCTGCCCCTCCAGCTTCGCCTGCAGGTCCGCGGTCGAGGCGACTGAGGCGAATTCGAGCTCTCCGCTGGTGGCCGGCACCATCCCGCGATCGGCGAACACGGCGAGCGGCTTGAGCGCGTCGGTCGCGCCGGCAGCGGCTCCGATCATGAGGATCACGCCATAGATCAGCGACATGCTTCCCAGAGCGCGTCCGGTCGTTAGCGCGAGGCCATGAGGCAGCACAGCCGAGAACAGGTAGCTCGCGACCCCGATCAGCAGGACAGCCCAGAGCGCCAGGTCGACCCCCGATGGCAGCAGGGGCGTTGCCAGCCAGATCGCCGTCCCCAGTAAGGCGAAGCCGAAAGCACGCTTAACCTGTTCCATCCATGCGCCCGCCTGCGGTAGCGCCCGACCGCCGAAGGCGCCGAGAACAAGCAGCGGCAGCCCCTTGCCGATGCCCAACGCGAAGAGAGCGGCCGTTCCAAGCGCGATGTCGCCCGTTTGCGCGATGTAGAGCAGCGCACCTGCCAGCGGGGCGGTGACGCACGGGCCGACGATGAGAGCCGAGGAGAAGCCGAGAACCGCCGACGATCCCGTCGATCCTCCACGGCGGCCCGTCCGTGTGGCAATCCAGCTTGTCCATGCGGAAGGCAGTTGCAGTTCGAACAGCCCGAACATGGAGAGTGCCAACGCGATGAACACGACCACAATGACGCCTGTCGTCCAGGAGGACTGCAGGACCATCTGGAAGTTCTGCCCCGACCATCCGGCTGCAGCGCCCAGCAGCGCAAAAGCTGAAGCGAGGCCAAGGACGTAGGCGGCGGAAAGGCGCAATCCTCGGCCCGGCGTCAGGCGCTCCCCCTCCCGGGCCAACGCCGCTGCAAGGATCGGATACATGGGAAAGACACAGGGCGTGAAGGCAAGCAGCAGCCCGAAGAATGCGAACATGCCCAGCAACATCAAGGCTCCGCCCTCGCCAAGCAAAGACTGGACGAGACCTTCATCCGCCGCCAGATCGAAATTCGCGGACGCAGCCGCTGCATGGGTTCCGGCTTCTGGCGCGCGAGCAGCATCTTCCGATTGCCAGTTCACGGCGGAATGTATCGCCGGGGGAGCCGGGTTGGAAACCGCCAGCGAGAGAGGATCCACGAGGCGGGTTTCGGGAGCGTAGCAGATGCCGTCTTCCTGACATCCCTGGTAGGTGACCTCGATCGGTCCGCTTCCGGCGGGCACAACGGCTTCCGCCCGATCATAGTAGACCTCGGAAGGCCCGAAGTTCGGGTCGTCCTTCTGGATGCCAGGGGATGTTTCGACCGTCAGAGCGGCCCCGCCTGTGGTCTGGGCGGCAATCCGGTCCCGGTAAAGATAATAGCCGTCAGCGATGGTCCATTCGACAGAGAACGATCCGCTCGGACCTTGTGACACCGAGATTGCGAAGGCGTGATCTACCGGCAGCGGTTCGCTGGCTGCCGCTGCAGACAGCGCAATACAGAAGCTTGCGAGGACTGCCAGGATAATCGCAGCTGTCTTTTTCATCGCCCACTCCTTCGTCCATGCTGGAGGCAGAACCCTCATTCTTCGGGAGCAACTGGGCGACGCAGCTTAAGGCAGCCTTAAGGTTGAAGTGCTTGGAAGCGCCATCGGAAGCAGCAGAGGTGCGGTAGATGGCGAGAGATTTACAAACCACCATAGCCAAAGATGAAATAAAGATGCGCAGCGGGAATGTTGGAAGGCGCTCTTTCCTGGTCGGAATGGGCGCGATGGCCGTGTCCGGCTGCGTTGCTACACCGCGAGAAGCGCCGGTGGCACAAATTACGCCTGCGCCAGCTCCTGCGCCCAATCCGGTTGTGCCGCCGATGTATTTTGCAATGCCGCACGAGCGTTTCCCGATCCCAGCAGTCGACGTGACGCAACTCGATCAACGGTATTGGCGCACGGAGGTTGACTATCCAACGGACGAGAAGCCGGGCACGCTCATCGTTGATACGCCAAACAAGTATCTCTACCACGTTCAGCCCTATGGCCGCGCCACCCGCTACGGCATCGGCGTCGGCCGCGACGGCTTCTCATGGGCAGGGCGAGCGATCATGGCCTACAAACGGGAGTGGCCACGCTGGACCCCCCCGGATTCGATGGTTGCACGCCAGCCCGAACTCGAGCCCTACAGCATCGCAAATGGTGGAATGGATCCTGGATTGAAGAACCCGCTCGGTGCTCGAGCCCTTTACATTCACGAGGGTGGCAAGGACACACTTTACCGCATCCATGGTACGCCTGAAGCGTGGAGCATCGGCAAGGCGGTTTCTTCAGGTTGCATCAGGCTGGTGAACCAGGACATCATTCACCTGCATGATCATGTGCGGGACGGCAGCCCTATCGTCGTCATCCCTGATCCAGCCATGGAGCATCTACTCGTCGGCTGAGCGTCACCGAATGGGCACTATCTGATGCTGGGTAACACCTCTAGATGGGAACGATGGATGCGCATACTGATAGTCGAAGACGATCCGATGCTGCTCGACGGGCTCTCTGCAGGCCTTGGGCTGGCTGGATTCACGGTCGATGCTGTCGCCACCTGCGAGGATGGGTTCGCCGCCCTCCAGGCGCACAGCTATGGTGCGGTAGTGCTTGACCTGATGCTGCCGGACGGGTCCGGGCTCGACGTGCTTGCATTCCTGCGCCAACGCAAGGATGCCACCCCGGTGGTTCTGCTTACCGCGCGCGACCAGGTGGAGGATCGCATCGCCGGGCTGGACGCCGGCGCCGACGATTATGTGGGCAAGCCCTTCGACCTTGATGAACTCGCCGCAAGGGTGCGGGCGGCAGCGCGCCGCGGCGCGGGTCATGCGTCGGGCGTGCTCACCTGGCGGGGCGTGACCCTAGACCCTGCGCGTCAGACGGTTGCCATCGAAGGAAAGCCAGTCCCTCTGACCCGCCGCGAATTCGGAATCCTTCGCACCCTCATGGAGCGGCCCGGCGCAACGGTATCGAAGGCGTTGCTGGAGGAGACGCTTTACGGGTGGCAGGAAGAAGTGGAGAGCAACACGGTTGAAGTGCATATTCACAATCTGCGGGCCAAGCTTGGAAAGGGCTTCATCAAGACCGTCCGCGGACTGGGATACAGGATGGCAGAGGAAAACGCGTGACGTCGATCCGGTCGAGGCTGCTCACCATTCTCATCGCATCGACGGGGGTTGTGTGGCTATTTGCAGTTGGGTGGATTTATCTGAGCACGCAGGCCGAGGTGGAGCATGTGCTTGATGCCCGCCTGACCGAGGCCGCGCGCATGGTCAATTCCCTTCTGGCGGAGCGGCGGATCGAACTGGCGGCGCTTGCCGACGACGATGAACTCCCTGTAACCGAGTTCCAGATAAAGGACCCATCCTACGAACGTCAGCTGTCATGCCAGATCTGGTCGCTGGACGGGAGGTTGGTCGGGCGTTCGGAACATGCGCCCGGGGACCGGCTCACCAAAGCAGGCAGCGGCTTTTCCGAAAGCGTCGTCGACGGCGAGACCTGGCGCGTCTACGCGATCGACAACCCTACCCTTGGTGTGCGCGTCATGGTCGGCGACAGTATGAGGGTGCGTGACCGCCTGGTGGACGACGTCGTAAAAGGGCTTGCGATACCAGCGGCTTTGATCCTGCCGTTCATGGCCGCCGTCATCTGGGTCAGCGTGCGGCGCGGCATGTCGCCTCTGGACAGAATGGCGGAGTCTTTGTCTTCGCGACCCGCCACCGATCTGCGCCCGCTTCCCGACGACAGGTTGCCCGATGAAATTGTGCCTGCCATCCACGCCCTCAACGGACTGTTCCGGCGCGTCGAGAATGTCCGAGAGCGCGAAAAGAGCTTCACCGCATTTGCCGCCCATGAGCTTAAGACGCCGCTGGCCGGGCTGAAGACGCAGGCGCAGGTGGCGCTGGCCAGCAAGGATGGTGAACTCCGTGAGAATGCTCTTCGGCAGATCGCCGCCGGCGTGGACCGCACGTCGAGGCTGGTCCGCCAATTGCTCGATCTCGCCGCCGTCGAGGCAACTGACAGAACCCTTGAGATGCAGGCGGCAAGCCCGCTCGAGATCGTCAGACAGGTTGCATCCGACCTACCATCCAGAGGGCAACGGGTAAGGATTGAGGGTGATGTGGACGGCGCTGCACGGTTCGACCCGATGCTTCTGACGCTGGCGGTGCGAAACCTCCTGGAGAACGCGCTCACCCATTCCGATGCTCCCGTTCTGGTCAGTGCGCGGAAAGCCGTCGGCGCAGCCGAAATCGTGATAGAAGACGAGGGACCCGGCATTCCCGACGATGAACTGCCCCGCGCTACCGATCGGTTCTTTAGGGGGCGGGCAAAGTCTGCTTCCGGCAGCGGTCTCGGCCTAGCCATCGCGAAGGAGGCCGTGACGCGTATGGGCGGGACATTGACGTTGACGAACCGGGAGCCGCGCGGGCTGGCGGCGACCCTGTCGATTCCTGCTGTCGAATGATGATCAGCCGACGAGCCTTGCTAACGGCGTTCGCGGCGGCATCTCTGCCACCTTGTGCAGGCGCCCGCATTCGCGTCAGCCTGTCAGAAATTCTGTTCGATTCAACTCTTCCGGTGCTCGGCAACCCGGAGGTGACATCACGATCGGAGAGTTCTTCGATTATGCCTGTCCGTATTGTAAGGTCCTTCATCCGCACCTGAAAGAGATCGTCGAACAGGACGGCGGTATCCGGCTGGTGATGAAGGACCGGCCGATCAACGGCGACATGGTGATGTACGCCTCGCGAATGGTGCTCGCCGCCGAACGGCTCGGACATTACAAGACAGCCCACGCGGCTGTCATGGAGATCACGGCCCCCCTGACGCATCGCCGGATCGACAAATCCATGCGCTCCCGGGACATCGATGTCGGACAGGTGCGTGATGCACTGGATATCCATCTGGAAGAGATTGACGCGCTGCTTCAACACAACCGCGAGCAGGCGCGGCTGCTTTCCCTGCGTGGAACCCCTTCCTTCCTGATCGGCGCCAAGCTTTATCGAGCTGCACTGACACCGGGGCAGATCCGGGAGGCCATCCAGCAGGTGCGCCAGGGCCGCAGTTAGACATTGGAAACCTGCATTGTGCTGCCTGCAGCGGACGAGAAGCAAAACGCTTCTTCGTCCGCGCCAGTCAGGCTGTTCGCCATCCAAGCGTCGACGTACAAAAGCCGCCAACTGCTTTCCACCCCGTTGCTGACTTTGTTCTATCTATGCCCCAGGCTCGCTGCACTGCGGTATATTCCGCACGGAAACGCCCACTGCGGGTGTCTCTGTTCGAGCTGGTTGGCGGCAGCACCCCGTACAACATGGGCGCAGTCAAAAACCCATACCATATTGAAACCATGATGTATTTTTTAGACCGAACCAAATCGCACGAGGTTCGCATGGTTTGAGACGAAAGCCATTCAGAGACTAAAAATTGGGCTCGAGGCAGTCTCAGAGGTTCGGTCGAAACCGCTAACCCCCCTTTGAAATCAAAAAGAATTTCGGCGCTCAAATCGGGCTGTTGGGAGTTTGCAATCTGATAGTGGCGGAGCGGACGGGACCGGGGGCGAACGTTCTCCAGTTGCGCGGTGACTTTGCCTGGCCCTCGAAGGGCTTGAGCGAGAAAAGCCAGCGAGGAAAACGCCCGGCCCGCCAATCTCCATACTGGCGAGCATGGGCTGGCTATTCCTACTCGGCGGCTCTGTTCAGGTGTTCCTCGCTTGCCAACGCGGTCCAGGCGTCGAATTGCGACAGGAAGACCCGGCCGGTGAGCTCGCTCAGGAAATGCGAGGTCTCGAGCCGGTCCATCACCGGGCCCTTGACCTCGGAAAGGTGCAGCCGCACGCCAATGTCCTTGAGCCGCCGGTTGATCGTCTCGAGGCTTTCCAGCGCCGAGAAATCCACCTCGTTCACGGCCGAGAACATCAGCACCACGTCGGTGATGCCGCAACCCTCGGTCACGCGGCTCTGGATCAGGTCCTCGAGGAAGCGGGCGTTTACGAAATAGAGGCTCTCGTCCACCCGCAGGGTCAGGAGGTGCGGCCGGGTGTCCACCTTGTGCCGCCGCACGTTGCGGAAATGCTGGGTGCCGGGCACCAGCCCCACCTCGGCCACGTGCGGGCGCGAGGTCTTGTAGAGGTGCAGAAAGACCGAGATCGCCACGCCGCTGGCCACGCCGGTTTCCACGCCCATCAGCAGGGTCAGGACGATCGTCGCCGCGACGGCGGTGAAATCGGCCCTGGAATAGCCCCAGGTCTTCTGCAGGATCGACAGGTCCACGAGGCTGAGCACCGCGACGATGATCGTGGCCGCCAGCGTCGCGGTCGGCAGGTAATGGACCAGCGGCGTCAGGAACAGCGAGGCGAAGAGCAGCCCCAGCGCGGTGAAGGCGCCGGCGGCCGGGGTCTCGGCGCCCGCGTCGAAATTGACGACCGAGCGCGCGAAGCCACCCGTGACCGGGTAACCCCCGGTGAAGGCGGCCCCGAGATTGGCCGCGCCCAGCCCGATCAGTTCCTGGTCGGGGTCGATCCGCTGGCGCTTCTTCGCGGCGAGCGTCTGTGCGACCGAGATCGATTCGACGAAACCGATGATCGAGATCAGGATCGCCGGCACCAAAAGCGCGCCCAGAAGGTTCGGCGCGAAGGCGGGCAGCGTCAGCGGCGGCAGGCCCTGCGGCACCTCGCCCACGATCCTGACGCCCCGCGCGTCGAGCCCCAAGGCCCAGACCGCCAGCGTCGTCACAACCACGGCGGCCACCGGGCCGGCCTTGGTCAGAACGTCCGCCATCAGCGGCGACAGACCCATGCGCCGCAGCGCCGGCTTGAGGTTCTTGCGCACCCAGAACAGGAAGGCGGTCGCGGCCACGCCGATCACGAGGGTGATCCAGTTCACCTGGTCCAGATGCGCGAAGATCGAGCCCAGCATCTGCGGCAGGGTGTGCCCGTGGGCCGAGACCCCAAGAATGTGCTTGAGCTGGCTGGTGGCGATCAGGATGCCAGAGGCGGTGATGAAACCCGCGATCACCGGGTGCGACAGGAAGTTCGCAAGGAACCCCAGCCGGAACACGCCCAGGAGAACGAGGAACCCGCCCGACAGGAAGGCCAGCGTCAGGGCGGCCACCGCGTAGCCCGCCGTGCCCTGATCGGCCACCTGCCCCACGGCGCTGGCGGTCAGGAGCGAGACCACGGCCACCGGCCCCACCGCCAGCGCCCGGCTGGTGCCGAAGATCGCATAGAGGATGATCGGCGCGATCGAGGCGTAGATCCCGGCCTGCGCCGGAAGCCCGGCAAGAAGCGCGTAGGCCAGAGATTGCGGGATCAGCATGATCGTCACGATCACCGCGGCGATCATGTCGTTGGAAAAGGCGGTCCGGTCATAGGTGCGACCCCAGTCGAGGATCGGCAGATAGCGGCGGAGCGTGGTCATCGTCTTGGTCCTGGAAATGGGACGATCAGAGCGGGTTCACCCTGATCGTCCGGTCGTGGCCCGACAGGGAGGTGCCGAGACCGTCGGTTCGCAGTGGCCGGGACGGTCGCCGGATGCTGGAGCGGAGCCGGCTATTCCGCCGCCCCGACCTTGATCGGCTCGGGTTGCGCCAGCCATTCGCGGCCCTTCAGCATCGCCTTCCAGTAGATCGGCGGCAGCATCCTCTCCTTCAGGAACCAGGCCGCGCGCGAGGGCTTGGTGCCATCCAGCAGGATCTTCGGGAAGGACGGCTTCAGCACCCCGCCATAGCCGAATTCGGCCAGCACGATCTTGCCGCGCTCCACCGTCAGCGGGCAGGAGCCGTAGCCGTCATAAGCGGCAACCGGGCTGCGCCCCTCGATATCGGCCACAATGTTGTCGGCCACCGTCGGCGCCTGCTTGCGCGCGGCGGCGGCAGTCTTGGCATTGGGCGCGTTCATCACGTCGCCAAGTGACCAGATGTTCTCGTAGGTCTTGTGGCGCAGGGTGGCCTGGTCGACGTCCACCCAACCGGCGGCATCGGCCAGTGGCGAGACGCGGATGAAATCGGGCGCGACCTGCGGCGGGCAGACGTGGATCATGTCGAAATCGACCGTCACCTCGGCCGGCTCGGTGTCCGGCCTGGCCACCTTGAAGGTCGCCTTCTTCGCCGCGCCGTCGATGGCCACGAGGTTGTGGAAAAAGTTCAGCGTCGCGTCGTATTTCTCAACGTATTTCATCAGTGCCGGGACATACTCCTTGACTCCGAAGAGCACGCCACCGGCGTTCATGAACTGGATGTCGATATTCTTCAGCACGCCGCGGCGATGCCAGGCGTCGCCCGACAGATACATCGCCTTCTGCGGGGCGCCCGCGCATTTGATCGGCATCGGCGGCTGGGTAAAGAGCGCCCGGCCCGCCCTCATCTCCCGAACCAGTTGCCAGGTGTAGGGCGCGAGATCGAAGCGGTAGTTCGAGGTCACGCCATTGCGCCCGAGCGTTTCGGGCAGGCCCTCGACGGCGTCCCAGTCCAGCTTGAGCCCCGGCGCGACGACCAGCCGGTCGTATTTGACCACCCGGCATCCGTCGAGGATCACGGCGTCGTTCTTCGGCTCGAAGGCGGCCACGGCAGCCTTGATCCATTTCACGCCGGCCGGGATCAGCGAGGCCATCGTGCGGGCGGTCTCGTCCGGCTCGAACACGCCGGCGCCGACCAGCGTCCAGCCGGGCTGGTAGTAGTGCACGTCGGCCGGGTCGATTATGGCGACCGACAGGTCCGACTTGCGGCGCAACAGGCTGGCGGCGGTGGCGATACCCCCGGCCCCGCCGCCGACGATGACCACGTCGAACTTCGCGTCGCCCGTGTCCGTCGGCGTCCTGCCGCCATTGGCGATGCGCCGCGCCACGCCGGACATGTCGTAACCGGCGGCCTTGGTGGCGGCGAGGATTTCGGGCAGCGGGCGCTTCTTCGCCTCGTGCAGCGACCAGAGCGTGGCCGAGCGCGTGCCGGTGCGGCAATAGCCGAGGACCGGCCGCGGCAGGTCCTTGAGCGCCGCGCCGAAGGCCTCGACATCCTCGTCACGCACCATGCCCGACTGAACTGGCACATAGGTCACTTCCAGTCCTGCCTTCTTCGCCGCCGTTTCGATCTCTTCGAAGGTCGGCTGGTCGGGGCCCTCGCCGTCTGGACGGTTGCAGATGATGGCCTTGAACCCCGTCTCCTTGATGGCGTCGATCTCGTCCGGCGTGATCTGCGGAGTGACCGAGAATTTGTCCGTAATCTTCTTGATGTCCATTGCTCGCGTACTCCTCAGAACTTGTTTGCCGGAATCTTGAAGTAGCTGTGGCCGTCGCCCTCTGGCTCGGGCAGCCGACCACCGCGAAGGTTGACCTGGAGCGCCGCGAGCATCCGGTCGGGCAGCGGCAGGGTCTTGTCGCGTTCTTTCCGGAGGCGGACGTATTCGTCCTTCGGTCGCCCACCGCCGACATGAATGTTGTTGGCCTTCTGCTCGCCCACGGTGCTTTCCCATGCCGGCTCGTCGCGATCCTTCGTGCCGTAGTCATGGCCAATGAAGATGCGGTAGTCGTCAGGGTGGTCGAGGATCGCCATGATGCTGTCGTAAAGCTGGCCGGCATCGCCGCCGGGGAAATCGGCCCGCGCCGTGCCGGCATCGGGCTGCATCAGCGTGTCATGGGCAAATATCGCGTCGCCCACGACATAGGTGATCGAGCCCAGCGTATGGCCCGGCGACAGCATCACCTTGACGTCGAGGTTGCCGATCCTGAGGCGGTCGCCATCGGCAAAGAGCCGGTCGAAGTCGGGGTCGACGGGGAAGGCGTCCGGCATGTTGTAGATCTTGCGCCAGAGCGCAGCGATCTCCCGCGCCTTCTCGCCGATCGCCATCGGCGCGCCCGTTCTCTCCTTCAGCCAGGCCGCCGCCATGAAGTGATCGGCGTGGGGGTGCGTATCGAGGATCCATTCCAGTTCGAGCCCCTCCCGCTCGACGTAGTCCAGCGCCCACTGGGCATGGTCGAACGCGGTGGAGAACGATCGCGGATCGAACTGCTGGACGATGTCGATGAGCGCGCATTTCTTCGTCTCTTCGTCGACGCAGATATACTGGCAGCTACCGGTATCGGGCTCGTAAAAGCCGACGACGCGCGGGCTGCCGGCGCCGCGCGAAGGTGACACCCTGCTGATGATATCCTGGGACACTCCTCTGTTCCTCCGATGTTTCTTGCGCATTCAGCCTTCGGCGCCGGAAGCGCCGAGGAAGCGGACAGCATAGACGGCTTCTCCGAGCCTTTCGATCAGGTCGAGCTGGGTCTCGAGCCAGGCCTTGTGGCCTTCCTCGTCGAGCACAATCTGCTCAAAGAGCAGCCGCGAACCGATGTCACCTTCGGCGCCGGCTTCCTTCGCCGCCTTTGTACATTTGTATAGAAGCGGATCGCGTTCTCTTCGTCCTTCAGATCGGCCTCGAACATCTCGCGCAACGATGTCGCGCGCACCGGTGCCTTCTCGAAGGCGACCTCGGGCTCGCCGCCGAGGAAGAGGATGCGGTCGAGGAAACGGTCCGAATGTTCCGTCTCTTCGGCCTGCTCCTGCCGCATCATCTCGGCCAGGCCCGGCAGCCCCCAGTCGTCCAGAACCTGCGCGTGCAACTGATACTGATGAGTGGCCGTGATCTCCATCTGGAGCGCGGTGTTCAGGTTCCGAATGGTCTGCTTCTGTTCCATTTTCCTTCCTCCTGTCGGTCGTCTCGGGTAGCCGCGGGGCTCAGAGCTTGTTGACCGGCACCTTGAGCATCTTGTCGCCGTGCTGGTCGGTCGGGATGTGGCCGGCGCGGATGTTCACCTGGATCGACGGGATGATAAGCGTGGGCATCTTCAGCGTCTTGTCGCGCTCAGTGCGGATGCGGATGAACTCCTCGCGGGTCTTGCCGCCGCCCACGTGGATGTTGTTCGCCTTTTCCTCGGCGACGGTGGTCTCCCACTTCACCTCGCGCCCGCCGGGCATGTAGTCGTGGCACATGAAGAGCCGCATCTCGCCGGGCAGGCTGAGCACCTTCTGGATGCTGTCATAAAGCGTGCCGGCATCGCCGCCGGGGAAGTCGGCCCGCGCCGAGCCGCCGTCGGGCATGAAGAGCGTGTCGCCCACGAAGGCCGCATCGCCGATGACATGGGTCATGCAGGCGGGCGTGTGGCCCGGCGTGTGCATGGCAAAGGCCGTCATGTTGCCGATCTTGTAGGTCATGCCGTCGGTGAACAGCGCATCGAACTGCGAGCCGTCGCGCTGGAACTCGGTGCCCTCGTTGAAGATCTTGCCGAAGACCTCCTGCACGATCTTGATGTTCTCGCCGATGCCGATCTTGCCGCCCAGCTTTTCCTGGATATAGGGCGCGGCCGAGAGATGGTCGGCATGGGCGTGGGTCTCGATGATCCACTCGAGCTTCAGGCCCTGGCGCTCGATCTCGGAGATCAGCATGTCGGCATGCTCGAAGGTGATCCGGCCGGCGGCATAGTCGATGTCCATCACGCTGTCGATGATGGCGGCCGCGTTCGAGGTCGGGTCCTTGACGATGTAGCTGATCGTCGCCGTGGCCTCGTCGTAGAAGCCCTGAATCTCGGGCTTCACGCTCATGTCCACCGGGTAATCGGCGATCGGCGTGGCGATGGCGTCGGCCATCTTTTGATCGTGGGCTTGAATCTGGTCTTGCTTGGTCATGTCGTGAACTCCTTTGTACTGGTCCGCGTCAAGCCGAGGCCGACCGCGGCAGGATGGATTGCCCCTTGAGAATGCGGGCCAGAGCAAGGCCCAGGCCGACGGCGCCCAGGAACAGCGCCACCTCCCAGCGGCCCATGCCAAGGGCCGGGATGGCCGCGCCCGGGCAGAACCCGGCGATGCCCCAGCCGATGCCGAACAGGGCCGAGCCACCGACAAGGCGCGCGTCGATCACGTTCGAATTGGGCACCTGGAAGCGGTCCTCGAACAGCGGCGTCGCGCGCCGCCAGACCAGCCGGTAGCCGATGAAGGTGACGGCGACGGCGCCGCCCATGACGAAGGCGAGGCTCAGGTCCCAGGTGCCGGCGATGTCGAAGAAATTCAGCACCTTGGCCGGGTTCATCATGCCCGAAATCGCGATCCCGAGACCGAAGACTAGGCCCGTGGCCCATGCGTAGATCAGTTTCATCATGTCAGGCTCCGATGAAGTGGCGGATGACGAAGACGGTGATGGCGGCCGTGGCCATGAAGGTGGGCACCGCGACGAGCGAGCGCAGCGAGAGGCGCGAGAGCCCGCAGACCCCGTGGCCCGAGGTGCAGCCCGAGCCGAAGCTGGCGCCAAGCCCTACGATCACGCCTCCAATGGCGATTATCAGCGGGCTGACGGGCACGTCCAGCGCCGGCCAGGCGCCGGTGGCCAGGAAGATCAAGCCGGGTGCCATGACCATGCCCAGCACCAGCGTGGCGCGCCAGGCGAATTCCGGACAGCGCTCGGGAAAGATCAGCCCCGACAGGATGCCGGTCGCACCGAAGATGCGGCCCAGGCCCAGCATCAGCAGCACGGCGGCGAGCCCGATCAAGAGGCCGCCCCCGAAAGAGGCAAAGGGAGTGAAAGCCGTTTCCATCTCAGCACTCCCGGCAGGTCTTGAGGCCGATCAGCCGATAGAGCGGGCAGAAGCGGAACGCCGCTGTCGCCAGCATCACCAGCCCGACCGCGCCTGCGCCCCACTTCCAGACTGCGGCTTCCATCAGCTGCAGGCCGCCGAAGAAGGCGAGGTAGAGCAGCACCAGCCCGAGCGCCGCGCGCACCACCCGGTCAAGGGTTCCGACATTGGTGTTCATGGTGTCCTCCGATTTCAAAGCTGGAGGACAGATAGAAGTTTGATCAGCGCTCTACAGTGACAATGTCACCCAACGGCGATTTTCTCGATGGACCGCTTCGACGGCCCCTTGAAACGGGCCCGTCTCAGCGGCTTGCCGCCAGCCTTCTCAGCCCCGCCTTGTCTGTCAGCGTGATGCGCCCACGAGATTGTTCGACCAGGCCGCGTTTATGGAAATCGTTCAGGATGCGCGAGATCACCTCGCGCGCGGTCCCAAGCTCCTTGGCCAGATCATGATGGGTGGCAGAGATTTCCTTGAAGTCTCCGGCAAGGGCCAGAAGCCGTTCCGCCAGCCGCACGTCCATCCGGCCGAAGGCAACACCGTCGATGACGCGCAGAAGGTCGATCAGCCGCCGGGAATAGGCGGCAAAGACGAAGCTGCGAAAATCGGGTTCCTCGCCGGCCAGTTGGTCGAACGCCGTGCGCGGCAGATTGACGACGGTGACATCTGTCTCTGCGATCCCCTCGGCGTTGTAGGCTTCCTCGGCCAACATGCAGGCGGTGGTCAGCACGCAGCTTTCGCCTGCCTCCACCCGGTAGAGCACGATCTCCCGCCCCCGGTCCGAGCTTTGCGAGACGCGGATCGTGCCGTCATGCAGGAACAACAGGCCATCGGGCACCTTGGCCGGACCGAAGACCAGCGCCCCCTCGGGATAATGCCGCACCCGAGCCACCTGCAACAGCCGGTCGCGCACCCTGCGGGGCAGTTTCCGCGTGCCGGTGAAACGCTCCGTCCAGTCGCCAACGCTCATTTCGCTCTCCGCACCGGCGCCACAATCCCGGCCTCCAGGGGCGCAATGCGCGCCAGCAGGTCGTTCCGGTTGGCGGCGATCTCGTCCAAAGTGAGATCGTCAAGCTCCGCCATGAAGGCACGGGTCGCTTCCTGAAGGGCATGGGACAGGCGGCATATGCCGATCAGGGGGCAGGTGTTCCGGTCAGGGTTGAAGGATTCCACCAGGTCGAGCGGCCCCTCCGTGAGCCGGACCACATCACCGATCACGATCTCCTCGGCGGGCCGGGCAAGGGTGAAGCCGCCGCCGCGGCCCCGGATCGTCCGAAGGTAACCGGCCCGCCCCAACTCGTGCACGATCTTGACGATGTGCGGCCGGGCCAGACCGTGCACCCGCACGACATCGTCAACACGCACGCGGTCCGGCGCCTTGAGGGCGGCAAGCTGAAGAGTTCGCAGGGCGTAGTTGGTGTAGGCCGTGAGCTTCATGAGCTTCGGGATAGTATTGTTCCATTTTCAGTACAA
>Ga0182741_1003253_pt1 | contig 17515 bp, 9 predicted proteins | sample eDN5th37CBELigOP_FD_128874 | JGI IMG/M metagenome (GOLD analysis project Ga0182741, IMG submission 128874) | Enriched Organic Plus compost microbial communities from Emeryville, California, USA - eDNA 5th pass 37_C BE-Lig OP (version 2) (version 2) ...
CTCCCGCAGCGCCGGCGGCGCCATGACCTCAACCTCCGGCCCATAGCGCAGGATGTCCATCACCAGTTCGGTCGGATTGGCATAGGGAAAGCGCAGCTCGTAGCGGCCGTCGGGCAACCACTGGCCCTGCTGCTCGGGGTGCCAGCGCTCTTCGCTGACCCAGCGGGCGGGAGCGGGATCGAAACGCAGCACGGCGATGTCGTTGGCGGGACCGGCGAAGATGCCGTAACCGCCGGCGTAGTGGGCATCGAGCTCCGTGGCGGGCAGGTCGTGGGCTGGCGTCTCCAGCACCTTCACCTGCTTAAGCCGCTCGATGGCGAAGGTACGCAGTTGACCGCGCAGGTGGCACCAGGCGTCGAGGTACCAGTTGTGCCGGTACAGCACCAGCCGCTGCGGCGAGAGCTCGCGGGTAAGCCGGTCGCCGCTGCTGCGGGCGTGGTACTCCGCGCGCAGCCGGCGGCGCTGCAGAGTGGCGGCGGCCACGTGTTGGAAGGCGTCGGGCTCGGGCGTGCGCCCAGCCAGAGCGAGTAGCCGCACGCGTTGGGGCAGCTCGGCCAGGCCCGCGCCTTCGCTGCACAGCAATTGCTCCAGACGATTGCGGAACGGCCGCAACGAGTTGTCCAGCAAGCCCGGGCCGAGACCGGCAAGCAGCGCCTGCATCGACGCCAGCGCGAACAACTCGGCGGCGCTGAACCACAGCCCCGGGAGCTCGAACGGCCGCTCGCCAGTCTTGGCGTAGTAATAGCCATTGGATACACGGTCGTATTCCACTGGCGCGCCGAGGTAAGTGCGCATTTCCGAGATGATGCGCTTGATACTGGCGGCGGAGCATTCCAACCGCTCCTCCAACCTAACCCGAGGCACGGGATAACGGGCGGTGGCAAGTTCCCGGTGCAGCAGAAGGATGCGTGTGAAGCGATCCATGATCGGCGTCGTTTTGTTGTTATTGAGCCATAGTCACCAGAAAACCCTATTTGGTAAGCGGAAAATTCACAAATTCTGAAATACAACGGTAGTCTGCATATGCCGACTGGGAATTGACGGGAGCTGCTCGCTATCGCTGGGGCAAGGCTGAGCCCCGCTTATGCGGGCAACGCTCATGCTATAGAGGTCGGTCTGTAATGGGTTGCAGATCATCCCCGCGTACGCGGGGAACACGACTTCTTGCCGCACGACGCGCGCACGCGCAACGGTACAGCCCCGCATACGCGGGGAACACGGCGCCACATCGCGGGCGGGCAGCTGCTCGTCCGGTTCATCCCCGCATACGCGGGGAACACAAAAACACGCGACGGTCGATGCCGGGATCGGGCGGTTCATCCCCGCATACGCGGGGAACACGCTTTCCGACTCTTTCAGCAACACGGCTAGAACGGTTCATCCCCGCATACGCGGGGAACACGAGCTGGCCCAGGCCGACGTCTACGAGCAGACCGGTTCATCCCCGCATACGCGGGGAACACGGACAGCGCCGCGGTCAGGCGTGCAAGCAGCGCCGGTTCATCCCCGCATACGCGGGGAACACGGTCTGCTGTCGGACCGCGACCGCGCCAACCACGGTTCATCCCCGCATACGCGGGGAACACCGTCCAGCGGGCCAGGCATTCGCGCTTGTGGGCGGTTCATCCCCGCATACGCGGGGAACACGTCGTCGTAGCTGGCCGGCGTCTGCAACTGCGCGGTTCATCCCCGCATACGCGGGGAACACCACGTCGACGGATTGGAACGAAACGGAAAAACCGGTTCATCCCCGCATACGCGGGGAACACCAGATTACCGGAACTGTATACACCAACAGTAGCGGTTCATCCCCGCATACGCGGGGAACACGTTCACGCAGGGCGTTGAGGTCCATGCCGTGCCGGTTCATCCCCGCATACGCGGGGAACACCCGAGCTTGGCGTGCTCGTAGGGCATCAGGGTCGGTTCATCCCCGCATACGCGGGGAACACGGAGGAGCGCATGAGCCGCCGTCAGTGGACCGCGGTTCATCCCCGCATACGCGGGGAACACTTCATGGCGTACGAGGTGGTGACCGACCTCCGCGGTTCATCCCCGCATACGCGGGGAACACTGGTGCGCCACCGTCGGGCGGGTTAGCGCGCCCGGTTCATCCCCGCATACGCGGGGAACACACTTCCGCTAACTGACTGAATCCAAAAGCAGAAAAATAGCCAGAAAAATCTACCGACCAACCTGAGGTATAGCAACCGCTGTTGAAGCCCCTCGCAAGGCGGTAGATCAGCCCGGCGTGACAGAGCGCGGTCCAGCCATAGACCGCACGATGCCAAGGACGGCAATCCCCGCGAATTCGCCAACATCAGGCCGAAGATGGGTTCCCTCTTACGAGGGAACGACGAAGAGAGAAAGCGAGTTCCGAGCCGGGCGGCTTGGGTTTGCTGCTTCGGCGCCAACTAAGCATCGGCGGCCGCGATGCCGTGCCAACGTCACGTGGCGGCGGCATCGCGGCGATCGCCGGTTAGAACAGATCCGCCTCCAGCGCCAGCACCGGCTCGGCGCCGGCCAGGACCGACAGGCCGTGCGCCTGGGCGCGCGGCAGGATCTGGGCCATGTAGAAGCGGGCGGTGGCCAGCTTGGCGCGGTAGAAGTCGGTGTCGGCGCTGCCGGCGTCGAGCGCGGCCTGGGCCTTGAGGGCGGCGCGGGCCATGAGGGCGCCGCCCAGGGTGTAGCCGGTCAGCAGCAGGTAGTGGTGGCAGTTGGCCTGGGCGCGGGCGGCATCGCCGTCGGCCAGGACGCTGTCGGTGGCGCGGCGCAGCATCTGCAGCGCGGTGCTCAGCTGCTCCTGCATGCCGATGGCGCCGAGCGACGCGGCCAGCTCGTCCAGCTCGGCGAGCAGCGAGTTCATGGCGGCGCCCTTGTCGCGCAGCAGCTTGCGGCCGATCAGGTCGTTGGCCTGGATGCCGTTGGTGCCTTCGTAGATCGGCGCGATGCGGGCGTCGCGGTAGTACTGGGCGGCGCCGGTTTCCTCGATGAAGCCCATGCCGCCGTGCACCTGCACGCCGGTGGAGGCCACTTCCACGCCGATCTCGGTGCCCCAGCTCTTGACCACGGGGATGAGCAGGTCGACGCGGCTCTGGTGGGCGCGGCGCTGCTCGGCGTCGGGGTGGCGATGGGCGACGTCGAGGTGGTAGCCGGCCAGGTAGGCCAGAGCGCGGCCGGCCTCGGTGAGCGCCTTCATGGTCAGCAGCATGCGGCGCACGTCGGGGTGGTGGATGATCGGCGCCTTGTCCTGGCCGCTGTAGCCCAGCGGCTTGCCCTGCACGCGCTCGCGGGCGTAGGCGCGGGCGTGCTGGTAGGCGCGCTCGGCGACGCCGATGCCCTGGATGCCGACCTTGTGCCGTGCCTCGTTCATCATGGTGAACATGTACTCCAGGCCGCGGCCTTCCTGGCCCACCAGGTAGCCGATGGCGCCGCCTTCGTCACCGAACACCATGGTGCAGGTGGGGCTGCCGTGGATGCCTAGCTTGTGCTCGATGGACACGCAGCGCACGTCGTTGCGCTGGCCGAGGCTGCCGTCGGCGTTGACCAGGAACTTGGGCACGATGAACAGCGAGATGCCCTTCACGCCGGGAGGGGCGTCGGGGGTACGGGCCAGCACCAGGTGGATGATGTTGTCGGTGACGCTGTGCTCGCCCCAGGTGATGAAGATCTTCTGGCCGGAGATGCGGTAGTGGTCGCCCTCGCGCACGGCGCGGGTGCGCACGGCGGCCAGGTCGGAGCCGGCCTGCGGCTCGGTGAGGTTCATGGTGCCGGTCCACTCGCCGGACACCAGCTTGTGCAGATAGGTGGCCTTCTGCTCGTCGCTGCCGTGCTGGGCCAGGGCCTCGATAGCGCCGGCGGTGAGCATGGGGCACAGGCCCCAGGCCATGTTGGCGGACTGCCACATTTCCTGGGTGGCGGAGCCGAGCAGCTGGGGCAGGCCCATGCCGCCGAACGCGGGGTCGGCGGCGACGCCGTTCCAGCCGCCCTCGACGAAGCGCTGATAGGCCTGGGCGAATCCGGGGGAGACGGTGACTTCGCCGTCCTTCCACACCGCCGGCTGGGTGTCGCCGACGCGGTTGAGCGGCGCCAGCTCCTGCGCGCTGAACTTGCCCGCTTCGGTGAGGATGGCGTCGACCATGTCGGGGCTGACTTCCTCGAAGCCGGGCAACGCCGCCAGCCCGGCGAAGTCGAGCAGTTCGGTGATGACGAAGCGCATGTCGCGGGTCGGAGCTTGATAGGCGGTCACTGTCGGGCTCTCCCTATTCGGTTCTTTGGAAATGCGGCTCCCGGCGAGCGGGTTCTACTGCGGCACGGTGTCCGCTTTGGCGGCTCGTCGCCGCGGCGGGGGTAGGCGGCGGAAGCCGCGTATCCACCCTGCGCTGACGGACTCTACGAGCGCGCAATAAATTTAAACAAACGTTTGACCCAGATTTGGGACAAAAAAATACACGAGCTTGGACAGCTTACGGACCTAACGCGCGATAGGCCATAGTCCGATGGTCGCAGGGGGGATGTTAGGGCTCTATGTCCGGGGGAACCCCGCGGGCGCACCGTGGGCGGGCTGTCGGTTTGGTTCTTCGTCAGGACGGTGGAGATGCGGGTGGGCGAGAGGTCCTAGGGATTGGATGGCTCCCATGCGCTTAATCCGAAGTTGTTAGAAATCAAAGGCATTCGCGGCAAAGCCGCTCCCACAGGGGGGAGGCAGGAGAGACGTGGAAGTTGTGGGAGATTCGGCGTTCCGGAGTAAGCCGGCAGGTGCACGTTGGATGCATGGAAACTGAATGCCTCCGGGGAAGGCCAACGACCCTGCCTACTGCCTTTCCCCTGCCTTTCCTGTGGGAGCGGCTCCGCCGCGAATGCCTTTTGTTCCAGCTGGCAGGATTCACCTGGACGATCACTCCCCCACCCGGAACCGGACGCGGAGCGGTCAGGCCGCGCAGCGCGCCAACAGCTACCGCTTTGAAAATTAGTGAAAACTTACAAGAGAAAGGCATTCGCGGCGCAGCCGCTCCCACAAGGGGGGGTAGACCCAAAGGCATCTGCTGGCTTATTCCGGAACATGGAATCCCCCACCGGAGGTGCTTCCACAATCAAGCTTCCACAACAACCGAGGAGATGCTGCTTTCCCCTGCGGGAGGCGGTTTGTCGGTGGGTTGGGGCGTGGGGTGGATCGAGAAAAACATCGATCGAGAAAAACATCTGCTTCCGCCCCTCTCCCGGAACCGGGAGAGGGGATTGCCGTTGCGTCTGGGAACGGGTGGGCTGGCCCGCGCGTGGCGCTGATTCAACCAGCGCTCAGTACACGTCGCGCCGGTAACGCCCGCTTTCCACCAGCCGCTCCAGTTCGTCGGCACCGATGGTTTCGGCGATGACGGCGTGCACCGCCGGGGCCATGCCCTCGGCGTCGCCGCAGACGCAGATCACGGCGCCGTCGGCCAGCCAGGCGCGCAGTTGATCGGCGGCGGCGCGCAGGCGGTGCTGCACGTACACGCGCTCGGCCTGGTCGCGCGAGAACGCCAGGTCCAGCCGCTCGATCAGGCCCTGCTCCTGCCAGCGGCGGATTTCCTCGCCGTAGTAGAAGTCGTGCTCGGCATTGCGCTCGCCGAACAACAGCCAGTTGCGCTTGTGACCGGCGTCGGCGCGGGCCTTGAGGTGGGCGCGCAGGCCGGCCAGGCCGGTGCCGTTCCCGATGAGGATGAGCGGCCGATCGTCCGCCGCGTCGAGGCGGAAACTCGGGTTGGATTGGATGCGCAGCTCGATCTCGGCGCCGAGCGGCGCGTGCGCGGTGAGCCAGCCCGAACCCAGGCCGAGTTCCCCATTGTGGCCGAACTGGCGGATGAGCAGGTGCACGCGGTCTTCCGACGGCAGCGAGGCGATCGAGTACTGCCGGTACGGCAGCGGTCGCAGCGACTGCGCCAGTTGTTGCGGCGACATGGAAGTCGCCTGCTCGAGCGGCGGTAGTTCGCTGCGCGCCAGCAGTTCTCCCAGCGACTGGCGTTCGCCGTCGGCTTCCACCATGACGTTGCCGTCCAGGCCCAGCGCTTGCAGGTAAGCGGCGATGCGCTCGGCCGGATGGCGCGGGATCACGTCGACCAGATCGCCCGCGGCCCAGCTGACCGCCTCCGGGCTCTCCAGCGCGATGTGGTAGGTGGGGCCGCCGACGCTGCCGGGGTTGAGCAGGCACCGCTCCACCAGGCGCCAGCGCTGGTAGCTGGGAGCACTGAACACGGGCGCGGTGTCGGCGCCGGACAGCGCGGCCAGGTGTTGCTGCCATTGCCGCAGCGCCAGCGGATCGTCCTTGTCCATTTCCACCGGGGCGAACAGCGGCTCGGCGCCGCTGCCGCGCAGCCACCGCTCCAGCGCATGGCCGAAGCCGCAGAAGCTCTGGTATTGGCGGTCGCCGAGCGCGAGCAGGCCGTAGCGGAAGCCTTGTAGCTGCGCCTGGACGCGCTCGAGCTTGCGGGCGAAGGCGCGGGCGTTGTCCGGCGCCTCGCCGTCGCCATAGGTGCTGACCACGAACAGGGCGCGCTTGAAGCGGCCGAGCGTGCTCTCGTCGAGCTTGTTCAAGGGCTGCACCGTCACCGGCACACCGGCGGCCTGCAGCGCGCCGGCGCTCTGCCAGGCCAGGCGCTCGGCGAAGCCGGTCTGGCTGGCGAAGGCGATCAGCAGATCCTGCGCGCCGGCGGTGGCGGCGCTGACGCTCAGCGCCGGCTTGGCGGCGCGCGCCGCGCGCTTCTTGGCGCGGCGGTCGAGATACAGGATCCAGCCGGTGATGGTGAACAGCGGCATCAGCAGGCTGGCGAGCATCACCAGGATGGTGCCGCCCACGCCGAAGTAGCTGCCGGAGTGCAGCGGCAGCATGCTGCCCATGAGGCGCACGTTCAGCGGCCGGTCGGCGTAGCGGTCGTGCAGCAGCACCTCGCCGCTGACCGGATGCAGCACCAGGCGGTTGGAAGCGCGCTCGTGCGCCGGATCGGCGTCGAAGTAGCGCACCTCCAGCGCCTGATCGGGCTTCTGCGGCAGGGTGAAGGTGGCGGTGCTGTAGCCGCTGCTCTCGCGCAGGAAGCTGTTCCAGACCACGGCCAGGTCGGGCGCGCCGGCGGGTTCGCTCAGCGCCGCGCCGCCACCGCCGCGGGTGGGCTGCGGCACCCCGCTGATGGCATACAGCCCGTTGCGGTACCACTCGTAGGACCAGTACAGCCCGGTGAGGCCGGCGAGCAGGTAGAACAACAGCACCCAGACGCCGACCACGGCGTGCAGGTGCCAGAGGAAGCTGCGGCCCTTCAGGGCCATGTCGAGCCTGAGCCAGGCGCGCCAATCGAGCGGCCGGCGCGGCCAGCGCAGGTAGATGCCGGAAATGGAGAGCACGATCAGCGCCACGGTGCTGGCGCCGACGATCTGCTTGCCGACGTCGCCGGCCAGCAGCCAGCGGTGCAATTGCATGGTGGTGCGGAAAAATTCCTGGCCGCGCGGCTGCCCCAGCAGCGCGCCGCTGTACGGGTCGACGTAGCGCCACTCGGTCCGCATCCGTCCGGGCGGACCGCCGGCGCCACGGCCGCCGTCGGCCTGCTGCGGCGGCGCGAAACCCACGCGCGCGGCGTGATCGGGCTCGGCCGAGACCTCCACCGCCACGATGCGGCGCTGCGGCTGCGCGGCGCCGACCCGCTCGATCAGCTGTTGCGGGGTCAACCGCTCGCCGGGCTGTGGCGCGACCGTCATGACGCCGGGGTTGATGGCGCGCAGGATCTCGTGCTCGAACGAGAGCAACCCGCCCGTGACGCCGACCACCGCCAGCACGATGCCGGCGGTTATGCCCAGGAACCAGTGGATTTGCGACCAGAGTTTTCTCACGTTGCGGTTTCCGACTTGATGAGGCGAGTTAAAGCGGTAGCTGCCGAGGGCGAGCGGGAAAGGCATTCGCGGCGCAGCCGCTCCCACAGGGGGAAAACGTTTTCCACTCTGCCGTGGGAGCGGCTTTGCCGCGAATGCCTTCGGCTGCCGCCAGGATTCGGATGAAAGACAAGACCGGCGTCAAACCGAAAGCGCGTGTTCCGCTTGCAACCGGCACACGGCATCTCCCACAGAAAATCGGCCGCCATTCCCCTGTGGGAGCGGCTGCGCCGCGAATGCCTTTGGCTTCCGACAGGATTCGGACAAATGACCACACCGGCCTCAAACCCGCAGCCCGCTTCCCGGCTCACACCGGTACATGGCAGCTGCCGCGGGAAGCGGCGCGTCGTGCCGGTCGATTCACGCCGAGCGCGCGGCATGCCGGCAAGGAACGGGTTCACGCTCATGGCGGCACTAGGTCTCCGCCCACATGCGCAGCAGGTTGTGATAGCAGCCGGTGAGCGCTAGCCGCGCTTCGGCGTCGGCATTGGTTTCGTTCAGGCGCTGCACCGAGATGTCGAGGTCGAACAGCAGCGCGCGCCGGGCGTCGTCGCGCACCATGCTCTGGATCCAGAAGAACGAGGCCAGCCGCGTGCCGCGCGTGACCGGCGCGACCCGGTGCAGGCTGGTGGCGGGGTAGACCACCATGTCGCCCGCCGCCAGCTTCACCGACTGCACGCCGTAGGTGTCCTCGATGATCAACTCGCCGCCGTCGTATTCGTCGGGGTCGGCCAGGAACAGCGTGGCGGAGACATCGGTGCGGATCTTCTGCCCCGTGCCGGGCAGCAGCCGCACGGCGTTGTCGACGTGGTTACCGAAGTGCTGGCCGCCTGCATAGCGGTTGAACATGGGCGGGTAGACCTTGGCCGGCAGGGTGGCGCTGATGAAGGTGGGATTGCGCTCCAGCCGCGCCAGGATCAGGTCGCCCAGTCGGCGGGCGACCGGAGAATCCTCCGGCAGCTGACGGTTGTCCTTGACCTGCGCTCCCTGGTAACCGGCGGTGACGCGGCCGTCGACCCAATCCGCCTGGGCGAGCTGCTCACGGCAGTGGCGAACCTCGTCGGCGCTGAGAACTTCGGGAATCTGCAGAAGCATGGGCTTTACCGTCGCTGGTTCCTGCACTGCCCCCGCCACGGTGGGGCGAAGCGGGGGCGCCAATCGCTATCGGGGCGTACGCCTCACATGCGGTACCTCAGGGTCAGCATGGCCGTGCGCCGCTGCGCCGGCGTGGCGCGGCCGCCGGAGGCCACTTCGAAATACTCCTCGTCGGTGACGTTGAGCAGGTTCAGGCGAAGATCGTACGCCGGCTGGCGGTAGGCGAGCGTGGCGTCGACCCGAGTGTAACCGTCCACCTTGGCGGAGTTGGCGTTGTTCACGTAGCGATCGCTGCTGTAGACGACGCCGCCGCCGGCTTCCCAGGCGTCCAGGAAGCGGTAGGTGGTCCACAGGGTGGCGGTGTGCTCGGGCGTGTTGGGCAGGGTGTTGCCGTCGCGAGCTACCGGCTGGTTATTGGACGTCTCGGTCAGGTCGAGAATCTCGCCGTCGAGGTAGGTGTAGCCGCCGAAGACTTGCCAGGCGGCGGTGATGTTGCCGGTGATGCCCAACTCGAAGCCCTGCACCCGGGTCTCGCCGTCGAGCGAGACCGTACCGGTTTGCGGATCGGTGCTGCGCGCGTTGGTCTTCTCCACCCGGAACACCGCCGCGTTCAGCGCCAATCCGCCGTCCAGCAGATCCCACTTGGCGCCGATCTCGTACGAGCGGTTCTTCTCCGGCTCCACGCTCTGGTTGGTCTCGCTCAGCGTCACGGTCTCCGCCGATGGGTTGAACGAGGTGCCGTACGACAGGTAGTAGGACTGGGTGATCGTGGGCTGGAAGATCACGCCGGCGCGGTAGCTGGTCATGACATCGGTGCGGTGGGTGTCGGTGGTGACCTCACCGGCCGCGTTGACGGTCTTCTGCTCCGCCTCGAAGCGGTCCCAGCGCAGGCCGGCGACCAGCTTCCAGTGCTCGCTCAGTTCCAGGGTGTCGCCGATGTAGGCCGCCAGGGTGTCGGCTTTGGTTTCGGTGTGGCTGCTTCGCGTGCGCGCAACGTCCGACGGCATGGGCCCGTATACCGGGTTGTAGAGGTCGATCGGCGGTTCATTGCCGGGCTCCGCGCTCGCTGAGCTTGAACCCCAGTCGTATCCCTGATTTTCGTACTCGTCGCGGCCGATCTCGAAGCCGGCCGTCAGCGTGTGCTTGACGCTACCGGTGGCGAACTTGGCGATCAGGTCGGTCTGGTTGAACAGGGAGCTATCGTCGATCTCGCGGTCGCGGCGGTTGCGGAGTCCCGCGTTGGTCACCGTCGTCGGCATGGCGTGCACGCTGACGTCGTTGTATTGGGTCTGGTTGCGCAGCCGCAGCGACGATGACAGCTCGTGCTCGATGCGCGCGCTGAGCACGTTGACGTCCTGGTCGTACCTGTCGTCGGTGAAGCCGTAGAAGTTGTCGCGGTCGGCGTCGAGCGGGCGGCCGTCGACGAACGGGAAGCCGTAGTCGGGGATCTCCTCGCGCCGCTGCACCAGCGCCGACAGGGTGACCTTGGTCGGCCCCTTCAGCCCGAAACTGATCGAGGGGGCGATACCCCATTGCTCGGCCTTCACCACGTCGCGGGTGGAGCCGTTGCGCTGACCCATCAGCGCCACGCGGAAGGCGGCGCTGTCCGAGATCGGCTGGTTCACGTCGGCGCTGAGGCGGTAGTAGTCCTCGGTGCCGACGGTGAGGTCGATCTGGCGCAACTCGTCCAGGCCAGGCACCTTGCTGACCTGATTGATCACGCCGCCGGTGGAGCCGCGGCCGAACAGCATGGACGACGGCCCCTTGAGCACCTCGACCGCGTCCAGCGCGAAGGTATCGCGCGCGTACTGGCCGCGGTCGCGGAAGCCGTCCAGGAACAAGTCGGTGCGGGCGGAGTAACCGCGCAGATTGATGTTGTCGCCGATATTGCCGCCCTCGCCGGCGGACATGGTGATGCCCGGCACGTAACGCAGGGCGTCGCGCAACGAATTGGCGTTCTGGGCGTCGAGCACTTCGCGATTGATCACGGTCACCGTCTGCGGCACGTCACGCAGCTCTGTCACTCCCATGCGGCCGATGCTGGTGGTGTCGCTGCGGTAACCACCCTCGGCTTCGCCCGTGACCTCCACCGCCGGCAAGCGGCCGACGTCGTCCGAGCCGCCCTCCTGCGCCACGCCGGTGGCGGGCAACGCCGCCATCAAGGCGAGACTGGTCGCGAGCCGATTCTTCCTTAACTGCATTGCGCGATCTCCTTGACTTCGTTGCGCAGGAGCGAATGCGCGGCGGTCATGTCGCCGCGGCCACCCTTGCGGTAGTAGTCCCATGCCTATGTCGACGGCGCGGCGCACCGCCTGCCGGCGGCTCGCTGGCCGAATGGAATTGCGCGGTTCAGGAGAGCGTTGCGACCGGAGCGAGGGAAAGACTATCGCTCGCGGTCATGGCCGATCGCCGGCAATCTCGCCCCCGCGAGGAAATGCTCGGCGGATATCGTCCGCTCGCCACGGCAGGCAACGATGGTTCGCCATTTACAACCGACCGCATCGTCGATCGCGCCGAGGCCGCTCACTTGAACGGGAAAATGATAACGATTCGCATTGCCGCAGACAATCGCCAGGAAGCTCTCCAACTTGATAGGCGCGCCGCTAAAAGCCTCTCAGTAGATCGGATGGGCCGCGCTGGGGCTGGGCGGCCCTGGGCGCGGCCGACGCGGTCTGGCCCTTCCCCATAAGGAGGCCGCAACAACGCATGGCGGGCGCCCTTACCGCAGCCCGCAAGGGCGGCTTCCGCCGCGGTTCATCCGATCTACTGAGGGGCTCTAAAGCCTCGGCGCGGTCCGCAGCTCCACACCCGGCCGCGGGACGCGAACCCTGTAGACCATGACATCGTGAGCCCGCCAGACGGCGATGAGACCGCGCAGTTGCCGCAGCCACGCCCTCGCCACCTTCTTGTTGGAAAGGCGGTAGGCGGTGACCTGGTGAAATATCCCCTGCTCCTTATCGACCTCCGCCAGAACGTTCTCCATGGCGATGAGCTTTGCCTCGAGCTCGGCCATGATCACCCGGAATCGGACCCAACGGTGCTTGGCCATATCGAACTGTTCGAGCACCGCCTTGCCGGCCAAGCGCCCCTTATCCGCCACGGCCTTGATCGCCGCCACATCCATCTCGAGGTTCAGCCCGCCCTCGCCGTCGGCCAACGGCACCGTGACGATGCGCTCGCGATAACTCGGCAGGTTCTTGTGGCCGCGGTCCTTGTGCTCGTGAGCGGTGTGCCAGATCTGCAGCAAGAAATCGGCGAGCGAGCGAACGGGGTGATGGTCCAGCTCGGCGAAGCGGCTCACGTCGCCCAGCACGGGCTTGGCGTCCTTGCGGGCGCCGTAGGCTAGGTCGATTCCGAAGGTGGGATGTTCCGGCAGGAAAGAATCGAAGAAATGTATCGGAAAATTGCTGGATATGCCGCCGTCGCTGAACACGTGCCGCCGCAGTTGTTCCGGGCGAAGCTTCATCAACGGGCGCGGCGGCGGCATCGAGCGTCGCTTGGCATAAAGGCGTGGCGGCACCGAGTAGAGCGGCACGACGCTGATCAGCAGCGGGAAACTCAGGCTCATGCGCACCCCGACGATCACCGGCAAGCGCCCGGCGGGCGGCAGGAAATGGTATCCCGCGGGCAAAATCACCGACCGCGACCGGTAGGCGTTGCCGATGAGGTGATTGACCACATGCGCGGGGAACAACTGGCGGAATTCCGCCTCATTGAAGATGTAGCTGTTCTGGTTGAAAGGCAGCAGCGCCGGCATGCCTCGGCTTAAATCGGTGGTGACGAGTTGCAGGTCGATGCCTTTCGCTTCCAGCGCGCTGAAGGTCAGGGTCTCGCCGGAGTCGATACCGCTGAGCCGCTGCAGCTCGGCCTCCAGCCAATCGGTGAGATAGCGTGGCGAACCGCCGGCCTTGAGCGGATCGTGGTCCGGCGGGTCATCGCCTTGCGACCCGCGTACCAGGCCGAAGCATTGCTCGTTGCAGAGCTGCCGGTGCAGCAGTAGCGCCGCCCGCCGCCCCGCCAGCGCGGTGCCGATCAAGACGTGGCCGAGCCCGCCCAGCAGCAACACCATGGCCAGCATCGGCGCCAACGCGGCCAAGGCGAACTGGTCCGGCAGTTGTTGCAGATCCGGCCCCGGCAGCAGCGCCGCGGCGCCTGCGAACACCAGCGCTAGCGCCAATGCCAGGACCAAACCGGCCAGCGCGCCGATCCAGCGTCCGGTACGGGTGGCGCGTTGCCACTCGCCCGGCAACTCCCGCCGCAGCACGGTCCAGATCGCCCGAACGATCATCCAGACGTTGAGCGCCTTGCGCCGCTTGAGCAGGTCGAGCGCCAGCAGCAGAACGGGCGTGGTCGCCGGCGGCGGCGTGAACAACGCCAGCAAGCGCCCCTCCTGGCAAAGGGAATCGAGCATTTCGGCGAGCCGGTCGAAGCCCCCCGTGCGCCCGCTGGCGCGGGCATACTCCGCCGCCGCGGCCGCGGCGCCGGCGATCGCTCCGGCGGAGGCTCCGCCGATGTGCCGAAACCGATATTCCTTGGCAAGCTCCAACAGGGCGGCGGGATAGACGATGCCGCTGGTAATGCCGCCCTTCATGACCAGATCGCAGTACCGTTGCGGGTGGGTCATAGTCGGCTCCCGTGTCGTTCAAGCCTCCCGGCGAGTCCGATCGGTCGCGCCGGGGTGATGCTCTCCGCTCGGCTAGCGGCGCGATCGACGCAGGGTGGGCTGCTCCACGCGCGGAGGCCGCAACGATGAATGGCGGGCGCCTAAGCCGACCGCAAGGGGCGGCCGGCTCCGCCGGGCAAGGCCGTTACCCGAGGGGGAGGCGGCTACGCCTCGAACTTGTACCCCACCCCATACACCGAGCGGATCACCTCGCGCTCCGGGCAGGCTTGCTCGAGCTTGCGGCGTAGGTTCTTGATGTGGCTGTCGACGGTGCGGTCGGTCACCACGCGGTGGTCGGTGTAGAGCTTGTCGAGCAGTTGATCGCGCGAGAACACCCGGCCGGGGTTGGCGGCCAGGGTCTTGAGCAGGCGGAATTCCACCGGGGTAAGGTCCAGCGGCTTGCCGTCCATGCTGGCGCTGTAGCGCTCCTCGTCGATGACCAGACCTTCCACCGCCGCCGGCTCGCCGCTACGGCGGGCGGTGCGGCGCAGGATGGCCTTCACTCGCGCCACCACCTCGCGCGGGCTGAACGGCTTGCAGATGTAATCGTCGGCGCCCAGCTCCAGGCCCAGCAGGCGGTCGATCTCCTCCACCCGCGCGGTGACCATGATCACCGGCACCTCGCTGAAGCCGCGCAGCTCGCGGCACACTTCCAGGCCGTCGCGGCCGGGCAGCATCAGGTCGAGCAGGATCAGGTCGGGCGGATCGGCCTTCACCGCCGGCACCACCTCGCGGCCGTCGGCGATGTGGGCGGTGTCGAAACCGGCGGCCTTGAGATAGTCGCCCAACAACGCGGCGAGCTTGGGCTCGTCCTCGACGATGAGCACGCGAATCGGTTTGTCGTTGGTCATCATGCTGCTCGCTCCCGATATTCAGGCAGGCTGACCGCGATCCACACGCCGCCCAGCGGCGACGGGCGGGCGCTGATCTCGCCTTCGTGCGCCTCGACGATGCTGCGGCAGATGGCCAGCCCCAGCCCGGCGCCGCCGCGGGCGCGGTTGCGCGACGCCTCCACCCGGTACAGCCGCTCGAACAGCCGCGGCAGCAGTTCATCGGGTACGCCGGGCGCGGAGTCCTGGAAGTCCAGCCGCACTTTGCCGCGCTCGCGCCGCCCCTGCACCCGCAGCCGGCCGCCCGGGTCGGTGTAACGCACCACGTTCTCCAGCAGGTTGTTGAACAGCTGCCGCAGCCGGTCCGGGTCGGCCAGCACGGTCAGCGGCTCGGCCGCGGGCAGATCCACCTCCAGCGCGATATCGCGCCCCGCCAGCCGCTCGCGGAAGCCGTCGAGCACCTGCCGCAGCGGCTCGGCCAGGTCCAGCGCGCTCTTGCGGTAGGTGAGCGCGCCCACGTCGGCCAGCGACAGCTCGTAGAGATCGTCGACCAGCTTGCTCAGGGTCGCCACCTCGCCCTGCAGCGATTTCACCGACTCCGCGCTCAGCGGCCGCACGCCGTCCTCGATCGCCTCCAGTTCGCCGCGCAGCACCGCCAGCGGCGTGCGCAGCTCGTGCGAGACGTCGGCCATGAACGCGCGCCGCATCTGCTCGTTGCGCTCCAGGGTCACGGCCAGGCGGTTGAAGTCCTCGGCCAGCCGGCCGAGCTCGTCACCGCTGCCGACCCGCACCCGGCTGGCGTAATCACCCGCCGCCAGGCGGTGGGTGGCGGCGGCGATGCGCTTGACCGGCGCCAGGAACATCCGCGCCAGACCGATCGCCACCACCGCCGCCAGCAGCACCGCCAGCGCGCCGATGATCCAGCTCGCCGTGAGCTGCCGCTCCTGGAACTCAAGATCGGCGGCGCTGGTGACCTGGCGGAATGGCAACACGGCCAGCCAGCCGACGGTGCGGCCGTCGACGACGATGGGGCGCAGCTCGGCCTCCTCGCCGATGCGCGGATTGCCGATGACGACGCGGCGCTGCTCGTCGAGCAGGGCCAGGCGCATGTTCAATCCGATCAGATCCGGCGCCGGTTCGTGCATGGTTCGCAGTTCGCCGGCGCGGCCGCGCGGCGCCGGAACTTCGTTTCGGACGTGCGGCCTAAGCAGCCGGAACCAGCGGCGCGGATTCTCCCGCAGGAATTCCCAACCGCCGCGTTCCTGATACGCTTCCGCCAGGTCGGGGATGAGGCTTTCCAGCCGCTGCAGCTCCTGCTCGTTGACGTAACCAAGAAATCCGCGCGTGAAGCTGAAGCGCACGGCCGCCCCCATGGCGACCGCGACGACGATGCTGGTCGCGAGAATGGCAAGAAACAACTTCGAGGTGATGCCAAGCTTCATGAGCGCACGCTGCTAGAGGAATCGTGGCCCTAATTAACGGCCGCCAGCCCCTCGGGAGCAAGCCGCGCCAACGGCTTTCCACACATCTTCCAAAATCTCTCCACAATCCGGGGCGATTCTGTTGCCTACATGGACCAGGACTAATCCTGGCCGCCGAACGTGTTCCGAGGATGTCCACGCCGATGTCAGAACGAGACAAGACCAACTCCGCCGCCCGCCCACGCAAGCGCCGCCGACTGCCCTGGCTGCTGGCGGCGCTGGCGCTGATCGCCGTCGTCGGCGGCGTGGGCGCGCAGCAGTACTTCAAGGCCAACGACAAGCCGGCCCTGCTCACCGCCACGGTGGAACTGGGTGACGTGGAGAAGACCGTCACCGCGCTGGGCAAGCTCAAGCCGAAGGACTACGTGGACGTCGGCACCCAGGTGTCGGGTCAGCTGAAGAAGGTCCACGTCGAGATCGGCGACCGGGTGGAGAAGGGCCAGCTGATCGCCGAGATCGACCCGACCGTGTACGAAACCCGGGTGCGCAACGACAAGGCCGTGCTGGAGAACCTCAAGGCCCAACTGCTCCAGCAGGAAGCCGAGCTGGCCCTGGCCCGGCAGCAGCTGGAGCGCAACCGCCGGCTGCTGGCGGCGCGCGCCATCAGCGCGGAAACGGTGGAACAGAACGAGGCCACGGTGAAAGTGGCGACCGCCCGCGTCGCCTCCACCAAGGCGCAGATCAAGGCCGCGGAGGCCACCCTGGCCGGCGACGAGGCCAACCTGGGCTACACCAAGATCTACGCGCCCATGGCCGGCACGGTGGTGTCGCAGACCACGCTGGAAGGCCAGACCGTGAACGCCAACCAGCAGGCGCCGGTGATCGTGCAGGTGGCGAACCTCGACACCATGACCGTCTGGGCCCAGGTGTCGGAGGCGGACGTGAGCAAGGTCAAGCCCGGCATGTCGGTGTACTTCACCACCCTGGGCATGCCCGAGCGCCGCTGGCGCGGCGTGGTGCGCCAGGTGCAGCCCACGCCGGAGATCGTCAACGACGTGGTGCTCTACAACGTGCTGGTCGACGTCGACAACCAGGAACAGCTGCTGATGTCGAGCATGACCGTGCAGGTGTTCTTCGTGCTGGCCGAGGCCCGTAACGTGCCGGTGGTGCCCATGGGCGCGCTGCGGCAGAGCCGCGACGGCGACGGCTACGTCGCCCGCGTGCTCACCCCGGACGGCCCGCAGCCGCGGCCGGTGAAGGTGGGCGTGGTGACCCGCACCGCCGCCGAGGTGGTGTCCGGCCTGCAGGTCGGCGACAAGGTCGTGCTCGGCGGCGGCCAGGGCGGCCAAGCCGGCCAGCAGGGCGGCGCCCCGCGCGGCCCGCGCATGGGGCCGCGGCTATGACCGGCATGCCCGTGGCGGCCCAGGCGCCGCTGTTGCACCTGGAAGATGTCGCCCGGGTCTACACCAGCGGCGACACCGAGGTCCGCGCCCTGGACGGCGTCAGCCTGGACATCTATCCCGGCGAGTTCGTGGCGATCATCGGCCAGTCCGGCTCCGGCAAGTCCACGCTGATGAACATCCTCGGCTGCCTGGACCGGCCCAGCCGCGGCC